>Ga0066376_10000933_pt1 | contig 28181 bp, 25 predicted proteins | sample Knorr_S15_td_Bot_FD_77009 | JGI IMG/M metagenome (GOLD analysis project Ga0066376, IMG submission 77009) | Marine microbial communities from Southern Atlantic Ocean transect - Knorr_S15_td_Bottom_ad_5009_LV_A | ecosystem: Environmental > Aquatic > Marine > Oceanic | place: Southern Atlantic... | reverse complement strand
CGCCGCTAGTTAATACGCCTGGCCTGAATCCGATACATAGGCGCGGCCCTCGGGTTCGTCCTCCGGAATCCCGACGTGATCCCAGAAGTCGGTGTGCTCAAAGGGCTGCCGACGGATGTCGGGCACCGCGACGGCACCGCCGCCCTGCTCCGCGGAGCGGCTTGCCAGTATACCGGGCAGGGTGTAATCGGCCATGCGATAGACGTCGATCGGCACGCGTTTGCCCGCCAACAACGCCCGGCTGAAGGTGATGGCCGTCCAGATATCCGTGCCGCCGTGACCGGACCCCACTTCGACATCGGTGCGAGCCGTGCCGATGTCGATGCGCTCCCAACCCTCCTTCTCCTCACGCTCCCGATCCAACCTGCGGCAGAAGCCCTCGTGCGAATACCACTCGACACTCCCCTCGGTCCCGAAGAGCCGGTAGTTGTGGGCGCCTGGCCGCCGCGTGTTCAAGGTCACCAGGATGCGGATCAGACGTCCCCGCGCCGTCTTGAACAGCGCGTACTGGCCATCTGAACGCAGTGGCGCCTCGCCGCTCCACCAGGGACCCTCCACGCAGTTGACGGAGACGACCCGATCGTCCAGCACCTCCAGCAAGGGGCCCAGATCGTGGGTCAGATACTGAATCGGGGGCTGGTCGCTACGCCAGACGGGACGGACACCTTTGAGATTCTGTTCCCGCACTTGCGTGGGCGTGAACAGATCTCCGGACGCATTGACCATGGTCGCTGGCAGGTAGTGCAGGTATTCCCCGTCTGCCAGCGAGATGGCGCCGAAACGCCCTTCGGTCACCCACTTCCGCCAATAGCGCAGGAAGCTCATGAACGAGGAATTCTCGGCCAGCATGTATTGCTTGCCCGTGCGCTCACAGGTCATGGCAATGTGGGTGATCTCCTCCTGGGTGAACGCCCCGGGCACCTCGCTGAGCACGTGGCAGCCCGCCTCCATCGCCTGGATCGCCTGCGCGGCCTGCTGACGAGCGTTGCTGGCGATGACCACCGCGTCCGGGCGCTTCTCCAGCAGCTCCTCGAACTCGCTGACGAAGTCGACCTTCCGGTCCATCTTGGCCGCGGCCTCAGCCGCCCGATCGCGCCACTGCTCGATGCGATCGGCCGCGCCGACCACCTGTGCCTCCTCCGTATTGAGGAAATTGCGCAGGTGACTCAGACCGCGGCGCAGCCCGAGCACTCCGACCTTCACCTTATCCATCGTGTTTCTTCCTTTGCTGATAGAGATGAGAAGCCATATTAGCCTCCCGACGCACTGGACGCGTGGCGGCTTTCACGTTGCCTGCCGGCTGCCGACGACGACTTTGGCGAGGGCGTCCGCCTCGCCTTGCTTGCCAGACCTGATCTCCAACCAGCCGCACCCGGAGATCCCCTATAACAGAGTGTCGGCCTCCTCCGATGATGTCTGGTCACCCTCGGACTTGTCCTCCTCCCACTCCAGGTGCTGATATTCCTCGGGCGTGTTGGTCTTGCGCCAATCGGCGAAGTCGGCGTCGATCTCATCGGTCCACTTGGTGTCCATCTGGGCGGAGGTGTAGGCGCCCTCGTGGATTCGCTGGAAGCCAAAGAGCTCGCGCAGCTGGGTACGCTCGGCGCGAACCACACATTCTTCGGCCAGATGCGGTGGGATGAATAACACCCCGGACATGGTGCCCAGGACGACATCGCCGGGCATGCAGATGGCCTTGCCGATGCGGCACGGCACGTTGATGCCGGTCAGGGTGACATCGCCGATGCCGGTGGGATCGTTGCCCCGGTAGAAGGTGACCAGGTTGTCGATCTCAGCAATCTGCTCCAGATCGCGAACCCCACACCACAGAACCTGTCCGCGCTTGGTGCGCGCGGCGATGGTATTGGCCAGGTTGCCGCCCACGTACGTCCCCTGGAAGATCTTGTCGAACATGTCGATGACCATGACATCGTCTTCCTGCAGGATCTCGATAACCCAGGAGTTGAAGAAGCCGATCCTCCCCTCTTTCTCGTGCCCGTACTCCAGCAGGGCGTCGTGCACATCCGGGCGCTGCGGCACCAGCACGCCGGTTACCGCCCTTCCTACCAGGGTCTTGTCAGCGGGCACGACCTTCCAGCCGTCCTGAAACTGATGCTTGTACCCCTCTCCCCACAGCACACCCCAGGCCTCCTCGGTGGTTATGCTCTCGATGCGCTTGAGAATGTCGTCCGGAACTCTGGGGCGACCATTGTCGAAGCGGTCTCCCTTCCACTTGGGGGTCAGCTGAAGAATGTCTTCCTTGTTGTCGAACTTCACTGTACTTCTCCTCCTGGTTATGAGCTACATCCTTATGGGCTACGTCGATCGCTTCGCGGTATCGGCGAGTCGCTGGTACTGCGCCAGCCCCGGAGAGCAGGACAATGGCCCGATGCACCGTAGAGTCAGTTCCCCCCGGTTGGCGCCGGCAGATACTGAGCCAGCGAGTTCTTTCTACCATCGAATTGCGGCTGGTGGTCCCACTTGGTTCCGTTGGCCTGCATCGCCTTTCTGATCACATCCCGCCGCTGCAGGCTCTCCCTGGCCGCCTCGCCGATGGCCTCGGGGTCGAAGGTCGCAAGGATCCGCGCCCGCAGCTCCGCCTCTACCTGGGCGTGCTCAGGCTGGCCCGAGAGGTTGTTCCACTCCCCCGGATCGGTCTCCAGATCAAACAGCTGTCCCTGGTGATCGTGGATATGCACATATTTGTATTTTCCACGGCGAATCATGAAACACGGTGTCCCCACCACCTCGTGCATCTCCGCCATCACCTCCCGCTCGCCCTCCCTCTCACTGCCGTCCACCAACCCCATAAGGCTCTGGCCGTCACAGTCCAGCAGATCACCGACCCCTCCAAGATCGCACATCGTCGGCAGCAGGTCGAGCAGCGACACGGGCTGACCACACTGCGTGCCGGCGCCGCGGCCGTCCGGAAAACGCGCGATGAACGGCACGCGGCTCGACCACTCGTAGAACACCCGCTTCTGCACCATCTCCTTCTCGCACAGCATGTCGCCGTGATCGCTGATAAAGATCACGACGGTGTTCTCCTCCAAGCCGTTCTCGGTCAGCGCCTCCAGCAGCTCCCCCACCTTCCGATCCATATAGGTGACCAGAGCGTAGTAGGCACGACGCAGCTTGTAGAGCCCGTCCGGGTCTCTCAGATCGAAGCGCTTGACGCCGTGATAGGCGTTCAGCCACTTGTCCATGATGGAGTAGCTGTCCTCCAGATCTTCCGGGAATTCCGGTATGTCGATCTCCGCCCCCTCGTATAGGTCCCAGTACTCCCGGGGCGGCCAGAACACCTCGTGAGGGTGGTGGTAGGAGGCGCACAGCAGAAAAGGCTGCTCCTTTCCCGGGCCTGACTGCACCCCCTTGGCGTGGAGATACTCGAGGGCGCGGAAGTGCGTCTCCTCGTCATAGCTGAGAGCGCCGTTCCACTCGCCTACGTGCACTGCGTCACCGGTGTAGGAGTTGGCGTTGTAGGACTTCCTCGACGCCATGATCTCCTCGTACCCCTCCCCCTTAGTTTCCTTCATGCGCACCCACTCCGGCTTGACCCAGCCGAAATCAGGAGGATAGATATCGGTCGTCAGCCGACGGTTGAAGCCATGCAGCTGATCGGCGCCCACAAAGTGCATCTTGCCGGACAGGACGGTGTCGTACCCCGCGTTGGTGAGGTAGTGGGCGAAGGTGGGCAGGTCGTCGCGCAGGGGCGCCCCGTTGTCGATGCAGCCGTTGACGGAGGCGTAGCGACCCGACATCAGACACGCCCGAGCCGGGGCGCACAGCGGATAGGGCGTATAGGCCGCGTCAAAGCGGGTCCCCTCCCGGCACAGGCGCTCCAGGGCGGGTGTCTTCACCACCGGATGCCCGTAGGCGCCGGTCAGAGCGGCGATCATCTGGTCGGAGATGATCAGAAGGATGTTGGGCTGTTCGTTCATGGCTTGGGCTCCGGTCGCTCATAGAGTTACGTCAGCACACTTAGTGTAGTCAGTTTCCAGTTGCAGCGACACCTGCAGAGCGCTCCCGGCCAGCTGAGCGAAGCGTCAGCGCCTCCGGCCAGGTCCCAACGCCTGCGTCAGCTTTTCTTCGGCAGCGCAGAGACGTCTTCTGGCCTGCCTCGTGGGTCATCATCCCCCAAGTCGGCTACACTCGAGACAGGCGTGTGTCGGGGGTTCACCTCTGTCCATCAGGACAGCACCTCTCTCGCCACCCGCAGGATATTCCCGCCGATGATCCTCTGAATATCCTCGTCCGAGTACCCCCGCTGCACGAGACCGATAGTGAAGACGGGCCAGTTGGTCCACGCCATGCTGAGCTGCTGGCGTTCCTGGCGCCACTCCGGAGCGAACAGCGCATCGCCCGGCGGCCACAGCGCCTCCCACCGCCGGCGCGATCCGGCGCGTCTGGGGACCTTCGAGTTCTCCTCCTTGCACCGGGAGGAGACATAGGGCCGATCCGTGCCGATGGTGATATGTTCGGCACCGATCGTCCTGACGGCGTAGTCGATGTGATCGAGCATGGCGCTGATGTCGCCACTACCACCGAGAAAGGCCGGGACGTTGGTGATCCCCATGGTGCCGCCCGTGGCGGCGATTTTCTTCATGAGTTCGTCCGATTTGGCGCGCACGTGCTGGTTTAGCCCGGCGCAGACCGAATGGCTCGCCACCACCGGCCGCTCCGAGGCGGAGACCGCGTCCAGGCTGGTTCGGTTGCCCGAGTGCGCCACATCCACGATGACACCCACACGGTTCATCTCGGCTACCGCAGCGTGGCCGAAATCGCTGAGGCCGGCGTCGGCGGGCTCGCCGCAGCCGTCGCCTAGGGGGTTGCGCCGGTTGTAGGTGAGGTGCATCATCCGGCATCCCAACTGAAAGAACACGGCGATGTAGCGCAGCTCCTCTTCCACCGATATCCACTCCTGTGCCAGGGGAACGCCGTTGCAGGTCATGTACAGACAGTGCCCGCCCCGCTCCTTGGTGGCGGCGATGTCATCGGGAAAAGCCGCCCGCGAAACGAATTCGCGCAGGACATCGGTGACGTAGGTATGCCGGGCCAGCCGCTTCATCAGCCGCAGCGGCGAGCTCCCCTCCTCCCCCGCATTCTGGAAGGTGCAGGTCACCCCCGACGCCGCCCAGGCAGCCAGGTACTCCTCCCGCTCTCGGGCATCGGTGGCGTAACGGGTCATCCCCATCTCTTCCACCATCTCCTGGATCTCCGTCTCCGCGGCGCCGCTTTCCACCAGCGCCTTCACCGCCGCCCCGTCGGGTGCCGCCTTAAGTCCCAGGCCATAGGACTCGATCACGATTGAGTCGGCGTGCAGTTCCATCCCGTGATCGATCTGGGCTGCGGTTGGCTTCAGGATCGCCAGGGCCACCTCTCTCGCTTGTGCTACCGTCTCATTCATGATATCCCTTCCCGCGGTTGAGCGCTGTCTAGTGCGCTGTGGTGGAATAGACCTTGTATGCGGCCACCGATCCATCCCGGCTCACTCCACAACAGAGCACTAGTCGGAATCGAGCTCCTGCTTGCAGGAACCCGCCGGTGAGCGGTGGCAAAGGTAACCAGGAGCCGAAAGCCCATCGAATCGCCGCTTGAGAGTTGTCCCCAATGGCCGTACTGTAATGCAAAGTTGACGCCCAGGGGGGCTGCGCACAGAATACTTAGGAGCATCACATCGAGACCATAGATACAGACGTAATCGTCGTAGGCGCCGGCATCTCCGGACTGGCAGCGGCGCACTTTCTCCGCCAGCACGGCCTGGAGGTGCACATCCTGGAAGACGCCGATCGCGCCGGCGGCACGGTCCGGACCAGTCACCGAAACGGGTTCCTCATCGAGGGCGGCCCCAACAGCATTCTCGACACCTCGCCGCAGCTGCGCCAGCTCATCATCGACCTCGGGCTCACCGACAGCCTGGAGTGGATTTCTGAAGTCGCCAATAAGCGCTACGTCGTGCGCGGGGGCGAGCTCCGAGCTCTGCCGCTGAGCCCCCCCGCCTTCCTGAAGTCGAACCTGTTCTCCTGGCGCGCCAAGCTTCGACTCCTCAAGGAGCCCTTCGTATCCCCCGCCCCAGCCGACGCCGAAGAAACCCTCGCCGAGTTCGTCTTGCGCCGGCTGGGACGGGAGTTCCTCGACTACGCCATCGACCCCTTCGTGGCCGGCACCTTCGCGGGTCGACCGGAAGACTTGAGCGTGTCGTCGGCGTTCCCACGCCTTCACAAGCTGGAACAGGAATACGGCAGTCTCATCGTGGGGGCCATAAAAAACCGCCGGAAGGGAAGCTCGGCGGGGAAGACGAAAAAGAGGGAGAGGGAGAGGGAAGATGGGCCGCAACCGGGTGGAGAATCAACCACCAGCGGCGGCATCGGGACCGGGGCAAGGGAGTCACGGAGCCGGCCCGAGTCAGGGTCGGATACCGTCAAGATCGGGCCCGGCGCTCGGCTGTTCTCCTTTAGCAACGGGCTTGGGACTCTCGTCGACGCCCTCGTCGCCGAAGCCGGTGATGCCCTCCATCTCGACCGGGGAGTGAAGAGCGTTGGTCGCACCAACAGCGGCTTCGAGGTCACCTGCCCGTCGACGCCGGGCGGGATTACGGCCAGGTGTCGGTCGCTGCTGTTCACTATCCCCGCCCACACCTACGGCCAGGTGGAATTCGCCTTCCCCTTTACCCCGTCCGCATCTCTGGACAGCATCTACTACCCGCCGGTGACCGTGGTGTTCCTCGGCTACCGCCATCCCCCTTCAGCCTGCCGCGAGCTTGACGGCTTCGGCTTTCTCGTACCGCGCTGTGAGCGGCGCGAGATCCTGGGTACGATCTGGAACTCGACCACCTTCGGCGACCGGGCCCCCGAGGGGGGGCTCGCCCTCACGACCTTTGTGGGCGGCAGCCGGCAACCGGAGAAAGCCGCGCTGCCCGACGACGAGCTGTTGGACGTGGTTTTCCGCGAATTGGACGATCTGATGGGACTGAAGGGATCGCCCGATGAAGTGGCTATCAGCCGCTGGCCGCGGGCCATTCCCCAGTACCGCGTCGGTCACAGCAGGCTGGTAGCCGAGGTCGAGGCCTTCGAACGCGAGCACCCCGGCCTCTTCCTGGGCGGGAATTTCCGCGGCGGCATATCGATGGCCGACTGCTTTACCCAGGCCCATGCAATCAGCGGACGGGTAGCCGACGCGCTTCGCCCCGGTCGTTGAGTTCGAGTGATCACCAGCGCGAGTGAACCCCACACCCGCTCCCACCTGGTGCTGGGGTGCTCTTGCGGGTCTCCGTTACTGAGGGCTGCGCGCGAGAAAAGGGACCTCGCCAGCCAGCGAGCCCGCTTGCCTCATGGCGAATACCACGGCGTTTATGCCAAAGCGCAGTTGCGGCTCATTGCCGAAGTTCAGCGCCCACGAGTGGACGTATCCCTTGTCGGCGAAAACACCCACCAGCCGCTGGCCCAGGAAGGCGCCGTCCAGGGAGTAAGCCCTAGACACCTCGTCCATGCCCAGCGGCGGCCCATCGAACTCGTAGAACGACCGATACAGGGAGTGGCTGTTGGGAATCCTGCGCAGTCTTCCCTGCCTTCCGAGAGCCATGCTGAACATCCGGCGCATCACCGCCTCTACCTGGCTGAACTCAAACATCGGCAGGGCGTTGTCGGCGAAGATAAATCCCCCACCCCGCATATAGTCACCCAGGGCCTGGATCTCCGCCTCGCTCAGCTCGAACGCACGCGACGCCGTTATGTACAGGAAAGGAGATTGGAAGAACTCGCGTGAGCCGATGAAGACGTGCTTTTCGACCGTGGCTGAGATGCCCGTCTGGGCATTGATGGCGTCGACGAGATTGGGAATGCCCAGCGCCGCGCTGGAGAAAGCGGGTTCCAGATCGGTCCCCCAGGTCGTGGCCAGTCTGACGAAGCCGCGCACCTGCCGCTTCCCCTCGATCCCTTGAATGATCATGCCGCGGTAACGACCCGTGTCCTGCCGCCGGATGTCGAGCATCTTCTGCAGCCACGCGTCGTCACCCTTGCCGGCCAAGGCGATCAGGGTGTCGCCCGGCTCTGCCGCGGCGGTTACCTTGGCCAGAGAGGCACAGGGGGACTGGTCGGTGCAATCCCATTCATCAGAACCCTCGGGCGACAGGAAATAGGCCCTGCCCACCGCACTGACTGTGACGTTAGCGGCCGTGACTTTAGCGGCCGCGGCGTCGCCAGCGCTCTCGGGGGCTTCCGGAGCACCGGCGGCACCGGCCGTCGACGCCGCACCCGCGAGGAGAAGGGAGAACGCCAGAGACCGCACCTTCGACCGAATCTTCATTCCTTCCTCTCTCTCATAGCGACGCCGCAGCTGAGGTCTACCGAGTCAGGAATCGAGCCCCGCGGCCCATCGCAGGCATCCGCGGATGTGCGCCAGGAACCAGTCCTGATGCCAGAGCTCGTCCGGATGCCCCAAGGCCGTGTAGATCACCCGACCCGACCCGTACTCGTGACACCACCCAAGGGCGTAATCGTTGTCATCCCTGTTCCCCTTGGCGACATTGACGGAGTCGTTGTCTATACGCATGAGCACCTGGGTCTTAGCGCGATCCCAGTCCTTAAAAGTGTAGATCTCGTCGAATACGGTGAAGTTCTCCCCCAGCATCCGCGTCGCGGGATGGGAGGTGTTCTCCACGATTACACCGACTTCCTGAGTCCAGGGGTGGCCGTTGAAATACCCGCCCAGCATCTGTCCGTACTCGGGCCAGTCGTAGCAGCTGTCGGTGGCGTTGTGGATGCCGACGAAAGCCTTGCCACCGCGCACGAAGCCGAGGATCGCCTCCTTCTGGCTCGCGTCGAAGGCCAGGTTGCCGGTAGTGGCAAAGACGAGCACATCGGTACGTGAGAGTGCCTCTGGCGTGATCTTGTTACAAAGGTGCGTGGTGACCACCTGCCAGTCGTTGTCCCGTCCCAGTTTCTTGAGTGCCACCTCGGCATCGGGCAGATAGCTGTGCTCGTATCCCGCCGAGTGGCGCAGCATGAGTATGTTCATCTTCTCTCCTTTCGTCTCCTCCAGCTCTCGGCCCGACCTTGCAGCTAGACCTGTGCGAATCGCGACGCGGACGTAATAAAGGCCGGGTCATGGCGGGAGACAAGTCGCTCGCCGCCTCGGCGCTCTTCCCAGTTCGGAAAGCCTTGTGCCGCGGATCCCTTGTGCCGCAGATTGACGTGTAGCAGATTCCTCACCACCCAGGGAGGTCATTCAACGGACGGCATTCGGCCGACCTGTCGCTTGCCTCCCGAGTGACAGGATCGATCATGCCTGACCCATGGGACCCGGCCGGCCCCGATATGAATGCCGTCCTGGCTCGCTACGAGGATCCGCTCCAGGCCCTCGCCAAGGCGGAAGTGCCCGCCATTCTGCTGCGCCAGGTCTACCGCCGTCGACATTGCGACGGTCTGATCGAGCGCTTCATCGAACGGGATCTGATGCCCCACCCGGACAACCCTCCCGCTGATGGGGAACGACGGCGCATCGACGTCGGTACCAGCCTGGGGAACCGGGGGAGCGACCAGGAGGAATTCTTCCGGCACGCCACCAGTACTCGCAGCCTGTTCCAGCATCTCTTCGACGGCTTCGACAGCCCTGTGGACACGGTCTACGACTGCCTCTCGCAACTGGCGGCTGGCAGACAGGTAAAGACCGCACGTGAGCCAGACGGCAGGTTGTATGGCCCGGCGATTTTCCGCATTCACTACGGCGGCCACGCCTACAGACCCCACATCGACCACGTCACCCTGCGCGAGCAGCGTTTCGACTACGCAGTCTCTCGCTTCGAGCACCAGTTCGCCGGCGTCCTCTGCCTCCGCAATTCCTCACAGGGAGACGGAAATACGCCGGCCATCCTTCATCGCTGTCTATGGACGGAAGAGATCGAGCCCCATCTCACGGCAGGTACATTTCCCCAGTACGCTACCAGCCACAACGTCTCACACTGCGATGTGACCCTGGAGCCGGGGGACCTCTATTTCTTCAATACCCGCCTCATTCACGAGGTGCCCGCCGTCCAGGGAAGAGACCCGCGCGTCGTCCTGGCCGTTTTCATCGGCTTTTCCTCCGGAGACGATGAGATCTTCGTCTGGGCCTGAGCCGAAGTCGGGGTTGCCCCTCTCACCCTTATTCTATATCTTTGACAATTGTATGTCCTCACTCACTCGCACCCTGAGGCCGACCAGACCGAAAGCGAAAGCCAACGAAAGTAGGTAGAATGGTTAATTTCAGCGTCGAGGTTCACTCCGACGAGCCCTTCGAGAAGGCTCTGCGCCGATTTTCGGTAAAAACAAAAAAGACCGGGATCATGCGCGACCTGAAGCGAAAGCGGTTTTATACCAAGCCTTCAGTGCAGAAAAAAATCGACCGGCAGAAGAGCATTCGCCGACAGAAAAAGAACGAGCGAATCGCCGAACTCGCAGCTGCGGGTATCGTGGAGAAGCGGGGCAGTAAAGACGCCAAAGGCAAGGGCAAAGACGGACGTGGCACCGGCGGCAGACCGAGCGGCGGATTCGGCAGCGGCGGTGGCTTTTCTGGCAGCAGCGGCGGTGGCTTTTCTAGCAGCGGCGGGGGTGGATTCGGCGGACAACGATAGGGCCGGTATAGCGCTTTGATGACCTCCTGGGCCACCAAGCCCAAGATGTAACACCAGGACGCTTCAACCAGCGGACGTCTTCGGATACAGTTTCAAGAGAGCGGTGTGCGGTACGCGCGCCGCTCTTTTTTTTTGCCTCCCTACCCCTGCTTTATTCCTCTATCCCGGTGCCGTCGCCAGCTCGAGGAGCTCCGCACCGACAAACTCCCGCCGCCACCCGCGAAGGACGCGGTGGCGATCCGGATCTGCTCGCTCGCCGTCACGCACCAGTGAGCGGACCTCCGAACGCGTCGCCACCAGCGCATGGTCGATGCCTCGATCCGCGCTCCTGGCTTCGAGCAACTCGATCGCCGCGACGCCCCGACGCTCCATAGCTTCATCGTGGCGGGAGCGGGGCACCCGGGGCGGGCATTCCTCATCGGGCACGGCAACACCCGTGCCCACCGCTTCCAGGATCCCTCCGCCGAAGCGTTTTATCTGGCCGCCCTTGATATCCCGCACGGAGCTCAACGCCTCGTGTGTCCTGGGCCGCGCCCGGGCCAGATCCAGGAGCAGCTTGTCCGGCACGACCCGTGCCCTGGGCCGATCCAGACTCCTGGCCTCCAACTCGCGCCATGCCGCCAGCTCTCGCAGGATGGCGAGCTCCCTCGAGGTCAGCCTGCCGCTGCCCTTGATGCGCAGCAGCTGCTGCCGGGGGTCTCGCTCTGCGTACAGCGAGGAATCGTCGAGTTGCGCCAGCTCCTCTGTAAGCCACGCCTCCACTCCACGCTCAGCCACTCTTGTCAATAACGCCAATCGCGCCGCATGCAGGAAACGTACGTCGTCGATGGCGTAATTCAGCTGTGCTTCAGACAGCGGTCGTCGGAACCAGTCCGTTCGCGTCTCAGTCTTGGCGAGTTCCACCCCCATGAGCTGGGCCAACAGGTCTCTCAGCGAGATCGTCGAGGACAGACCGGCGAGACCGGCGACACAGCGAGTATCGAAGATGTTACGGGGGGCCGCGCCGGTCTCCCGACGCAGGATGCTGAGGTCCTGTGGCGCATCGTGCAGGATCTTTACGACCTTGGGGTCTGCCAGGAGACTGCCAAGAAGAGACAGATCGGAGAAGGCCGGTACGTCTATGAGGCAGCAATCTTCCTCACTGACGGCCAGTTGAACGATAGCCAAGCGCGGGTAGTAGGTGCGCTCCCAGAACAACTCCGTATCGACACCGACCACGCCCTGGTCCGAGGCTCGGTCCACAAGGTGGCCGAGGTGCTCAGCATCTTCGATCCACTCCAAAGACACCGACCTCAAGCGAGCTTGCGAAAGGGGGCCCGATTGACGAATTCGGTCACCACTTCGCCGCCAATCAGGTGTTCCTGGATAACCCGCTCCAACTTCTCGATGGTCATGGAGTGATACCAGACCCCATCGGGATATACTACGACCGTGGGCCCGCGTTCGCACACCCGCAGGCAGTCGGCCTTGGAGCGGTGAATCCCTCCCTGGCGCGGATCCGCATGCCCCAGTTCCCGCAGTCTTCGCTTCAGATAGTCCCACAGCTCCTTCCCCAGCTCGGGATCACTGGTGCACTTTAGTTTCGTGGGGGTAGCGCACAGGAAGATGTGGCGCACGATCTCTACCGGTTGGACCTCGGGAAGCTCGCTCATGTTGGGTCTTACCTCTATCTCCGGGTTACTATCTATTCTCTGGGACGGGCTAGTCTGTCTCTATGGGGCCGGCCGCGGTCTCCAGACCGCCTCCAGGGGAAGGTGGCTATAAGTCCGGGGATGCTCTCCCTCGTAGTCATCGACGATGTGGCCGTCTCCCTTGAGGACATACTTGTAGGTCGTCAATCCCTCCAGACCCACCGGCCCCCGGCTGTGAAGCCGTCCAGTGCTGATACCGACCTCTGCGCCCAGACCGTAGCGATAGCCGTCGGCAAACCTCGTGGAGGCGTTGTGAAAGACGGAGGCGGAGTCCACGCCACTTAAGAACAGATCAGCCGCCACTCCGTCCTCGGTGACGATGCTGTCGGTGTGATGGCTGCCGTAGCGGTTAACGTGGGTGATGGCCTCGGCGGCGCTATCCACTACTTTGACCGACACAATATAGTCGAGATACTCGGCGCTCCAGTCCTCTTCGGAGGCGGGCTCCATGCCCCCTCCAAGTCCCCCGGCCAGTGCCCGTGCACGCTCATCCCCCCGGATCAGCACCTGGTGACCCTCGAGCTCGCCTATCGCACGCGCCAGGAAGGCGGCGGCAATGTCGGCGTGCACGAGCACAGTCTCGGCGGCGCAGCAGGTCGCGACTCCCTGGACCTTCGAGTCGACCGCTATGCGCACGGCTTTGTCCAAATCGGCTGCCCGGTCCACGTAGACATGACAGATGCCCTCTGAGTGTCCGGTGACGGGAATGCGCGTATTCTCCATCATGTAGCGCACGAACTCGTTGGAGCCCCGCGGGATGATGAGGTCGATGTCGTCGGTCAGAGCGAGCATGGCCACGACGTCATCGCGGGTCTCCAGGAGGCTGATCCAGCCTGACGGAATGCCGGCCACCGCAGCGGTGGCCCGGTTGATTATCGCGGCCAGGATCCGGTTGCTTTCGGCGGCCTCTCGCCCCCCTTTCATGAGCACGGCGTTGCCCGATTTCAGACAGAGGGAGGCAATCTGCACAAGCGCATCCGGCCTCGACTCGAAGACCACCCCGATCACGCCGATCGGCACCGAGACCCGGAAAAGATCGAGGCCGTCGTCCAGCTGCGTCGCCCGCTGGGTGACCCCCAGCGGATCCGGCTGCGCCCCCACACTGCGCACCATTTCCACCGTGCCGTCGAACTTGGTGCCGCTCAGATCCAGCCGTTTCACCAGCGGCTCGGTCAGCTCCCCCTTCGCCACCAGCTCCCTGGCCAGCTCGATATCGCGCCTGTTGGCTGCCAGGATATCCTGGCGTCGTGCCACCAGCGCTTCCGCGATGGCACTCAGGGCCCGATCGCGCACCTGTGGCGAAGTGGTGGCCAACTGCCGGCCGGCCACGCGAGCAGCCCTGGCGCGCGCGCCGATGTCGATCCCCGCCGGCTCTGTCGCTACATCAATCGCCACATCAGTCGCCAAATCTGTCACTCCAGCTGTCGATCTCGTCATGGGACGGCTCTCGTGCTTACGACTTGAGCGCCTGTTCGCTGGCGACACTCATGAGCTTCTGGATGGTCTTCACCACCCGCTGAGGATCCTCCACGGTGCCTTCGCTGATGAGCGCGTAGTCCACCAACAAGTGGGCCCACTCCGTCAGCTCAGCCGAATCCCGCTGCTGCTTCCGCAACTCGCCGATGTTGGCGATGGCGGCATGCCGGGGGTTGATTTCGAGGACCCGTTTGGAGGGCTCGAACTTCTCGTCCGCCATTTTCATCAGCTTCTCCATATGCTGACTCACTCCCCCCTTGGGCGTCACCAGCACGCAGGGGCTGTCGGTGAGTCGCTGCGACTCCTTGACATCGCCCACTCGTCCCTCCAACTCCTTCTTGAGGAAGCCGATCAGATCGATGGTGCGCTCCTTGTTCTCCTCGACGCCCTCGAGCTTAGCCTCCTCCTTCAGCTCCAGATCCTCGGCGTCAATGGCCTGAAACTTCTTGCCGTCGAAGTCCTGAAGCGAGCTGACCACCCACTCGTCCACCGGGTCGGTCATATAGAGCACTTCGAGACTGCGTTTGGTAAAGGCCTCAAGCAGAGGGCTCTGGACCACCGCCTCCTTGCTCTCGCCGGCGATGTAGTAGATCACCTCCTGATCCGACTGCATGCGGTCGACATAGTCCTGCAGCGAGATGAGATCTGAATCGACGGCAGCACTTGAAGCCGAACCATCCCCCTCTTCGTCGCCACTGGAGGCTTCGGAATCGTCTGCATCAGGGGCTGGGGCCGCGCCTTCCACCGACAGGGAGCCTTCCACCGACAGAGACGAGGTGTAGCGGAGCAGCTTGCTGACCTCATCCTTGTTCTCGAAGTCGCGGGCGATGCCCTCCTTCAGCACCATGCCGTATGACGCCCAGAACAGGGCGTAGTCCTCGGGCTTGTTCTTGGCCATCATCTCCAGCATCTTCAGCACCCGTCGCACCAGAGTCTGGCGGATCTTGACCATTACGGGGTTGTTCTGCAGCGACTCCCGCGCCACGTTCAGCGGCAGGTCGTCGCAGTCCACCAGGCCGCGCACGAAGCGCAGATAGAGGGGCAGCAGCTCGTCGCAATCGCCCTGGATAAAAACGCGCTTCACGTGGAGGTGAATAGCGATCTTCGGCTCCGCTGAAAACAGCAGCTCCATGGGCGATTGCTTGGGGATATAAAGGACGGCGTAGAACTGAATTGGCACGTCGACGACGATATGCTCCCAGGCGGTGGGCCCTTCGTGGTCGCCGGTCAGATGCGTGTAGAACTCGCGGTACTGTTCCTCGGTTATGTCGCCGCGCGGTCTCGTCCACAGAGCCGACCCCTGATTCGCCTGCTTGCCGGCGACGTTGATCGGGTAGGAGACATAATCCGAGTGGCGCCGTATCACCCCCTCGATGCGGTAGGCGTCGAGAAACTCCTCACAGTCGCCACGCACGTAGATCTTGATCTCGGTGCCGCGATCCGACCTGTCTTTGGTGGTCGAAATGGTGTAGCTCCCGTCCCCCGTCGACTCCCACATGACGGCCTCTGAATCGGCATCGGCCGACCTCGTCGTCAGCACAACGCGCTCCGCCACCATAAAGACCGAGTAGAACCCGACGCCGAATTGGCCGATCAGCTGGAGCTTGTCCTCCTCCTTCTCGCTCTGGGCCAGCTTGGCCAGAAAGTCGGAGGATCCCGAATGCGCGATGGTGCCGATGTTGTCGTTGGCCTCCTCCCGGGTCATGCCTATCCCGGTGTCCCTGATGGTCAGGGTTTTGGCGCTTTTGTCGACGGTGATGTCGATCTTCAGCTCGGCGTCCGGATCGACGACCGTGCGGTCGGTGAGCGTCCGGAAGCGGATCTTGTCCAGGGCGTCGGATGCATTGGAGATCAACTCGCGCAGGAAGATCTCCTTATCGGTGTAAAGCGAGTGAATCAGAATCTTGAGGAGCTGCTGGACCTCCGTCTGGAACGGGCGTTCCTCGACTTGGGCCTGTTCTTCGGTGACCGTCTTTTCCGCGTCTGCTGCCATCTTACTTGACTCCTTTTAGCTGTTGGGCAAGTCTCAGAATCTAAGGAACGCGCTTCGATTGGCAAGACTGAGCTCCGGTCCTATGTTACCTCAGTTGCTTATCAGCTCCGAGTCGCCCTTCTCCTTGACCCATGTATCCCGATCACGTGAGCCACTCCGACCTGCAGATGTACGATCTCATCGTCGTAGGCGGCGGCCCGGCCGGCGCGACCGCCACCCTCTTCGCCCACCGCCACGGGCTGCGAACCCTCCTGCTGGACAAAGAGGGGTTTCCCCGCGACAAAATCTGCGGGGACGCCCTCTCCGGTAAGGCGATTTCCATCCTCCACGAGCTGGATCTCCTGGATGGGATCCGCAAGCTTCCGGGTGCCATAATCCACGAGGTCGTCTTCGGTAGCCCCAGTCACGTCGACGCCCGCATCGATCTTAGGCGACACGACCACCGCGACCTGCTCACCGGTAAAATGATGCCGATGGAGGGATTCGTCATTCGCCGCAAGGTGCTGGATGCCTTTCTCTTCGAGGAAGCTCGGGCGGCCGCCGATCGGTGTATCGAGCACTTTGCGGTGAGCGATGTCCTCGTTGAAAATGGCGCCGTATGCGGCGTCAGGGGCAGACGCACAGACGAGGGAGCCGAAGGCGCCGAGATCGAATTCCGCGCCCCCCTCGTCCTGGGCTGCGATGGCTTCAATTCGATCGTCGCCCGCAAAACCGGAGTGTATCAACACGATGGCCGGCACGTGGTGGTGGCCCTGCGCCGATACTATGAGAACGTGAGTGGCCTCACTGACCAGATCGAGCTCCACTTCGTCGACGAGGTGCTACCGGGGTACTTCTGGATTTTCCCCCTCGCCGACGGGCAAGCCAATATCGGCATTGGCATGCTACACCGGTACTTGAAGAAGCGCCATGTCAATCTCAAAGATGCACTCGACCGCGTCATCGCCCGACCTCCCTTTGCCGAACGCTTCGCCGCGGCCCGCCCGCTGGAAGAGCCCGTGGGCTGGAATCTGCCGGTTGGCAGCAAGCGCCGGCCATGCTGCGGCGACGGCTTCATGTTGCTGGGAGACGCCGCGGGGTTGATAGATCCCTTCACCGGTGAGGGCATCGGCAATGCGCTGTACTCGGCCCGCTTCGCTGCCGAGGTGGCGGCCCAAGCCGTCGAGGCCGGTGACTTCAGCGCCCGGTTTCTCCAGCAGCGCTACCAGCGACGGCTGTGGGAGACCCTCGGGGACGAGCTCAAGATCAGCACCCGCATGCAGAGACTCGGACGGTGGCGGTCGCTGCTGGACCTGGCCATCCGCCGCGCCGCCGGCAACCCGGAGCTAAGCGACCTCATCTGCGGCATGATCGCCAATGCCGTCCCCAAGAGACAGCTCACCAATCCGTTATTCTATCTGAAATTACTGTTTAAGTAAGGTGGGCGCGTGGTGGCCTTATACGGCAGTCGAACGTAGGCCGACCAAGGCGGCGGATACCGTGACGTGATATGCGCCAACTCTGATTCTTCAGACAGCGTCTGAAAAATTGCACTGCCCGGAGATCTCGCCAACGAGCGCTCAGGCCTTTAGGAACTAAGGCACTCCCCCCAGCCCCCACTGCAGCGCCAGTACCCGCGACAGCAGCCCGATAGCCCCGCCGAAGACGTTCCCCCAGACGATCAGCCAGCCCAGATGCTCGCGCATCACCTGCTCCATCATCTGTTTCACCGTCTCCGGGGTCAACTCTACCAGCTTGTTCTCCAGCAACAGGCCGACGCGTTCCCGCAGTGCTGGAATGTCCAGCGTATCCGGCCCGCTCAACTTGGTGAATTGGGGCGCCAGCTCCAGCGCTAACCGGGTGAGAAACTGCTGGATCACCGGCTTCAGCATATCGACACCGGCCATCTTCACCATCACCCCGAAGGGACCTTCCTTGAGCTTTTCCAGCTGGTTTCGGATCGCCTCATCCGCCTGCTCCGATTCCAGCGCCACGACCAGTTTTTCCGCCAGCGCGTCTCCGGACGGAAAGAGCTCGTGTTCCTCGAGGAAACGGCGCAGGTAATCCTCCTCGAAGAAATGGGTCATGATCAGGTCCTTGATGGTGGCGCGGATCTCGCGAAAACGAGCCGGGATCACCCCTGAGCCGTAAAGGAATGGGACCTTGTCAAAGAGCATCCTCACCGCCAGCCAGTTCGTCGTCCCACCGGCAAATCCGAACACTCCCACCGCCAGCAGCCACGGGCCTGCCACCAGCATCCACCCCGGCAGTACCGCCACCGACACTGCTCCCGGGCTCGAATCCGCGGCCGGCGCCATCAGCGACAGCGTCAGTCCCGCCAACAGCACCGCCAGGGAGATGAGATTGCTCACTGTCCCCTTATCTGGCCCCTTATTTGACACTCGCTGCTCCATTGGCCTGCTCTAGCCTCCTTATTTCCGTGACCCGTTCACCCGCCTCAACCCAACCCTCACCTGTCGGTGCTGGTCTGCTGGCGTTCGCGATGCCTCTCCATCGCCAGTTGAATCAGACGATCGATGAGCTCCTGGTAGCTCACCCCGCTGGCGTCCCAGAGCTTCGGGTACATACTGATGGGAGTGAACCCGGGCAGGGTGTTGATTTCGTTGAGAAGGATCTCCTCCGTCTCCTTGCCAACGAAGAAGTCCATCCGCGCCAGTCCCGAGGCCTCGACGGCGAGGAACGCCTCGCGAGCCATTTCCCGCACCGCCTCGGAGGTCTCCCGGCGGATACGCGCGGGAATGAGGAGCTCTGAATTGTCGTCGATGTATTTGGCGTCGTAGTCATAGAACTCGCCTGCGGGCACGATCTCACCAACCACCGACACCTCTGGCTCGTCGTTTCCCAGCACCGAGCACTCCACCTCGCGACATTCCATGGCCGCCTCCTCGACGATGATCTTGCGATCGAACCGGGCGGCGGTATCCATGCCACGGGCGAACTCGGCCCGGTCATGGGCCTTGGTGATGCCGACGCTCGAACCCATATTCGCCGGCTTGACGAAGACCGGGTAGTCGAAGGCCCGCTCGATCTCCCGCTGCACCGCCTGCGGCTCCTGGAGCCAGCGCTTGCGCAAGACCGCGGCGTGATCGACCTGGGGAAACCCCGCAGCGCGAAAGACCCGTTTCATCATGTCCTTGTCCATCCCCACCGCCGATCCCAGGACGCCGGAGCCCACGTAGGCGACATCGGCCAGCTCGAGGAGCCCCTGCACCGTGCCGTCCTCGCCGAAGGGACCGTGCAAGATCGGGAAGACGACATCCAACTGCTGAGAGGAGACCGACCCCGGCCCGGCCGCATTCCGCACCGTCAGCTCGCGCCGGCCAGCGTAGTCCAGAGTGGCGGGAAGCAGATCGTCTCCTTCGACCTTGCCACCCTGCAGAACCCCGGTGGCGTCTCCCGCCGCCAGCCACTTTCCCCCCCGATCGATGCCGATCATGGTGACGTCGTATTTGTCCCGATCGATCGCCTCCAGGACAGAGCGAGCCGATTTCACCGACACCTCGTGCTCGGCCGAACGCCCACCGAACAGGATTCCCACGCGTATCTTGTCAGTCATGCTGATTCGACAGTTCCCTCTGAATCTCGTAATCCATCACCTATGCAATACGTGAGCCGCTCACCGATGAGCCAGTCTCACCGATGAGCAGGGCCACATCAACGGTAGAGAAGGACGAAGTCATTCTCCACTCCGGCGCATGACCCACCGTTCGGTTAGTCCCCCGATAAGCGCCCGCCGGCTCCGAATCAGCGGTAGAGAAGGACGAAGTCGTTCTCTACTCCGGCGCATGACCCACCATTCGGTTAGTCCCCCGTTAAGCGCCGGCCTCCCACCGGCTCGGATTCATCCCCGGTGCCTCGCGGGCCATGCGGGACGGCTTGTTGCCGCCGCCGAAGTCCCACAGACGGGCGTTGCGGTCACCGAAGAAGGGCTTCACCGCGTCCGGCAGCTTCGCCACCTCCTCAGCATCCCAGTCATCGACCCGGTCGACCGGCCCGGCCCACGCCGGCCGGTAGGCGATGGCCAGCATGCCCCGCGGCTGGTCACCGGTGTTCGGATAGTTGCCGTGGAAAACCCGATGATTGATCAGGATCGCCGCGCCTGCCGGTGCGGTCACCATCACCTCCTCAGGATGCGACTCTAAGCGCTGGTATGGATTTCCGTCTGCGTGCATGGACAGGTGGGAGTGGGGAACCACGCGGAACGGGGAAATCTCCGGCGTCAGCTCGTCGAGGTAGTAGAGCACCCGGACCATAACCGGTACGCTGCCCTCGTACCCGAAGATTTGCGAGCCGTAGGGCTGGCCGTCGGTGTGCAGACTGATCCCGGGGTGGCCCGGCTCGGAGCGGGCGTAACCGTAGTGGGAGAGGACGATCACCTCCCCCAGCAGCTGCCGCAGGAAAGCGATCGTGGGCGGATGGGCGATCAGCTCCGTCAGCGTCCCCCCGAGGAACTGGAGGTTCGATCTACCCCGCTGGTGAACGCTGTAATCCACCGGCGTGGTCTCGAGCTCGTCGGTTTCCGCTTTCAGCCGCGCCAGGTGGTCGGTGCTCAGCAGGTCGGGCAGCAGCAGGTACCCCTCTACTTCTATTTGCCGAATTCGCTCCCCCAGTGTCAGGGCGGACCAGTCGCGGTCGTCAATGCGCTGCTTCAATGGCTCCTCTCTCCTCTTTGAGGCGATGGACGGGACTGTTAATGTGGCGACCCTTGCCCCATCCGTCCAGGGATCGCAAATTCAGCCCCTGAGTTGCCGACCCCTGCGCCACGGCGCCCCGAGAGAGGACACCATGAACAGCGAACACAAAATCGCCATGTTGGGCACCGGTTTCATCAGCCGCTTCTACACCACCACCCTGCACGGCAGCCGGGGGCGCGACCGGGTCCATCTGGTCTACTCCCGCACCACCGAACGCGCCGAGGAGTTCGCCCGCGAGTGGGGAATCCCCAAGACTAGTACCGATCTCGGTCAGGCCGTGGAAGACCCGGAGATCGACACCGTCATCATCGGACTCCCCAACAACCTGCACCTGGAAGCCGTCACTGCCGCCGCCGCCGCCGGCAAGGCGGTCCTGTGCACCAAGCCGCTTGGACGCACCGCGTCTGAGGCCCGCCAGATGCTCGATGCCGTGGAGCGGGCCGGTGTCTTCGGGGGCTACCTCGAAGACCTGGTCTATCCTCCCAAGACGCTGAAGTCGCTGGAAGCGGTGAGGAACGGAGCCCTCGGCAAGATCCTCTGGGTGCGCTCGCGCGAGACCCATCCGGGCCCGCACAGCGACTGGTTCTGGGATATGAAGCAGGCCGGCGGCGGCGCCATCATCGACATGGGCTGCCATTGTGTCGAGATCATCCGCAACTTCATCGGCAAGGGCATCCGACCGGTGGAGGTCATGTGCTGGGCCGACACCCTGGTCCATCCTATGGAGGCGGAGGACCACGGCATCGGCCTGGTGCGCTTCGAGAGCGGTGCGATGGGACAATTCGAGGTCAGCTGGGCCTTTCGGGGCGGCATGGACCTGCGGGACGAGGTCTCGGGCACCGAGGGCACGATCTGGCTCGACCACTTCCTGAGGACCGGCATGGAGATGTTCACCGCGGTCGGCCAGGGCGGCTACGTGGCCGAGAAGGCGGAGAGTGAGACCGGCTGGCTGTTCCCGGTCGGGGACGAGGCCCACGAACTCGGCTACACCCACATGTTCATCGACATGTTCAATGCCATCGACAACGGCACTCAACCTATGGAGACGTTCTACGATGGCTACGTCGTCAACGTCATCATCGACGCCTGTTACCTGTCGGCAAAGTCCAAGCGCTGGGAGCCGATTGAGCTGGACGAGTGGCGTGGCGCAGGAGAGTCACCGGCAGCCCAGGAGGAGAAGGGCCCCGCGGCCCAGGTAGACGACCCGGTGGAGCAGGATCCTGGCGATGGCGACTACGTGGTCATCAAGGAGGAGCGCATGCCGGACGGCAAGACCAAACGCATCCTCAAGGAGCGCGCCAGCGGCCGCATCGTGCAGAGGATCTCCTGAGCAAATGAAGTCGACGCTCTTCTTTGTGTACAACGCCGGTTCAACGCCTGCTTCACAGGAGAGAACGACGAAGTCGTTCTCGACTCCGGCGCAGGATTCACCGTCTGAGTCAGTCCCCCGATGAGCGCCGGTCGCGCCCTGGTCCGATCTCGCCCACAAGACGCTTTCCCCCCAGACCTATTCCTGCAATCTGTGCGCCATCACCTATTCATCTCTCGGCATGCGCAGAGAGTGGAAGCGTTTCGTGAATGAGCTCGACTCGCCGGTGGAATTCCTCCACCGGGACGAGCTCACGGAGAAATTCGGTGTCGAGGACGTGCCCCTGCCAGCGGTCTTTTGCCGCGCCGGCGCTGACGACGAGCTGCAAGTGTGGTTGGACGCCGACGCGCTCAACGCCTGCGGCTCGATGGAGGATCTGCAGCAGCTCATCCGCGGCGGGCCAAGCGGGGAATCCGCCTGACCGCTTTCCGCACCATCGCCATCCACTGCGCCCGCTGCCGCCATCTGCTGTACAAATACCACAAGGGCGGGACCGGTGGCCTGGTCAAGTGTTTGCCGGACCGAATCGTCGAGGACAACACCGACGGAGATCTCCGCTGTCCCGAGTGCGGTCAGGAGTTCGCCCGCCTGCGGATGATCGGCGGCAAAGCGGCTCACAAGATCATCCAGGGCAAGGTCTACACCAAGGGGATGCGCCGAAAGTAACTGCTCCCGCTGGAGGAGGAAGGAGAGAGGGGGGGGTTTCTTTCGAGATTGTCACACTTGATGCCGCCCGAGTCGTCCTTCTCGTCGTCAGGGCACCAGAATCGGTATCGTACTTGCCGCCTTCGCCTTCTTCGCGAGCGCTCGATCAAAGCTGTAGAAGGAGTCCGCCTTGGCGCTGGCTGCCAGATGCAGTGCATCTGCAAAATCAAATCCACTGGTGTACCAGGTCAGGGCCTGGGTCACGATGGCGATGTCCTCGACGACCACCTCTGGCAGCCCGCACACTTTCTCCAGCGCTTCGGCCACGGCAGTTCGATCGAACTCATAGGTGTAGCGCAGGACCCATGCGGTTTCGAGTAGCACCGTCTTGGGGATGAAGACGCCTTGCTCCATCACTTTTCGAGCGCGAGCTGCCTGCTGCTGGTCATCTCTGATCAGGAAGCGGACAAGGACATTCGTGTCGACCGCCCTCATCGTCGCTCCAGGGCTCCCCTTCGGATGCCTTCCTGCATGTCGTCCAGTGACTTCCTCTTCCCTTGATAGGGCAGACACCCGAAAACCTCATCGATCGTTGTGGGTTCGACAGATCTGATCGGCCGCAGGGCGATGCCATCCTCGATCTGCTCCACGGCAAATTCAACCCCCGGCTCCCATCCGAGCCGTTCCCGTATCGCATGGGGGATGACCACCTGTCCCTTGTTCGACAGTCGAGTCTTTTCCATCGCACTCGCCTCCTCCAGAGTAAGATTCAAGTAAGATCATCCCTGCTTTGCTGAAGCCGCGCAAGGAATTCTTTCGGTCATGAGCGATGTGCTTGGTTGAAGCGAGGGGACCTTCCGGCTTGATCGAATCCGCCCGCCCTGCCTATCTTCCAGCCACTGTGAGTTCGCCCTACACACACTCCCTGCCACCATCTCCCAATCCATCACAGCGTCGGCGTGACCAGGCGTGCCGTGCCACCCCAACCGAGGAGCTTCAATCATGAGCCAGCTGCAGTCGCCGCCGATCGCGACGCGGAAACTCGGACGCACCGAATTCGCCGTCTCCGAGGTCGGCTTCGGGACAGCGCCTCTCGGTGAGCTGTTCGAAAAGGTCAGCGAGACAGCTGCCCAGGCCACGCTCGAAGCGGCCTGGGCGTCCGGGATCCGCTACTTCGACACCTCCCCCTTCTACGGCTACGGCCTTAGCGAGCACCGCGTCGGGCACTTCCTGCGCCAGCGACAAGACGAGGGGTTTGCACTCTCCACCAAGGTGGGTCGCGTCTTCAAGGCTGCCCGCGATCCCGAGAACTTCGATTCGGGCCTGTGGGCGGGCGGGTTGCCCTTCGACTTCACCTTCGACTACAGCTACGACGGCATCATGCGGTCGTGGGAAGACAGTCTTCAGCGACTCGGCCTAGCCGCCGTCGACGTGCTGCTCATCCACGATCTCGACCACTGGTTTCACATCACCGACGAGCGGGTCTCCGCCAGTCTTTCACAGCTGTACACCAGCGGCTGGCGCGCGCTGGAAGAGCTGCGCTCCGGCGGCTGCATCAAAGGCATTGGGGCCGGCATCAACCAGGCCCCCATGATTTGCCGATTCCTCGATCTGGTCGACCTCGACTTTTTCCTCGTAGCCGTGCCTTACACCCTGTTGGACCAAGGCGTGCTCGACGACGAGTTCCCGCGCTGCGTCGAGCGCGACGTGGGTATCGTCATCGGCGCCCCCTTCGCTTCGGGTATCCTCGCCACCGGACCCGTGGAGGGAGCTTACTACGCCTACGCACCCGCTACGCCCGAAATTCTCGAAAAGACCCGGCGCATCCAGGCGGTGTGCGAGCGCCACGATACCGCTCTCGCCGCCGCCGCTATGCACTTTCCCCTTGCCCACCCCAGTGTGGCCGCCATCATTCCCGGAGCCCTCAAGCCCGAACAGGTGTCCGCCAACGTCGAGTCCTACCGCCGCCCCATTCCGGCTGACCTGTGGGCGGAGCTCAAGAAGGAGGGATTGCTCAGAGAGGACGCACCGACGCCCAGTTGAATACCCCCGCCACGTCCCCCTGGAGAAATCAGCAAATATGACCAATGAAATAGAAGACCGCGGCTCTCAGATTCGCATCACCGCCTTCAAGGCCTTTCCGCTGGGCGCCAAGGGATACGTCAAGATCGAGACCAGCATGGGCGTCACCGGCTGGGGGGAGATCAACAACATGGAGACCGCCGTCGCTTGCGCGCTCGCCGAGTCCCTCGCCGAAATCATCATGGGCGAGAACCCCACCCGTATCGAGCACCACTGGCAACGGCTGTACCGATCCCATCGGAACCTGCGAGGCGGCGGGCTCATGACGCACGTCATCTCCGCCATCGACATGGCGCTCTGGGACATCTCTGGGAAGCTCTACGGCGTTCCCGTGTACCGACTCCTCGGAGGACCGGTGCGCGACAAGGTCTGGATGTACCCAAGCCCAAAGGCGATCAAGGTTTCGCCCGGAGGTTCCAAGCCCTTCGCCGGCACCCCCGCTGACATTCAGGATCTGCTCAAACGCGTCAGCGATGCCCGGGAGAAGGTCGGAGCGGACGGCGCCGTCATGTTCGACGCCCATAGCATGCTGCCGGCGCCCCTGGTCAAACAGTTCGCCAGCAGCCTGGCCGCCGAGGACCTGCTCTTTCTCGAGGAGGCCTGGCTGCCGGGCAACATCGAGGTCATGCGCAAACTCCGCCAGTCTGCCTCGGTCCCCCTGGCCACCGGGGAGCGGGACCGCACCATCTGGGAAGTCAGGGAGATTCTCGAGGCCCAGGTTATCGACATCCTGCAGCCGGACTGCGGTCACGGGGGCGGCATCAGTCAGATGAAAAAGGTGGCCGCTCTGGCTGAGTCCCATCACGTACCCATCGCCCCTCATTGCACGATGTCCTCCCTGGGACTCACGGCCAGCCTGCACGTGGCTGCCTCCGTCCCCTTCTTCCTCATCCACGAGGGCTACTCCGACGTGTTGCCGGAGGAAATCTCCCGCAAGACCTGGCGGATGGATGAGGAGGGCTACGTCTCGCTGCCCGAAGGCCCCGGACTGGGTGTCGAGGTAGACGAGGCAAAGGTCATCGAAGTCGCGTCATCCCCGCCCCGCCCGTTCCAATGGCCGGACAACCGGCTGGCCGACGGCTCGGTCGCCGACTATTGAAAAGGGCAGCTGTCGGCGCGTCACCCCGCCTGGCGCAACTCGTACTCCCGCACGGCGGACGTGAACGGCAGCGCACCAGTCGCGCCTTTTCGATCTCCGCTTCCCCGCCCTTTCGGTAGGGATTGTGGGGCCTTCTGGGATTCAGCATGCCGGGCACAGCGCTCTGAGTGACTGCAGCAGCTCGGGCTCGGGTTTCCACACCGACATCACAGCTCTCCTTTGTTTCACGACGGTCACGTCTTGACACGGTCTTCACCAGACGGGACTTTCCACGGCACCAGATGCCCAACGACAACCAGTTCAAACTCAAGACCAAGTTCATCGGCACGCGCAACGTAAGCGAGTACCGGCAGAGCATCGCCGCCTGGGTACAGGCCGAAGATACAGTACTCGAAATCGGCTGTCAGTGGGGCACTACAACGGTCTTCCTCGCCCCTCACTGCCGCAAAGTCATCGGCACCGACGTCAGCTCGGACTGCATAAAGCGCGCCAGACAGCTGCACCCCGAGCTCAAATTCGCCGTCCTGGATGCCTACGACGTGCGGGCGGCGATGGACCTCGGTGAGCGCTTCACGAAAATCTATATCGACATGTCCGGTCTGTCGGGTTACCGCTCGCTGCTGGACCTGATTTCGCTGCTCACCATGTACAGCACCGTACTCCAGCCAGATGCAATCGTAGTCAAGAGCGGCGCCCTCAAGCAGTTCGCCTCGCTCTGTATCCCCTGGCACGATCCTGGGTCGTAGGAGTTCGACGCCTCGCTCGGGACCATACAGAATGGCGCAGTTCTGATGATGGACTGACGCTGTCGCAAAGGAGAAATCCACATGGGTATGGAAAAAGCGATCTTTGGCGCCGGCTGTTTCTGGGGAGTGGAGTCCGCCTTCCGAGAGGTGCCCGGCGTGACCGAAGTGGCCAGCGGCTATGCCGGGGGCAACACCGAAAACCCGAGCTATAAAGAGGTGTGCACCGGCACGACCGGGCACGCCGAAGTGGTAGAGGTGGAATTCGATCCCGAGCGCGTCTCCTTCGACCAGCTCCTGGATGTGTTGTGGAACACCCATGACCCCACGACCTCGAACCGCCAGGGCCCGGATGTGGGCAGCCAATACCGGTCAGCCGTGTTCTTTCACGGCCCCGACCAGCAGTCCGCGGCTGAAGCCTCGGTGAAGCGCCTGACAGAATCAGGCAGGTTTCCCAATCCCGTCGTCACCGAAATAACCCCCGCCCCCCAATTCTACCGGGCCGAGGAGTACCACCAGCGCTACTTCGAGAAGCACGGCTATCGGCACTGAGGGGGAGCGGCCTCGCTAGACGAGCGCAGAAATCGGTAACCCCCCAGTCAGAGCAGGTGAGCAGGCTCTTCATCGCGCCTGTTGAACGCGCCTGGAGCCGGTTGCCTTCTGCTTCAGCCCGCACCATAGTGAGCCGGAAGGGCGAACTCGCGGCGACCCGCGGTGCCGCGCACCTCTCCAGCTCTGCCGGCGGGCGCCCGTTGCGTCGGCGAATTGCCGTGGCCGATCCATAGCCTTTTATTTTCTGTGCTCACACCGTGGATGCGGGATGATCCACACCTCCAACCGACCGCGCCAAGATCCCACTGAAGGAGACCTGAATGCCTGCCGCAAACGGCCAATCCCGGACCCTGTTCGAAAAAGCATTGAAGGTCATCCCCGGGGGGGTCAACAGCCCGGTTCGCGCCTTTAAAGCGGTCGGCGGAGATCCCCTCTTCATTCGTTGCGCGGAAGGGGCTTTCGTCACCGATGCCGACGGCGGCGAATACGTCGACTACGTCGGCTCCTGGGGGCCGATGGTCCTGGGCCACCGACCGGCAGTGGTGACCGCGGCCCTGGCCGGGGTTCTCGAGCGTGGCACCAGCTTCGGCGCTCCCACCGATCTCGAAGTCGAGATGGCCGAGCTCATGGTCGAGGTCATTCCCTCCGTCGACATGGTGCGTATGGTCAATTCGGGCACCGAAGCCACGATGACGGCCATCCGTCTGGCGCGCGGCTTCACCGGCAGGGACTACATCGTCAAGTTCAACGGTTGCTACCACGGCCACTCCGACAGCCTGCTGGTGGCCGCCGGCAGCGGCGTGGCCACCTTCGGCATCGCCGGCAGTCCCGGTGTGCCCGACGACATCGCGCGCTTCACTGCCAGCATCGAATTCAACGACCTCGACATGCTTTCGCAGACCGTGGACGGCATTGGGGCCGACAAGATCGCCGCCGTTATCCTCGAGCCGGTCGCCGGCAACATGGGATTGGTCTTGCCGCAACCCGACTATCTTGAAGGCGTCCGCGATCTCTGCACCCGGAAGGACATCGTGCTCATTTTCGACGAGGTGATGACGGGTTTTCGCGTCGCTCTGGGCGGCGCCCAGGAACGGTATGACATCACCCCCGACCTCAGCACGTTCTCCAAGGTCATCGGCGGCGGCTTGCCCGTGGGCGCCTTCGGGGGCCGCCGCGACATCATGAAAGAGCTCGCCCCCAGCGGTCCGGTGTATCAGGCGGGCACCCT
>Ga0066376_10000930_pt1 | contig 28219 bp, 30 predicted proteins | sample Knorr_S15_td_Bot_FD_77009 | JGI IMG/M metagenome (GOLD analysis project Ga0066376, IMG submission 77009) | Marine microbial communities from Southern Atlantic Ocean transect - Knorr_S15_td_Bottom_ad_5009_LV_A | ecosystem: Environmental > Aquatic > Marine > Oceanic | place: Southern Atlantic... | reverse complement strand
GGGGCCGCCCACGCCACGCCGCGGATACCATGAAAAGCTATTTAACCTACGCCCTAATCGCCGTTGCCTGTGTCGCGGTTTTCACCGCCGGTCATTTTTCGGGCCTCTATGGCTGGAAAGCGACACGCTCGGATTCCAGGGAATTATTCACCCAGAACGCCTTGGCTTTTTCGCTTTCCGGCGTCATGGAGATCGGCCGAACCAGCCCCGAGAACTGGAAGAACCTTGCGGCTTACGACGACCCTGAATGGGCGCGCGCACATATGCCCGAGATCAACTGGGTACCCGGCGTCGCCCTGGCGCCGCTTATCGGCGCGTCCCCGGCACCTGGAAACTATGGCACGGCGACGATATCACCCGACCAGTTCCGCTATGCAAAACCTATCGTCAAACCGAAGCCCGAAGGGACCTTTCGCCTTTTCCTTGTCGGCGGATCGACGGCATACGGTTCGGGCGCGACAAGCAATGCTGCGACGATTGGCGGCTATCTTGAATTTATTCTTGGAACCGTGGCGCCGCGAAGAAAGATTGAGGTCATTACCGCGGCTTACCCGGCATGGGGCAGCAGCCAGGAACTGGCTGCCTTGCTGTTTCGGATAATGTCGCAATACGCGCCGGACATGGTCATTTCGTTTTCAGGTTTTAACGATTGCTATTGGTCGATTAGCGGCCGCAATACGTTGTTTTTCCGCACCTTTGGCGACGGGTTCATCGATAATGTCTGGCGGCTCTCCCATAAGCTCGCCGCTGCCGGCGCGCCGGTTGAAATCGTTCCGCGGTCCCTGGATGGGCCGGTTGCGCCGGCGGTCGCGGCAAAAAGACTGGTGCGCAATGTCGATCTTATGGCCTATGCGATACAACGCCAGGGCGGCGTCTTCTATTTCGTACTGCAACCCAGCATTTTCTGGACGAAAAAGCAGCTAAGCCCCAACGAGAAAAAATATTCCAGAGCGGATATCGACTATTACGCGCAATGCCGCGCCGATACCCTGGAAGGCCTGCAAGGCGTTGCGCATCGGAACTTCAAATATTTCGATTCTTCCGGGATCTTCGACGCATTGGACGAAAAAACCGACATATTCATGGACCGGGTGCATTTCGGCCAACGGGGCAACCGGATCATTGCCGAATATCTGGCCCGGATTGTTAAGCCAAGCCTTCGCCAACCGGCACCTGGCCGATAGACGGGCTGGATCGAACAGCGCGGTTTTTTATTTTTTCGTCAAAACCGACCGCAGATATTCATGGACGGCACCGGCATAGACCGCGCCACCCTGATCCGAGAAATTTCCATCCATGGGGATGTACCATTTCTTGATGATTTTCGGGTCCGGTTTGCGCGGCATGTAATCCAGCATGTTGGCAAAGAAAAATTGTTATTCCGCCCATTTATCGCGGAGGGCTGCGAATTTTGGGGATTTTGAATTATTGATACAGCTGCGTTTGGCGGGGCAGTTGCGCAGCAAAATTTCATTGACGGTCGGGATGAAAATCAGATGTAAATTCGCGCCATCGGATATGATTGTGAGCTATGGCCGGTCCCGAGGCGCCGTGTCCGAGGCGGTCGTAAATCAGCGCCGGGCAACCGAGCGCCGCCGCCAGCGTATCGGGAAAATCCTTCCATGTGCCAATTGCGCCAAGACCTTCATGCAGGAAGATCAAGACCGGCGGATCGCCGGGCCGGAGGCCGCCGGGCGTAATGCGCTTGACCGCATAGGCATTTCCATCCACCGGCACCATTGCCGTGCGGCCGCCGGCGGTCACGAAATTTTTATGCGCCATGGTGGTCCAGCGTGCTTGAATTGGGTTAAGTTGCCGCATAGCGGCGTGACCGCGCGACGATAACGAGAAAGCCAGACCCATGCCAAGTGTCATTGCCTTGATCGCCTTTGCCGGACTTGCGGCGGTCCTTTGGGTAGCCCCGGCGGGCGCGCAGTCGCTGGCGGCGCAATGCGCCCGCAATGCCGGCAATGGCAATGTCGAGGCCTGCCGGCAGGCGCTGGCGGAACAGCCGGGCGACCTGACGCTTCGACGCTATCTGGCGCACAGCCTGGCGATCCTGGCCAATTATCCGGCGGCGATCACGGTCCTGCGGGGCATTGTTGCGGAACGGCCAAACGATCCGCAAGCGCATTACGACCTGGCCGGTTTGCTGGGCGCGATCCGGCGTTACACGGAAGCCGCCGCGCCGATCGAGGCCGCGATTCGCCTGCAACCCGATAATATCCTGGCCTATCAGGCCGCCGCCGTGATCTACGCGCAGATCGGCCGGATGAAGGATTCGGTGGCCATCACGAACCGCGCGGCGGTGCTGGGCGACACCGCCTCGATGTACGAAATGAGCCTCTATTATCAGGACGGCATCGGCGTGTCCGCCAGCACTGAAAAGGCGTTCTACTGGACGCGGCGGGCGGCGGAACGCGATCATGTCGCGGCGATGCAGCTCATGTCGGCGATCTATCTGGAAGGATTGCTGGGCCAGCCGCGCGATCAAAAAAAGGCTGTCGAATGGGCGCAACGTGTGCGCGCGCAAACTATTTTGCCTGGAAAATAACCGGTGTCGATATGCGCGGGCTCGTCGCGTTCAAGATTCCTTGACCTTTGTGCGGACAGTCGCTAGGAGGACTAGCGGCGAACAAGATTCGGCTCAAGCCGGGCAACACCTAGATGGGGTAGGACAGGGAACCTCGATTATGACTGGAAGCATGACTTCTTCTGCATGTAGCGGAATGTTGCGCCGTGACTTGCGGATGGATACATCATGACGGTATCGGTCGATATTGCGAAGTACGATACGTTTCCAAAGCTGCTTCGATTCAACGCCAATTCCCGCGCTGGTCTACCGGCGATGCGGGAAAAAGATCTCGGCATCTGGCAGACCTGGAGCTGGGCCGAATGCGCCGAGGAAATCCGGGCGCTGGCCTGCGGGTTGAAGGCGCTGGGCCTGGACAAGGGCGACAAGCTTGCGATCGTCGGCGACAACCGGCCGCGGCTTTACTGGGCGGTGGCAGCGGCGCAATCGATTGGCGCGATCCCTGTTCCGGTCTATCAGGACATGGCCGCCGACGAATTGAAATACGTTCTCGATCATGCTGAAGTCCGCTTCGCGATGGCCGAAGATCAGGAACAGGTCGATAAGCTGTTGGCGATCGCCGGGAAAAGCGAAGCGTTGCAGGCGATAATCTATTGCAACCCGCGCGGCATGCGCCACTATGAACAGGACTATATCCATAGTTACGCGGACGCGGTCGAAAAAGGCCGGGACTATGACCGCGCCAATCCGGACTTCTATGTCCAGGCGGTCGATGCAACCACGGGCGCGGACACTTCGGTCATGGCCTATACGTCGGGAACGACGGGCCAACCCAAGGGGGTGGTCCTCAGCCACGCGAACATCCTCAAGACGGCGTATAACGCGGCGGTTTGGGAGAATTTGCAGGAATCCGACAACATGCTGGCCTATCTGCCGATGGCGTGGATCGGCGACTATATTTTCTCCTACGCGCAATCCTATGTCGTTGGATTTTGCGTGTCGTGCCCGGAATCGCCGGAAACCGTGATGACCGACCTTCGCGAACTGGGGCCGACCTACTTCTTCGCCCCGCCGGCGATTTTCGAAAATCTTCTGACCACGGTCATGATCCGGATCGAGGACGCCGGCTGGCTCAAACGCAAAATGTTCCATTATTTCATGGCTGTGGCGCGGCGCTGCGGACCGGGTATAGCGGACGGCAAAGCGGTCGGGTTGGTTGACCGGGCGCTATTCGGGCTCGGCAATATACTGGTGATCGGACCGCTCAAGAACATTCTGGGCTTGAGCCGGGTCCGGCTCGGCTATACCGCCGGCGAAGCAATCGGCCCCGATATCTTCAATTTCTATCGCGGCATAGGGCTCAATCTGAAGCAGCTTTATGGCAGCACCGAAGCCAGCGTTTTCGTCACCATCCAGCCCAACGGCGAAATCAAGCCAGATACGGTGGGCACGCCGTCGCCGGATGTTGAATTGCGGATCGCCGATGACGGCGAAGTGATGTTCCGCAGCCCCGGCGTCTTTCAGGAATATTACAAAAACCCGGAAGCCACGGCGAAAGCCAAGACCGCGGACGGATGGGTCCATACCGGCGACGCCGGCTTCATCGGCGAGGACGGCCATCTGCGCATCATCGACCGCGCGAAGGATGTCGGCACGCTGACCGACGGGTCGATGTTCGCCCCGAAATTCATCGAAAATAAGCTGAAATTCTTCCCCAACATTTCCGAAGCCGTGACCTTTGGCGCCGATCGCGATTATGTCTCGGCCTTTATCAATATCGACCTCAATGCCGTTGGCAACTGGGCCGACAGGCAGAATATCTCCTATGCGAGCTATCAGGAACTCGCGGCTAATTCACAAGTCTATGACATCATCGCGGAGCATATAATCCAAGTGAACGAAGATCTGGCGAAAGAGGAACGCACGGCGGGATCCCAGATTCGCCGGTTTCTAATTTTGAACAAGGAATTGGACGCCGATGACGGTGAATTGACCCGCACCCGCAAGGTCCGGCGCGGATTCGTCGCCGACCGCTATGCAAAGCTTATCGACGCGCTGTTTTCCGACCTGACCCATTGTGAAATAGAGACCCAGGTAACCTTTGCGGACGGCCGCACCGATACGGTCAAGGCCGATCTGGAACTGCGAACCCTTCCGGCCCCCAGCAGGGAGGCGGGCGCCGCAGCCCGCCATGCCGCAGAATGACCGCCACCGAAGAAATTCAATCCGCGGCGGACCAGCGCATTTCGGACGAGGTGCTGATGTCGGTCCGGAACATCCGGCTCAGCTTCGGCGGCGTCAAGGCGTTGCGCGATGTCAGCTTCGATATCGCCAAGGGCGAAATCCGCGCCATCATCGGCCCGAACGGCGCCGGCAAAACATCGATGCTCAATGTTATCAATGGCGTCTACCACCCGCAGGAAGGCACCATCTTCTACAAGGGTAAAACCGGCCTGATGAAACCGCACGAGGCCGCGACCAAGGGTATATCGCGCACCTTTCAGAACTTGGCGCTGTTTCGCGGCATGACGACGCTGGACAATATCATGACCGGCCGCAACATGAAGATAAAACGCAATTTTTTGTGGCAGGCGCTGCGCTGGGGACCAGCCCAACGCGAGGAATCGGAAAACCGGGAGGCGGTGGAACGGGTTATCGGTTTCCTGGAAATCGAATCGATCCGCAAGACGCCGGTCGGCCGGCTGCCCTATGGGTTGCAGAAACGGGTCGAACTCGGCCGCGCTTTGGCCGCCGAACCCGAACTGCTGCTGCTCGACGAACCGATGTCGGGCATGAATGTCGAGGAAAAAGAGGATATGTGCCGCTTCATTCTCGACGTTAATGACGAATTCGGCACGACGATCTGCCTGATCGAACACGATATGAGCGTCGTTATGGACATCTCGGATCGCGTTGTCGTGCTCGATTATGGCAGCAAGATCGCCGATGGCACGCCCAACGAAGTACGAGCCAACCAAGCCGTGATCGACGCCTATCTGGGTGTGAGCCATTGACGAAGTGGCGCCGACGCAACGCCTAACACTGGACGGATAGAAGCCCATGTTTGTACTCGAAGTCTTTATCAGCGGTCTGTTATCGGGTGTCATGTATTCCCTGGTCGCGCTGGGGTTCGTCCTGATTTTCAAGGCTTCGGGCGTCTTCAATTTCGCCCAAGGTGCGATGGTGTTGCTGGCCGCGCTGACCTTCGTGCGGTTCATCGAAATGGGCATTCCGTTATGGCTGGCCGCGATTATGACGTTTGGCGTCATGATAGTGCTGGCGATATTTATCGAACGCTTCCTCTTGCGCCCCCTGGTCAACCAGCCTTTGATCACGCTGTTCATGTTAACGATCGGCTTGAACTATTTTCTGGAAGGCTTGGCGCAGGCGGTTTGGGACGCCGAGGTCCATGGCCTCGATATCGGCATCGAGGACGTCCCCTGGGTAGGACTGGAGCAGGCAACCGGTCTGTTGATCAGCATGTTCGACGTGATTTCGGCGCTTATCGCCATGGGTCTTGTCATCATCCTGTCGATTGTGTTCAACAAAACCAAAGTCGGCCGCGCGCTGCGCGCCGTGTCGAACGACCATCAGGCGGCGATGTCGGTTGGCATCCCGCTCAATCGCATCTGGGTGATTGTCTGGGCGATGTCGGGGCTGGTGGCGCTGGTCGCCGGGGCGCTGTGGGGGACCAGGCTAGGCGTCCAGTTCAGCCTGTCCATCGTCGCTTTGAAGGCGCTGCCGGTGCTTATTCTGGGCGGGTTCAATTCAATCATGGGCGCGATTGTCGCCGGGTTGATCATCGGCGCCAGCGAAAAGCTCGGCGAGGTGTTTCTTGGTCCCTATGTCGGCGGCGGCATCGAAAGTTTCTTCCCCTATGTGCTGGCAATGATGGTTCTATTCTGGCGGCCGCAGGGATTATTCGGCGACGTCATCATCGAACGCGTTTAAGCGCTACTTCCACGCGGCACAAATTGGATATCAGACACCATGCTCTATCGTGAAACCGGCCAAATCAAAACCGACTATAAGTCCGACATGGCGATGTTTCCGATCGCGCAGGATCGGTGGTTCATTTATGGCTGCGTCGCTGTCGCCGTTATCGGCCTGCCGCTCTTCGCCTCCAGTTACATCATCGAAGCCTTTTTGATCCCGATTCTGATCTGGTCCCTGGCGGCGCTGTCGCTCAACATGCTGCTCGGTTATTGCGGCCAGCTTTCGCTTGGACATGGCGCGTTCATGGCGGTTGGCGCCTATGCCGCCTATAATTTCGCCACTCGCATTCCCGAATTGAATATTTTCATCGTCTTCATTCTGGCCGGGCTATGCGCCGCGGCCGTATCGGTGCTGTTCGGTTTGCCCAGCATGCGGATCAAGGGGTTCTATCTGGCGGTTTCGACCCTGGCGGCGCAATTCGTCATCGAGTGGGTGTTTTCCACCGTGACGTGGTTTTCCGGCGACAATGCGATGGGCACGGTGGATACGCCGGCGATCGTAATCTTCGGCTACAAGCTGGAATCGTCGATCGATCTCTACATGTTCTGCCTGGTTATCAACATCGTGCTGTTCGTGCTCGCCAAGAATCTGGTCCGCGGGTCGGTCGGCCGGTCCTGGATGGCCATTCGGGACATGGATGTGGCGGCGTCGGTCATCGGCATCAGATTGCTGCCGGCGAAGCTTCTCGCCTTTGGCGTCAGCGGGTTCTACGCCGGGGTGGCCGGCGCAATGTACGCCTTCGTTTATTTGAAGGCCTGCGATATCACGTCCTTCGATCTGTTCCAGTCATTCAATATTCTGTTCATGGTCATCATCGGTGGGATGGGCAGCGTGATGGGCGCGTATTTTGGCGCCGCCTTCATTCTTCTGTTGCCGATCGTCCTGAATATTACCTTCCAGACTTTCTTTGCGACCTCCGGCTTCGCCGGCCTGGTGTCGAACATCGAACATATGGTGTTCGGCGGCCTGATCATGTTTTTTCTTATCGTCGAGCCACTGGGACTCGCCCGGTTATGGTCGACCGCCAAGGAAAAATTGCGGCTTTGGCCTTTTCCGCATTAAGGCCATACTCGAATTGAACCAATCAGCGGGGTGATGTGTGTTGCGGCAATACATCTGTAGTCAAGTGGCAACCGATGCGATAGAATTTTCTCATGTGCATAATCGCAACCGTGCACAAACAAGTTCATAAAACAGGGAGCGTAAAATGACTAAACGAAAATTGTTTTTGACCGCCCTCGCCATCGGCATGATGACGGCGGCAGTAACCGAAACGGCACTTGCCCAGGATAAGGAAAGCGATCCGAACAAAGAGCAGTTCATTCCCGTCCTGGTATACCGGACCGGGCCGTTCGCGGCTGGCGGCACCGGCATTCCCGGCGGCATGATGGATTACTTCGAACTTCTCAATCAACGCGATGGCGGCATCAACGGCATCAAGCTGGTGTGGGAAGAATGCGATACCGCGTACAAAACCGACCGGGGCGTCGAATGCTACGAGCGCCTGAAGAAGAACGGCGCCAAGGGCATTCCGTTCATCCACCCGATGTCGACCGGCGTCGCCTATGCGCTGCTTGAGCGGGCGACCAAGGACAAGATTCCGGTGGTGCAGATCGGCTATGGCCGCACCGATTCGTCCGATGGCCGGGTCTTTCCGTATTCCTTCCCGTTGCTGACCAATTACTGGAGCCAGAATTCGGCGAAAATTCGCTATATGGCGCAAATCCTGGGCGGCGAGGACAAGCTGAAAGGCGTCAAGATCGTCAATCTGCACCTGAAGCACCCGTACGGCGAAGAAACCAAACCGATGCTTGACGCGATGGCCAAGCGGTTCGGATTCGAGGTCACGCATATTCCGGTGCCATGGCCCGGTATCGACCAGAAATCCCTCTGGCTGCAAATTCGCCAGATCAAGCCTGACTTCGTGATCAACCGGAACTGGGGTGTGTCATGCACGGTTCCGTTGCGCGAAGCCGCCCGTATCGGCTTCCCGCGCGACCGGATCATCGGTGTCTGGTGGTGCGGCGCTGAAGAAGACGTGATTCCCGCCGGCAAGGCGGCCAAGGGCTACATCACGGCGGCCTTCCATTCGGTCGGCACCGATTCGCCCGTCATCCAGGACATGTTCGAACACGTCTATGGCAAGATGAAGGGCAATGTCAGCGCCTCGCGCGTTGGGTCCGTGTTCTATAACCGCGGCGTGGTGTGGGGCATCATCAGCACCGAAGCAATCCGTCTGGCGCAGAAAAAGTTCGGCGTCGGCCCGGTCAGCGGCGAGCAGATGCAATGGGCTTTCGAGAATCTTGAACTCGACGCGGCGCGCATCAAGGAACTCGGTGCCGAAGGTCTGGTTCCCGAAATCAAGGTTTCATGCTTCGACCATGAAGGCGGCGGCCGGGTCCGCTTCCAGCAATGGGATGGCAAGAAATGGAACATGATCACCGACTGGATCCCGTCTTACGCCAAGATGGTCCGCAAAATGATCGAGGAATCCGCCGCCAAATACGCCAAGGATAAGGGCATTACGCCGCGTAACTGCGCCGCGTAAATTTGGCAACGACGAAACGCAGCGAACCCGTGGCCCCATCGCCGGTCGGATCTTCCGGCGCGGTGAAAGGGTCATGGGGTCGAACGAAAATTTGATACGAACTGCCCTAGCGGACCAATATCCGCTAGGGCAGTATCACGAATAGGGATCGAACGCCGTGAGTGAAGCCGAAGCGCTAAACGATACACCACCCGCCGTGGCTGACGAAAAGCCGCTGTTGCAGATCAGTAACATCGAGGTCATTTACGACCGTGTCATCCTTGTGTTGCGCGGCGTGTCGCTCACCATTCCCAAGGGCGGCATCGTGGCCTTGCTGGGCGCCAACGGTGCTGGAAAATCCACGACATTGAAGGCGATTTCCGGCCTGCTGCGGTCCGAACGCGGCGAGGTCACCAAGGGTTCGATCGAATATGAAGGCAAATCGATACTCCAAAACAATGCGACCGAGTTGGTCAGCCGCGGATTGATCCAGGTGATGGAGGGGCGTCACTGCTTCGAGCATCTGACGGTGGACGAAAACCTCTTGACCGGGGCCTATACGCGCCGCGATGGAAACGCCGCCGTAAACCGGGACCTGGAACTGGTTTACAGCTACTTCCCGCGCCTCAAGGAACGGCGAAGCGTACTGGCCGGCTATATTTCCGGCGGCGAGCAGCAGATGACGGCGATTGGCCGGGCGCTGATGGCGCGGCCAAGCCTGATATTGCTCGATGAACCGTCGATGGGGCTGGCGCCGCAACTGGTCGAGGAAATCTTCGGCATCGTCACCCGGCTTAACGAGGACGAAGGCGTCACCTTCCTGCTCGCCGAGCAGAACACCAACATGGCGCTCCAATACGCACGCTACGGCTATGTTCTGGAAAGCGGCCGCGTCGTGCTGGACGGCGACGCCAAGTCGCTGCGCGAAAACGAAGACGTGAAGGAATTCTATCTCGGCCTTTCCAGCGGCACCCGCAAAAGCTACCGCGACGTCAAACATTACCGCCGCCGCAAACGCTGGCTGTAATTCCAGGGGGGCGTTGAACATGACCGACTATTTCGACGCAGCTGAAAGGTGGGATCCCGAAGAACGCGAAAGCGCGCTGATGGCGAAATTGCCGGGGCAGGTTGCGCTGGCGCAGGCCAAGGCGCCGGGTTTCAGCACAATTCTGGCTGGCGTCGATGCCGCCGGCATTACCGGCCGCGCCGCCCTGGCGCAATTGCCGGTGACGCACAAATCCGATCTGTCGAATTTGCAACGGGCGGAAACGCCGTTTGGCGGTTTGAACGCAACGCCAACCAGCGCCCTGCGCCGCGTGTTCATGTCGCCCGGCCCGATCGCCGACCCGCAAGGCCAGGGCAAGGATTGGTTTCGCATGGGCCGCGCGATTTTCGCCGCCGGCTTTCGGGCCGGAGAGTTGATCCACAACTGCTTTTCGTATCATTTCACGCCGGCCGGCGCGATGTTCGAGGACGGCGCCCATGCGGTTGGCTGCACCGTCTTCCCCGCCGGGGTCGGCCAGACCGATTTGCAGGTCGAAGCCATCGCCCATTTCCGGCCCGATGGATATGCCGGAACGCCGGACTTCCTGAAATTGATCCTCGACAAGGCCGACGCCACCGGCGTTGACGTCTCCTCGATCAAGCGGGCTTGCGTTGGCGGCGGGGCCCTGTTCCCGGCCATGCGCGACGATTATGCGGCGCGCGGAATCCATGTCCGGCAATCCTATGGCAGCGCCGATTGCGGCCTGATCGCCTATGAGTCGGACGCCATGGAAGGCATGATCCTCGACGAACATATTATCCTTGAAATCGTCCGCCCCGGCACCGGCGACCCGGTGATGGATGGCGAGGTCGGCGAAGTCCTGGTCACGCTGATCAACCCGGATTATCCCTTGATCCGGTTCGCCACCGGCGACCTTTCCGCGATGATGGCTGGAATCAGCCCGTGCGGGCGCACCGCACCCCGGATCAAGGGCTGGATGGGCCGGGCCGATCAAACCGCGAAAATCCGCGGCATGTTCGTCCATCCGGGACAGATCGACCGGGTCGTCAAGGCGGTCGCCGGCCTTAACCGGGCGCGGCTGACGATCGACCATCGCGGTGGCCGGGATACTGCCGTGCTACGCTGCGAAGCGGAGGATACCGCGAGCGCCCTGGCGGACCGGATCGCCAGCGCCTTCATTGCCGAATGCAAGGTTCGCGCGACGGTCGAATTCGTCAAGGCGGGCGAACTTCCCAATGACGGCAAGATCATCGACGATATCCGGAAATACGATTAAATAGGTTCGCCTTTAGGGAAAAGCAGCCATGTTCGAGGGATTTACGCGCCGTCGCCTTGACGCCGATGGCGTCGCCATCAATGCGGTGACCGGCGGCAGCGGCCCGCCCTTGCTGTTGCTGCATGGCTATCCGCAAACCCACGTCACTTGGCACAAGGTGGCGCCGATGCTGGCCGGGCAATTCAGCGTGGTGGTGCCGGATTTGCGCGGCTACGGCGATAGCGACAAGCCGCCGGGCGGGACCGGCGGTGCCGCGTATGCCAAGCGTGTCATGGCCGCCGATATGGTCACGGCAATGGCGGCGCTGGGGCATGAGCGATTTCATCTTGCCGGTCACGACCGTGGCGGGCGCGTCGCCTACCGGCTGGCGTTGGACCATCTTGACCGGGTGATCCGCCTGGCGACCCTGGATATCATACCGACGTTGGAGCAGTTCGAACGCATGGGCAAGGGCGGCTCTTTTGGCAGCTTTCACTGGTACTTCCTGGCCCAGGCAGCGCCCTTTCCTGAAACCCTCATCGGCACCGACCCGGCGTATTTCCTGCGCCACATGCTTGAAAGCTGGTGCGCCACCGACGGGGCGATCACCGATGCGGCGATGGCGGCCTATATCGGTGCCTTCGAAAATCCAGACGTTATCCGCGCGACATGCGACGATTATCGCGCCGGTATCGGCATCGATTGCGACATCGACCGGGCGGACAGAACGGCGGGCAAGCGCATCGAATGCCCGATGCTGGCTATGTGGGGCGCGCGCGGCCGGCCGCACAAGGCCGATGGCGTTCTGGAGGTCTGGCGGAACTGGGCCGTCGATGTGCGCGGCGCGGCGATCGATTGTGGACATTTCCTGCCCGAAGAAGCGCCAGACGAGACCGCTGGGGCGCTTGCGTCGTTCTTTGGCGAATGAACCGGCGTACCTGGACCCGCCTTCGAAATCACGAAATTGCCGCAATTTGAACCTTTGTGCGCCATGGAATGATGGTCATATCCAGACTTCTGAGACCTCCCCTCTCAGTCGAGGTTGACTGTTCGGCCTCGAATCGCGGTAGCACTCCTACCGCGCTTGGGAGCGGTCGCCGCCCCACCCCTGGCGGCCGCTCCCATTTTTTTGCCCGGTGAAAGCGCAATTATCGACGCCCCTGGCATCGCTGGATATGGTATAGGGTGGGCGCCATCGATTGTGAAATGATGCCAAGCAACTCATCTTCCTCCATTGAATTCTCCGGCGCCGGTATTCGCTGCATCCGTGGCGAAAGAATCGTGTTTTCCGGGCTGAGTTTCGCCGTCGCCGCCGGCGGCGCGCTGCTGCTTTGCGGGCCCAATGGCAGCGGGAAATCCAGCCTGCTGCGGGTCATGGCCGGGCTTTTGCCGGCGGCGTCGGGCGTCTTGCGGCGTGACGGCGCCGATATCCGCGGCGACCCGGAAAGCCACCGCGCATCGTTGCACTATGTCGGCCATCTCGATGCCGTCAAACCGGTTCTCAGCGTGACCGAAAATCTGGCCTTCTGGGCCGGCATGCGCTCCTCTGACCGGAACGCGGCGTGTCTGGTGGACGGGGCGCTGGACAGGTTCGGGCTGGCGTCGCTTGGCGATATGCCGGCCCGGCTGTTGTCGGCCGGACAGCGGCGGCGGCTTAATCTTGCCCGGCTGGTCGCCAGCCAGGCGCCGCTATGGCTATTGGACGAACCGACCGTGGCGCTAGACGCGGTCTCGGTGAAAACCATGGTCGGCTGTATCGCCGATCATCGGGCCGGGGGCGGCATGGTGGTGCTTGCCACCCATACCGATCTGGGGATCGAAGCGGCCAGCATGATTGCGCTGGACGATTTTTTTGTGACGGCGGAAGAAACCAAGTGATCTGGCGCCGAATCCTTATCCGCGATCTGCGTATGTCGCTGCGCCAGGGTTCGGATCTGGCGATGGTGGTGATGTTTTTTGTCATCACGGCGGCGCTTTTCCCGTTTGGCATCGGCCCGGAACCGGTCATTCTGGCGCGCATCGCGGCTGGTATCGTCACCGTCTGCGCCATGCTCGCCACCTTGCTGTCGCTCGACCGGATGTTCTTGAACGACTATGAGGATGGATCGCTCGATCTGATGACCTTCACGCCGCTGCCGCTGGAAGCGGTCGTGCTGGCCAAGGTCGGGGCGCATTGGTTGCTGACCGGTCTGCCGCTGATCGTCGCGGCGCCGGTATTGGCGGTACTCTTCAACCTACCGCAAGACGGCTATGCGACTTTGTTCGCCGTCATGGTTCTGGCCACGCCGACCTTGAGCCTGATCGGCGCCATCGGCGCGTCGCTTACCCTGGGCGCGCGGCGGGCCGGGGTGCTGGTTTCGGTCCTAGTTCTGCCGCTTTATATCCCGGTCCTGATCTTTGCGGCGGGGGCGATAGACGCCGCAATCATGGGCTTTCCGGTGCGGCCCTATTTGCTGATACTGGCGGCCCTGCTGGTCGCCGCCCTGCCGCTAGCGCCGTGGGCCAGCGCCGCCGCGCTCCGGCAATCATTGAATTAATCGGTGCCCACAACCTGCGCGATGGGGCGCTCATCGATCGGCCGATGCAAAACCCGGCAACAATGTCCAGGGCAACCGTTACCCACCAGGAGAATTGATAGGATCCGGTCAAGACGAACAGCTCGCCGCCAAGCCAGGCGCTGGTGAAGCTGCCAAGCTGGTGGCTGAAAACACCACGCCCAGCAGGGTCGAGAGATAACGGATCCCGAACATCTGGGCCACCAAAGCCGATGTCAGCGGCACGGTGCTGAGCCACAGCAAGTCCATCGCAGCGGCGAACAGCAAGATGCTGGCCGGCGAAATCGGGAATAGAACGAACAATGCGATGACCACCGCGCGCGCAAAATAAATCGAACTCAGCAGATATTCCTTGCTGAACCGGTCGCCCAGAACACCGGCGATGACGGCCGCGCGCCGCCATTGTTCGGGTTCGTTCATGGATGGGCGGGCGCCGCCGCGCCGCCATGAATTCCTGGTGAAGTGCCGGGCATATAGCGGACCTGTGTACTGTACCTCGACGGATCAAAAAAACAGCGCCAATTCGCCCGTCCCGACCGCGCTGGAAGGCTTGAATTCCGTGCCGATCGGGGCTATGGCCTAGCCTGCGGCGAAAAGACTTTTGGCGCAACCGGGCCGGGCCACTATATAATTCCTCATGCACAAATATGCGAACCCCAACCAGTTCCTCCGCATCGCAAATCCGATCCTGCCATGGTGCGCCTGGCTGGCCGGTCTGGCCATCGCGGCCGGGCTGTATCTTGGCCTGGTTCAAGCGCCGGCGGATTATCAGCAGGGCGAGACGGTGCGGATCATGTATGTCCATGTCCCGTCCGCCTGGATGGCGCTGTTCGTCTATACGAACATGGCGATCGCCAGTGCCACTGCGATTATCTGGCGTCACCCGCTCGGTTTCCTGATCGCCAAGGCGAGCGCGCCGATCGGGGCCTGCTTCACCTTCATCAGCCTGGCCACCGGCTCGCTGTGGGGCAAGCCGATGTGGGGCACCTGGTGGGTCTGGGACGCGCGGCTCACCTCGGTGCTGATTCTGTTCTTTCTTTATATCGGATACATCGCGCTGGTGGATGCCTTCGACGACCCGACGCGCGGGCAGCGCGCCGCCAGTATCCTGGCGCTGGTCGGCGCGGTAAACGTGCCGATCATCCATTATTCGGTCGAATGGTGGAATACGCTGCATCAGCCCGCAAGCGTGGCCAGGATGGATGGCCCGGCGATCCATTCATCCATGCTATGGCCGTTGCTGATCATGGCGATTGGCTTCACAGCACTTTACTTTGCACTCATGGTCGTTCGATTGCGCGGCGAAATCGCCGCCATGAAGGTGCGTAATGTTCGGCTTGGGCAGGTGCAGGCATGATCGGCGCATTGGGTGAATTTTTCGCCATGGGCGGCTATGCGCAGTATGTGTGGCCGGCTTATCTGATCGCGGCGGCGATACTGGCGGTGCTGACCGGCCTGTCGCTGCGCGATCTTCGCCACCAAGAGGCGACCTTGCTGGCCTTGCGCCGCCAGCGGCGCGGCGCGGCGGTGGATGAGGCGCAAGGATGAGCGCGGCGCGAACGCGGTTGCCGGCGACCCGCAAGCGGCGGCGGCTTTATGCCGTTCTCGCCGGCCTGACCATGCTGGGGGTCGCGGCAGCCCTGGTTCTGGTTGCCTTCGAGGACAATATCGTTTTCTTCTACAGCCCCACCGGCCTGAAGGAAAAATCCCTGCGGCCGGGCCAGATGGTGCGCCTTGGCGGGCTGGTCGTGGAAGGCAGCGTGAAAAAGGCCGCCGACGGCGTTACCACGATATTCAGCGTCACCGATTTGAATCAGGCGGTGCAGATCCGCTTTACCGGCCTGTTGCCGGATCTGTTCCGCGAGGGACAGGGTATCGTCAGCGAAGGCACGCTTGGTCCCGATGGCGTGTTCACGGCCAGTTCCGTCCTGGCCAAGCATGATGAGAACTACATGCCCAAGGAAGTCGCCGACGCGCTCAAAAAATCCGGGAAATGGAAGCAGCCGAATGCAACGCCGGAGGCAGGAAAATGATCCCTGAAATAGGCCATTTCGCGTTAGTTCTGGCGCTTGCCGTCGCCCTGGTCCAGGCGATTGTCCCCCTGATTGGGGCCGCGCGCAGCAATGCCGGCTGGATGGCGATCGCGGCACCGTCCTCGGTGGTGCAGTTTCTATGCGTCGCCACGGCGTTCGGCGCTCTGCTCTATTCCTTCGCCATAAGCGACTTCTCGGTTGTGAACGTCGCCCAGAATTCGAATTCCCTGCAACCGATGATCTACAAAATCGCTTCGACCTGGGGCAATCACGAAGGGTCGATGGTGTTGTGGGTGCTGATCCTGACCCTGTTCGGCGCTATGGTGGCGCTGTTCGGCGGCAATCTGCCGCCGAACCTGAAGGCGCGGACGCTTTCGGTGCAGTCGATGATCGCGTTTGCCTTCCTGTTGTTCATCTTGTTGACGTCGAATCCGTTCCAGCGGCTCGACCCGCCGCCGCTCGACGGCCGCGATTTGAACCCACTGTTGCAGGATATCGGTCTGGCGATGCATCCGCCGATGCTTTATGTCGGCTATGTCGGTTTTTCCATTGCGTTCTCCTTCGCCATTGCCGCTTTGATCGAAGGCAAGGTCGATGCCGCCTGGGCGCGCTGGGTCAGGCCCTGGACCCTGATTGCCTGGTCGTTCCTTACCGCCGGCATCGTGCTGGGAAGCTGGTGGGCGTATTATGAGCTTGGCTGGGGCGGCTGGTGGTACTGGGATCCGGTCGAAAATGCCTCTTTCATGCCGTGGCTGGTCGGCACCGCTTTGCTTCATTCGGCGATCGTGGTCGAAAAACGCGACGCCCTGAAGACCTGGACCATTCTGTTGGCGATCATCACCTTCTCGCTCAGCCTGATCGGTACTTTCCTGGTGCGGTCCGGCGTGCTGACCTCGGTGCATGCCTTCGCCACAGATCCGGAACGCGGCATATTCATGCTTATTCTGCTGATCGTTGCGATAGGCGGCAGCCTGCTGCTCTACGCCTGGCGGGCGCCGCAATTGAAGGGTGGCGGCCTGTTCGCGCCGATCAGCCGCGAAGGCGCGTTGATCCTGAACAACCTGCTGCTGGCGACGGCAACGGCGACGGTGTTCATCGGCACCATGTATCCGCTGCTGCTCGACGCGATCACCGGCGACAAGATTTCCGTCGGACCGCCTTTCTTCAATGCGACCTTCGTGCCGATCATGATCCCGTTGATCGCAGCACTTGGCATTGGGCCGCTTCTGGCCTGGAAACGGGGCGATCTGGCCGGTGCGCTGGGCCGCATTAAACTCGCCTTCGCCGCCGCCGTCGTCGCCACCATTGTCGCGGGATATGTCACGTGGGGCCGTTCGGTATTCGGCGCGGTCGGGCTCGGGGTCGCGGGGTGGCTGGCGGCCAGCGTTTGCATTGAATTCGCCGACCGGATCGGCGTCGGCAAGGTGCCGTGGCGCGGTGTCCTGCGCCGGGCTGCCGGTCTGCCGCGGTCCGCCTGGGGCATGAGCCTGGCGCATCTGGGATTCGCTATCCTGGCCGCCGGCGCGACCGGCGCTTCGATCTGGCAGGACGAAGTTATCGAAAGCATCCAGATCGGCGATAGCGTCGAGATCGTCGGCTACGAGTTCACGTTGCGCAGTGTCGGCAAGGTGCGCGGCCCGAACTACATGGCGGAGCGTGCGATGTTCGACGTTCGCAAGGACGGCGAGGCATTGACGACACTGGAACCGGAACGGCGGCGGTTTTTCGTGCAGCAGATGGAGACCACCGAGGCGGCGCTGTACAGCAACGGTTTCGCCGATCTGTATGCGGTCCTCGGCCAGGCGGACGGCGACGAACGCTGGATCGTCAAGGTGTATTTCAGACCGCTTGTGCCCTGGCTATGGTTCGGTGGCGCGGTCATGGTGCTGGGCGGTCTGGTGTCGTTGACGGACCGGCGGTTGCGGGTCGGCGCGCCGGCGCGCAAACCGGCAAGGCCGCCCGCCCCGGTCGCGGCGCCGGCGGAGTAGTCCCCATGCCACGCGTCATTTTTCTGCTGCCGCTGGTGCTGTTTCTCGGCCTTGCCGGCTATTTCTACATGGGCCTGGCCACGGATCCGCGCCAATTACCCTCGGCGCTGATCGACAAACCGGCACCGGAATTCGATCTGCCGGCGCTGCTTTCGGACCTGCCTGGACTGGCCAAGGGGGATCTTGGCGGCGACGTGAAGCTGGTAAATTTTTTCGCCTCCTGGTGCGTGCCCTGCCGGGCGGAACACTCGTTATTGATGCGCATCGCCGAGCTGAACCTGGTTCCGCTTTATGGCATCAATTACAAGAACAGGAAGGAAGCCGCCATTGACTGGCTGGATGAACTGGGCAACCCCTATCAGCGGATCGGTCAGGATCTGACCGGCCGGGCGGGAATCGAATGGGGCGTTTACGGGTTGCCGGAAACCTATATCATCGACAAGCAAGGCCGCATCCGCTACCGGCATGTCGGGCCGTTGTTCCCCAAGGTACTCAAGAAAACGATCATGCCGTTGATCGAGGAATTGCGGCGATGATGAAACGGGCCGTCGCCGTTATATTCTTGTTGCTGGCGTTCTCACCGGCCCATGCGGTGCTGCCCAACGAGGTGCTGTCCGATCCGGTACTCGAATCCAGGGCGCGGGCCTTGTCCAAGAATATCCGCTGCCTGGTGTGCCAGAACCAGTCGATCGACAATTCCAATGCCGACCTTGCCCGCGATCTGCGTATCCTGGTGCGCGAACGTTTGACATCGGGCGACACCGACCAACAAATTCTTGATTTTCTGATCGCCCGCTACGGCGACTTCATCATGCTGAAGCCGCCCTTCAAGGGCACCACGTTCTTGCTGTGGTTCGGCCCGGCGCTCGTGTTTGTTGCGGCCGTGAGCGGCCTGTTCGTTTATTTCCGCCGCCGCCGGAGCGCGCTTGCCGAACCGGAGTGTTCGAAACCAAGCCTCAGCAGCGCGGAACGCGACCGGCTCGCCAGCCTGCTCGACGGGCGTGAAGGAAACCCATGATCGTCTGGATCGTCGCCGGCGCCATGACATGCGTTGCCATTGCCGCTGTCCTGGTGCCGTTGTTGCGCCGGCAGCACGCGTCCGTGGACTCGGCCGCCTATGATATCGAGGTCTATAAGGACCAGCTCGACAAGATTGGGGAGGATTACGACCGCGGACTCCTGACGGCCGAACAGGTGCGCGATACGAAGACCGAAATTGCCCGCCGCATTCTGAGTGCGGACCGCCGGCGCGACACGGCTGCGCCGGACGCTGCGCGGTCCCGTTCGGTCAACTGCATCCTGGCCGTGGTGCTGGCATTGTCGGTACCGGCGCTGGCGCTGGGCTTCTACGCGCGGATTGGCGCGCCGGAACTGCCCAGCCAGCCCTTCGCCGAACGTGCGGTCCAGGGCACGCAAACCGCATCCGGGCCGCCGCCGGTGTCGCTGGCGCAATCGGTGGCCAAACTGGCGCGGCGGCTGGCGAACGAGCCGGACGATCTGGATGGCTGGATTTTGCTGGGCCAGACCTACAAGTCGCTTGGCCAGTACCGCGAGGCGGTCGAGGCCTACCGCAAGGCGCGCGACCTTGACGCCGGCGATGCCGAACTCACCTCTGCCTATGGCGAAACGCTGTATCTGGCCGCGCAAAGAATCGTGACCCCGGCCAGCCGCAAGGCGTTCGAGGAGGCGGTGCGAATCGATGCGGGTGAACCGCGCGCCCGCTATTACCTTGCCATGGCGCAAGAACAGGCCGGTAACAAGCAGGCCGCTCTCAATGGCTGGGCGGCGATGGTTGCCGATGCGCCGGCCGACGCGCCCTGGCTGCCCAGTGTCCGGGAACAGATTGCCAAGGTCGCCGGGGAACTGGGGCTCGATGTCGCGGCGGTCACCCCGCAGCCCCAGGCGCCAAGTGCCGCGCGCGGCCCCACGGCGGCGGACCGGGCGGCGGCGGCGAACATGTCACCCGAAGAACGACGGCGGATGATCGACGGCATGATCGCTGGCCTCGCCGGTCGTCTGGCGGAAAATCCGATGGATTTCCAGGGCTGGCTCCGGCTCATCCGCGCCTATGCGGTGCAGGATAATACGGATGAGGCGCGGCGCGCGCTGGCCACCGCCCGCAAGACCTTCAAGGCAGCGCCCTTCCCCACGCAACGGCTGGCGGCGCTGGCCAGTGAGCTTGGCCTGGAGACCGCGGCACTCGGACCGACTCGCGAAGACGTCAAAGCGGCGCGGGAAATGTCGCCCGAAGACCAGCGGGCGATGATCGAGACGATGGTTGCGCGGCTGGCCGCAAAATTGGCCGAAAACCCGGACAATGTCGCTGGCTGGACCCGGCTTGCGCGTTCCTACAACGTCTTGCGGCAACCGGACAAGGCGCGTGGCGCGCTTGCCGAAGCGCTCAAATACTCGCCCGACAATATCGATCTTCTGGTTCTGTACGGCCGCATGATCCGCGGCGCCAATGGCGACAAACAGAACGCGCAATCGATCGCGGCCATGCGCCGGGTGCTGGCACTCGACGCCGACAATGGCGAAGCGCTCTGGTTTGTCGGCAGTGCCGAAGCGGCGGCGGGAAACACGCAAAAAGCCCGAACCTTGTGGCAAAGGGCGCTGGCGCAAATGACGCCCGGTTCACGCGAACGTACCCAGCTTCGACAGCGCCTCGACGCGCTGCAATAGGCCGCGGGGCAGGCGGGGCGCCCGCCGACAAAAATATTTTCTGGTGCGGTAATTGGGTATATTCTAGCAGTAGGTATTGCACTGTTTACGGTCTAATATTAGGAAAAATGGGCTAACATTCGGTGCGTGAAGTGTCGATCTTTTCTCTCTGGACGACGGAGGGCCGCCTATGCAAGTCAAATTCATACTGAAAAACAAGGGCGAGACGGTGGAAACGATCCATGCCACCGCCCTGATTGCCGATGTCGTCGATCGCCTCAGAAATAAACGCATCGGCGTGTTGGTTGTCAGCCAAACAGGCAGCGATATCGCCGGTATTGTTTCGGAGCGTGACATTGTAACCGGGCTCGCCGAACAAGGGATCGGCCTCCTCGACCAGCGCGTCGAAACGATCATGACCCGCGAGGTCAAGACTTGTACGCCGGACGATACGATAATCTCAGTGATGGAATTGATGACCGACCGGCGCATCCGCCATATCCCCGTCTTGCGCGACGGCGTGCTGGCCGGCATCGTTAGTATCGGCGACGCGGTAAAATTCCGGTTGCAGGAATTGGAAACCGAAGCCAGCCATTTGCGCGATTACATAAGCCATTGAGACGGCGCGGCCGCGCAGCGGAACGAAAAGACTGAACAAGTCGTCGCGCCGGTGGCCGGCTGGAAATATCAGATAAAAACCGTGAGTGATTCAGCCGGCGCCAGCACATCGGTCGAACTGTTCAGATCGCGCATATATTTTTTTGCCGATTCGAATTTTCCATCGATTGCATCGTCGTCCTGGTCGGGGTCGTGATGGGCGAGGTATAGAACGCGGATATTTGCCCGGTGCGCCAGCGCGACGACTCGGCTTATGCACGAATGTCCCCAACCCACCTTGCTGGCGTACTCCGCATCGCTATAGGTGCAATCGGTAATCAGCGCATCGCTTCCTTCGATAAAAGAAGCCAGATTATTGCCATAATTGGGATAGTAACTTGGCGATTCAGGCAGGAATAATTCGTTGTCGGTGATGTAACAGATGGAGCGCCCTTTATAGTCGATCCGGTACCCCAGGCAGTTGCCGGGATGGCTCAGCAACATGGTTTTAACAGCTATCCCATCGACGTCGAACGCGCCTTGGCCCAATTTCCTGAATTCGACATGGGAGCCAAAATCTTTCATGGTGATGGGGAAATAAACATCGTCCATCTGCGACGAAATAAGATCGCGCAGAGAGATCGAAGCGTGCGCCGCCCCGAGGATTTCGAATTCGTTCCCTGGAATGTACAGCGGCGCGAAGTATGGCAGCGCGTTTATATGGTCCCAATGCGGGTGGGAGATAAATATCTTCGCATTAAGTTTGCCGTCTCGTGTCGCCATCAGGTGGTTGGATAATGCCTTAATGCCGGTGCCGGCATCGAAGACAAAAACTGGCCTTTGGCGAATTGAAGCGTCATGCATGAGGTATTGCCGCCATATTTTAGTGTTTTTGGCCCCGGTACCGGTAGCGTTCCCCTGACGCCCCAAAACGTCATTTCTATTTCATCGACAATAATTTCGATAACGGTTTCGGCAAAGGTAGCGATATCGAGGGGTTTGCCAATAAACCCATCGGCCCCTAATTTCATTGCCTGACGCCGGTCGAACGCAAAGGATCGCCCCGTAACCAATACGACCTTTATGTCGTCCAGACTTTTATCGTCACGAATTTGTTTGAGAAGCATCATGCCGTCGATGTCAGGCATCATGATGTCGCTCAGAACGCAATCGGGCTGTTCTTGTTGAATGACTTGTAATGCGTTATCGCTTTTTATGAGAGATATGACTTCGTGCCCCTCTTTGGCAAGGAGCGCTGTTTCCAAATCAATGATGTCCTGATCGTCGTCGATAATGACAAACTTGAATTTGCGTTCTTTTGTATCCGTCATAACTGGGTTACCCATTCGCCAACTCGGCCATCATCCCATTTTACCGGTAAAAGTAACCGAACAACCGGATATCGAGCGAGTTTCGGTTGCGTGCTATGCGGCGCCCCAGGATTATCCATTTCTAGATCATAATAACATGATGTAGTTTCGATAGCGCGCTTTTACCCAATTGCAATGGATTTCGATATGAAGATCGGCACATCGGTACCGCTCCCGGCCTATACCATTGACCCCGCTTTCATGGCCAGGAAAGCAGAGGGTCTGGGGTTCGATTCGATCTGGTATGCGGAACATCCAGCGGTTCCCGTGCATTCGCAAAGCCCGTTTCCGTCCACCGGCGGCGAGATTCCATGGACCTATTCGCACTTTACCGATCCCTATATCGCGCTGGCGCGGGCTTCGGCGGTGACTGAACGCATCAAGCTGGCAACCGGGATCACCTTGGTGACGGAACGCAACCCGCTGCTGTTGGCGAAGGAAATAGCCGCACTCGATTTATATAGTGGCGGACGGTTCATCTTCGGCATCGGGACCGGCTGGCTGAAGGAGGAAACCGAACTGATGGGCGGCGATTTCGCCCATCGATGGACTCAGACCCGCGAAGCCCTGGACGTGATGAAAAAACTGTGGACCGAAGAAGAAGCCGAACATCACGGTAAATATTTCGATTTTCCCCCGGTGCGTTCCTATCCCAAGCCGGTGCAAAAACCCTATCCGCCGATCCTGATCGGCGGCGGCGCCAAGAACGTGCTGCAACGCATCGTCGATCATGCCGATGGCTGGTTGCCCAACCGGATAACGCCGGCGGAACTGGAAGACAGCCGGCGGAAACTCGATACCCTGGCAATGGCCGCCGGACGCGATCCCAAATCAATCACGATCACCGTTTACGGCCAGGCCCCCGACCTGGCTTTGATTAAATCCCTGTTCGATGCCGGCGCAGACCGGGTTGTGGTGCGGCCCGATTTCGTCGATACCGAAGCCGAGATGGGGGCGCAACTGGAGCGCATCGCCGAAGCGGTCCTCGGCCGGTAGGCTCGAATCCTAGCGGTCCATGGCCAGCATTTCGCGGGTTTCTTGCGGCGTCGCCACGTCGCGGCCCAGCGCCCGGGCGCGGGCGGCGACCCTGGCGATCAGCTCGGCGTTGCTCGGGCAACCGAACGCGCCATAGTGATGATCGCCAAGGCCGATCGCAATATGTCCCCCGGCGGCGATGATTTTATCGACCAGTCCCAGCATCTCGCCGCCGAAATTGCACACCGACCAATGCAAACCCGGATCGTCCGGCAACTGGTTAAGATGGGCGTCCAGGCCTTCGGGCGTGCCGGGGTGACCAGCCAGCACCTCGCCGTCGGTCAGAACGAATAGCAGGAAGGCCGGGCGCGCGACCCATTCCAGTTCCAGAAAGGCCAGCGCCTGGCGGGTAAACCCGATGTTCCACGAAACCAGATAAGGCTTTAGCCCGGCCCCGGCGATGGCTTGGGCAAAATGGCGCAGCGTCGCGGTGCTGTTCTTGTAAATCAGATTGGTGGTGCGAAAGCGCCCCTTGGCGGCGTTATAGCGGTCGATATTGGTGCTGCCCATGTCCATCGGCGCGAAATCCGGCCGGCGCGCCGCGTCCTTGGCCAGCGACACCACATGGCCGACCCGCTCTTTGGGCGCCGCGTCGAGCGCAACGAAACCAAGCGTGGGATGCACCAGAACATCGCTGGCCGCCCTGATCCGGGAAATACATTCGCCATAGGTATCGGCTTGATGGCTCGGCGCGCCGTTGTCCTCACGGGCATGAAAATGAACGATCGCCGCGCCGGCGGCACGGCAGTCGGCCGCGTCCCGGGCGATTTCCGCCGGCGTCCAGGGGACCTTGTCATTGACCTCGCGCATCGCATATTCGTTGATCCGCGCCTCGATGATGAGCTTTTCCATCGCCGTTCCTTCTCGTCGCATGTTGGCACCCGTGCGCTTTCCTTGCCAATATCCACTAGGTTCTCGCGGCTGGCAATCGCCTGGCGCGCCTTGGTATAGTCGCGGCGCTTGGAAATCGGTGGCGGAAAGGCGGCCTTATGTACGATTTGATCATCCGGAATGCGCGCATTGCGGACGGGTTGGGCAATGCATTAATCGAAGGCGACCTGGCGGTGAAGGACGGCCGCGTAGCGATGGTCGGCACGGTCGATGGCGCGGCGGCCAACGAGGTGGACGCGCGGGGGCTGGTGCTGGCGCCGGGTGCGATCGACCTGCACACCCATTACGATGCGCAGCTTACCTGGGATCAGACCGCGTCACCCGCAGGCGCGCTGGGCGTCACCACGGTGGTGATCGGCAATTGCGGCTTCGGCGTCGCGCCGGCGCCGGCCGACAAGCGCGACATGATCCTGGCCAATCTGGCCGAAGTCGAAGGCATGGCGCTGGAATCGTTGCAGGCCGGCATGGATTGGGGCTTCGAGAGCTTCGGCGAATATCTGGACATGCTGAAGGCCAAGGGTGTCTATCCCAATGTCGCGGTGCTGGCCTCGCATACGGTGATGCGCACCGCGGTGATGGGCGAACAGGGTTCCGAACGGCCGTCCACGCCGGCGGAGTTGGCGGCGATGCTGGCGCTGTTCGAAGAGGCGATGGCGGCGGGCGCGATCGGCCTTGGTTCATCGTCGAACGAAAATCATCGCGGCGCCGGCGGTATTCCGATCGCGTCCCGGCTGGCCACGGACGCGGAATTCCGGGCCTTTGCAAAAGTGATGGCCAAGTTCGACCACGGCGTCTTCATGGCCACCTGCGGCGAACATCACGCCATCCCCTTCATGGAGGAAATGAGCCGGATCAGCGGCCGGCCCAGCTTCTATGCGCCGCTGTTTCATTTCTCGCACCAGCCCGACCGGGCGATTGGCATCGTCAAGGCGGCATCGGCGGCCCGCGCGCGCGGCGTACCGGTCTACGCCCAGGGTTCGTGCCAGCCGCTCAGCCTGTCCTTTACCCTCGATCGCGCCTACATCCTCAAGGCGATGGCGCCCTGGCCGGCGACCGAAGACCATGACGCGTTGCGCGCGATCTTCACCGACCCGGCCTTCCGCGACGCCTTCCGCGCGACGCTGGACAAACCCGATAGCCAGCACATCTTCAAGGGCCGCTGGGACTGGGTATCGGTGACGGTGACGTCATTGGACAAGAACAAGGCGCTGGAAGACCGCTCGATTGCAACGATCGCCAAGGAACGCGGCATGGACCCGCTGGATTGTTTTCTGGCACTTGGCCTGGAGGAGGATTTCCAGACCAAATTCACCTTCTTCATGCTGAACATGGATGAGGACGGGGTCGCCGAATTGCTGGTCAATGACGGCACGCTGATCAGCCTGTCGGATGCCGGCGCGCATAACGCATTGCTGTGCGATGCCGGCTACGCGATGTATTTCCTGGGGCATTGGGTGCGCGAGCGCGGCCTTTTCGACCTGCCGACCGCGATCCGCAAGCTCACCAGCGATCCGGCCGACGCCTATGGCATCCTCGAGCGCGGCCGCCTGACGCCGGGTGCCTGGGCCGATATGATGCTGTTCGATCCGGATACGATCACGATCACCAAGATGGAGCGTTTCTTCGACCTTCCGGCCGGTGGCGAACGGTTGCTGCGCCGGGCCCCCGGACTGCACGGCACCTGGGTCAATGGCGTTTGGGTCTTCGACGGCGTGGATTACCTGCCGGTGCCGGCGCCGGGCCATATCCTGACCGAATTTGCGCCGGGCCTGCCAAAACTGGGCATGACGCAAGACAGCGCCGCCGCCGCGCAATAATCGCTTTGCATTGGCGTCAAAGCGATTGGGGGTCTTCGCCGCCAAGGGCTTCACGCTGTAGGAATCCGACCATCTCATAACCGATGCCGGCGTCCAGAAACCGGTTCAACTGCTCGACCACATGGCGATTGCAGAGCCGCTTGGTCCAGGCCAGCGTATAGGCACCCTTGGCCAGCAGCCCCTGGACCATTTCGTCGACCTTGGCGTCGATCAAATCGCAGGCAAACGCCAGGCTTTGACCGAAACCGAAGGCCGGGCCGTTCACCTTGGCGATGACCGGTTTTCCATTTCCGCCAAGGCCTGGTGGCCGCGGACGATGGCCGAAAACACCCGCCATGCGGCCGCCAGGTCGCTCAGCCTGTGCTTGCCGCCGGGTAGGATATAGGTGCTGGCCGGGGCCGGTACATGGAATTCGCCGTCCGAACCGGTCAAAATCACGACCCGGACGCCATGGTCGGCGCGCAGGCGCACGAAGACATCGGCAATTTCTTCGTGCGAATGGGCGCGCAGCATGGTCACCGTGGCGAGTTGTCCGGTCTGCTCAAGGCGCAGCGATCGATAGTCGTTCACGGCATTCTCCCTTTGCCCCCTCAACGCGCCGTATAGCCGCCATCGACGACGACTTCCGAGCCGGTCATGAAGGCCGAATCGTTCGAGGCCAGGAACACAATCGCATTGGCGATATCGATCGGCTTGCCGTAACGGCCCAGCAGATTGCGGTTCGCGATGAATTTTTCGATCTCGTCCGGGCTCATATTGCTGGTGGCGAGAATGTCATCCTGCATCGGCGATTCGGTGGCGCCGGGATGGACCGAATTGCAGCGGATATTGTAGCCGCGCGCGCGTACCTCGATCGCCGTCGATTTGGTGAACAGCCGCACGCCGCCCTTGGTCATGCTGTAGACCGCCGAAGTCGCCGATCCGACCAGACCGGCGGTTGAGGACAGATTGACGATCGAGCCGCTATCGCCGTCGGCGGGGCGGTTTTTCATCGCGCCGATGGCGTGTTTGGTGCCCAGAAACACGCCCTTCAGATTGACCGCGCAAAGCCGGTCGAATTCCGCCTCCGCGGTCTCCTCGATCGTTCCGCGCGACCAGATGCCGGCATTGTTGACCAGAATGTCGAGACCGCCATGGCGTTGCAACGTCGCGGTGATGACCTGCTTCCATTCGCTTTCGTTGGTGACATCGTGCCGCATGAAGACCGCGGCGCCGCCGGCCCGGTTGATTTCGTCGACCAACGCCTGGCCATCCGCCGCCAACAGGTCGGTTACGACCACCGCGGCCCCGGCTTCGGCCAGCAATGTTGCGGTTGCGCCGCCGATCCCGCGCGCGCCGCCCGTCACCAGGGCGACCTTGCCATCCACTCGATTCATCGCATCCCTCCCTGTTTTGATCGGTCCCTGGCATCCGCCACGAGTTTTATTTTCATCGCGCTCCGATTTCCGTCCGGCGCGTTTTGGGGCCGATAGCGCTTGAGTATGCCCGCGAATGTGCCGGTTCGATAGAGTGCGGTCAGAACGGAATTTTCCAAACATCTCCGGTTGCGCGAGAGAGGTGCTGGGGTGGATGGTCCCTGCTCCCCGGCATCCCGTGACCGGCCCCGTGATAGGGGAGGTTGGCGCGTTCGCGCGCAAAACTATATAATTGATCATGCCGTAATTGGATCGGAATTAGGGAATCCAAGGCGCGTAGCTCCAACTTTTACAAATCGGTGAGGGAGAAAGTCATGCCATTAAGAATCAATGATGAAGCACCGAATTTTTCCGCCGAAACGACCCAGGGAACGCTCAATTTCCATGAGTGGATCGGCGACGGCTGGGCCATTCTATTCTCGCATCCCAAGGACTTCACGCCGGTCTGCACGACGGAACTCGGCTATATGGCCGGCCTGCAACCGGAATTCGACAAGCGCAACTGCAAAATCCTCGGTCTCAGCATCGATCCGGTCGGCG
>Ga0066376_10000929_pt1 | contig 28222 bp, 26 predicted proteins | sample Knorr_S15_td_Bot_FD_77009 | JGI IMG/M metagenome (GOLD analysis project Ga0066376, IMG submission 77009) | Marine microbial communities from Southern Atlantic Ocean transect - Knorr_S15_td_Bottom_ad_5009_LV_A | ecosystem: Environmental > Aquatic > Marine > Oceanic | place: Southern Atlantic... | reverse complement strand
CGGGTAATGACACGGGTATTAACGGCATAGCATTCTTCTCTCAGCAATCCTTGGCGTGAGCTGGATGATGGCTCAGAAATGAGAGAGATACCACCCCTAGGCCGCTAAACCGAAGGGCAGAGAACAAGGGCTGGCAGCCAGTATGCTACGTAAAGCCCTTTGGGGTCGTAATGGCCCGCTTGCTTTAGTACGTTGAAATACCTATCTTGGCGCGGGTCGCGGAGTCGCTGCCACGCTACGCCGTAATACATGGACACAACATCTTATACAGTACAATTATTGTACAAAAATTGACATAACAGTTTATCAGAATAGCGTCTCTATTTCGGGTTTTTTAGGCATAAAAAAAGCCACAACGAGGTGGCTTAAAGAAGTCGTTGGTAGTGCTCATCGCGCTAATCTGGGTCGGTGTTACGCGGGTATCGCTTGGCGTTTTCCTGGGTTTCCATGCCGCTTTTAAGCTCATGGGTAAGCGGGTCGTAGTTAGGACGCAATTCATCTTTCACCGTGCCGCTCCACAGCCTTGAGCCTACGAAGTATCCGGCCCTCCCGATCACGTGGGCGGCAATCGGCGCAGTGATTAAGATAAACACAATAATGGCAAACGAGCGTGCCACTACGCCCACTTCAGCAAAATGCATGGCCGATGCCAGCATGATTAAAATCACCCCGAGCGCCGCCGCCTTGGTGGTGGCGTGCATACGCGTCAGCAAGTCAGGCAAGCGAAGTAAACCAACGGCGGCTAACAGCATAAAACTAGACCCTGTTAGCAGCATGGCCCCTTTAATTACATCAATCATCCCGCGGCCCTCCACGTTCTAAAAAGCGCGCAAAGCCAATGGCGGCTAAAAAGCCCATCAGCGCAATCACGATCGCGGCGTCCAAGAAGCTCGAGACGCCCGATTGAATCGCATACACACCGACCAACCCCACGACTGTTGTCGAGAACAGTTCTAGGGCCACTACGCGATCTGGCAGACTAGGTCCGCGCACCACGCGAACGAAGGTCAGCACGAGCGCCAAGCCCATGATCACCTGACTAATTAAAATCACGGTTTCCATTAACGAAATAACTCCAGTGCCCTGTGTTCCATCTCTTTCAAATTGCGTCGAAGCTCCTCTTCGTCGTCCAGGAACATCGCATGGATATACAACACTTTACGGTCATCGGACACGTCTAGGCTCAGGGTACCCGGTGTGAGCGAAATCAAATTCGCCACCAGGGTGATCTCCATTTCGGTGCGTGCCGAAAGCGGTAAGGCAATGACCCCCGGCTGCATGTGCCAAGGCGGCGTCAGGATATCGAATGCCACGCGTAAGTTGGCCTGAACCAACTCTTTGATGAAAAAACCGAGAAAGCCGATGAAGCGCGGCACACGAGCAGGATAGCCTTTCAACCCATCGACTTGAGGCTCAATCAGCAGCAACGCGATATAGCCAAAAATCATCCCCACCAACAAATTCAACCCGGAGAAGTCGCCGCTCAGCAGCACCCAGGCCAAACCAAGCAAGAGGTTCCAAATGGCGCCGGTCATGGTGTTTCCTCCAAGCGGTCATCGACACGTTCGGCCTGTATCTCAATGGGATCCAGTAGCGCTGCTTCCGCACTTGCGGAGGCACCGAGTACCGCTTCGATATAGCCTGAGGGCGTCATCAATTGATCGCCTATTTGGTTCATCACCAGCATGATGGGTTCGGCAAACACGCCAATAAGCAGGGACATCATGGCCAGCACCACGACAGGCAGATACATCATCCATAGGCTGGGCTTCAGTAACCGGCCATCATCGCCTGTCGGTGTCGGTGTTTCGGGCACCTGGTTTTCTTCAGGTAGCGCCTTCCAGAACACTTCGTTCCAGATCTTCACCATGGAGTAGAGCGTCATCAAACCCACGGCCAGGGCGATGCCGGTCGCCACGTAAGCCTTTGCCTCAAAGCCTGCGCGCACCAGCACGAATTTGGCAAAGAAACCCGACAGCGGCGGAATGCCCGCCAGAGAGAAGGCGCTAATAAAGAACGCCACGGCCAGCCAAGGGCGTTCACGATATAGCCCGCCCATCTTTTTAAGCTGGTAAGTGCCCTGTAGGCGGTGGGTAATCCTGCTAATTAAGAACAGGTTCGTCTTCACAATGATGTTGTGCATGATGGCAAACACACCGCCTGCAATCGCCAGTGGTGTATAGAGCGCCAGCCCCAGGATCATATAGCCAATCTGGCTGACGATATGAAACGAGAGGATACGCCGGAATTCATACTGGGCGGCCGCCCCCAGCACGCCGGTCACCATAGTGAGAACGGCCCCCCACAGCATGATGTCCTGTAGGTAGCCCATGGTCTGATCGAAGATTAGCGTAAATACCCGGAACAGTGAGTAAACGCCCACTTTGGTTAACAGGCCTGCAAACAGTGCGGATACCGCCACCGGAGGCGTGTGATAAGAAGCAGGTAGCCAGAAAAACAGCGGAAACGCAGCGGCTTTGATACCAAAGGCCACCATAAACATCACCGCCAGCACTTCGACCATGCCGCTGTGCTCGGCTTCATCCATGCGCAGCGCGATATCGGCCATATTGAGTGAGCCCACAGTGCCGTAAAGCAGGCCTACCGCAGTGAGAAAAATGACCGATGCCAGCAGATTGAGCGTCACATACTTGATGGCGCCCTCCATCTGCGCGCGCTCGCCTCCCAGCGTCAGGAGCGCAAACGAAGCCACCAGCATGACTTCAAACCAGACATAGAGGTTGAAGATATCGCCCGTTAAAAAAGCACCCGCCACACCCGCCAACAGCAGATGCATAAGGGGGTAGTAGCCAAATTTTTCGTGGCCGCGGCCAGTCGTCGCCAGGGAGTAAATCCCCATGGCCAAACCAATGATCCCGGTGAGCAGAATCATCACAGCGCTGAGCATGTCAGCGACGAGCGTTATCCCAAACGGTGCTGGCCAACTGCCCATTTGAATGGTGATGTAGCCATCTTCTAAGACCGCAACGAACAGCCACAGGCTGACGACAAATAGTACGACGTTGCCAGCCACGGCAATAAAGCGCTGCATGGGCCTCGAGCGCCAAAACATCAGCGAAATGGCCCCGGAAAGCAGCGGCAGCAAAACGGGAAGTGCGACTTCAGGCCTCACGTGTCGGTATCCTTCATCTTGTCTAAATCATCTGCCTTAACGATTTCGTAGGCCCGGCGGATCAATACCACCGCAAACGCCAATACCCCAAAGGCAATCACGATAGCGGTAAGCACCACCGCTTGAGGCAGTGGGTCAGCGACATCGCCCAAAGGCTGCATCATCCCTTCAGGAATCAGCGGCGGTGCGCCACGAGTCATACCGGCGGTAGTAAAAATCAGCAGGTTGGCGGCATTAGAGAGTAGCATCAAGCCAATCACGAGTTTGACGATAGAGCGGCGTAGCATCATAAAAATAGCGGTGGCGTATAACAGGCCAATCGCCAGTGCCATTAACGGTTCCATGGGCGGCCTCCTGCAAACAGCGGGTTGGGTAACTTATGGCTCATCCTTATCCACCTCCATTAATGCCATGACCATGCCCATCACCGACCCCAACACCGCCAGATACACTCCGATATCAAAAATCAGCGGCGTAGACGCTTTAAAGTCGATCACCGGAATCGTCCACCACTGAGCAGTCAGAAAAGGCTGCCCCATGAACCAAGCGGGCACTACCGAGATCATCCCAAAAAAGAGTCCTGCGCCGATCAAGTCTCGCGGGTCGACCATGCGCAGCACCTCTTTGGTGGCACTGACCCCGAAGGCAAACAGGTAAAGAGTGAACGCCCCAGCTGCTACCAATCCGGCAATAAAGCCGCCGCCCGGTTCGTCATGGCCACGCAGCAGCAGAAAAACCGAGAACATCAGTTGCAGTGGCATCAGGAACCGCGCTGCCGTATTCAGAATAATCGTGCCTGATTTAACCATCGTAGGGCTCCTTCACGCTGGCTTTGTCGCTATCCGTCGCCTTGCCTTCTGTCTCCCCATGACGCAGCTTTAGCATCGCAATCACACCAATCGCGGCTAACGCTAAAACAAACATCTCGCCGAGCGTATCGAGGGCACGATAATCCACCAAAATGACGTTGACGATATTGCGACCATAGGCAAGCGGCGCGCTGTTTTCCACCATATAGGTAGAGATCGATTCAAACTGGTCGATACTCCAAGCGGTTATGATCAGCAAGAAGATTAACACCCCCATGGTGGCCGCAACGGCCCCATCACGGATGCGCTCAAGATTGGTGGAGAGATTTGAAAAACGCGGCAATCTGAAAAGTACCAATACCAGCAGGATCACCGTCATGGTTTCTACCAGCAGTTGGGTAATCCCCAAATCTGGCGCGCTAAACAGAATAAAGATCAGCGCGATAGAGAAGCCCATAATGCCCACCGATACCACGGCGCCTAAGCGGGAGCGTGAAATTGTGGCAAACAGCGCCCCCATTGCCATGGTGCCCACCACAATGACTTCATGGAAACGCACGTCTAGGGAGAGCGCCAGCTGCGGAGAGTGGCGCAGCAGTATTGAGTTGCCAATCAGCGCGATCAGCACTACCAGCATGACCAGGATGTAATTGCGCATATAGCCGTTTTGCAGCAGGCGTGTCTGCCATTCAGAGAAGCGCACGATGCCATTCATCAAGCCTTCGTACCCCGCCTCGGGGCCATGACGCATCACCGGTGCCAACCTGGCTAACTGGGCGCGTACGCTGTCCCACCGCTTGAACAGCAAAAAGCCGAGGATCAAGCTCACCACCGACATAATCAGCGCCACGTTGACGCCGTACCACAGCGACAGCGAGACCGGCAGCGTCTCCCCCGCCACCGCCGTTGCTGCCGAGGTCAAGAGCGCATCGGCCCCTAGCACAGCAGGGGCCAAGCCAAGCGCGAGCGACCCGAATGCCAATAGGCCTGGGCCTATCAGCATACTCAACGGCGCCTCATGGGGTATTTGGGGAGTTTCATGGCGTGCGCCGTAGAACGGCCGTAGCGCAATAATCGCCGCCACCGCAATGGTCAAGATGGCTGCCAGGAAGGCAAACAGTACCAGCAACAGTTGAACGCGCTCGGCGCCTAACGCTGCCTCCAGCATGAGTTCCTTACCGATAAAGCCAAACAGCGGCGGCACCCCTGCCAAGGAGAGCGCCGCCACAAAAGCGATTACCGCCGTGACAGGCATAACGCTTCGTAATCCGCCCATGGCGGTGACGTCTTTGGTGCCGGTTTCATGGTCAAGGATGCCCGCCACCATAAACAGCGCCCCTTTATACATGGAGTGGGCGAGCAGAAAGGTGACAAAAGCGGTCATGGCGTATTCGGAGCCAATCCCCAGCAGCATGGTGAGCGTTCCCAGCGCCATAATGGTGGAGTAGGCCAGCAGCTTTTTGATATTGGTATGGTGAATGGCTAAGAAGGCACCCGTCAGCATGGTGGTCGCCCCCACCACTGAGAGTATTGTCACCCACATGGCCGTGCCACCCAACTCCGGCTGTAGGCGTGCCAGCAGGTAAATCCCCGCTTTCACCATGGTAGCGGAGTGCAGGTAGGCCGACACAGGGGTCGGCGCCGCCATAGCGTTAGGTAACCAGAAGTGGAATGGGAACTGCGCCGACTTGGTAAAGGCTCCTAGCAATAAGCAGATCAGCATAGGGGCATAAAGCGCATGCTGGCGCAGGTCATCGTCTGACTGCAAAATCTCACTCAGAGACCAGCTGCCGCTGGCGATACCCAATAGCACCAAACCTGCCATTAACGCCAAGCCACCAGCAACCGTCACAAAAAGCCCCTGACGAGCGGATTTGCGTGCTTCAATATCAGTATGGTTAAAGCCAATCAGCAGGTACGAGGTGATGCTGGTCAGCTCCCAGAAAATAAACAGCGTCAGCAGGCCGTCCGCTAACACAAGCCCCAGCATAGAGGCCATAAAGGCGACGAGGGCGAGGTGGAAACGGGCAATATCTTGGTGGCCTTTTAAGTAGCCACCCGCATACACCAGGACACAGGTGCCAATCACCGTAATCAGCAAGCCAAACAGCAGAGAAAGGCCATCCAGTAAAAAGCTAAGGCTAATGCCTAGCGAAGGCACCCACGACCACTCAAGTAACTGAGGCCCGTCACTCAACACCAGGGGCGCTTGACTAAAAAGCCAACCAGCCAGCAACGCCGGAAACAGCGCAAGCAGCAGGCTTGTTCGCTCCCCAAACCAACGGTTGAGCAGCGGTGAAGACGCTGCCAACACGAAGCCCATTAACACGGCAAATTGCATCCGGCGCTTTCTCCCTAGTGACGTTCATTCATCCCAATAAGCCGCCTATACAGATGCACAAGCCGCTTAAACGTTGAATAAGTGTGATTTTATATGCACAAACCTTATACCAGCCTTCCTCAAATTTCTAGAAAAGTTGGTCCTATAAAAAAACCGCCTAACGCATAACGCTAGACGGTTTTTTTAACAAATGCGGTATATCAAGGAGTCGGTAGCCAGCCGGAAAGCTCGTTATTCACTACCGCCAGCAGCGCATCGATATGGTCGTCACGGTCATTCAAACAGGGGATATAACTAAAGGTTTCCCCACCCGCTTCCATAAAGCTGTCGTGGATCTCCTCTTTGATCTCCTCAAGGGTTTCCACACAATCAGAAGAGAATGCTGGCGAAAGAATCGCAATATGCTTATGCCCCTGCTTGGCCAGCTCGGCAACGTGCTCCACTGTTTGCGGGCCAACCCACTTCTCGGGGCCAAACTGCGACTGAAAGGCGGTATCCACCTCCTCCTTGCTTAAGCCCAGCTTCTCACGCAGCAGCCGTGTGGTTTTCTGGCATTGGCAGTGATAGGGGTCGCCTTCCATTAAATAACGCTCAGGCACCCCATGATAGCTGGCAACTAACTTGGTCGGGCGGCTCTCAAACCCGTCATAAGCTTCCTGTACCGAATTCGCCAGCGCCTGGATATAGGCAGGATGCTCAAAATAAGCGGGCACGGTGCGAATATAGGGCTGCCACTTCATCTTCATCAGCGTGCGAAACGCCTGATCATTCGCCGTCGCGGTGGTGGGCGAGCCGTATTGCGGGTAAAGCGGGAAGAACACAATGCGCTCGCAGCCCTTCTCTTTCATACGCTTTAGCACGCTATCGGTGGAGGGGTTGCCGTAGCGCATGCAGAAATCAACTTCTACATCATCGCCATACAACGCCTTTAAGCGCTCGGTCATTTTTTCCGTTTGGGCACGCGTGATGGTTAGCAGCGGGCTTTCATTCTTCTCATTATTCCAAATACTTTTATACGCATGGCCAGATGAAAAAGGCCGCTTGGTGAGAATGATCAGCTGCAGCAGCGGCTGCCATTTCCAACCGGCGTAATCCACAACCCGTTTATCGGATAAGAACTCGCTGAGATAGCGGCGCATGGACCAGTAGTCGGTGGCATCGGGTGTTCCCAGGTTGGCCAGAACTACGCCCACCTTGGCGCGGGGAACCGCAGGGTGACTGCTGGGCGCATGAGTTAAACGCCCCTCACCGGGTTGATCCTTTACAACGCTATCGGCCATCTCGCTCACTCCTTAGGTGCAGTACATAATGGGCAAAATCTTAACACTTTTCGGCAAAGTCGCGGCATAATCAGGGAGATGGTTTATCGGCATGGACGCCAGCCGGGCGGGCCCTGTATGCGGTGTTGGGCTACCGGCGGCTGGTAAGACTTTCTTGCTTAGCGGGCCTGCGAAGCATGATGGATGCAGGCTACCGTTTTTTTGCCCGACGCCGTATCCGGCTGGGGCTGTGGTGGGAAAAGCGTTAGGTTAAACCGTTAGTTAACCAGTGATTAAAAAACTAGCGGCATACGCGAGGTCAGTGGCGAGCTGTAATGGGCGTCGTGACCAATCACTTCATCCTGCGGCACATGTTGCACCAGGTAAGCGCGATGGATGCCTGCACGTTTTAGCTCCAGATAAACGTCATCTAATGAACGGAACAGCATCGGCTTATTACGTTGCATCAGCATATGGCGTTCGCCTTCTACATCTTCTAGCTCTACTTGGTAGAAGCGGCTTCCCGAATGGGTAATCACCCGAATCTCAAAGTTGTCGTGACTCGCGACGAACTGTTTGAGCGCTTTCAGTTCCATGGTTCCCTCCTGTTATTGGTCATCGTCATGGAGCACAGCATGACGCGGCCCCATGACAATGATATTACCGTGGCACTAACTGCCTAAGAGGGCAATAACAGAAAAGAGTTCCTGACCAACTCGTCAACTTATGGTCGATTTACTGATACTCGGACGGATCAATCGCCTTACCCAGCGAGTTGCGGTCAATCCAATTACCGCCTTTGGTCTCTTTGTACCGAAACACTACTTTGTCGCCGACCGCGACGGGAAGTTCAGCATCTTCCGTTTGGTAGCTGTACTTCTCTCCCTCCACTACCAGAAAGTAGCGATAAAGGTCGGGCATGCCCAGCCACTCTTTAAAAGGCCCCTCGCGCTCTAGCGACTGGAGTTCACCGCGGCCTTCCAACTTAGGAAGACGTTTGCGGTTACCGCGCCTAAAACCACCTGCCATTTGTTACTCCTGTCTATCTATCTGCTCGAGGCGAACTGCTCATGAGGGTGCGCATTATACGTTCTCCCCCATGTCGCTCAAGTTAATCGCCAAACGCTTCGCCGTAGCTATCGGGAGCCAGGTCCTCAAAGCGCGTGTATTTACCAATAAAGGCCATGTGCACCGTACCAATCGGCCCGTTACGCTGCTTACCGATGATCAGCTCCGCAATCCCCTGGTTGTCAGGGTTATCCGGGTTATACACCTCATCCCGATAAACGAAGGCAATGACGTCAGCATCCTGCTCAATCGCTCCCGATTCCCTCAAATCCGACATCACGGGGCGCTTGTTGGGGCGCTGCTCAAGGGAGCGGTTGAGCTGCGAAAGCGCCACAACCGGGCAGTTGAACTCCTTTGCCAAACCTTTCAAAGAGCGGGAGATCTCGGAGATCTCGCCGGTACGGTTTTCGGAGAAGCCGGGTATCTGCATTAGCTGCAGGTAGTCGATCATGATGAGCGCCATATTACCGTGCTCGCGTACCACGCGGCGCAGGCGTGAGCGCATTTCATTGGGCGAGAGCGCGGCGGTATCATCAATAAACAACTGTTTATCTTTCAGCAGGTTCACTGCCGAGGTGAGGCGCGGCCAGTCTTCATCCTCTAACTGCCCCGAACGTACCCGCGTTTGGTCAATGCGCCCCAGTGAAGAGAGCATACGCAGCATCAGCGATTCGGCGGGCATCTCCATGGAGAACACCATCACCGGCTTGTCGCTAGAGATGACCGCGTGCTCGACCAAGTTCATGGCGAAAGTCGTCTTGCCCATCGAGGGGCGCCCGGCGATGATCACCAAGTCCGAGGGCTGCAGGCCGGAGGTCATTTCATCCAGGTCACGGAAGCCGGTCGATAGCCCGGTCATCTCGCCTTTGAGGTTGAAGAGCTCATCGATACGGTCGACCGCTTTGGTAAGCAGGTCGCTCATACCAATGGGGCCACCGGTTTTGGGGCGCTCTTCGGCAATTTGAAACACTAGCCGCTCGGCTTCGTTTAACAGCTCATCGGCGGGCCGCCCTTGCGGAGAGAACGCCCCTTCAGCAATTTGATTGGCTGCCCGAATCAGCTTACGCAGCGTGGCGCGTTCGCGAACAATATCTGCATAGGCGCGAATGTTGCTGGCTGAGGGTGTATTGCGGGCCAGCTCTGCCAAAAACCCGAGCCCACCTACAGTATCTAACTGGTCACGGGCTTCCAGCGCTTCGGAAAGCGTGACTACGTCTAGCGGCTGCCCTGACTCCGCTAGATGAATCATGACATTGAACACCAACCGGTGCTCATAACGATAAAAATCGTCGGCTACCAAGCGCTCAGAGACGTTGTCCCACGCCTGATTGTCCAACATAAGCCCGCCTAACACCGACTGCTCCGCCTCTAGCGAGTGCGGCGGCAGCTTAAGCGCCGCCGTTTCTTGATCAGCAGAAGGCTGGTCCTGCATAGCGAGCTCCTTAAAATAACGCATTGCCAACGGCGCTTATCTTAGCCGGGCAGCTTCCTTCGTACCACTGGCATAGCGAATCAGTAGCAGCTTAAAAAGACAAAGGGCGCGGGATATCCCGCGCCCTTAGAGGCGTTAGCGTTGGCGAGCGAGATTACTCGGCGACAACGACCACGCGTACAACGGCGTCCACTTCTGCATGCAGGTGGAGGTCGATGTCGTATTCGCCAGTTTGACGAATCGGGCCCTGCGGCATACGGACTTCGCTCTTGGCAACTTCGATGCCAGCAGAGGAGATCGCGTCGGCCAGGTCACGCGGACCGATAGAACCAAACAGTTTACCTTCATCACCCGCTTTAGAAACCAACGACAGTTCGATGTCGTTAAGCTGCTCAGCACGTGCTTGGGCTTCTGCTTTACGCTCAGCGGCTTGAGCTTCAAGCTCTGCACGCTGCGCTTCGAACGCTTCAACGTTTTCTTTGGTAGCCGGTACGGCTAAACCGTAAGGCACCAAGTAGTTACGACCATAACCAGGCTTAACAGTGACCTTGTCACCCAGGCCGCCCAGCTTACCAATGTTGTCGAGCAGAATGACTTCCATCTCGTAAACCTCTTGTCAATTGCTGCGGGCAAGGCGTGCGCGAACGTTCGCGAATGTATCAATCAGCCCCAACAGCAGCACAATGAGAATCGTGGGCCAGGTCGTGATCAGCAGCACATAAAATGCCACCAGCCACAGCCCGTTCATCCCCTTAATTCCAATAAACCCATGCACTAACGCAATACCGGCTATCAGCAGCGGAATCCAACTCAGCATGGCCAGCGCCTGCGCTCCCAGCACCATACCTGCCACCCCAAGCACTACTAAAATAGCGAGTTCTTTAGGGGCCAGGCGCAGCGCATGGAATTCTTCACGAAAGCCACCTGGGTTATAAAGCCCAGCCTGCCAGCTGCGTGCTAGCGCCAAACATGCGATGGCCGCTAACAACACAACCAACCCCGTGACGCCGCCAATGACCATGGCGGCCAGAGTCGTCGTATCGATGCCTTGGTTGGCAAACTCCGTGAGCATGCGGTCGATCTCTTGCGAGCTCTCGCGCAGCTGCTCCAGCATGAGTTCGGTGCCACCCGGCGGGCTGAAGATGCCAAGCTGCACCATGACCGCGGCCGCTAAGGTGCCAACGATCAGAGCTTCACTCCAGCGCATCCTCTCGCGCAATATGACCGCCATGAGCGAAACGAGTAGTACGCTCGCCAGCGGAATCACATCACCCTGCGCCCACCAGAAACCGGCTGGTAATGCCGCAGCGATAATGACGGGAAGCGCGGGAGCAAAGCCCTTGCGCAGCGTCACTAACGCCGCAATGGCCGCACCTAACCAAAACAGCCAGGGCACTAACGCTGCTAGCGCTGCCCCGCCTGCGGCATAGGGCGTACCACGCATCAGCCATCTTGCGAGTGCCAGCATCACGTCAAACGCTTACTGGTGGCTATCGGAGTAGGGCAGCAGTGCCAGGTAGCGTGAACGCTTGATAGCGGTCGCCAGCTGACGCTGATAGCGTGCTTTGGTGCCGGTGATGCGGCTCGGAACGATCTTGCCGGTTTCGGTGATGTAAGCCTTCAGCGTGTCGAGATCTTTATAGTCGATCTGCTTGACGCCTTCAGCGGTGAAGCGGCAAAACTTACGGCGACGGAAAAAACGTGCCATGGACTAGCTCCTTAAAACGTGCGGTGGATAAAATCAGGCAGTCTCTTCAGCTTCAGCGCGCGGTTTTTCTTCGCGACGCGGACGCTTTTCTTCTGCCGGCTTCATCATCGGGGAAGCTTCGGTGATCGCTTCTTTGCAGCGAACAACCAGGCTGCGGATGATGGCGTCGTTGAAACGGAAGATGTTCTCGATTTCTTCGAGAGTCTCGCCGGTGCACTCAACGTTCATCAGCACGTAGTGGGCTTTGTGGATCTTGTTGATCGGGTAAGCCAGGTGACGACGCCCCCAATCTTCAAGGCGATGCACAGTGCCAGCGTTTTCGGTAACGATGCTGGTGTAGCGCTCGACCATAGCCGGCACTTGCTCGCTCTGATCCGGGTGGACCATAAACACGATTTCGTAATGACGCATGGAATCTCCTTGCGGTTTGGCAGCTTCCGGTGTGCGTTAGGGCAAATGCCTTAACCGCGACAGGGAAGCAAGGAGTTAACTGAAATGCCCCTTCTAGGCCGCGAACAGCCGAGACAGGACATCAAGCAGAACTGTTGATCGTATCAGTCACTTACCAATACGAACGCCCGCTTATGAATAAACGGGCGCAAGCATTCTAGTGGGCTGGCCGCTAACTTGCAAGCTGCCGCTGACGAACGGCTTCAAACAAACAAATACCGGTAGCCACCGAGACATTAAGACTCGACACCTGCCCTGCCATAGGCAGCTTGGCAAGATTATCGCAGGCTTCACGGGTCAAACGGCGCATGCCCTTCCCTTCTGCCCCCATCACCAACGCGGTGGGGCCAGTCATATCAATCTCAAACACGCTGGCTTCTGCTTCACCGGCGGTACCGGTAATCCAAACGCCCGCATCTTTGAGCTTGGCCAAGGTGCGCGATAGATTCGTGACCTGATAGACCGGCACGACTTCCGCAGCACCGCAGGCGACTTTTCTGACCGTGGCATTCAAAGGTGCGGCTTTGTCTTTTGCGACAATCACGCCATGAGCCCCCGCAGCATCAGCACTACGCAGGCAGGCACCGAAGTTATGCACATCGGTGACACCATCCAGCACCAGCAGTAGCGGCGGTGTAGGCGCATGCCAGGCGCGCAACCTCAGCCATAACGACTCTTCGCCTTCCGGCGTTAATGGCGCGCAAAACGCCACCACGCCTTGGTGCGCCGCACCCTGGGTGAGCTGATCAAGCACCTCGCGAGGCTGCTCTTTAATACGCGCACCGCTTGCCTGGGCATTTGCTACCACGTCTTTTAGGCGGTTGCCCGCCCCCTGCTGAACCCAAAGCTCGCGCGGAGCTTCACCACGTTCGAGCAGGCTCTCTAACGCATGAACACCATACACTTGGTCCAAGCCATCCGGCGTGCGAATGGCGGCATTACGCGGGTTACGTCGAGATGACGACGACTTCATGCTCAACCCTTTTTCGCTGATGGTTTACGCGGGCCGTTCCGGGTACGGCGCGGGCCACGACGAGTCGGCTGTTTATCGGTTGCAGCAGCGGCTTTCGGGCCGCCGCTCTCACCACGGCGCTTGCGCGGTTGGCGGCGCGGGCGTGGCTTATCGTCGGCGAGGCCAAAGTCGATTTTACGGTCATCCATATCGACACGCGCTACCTGCACGGTCAAACCGTCGCCTAAGCGGTACGTAGTCCCCGTGCGCTCCCCTTTTAGGCGATGCTTCTCGGCTTCGTAATGATAGTAGTCCGACGGCAGCGAGGTGACATGCACTAGGCCTTCTACATAGAAGTCGTCCAGACGAACAAACAGACCGAACTGCGTTACAGAGGCAATCGTGCCTTCGAACGTCTCCCCAAGCTTATCGGACATAAACTCACACTTAAGCCAGCTCTCGACATCGCGAGTCGCTTCATCCGCGCGTCGCTCGGTCATCGAGCAGTGCTCGCCCAGTTCCAGCATCTGCTCGAAGGTATAGGGGCACCACTTGCTCGGCGGCTCTACCGGCGCTCCCTCTACCCGCACGACCGTATTGGTCTGGCGCGGACCGCGAATGACCGAACGAATAGCGCGGTGAACCAAGAGATCGGGATAGCGGCGAATCGGTGACGTGAAGTGGGCATACGCTTGGTACGCCAAACCGAAGTGCCCTTCATTTTGCGGTGAATAGACCGCCTGATTCATCGAGCGCAGCATGACCGTCTGAATGATATCGGCATCCGGTCGGTCAGCGATGGCTTCGCGTAGCGCTTGATAGTCTTGCGGCGTGGGTTCGTCGCCCCCACCCAAGGAAAGCCCCAGCTCACTCAAGAACAGGCGCAGCTTGTCTAAGCGCTCGGGCGTGGGCCGCTCATGAATACGGTAAAGCGCAGGCAGGTCATGCTTATCCAAGAAGCGCGCCGTGGCTACGTTGGCGGCCAGCATGCACTCCTCGATGAGCTTGTGAGCGTCGTTGCGGGTACGCGGCACGATTTTTTCGATCTTGCGCTCATCGTTAAAGATGATCGCTGTTTCGGTAGTATCGAAATCGATCGCTCCGCGCTCTTCCCGAGCAGAGCGCAGCAGGCCATACAGCTCGTGCAGGTTTTTGAGCGGCTTGACTAATTCCGCATGCTCACGACGCAGCGCCTCACCCTCTTCGCTCTCGCCATCCAACATCGCCGCCACCTTGTTATAGGTCAGGCGAGCATGGGAGTTCATCACGGCTTCATAGAACGAGTAGCGGCTAATGGCGCCGGTTTTGGAGATATTCATCTCGCACACCATCACCAGGCGGTCGACATGCGGATTCAGCGAACAGAGACCATTGGAGAGCAGCTCCGGCAACATCGGGACGACTTGACCGGGGAAGTAAACCGAGTTTCCACGCGTACGCGCTTCATCATCCAGCGCAGTGCCGGGTCGAACATAGTGCGACACATCGGCAATCGCTACCAGCAGCTTCCAACTACCGGATTTGGTCTTCCAAGCGCAGACAGCATCGTCGAAGTCTTTGGCAGATTCGTCATCAATGGTGACAAGCGGAATGTCACGCAGATCGACGCGATGCTTTTTATCCTCCTCCAAGACCTCGGCAGAGATTTCGCTGGTTTGATCCAGCACCTCTGGCGGAAACTCGGCGGGGATGTCATAGCTGCGAATGGCAATGTCGATCTCCATGCCAGGATCCATACGCTCCCCCAGCACTTCGATGACTTCACCCACCGGCTGCACCCGCGTGGCGGGCTGCTGCACGATCTTGGCCGAAATGACCTGGCCGTCTTTGGCACCCCCACAGGCGGTATGTGGGATGATCACCTCTTGCGTAATACGCGGGTTTTCAGGAATCAGCACGCCAAATTCCGGCGTGTTACTACGGTACACACCGACAATGGTTTGAGTATTGCGGGCAATCACATCGACAATGGTCGCTTCGTCACGACCGCGACGGTCACGACCACTAATGCGTACCAGCACGTGGTCCCCGTGAAACACACGCCGCATTTGACGAGGCGGCAGGACGAGATCTGGCTTTTTGCCATCATCTCTGAGTACGAAGCCAAAACCATCGCGATGCCCAAGCACCTTACCTTTAATCAGATCGAGCTTATCGATCAGCGCGTAAGCACCTCGTCGATCACGCAGCACTTGCCCGTCGCGCTCCATAGCGGCCAGGCGCCGACGCACGGCTTCTAGGTGCTCTTCATCTTCAATGCCCAGCATTCTACTCATGTTTTCATGAGTAATCGGTTTACCGTAGCTTTCTAAGGCAGCCAGTAGATATTCGCGGCTGGGCGCAGGATTATCGTACTTTTGCGCCTCGCGCTCGGCGTGCGGATCATCACTCAACGTCCAGTACTTCATGCGATCAACATCCTTGGTGGCGTTTGCGGGAGGCGGACAGTTAGCGCAGGCGTGGTGCACTGCGGGTGGGAGTTGTCTTCGACGGCGTTAGCGCCGTTGTCAGCTGCTAATAAGCTGAAGCATGTCATGTTTTGTTTGGTCATAGGCGCAGTATAGCGCTGCCCGCTCAATCACCCAACCACCTAACACCGCATTAATGCGATTTCAGTATTAAAAAAAGCGCCTTGGGGCTTGCATTTAACCACGGCCTCGGTATCATACGCGCCACTTGCCCAGATGGCGGAATTGGTAGACGCGCTAGCTTCAGGTGCTAGTGTCCGTATGGACGTGGAGGTTCAAGTCCTCTTCTGGGCACCAAACCACTTCATGTTATCCCCTTTTCATGAAGTCGTAAGGTGCAGCGGCAAGTATGATGTAGATGTAAAAGCAAGATGTGAAAGCAGTTAGTTTGTATTCGCCCAGGTGGCGGAATTGGTAGACGCGCTAGCTTCAGGTGCTAGTGTCCGTATGGACGTGGAGGTTCAAGTCCTCTCCTGGGCACCATACGAATACAGACGCTACAACTGTTTTAGTTGTAAAATTTTAGTTGTAAAAAGAATGATGCGCCCAGGTGGCGGAATTGGTAGACGCGCTAGCTTCAGGTGCTAGTGTCCGTATGGACGTGGAGGTTCAAGTCCTCTCCTGGGCACCATTTTATGGTCCCGTCCGCATCACTCTTTATCTTCCTAATAGATATTCAATAAATGCCTCACTCAGAGTTATTCTTAATAGAGAACCATCTTTGTATGGCGCTTTTTTGCGTCTTATCTTCATGACTGCGATTGCACCCTACCGCCTTAACTTACTTGCCAAACATGTCAAGCGGGCGAAACATTAATGCGGCTTCGCCCGCCGTGATTGCTGGTTAATGCATCTCCGTGCTTATTGATAGCGCCCAGGGCGGCGAGCAATTTCTTCCAGCGCCCATCCTTGTGTCCGCAGCTCGCCTTCTAGCACGGCTTCCATGGTAGGGGGTAAGTCAGGAAAAAAGTTCAGTCCCGTTTGCGCTTCGATATCATCAATGGTGACGAGGTAGTCATCCAGCGGCTCATTGCCTCTGACGTCTTGGGGCATAATAAATGCCAGCGCTAAAGGCGCTTCGTCGTGAGGCGCAACGATAATTTTGTAGAACGCCTGGGGCACTTCCACAAAGCCGACGCGGTTAAACACGTTATCCATAAAGCGCTCAGGGTAGATCGGCCCGGTGATCACCTGTAAGCGCTCAAAACGCGGCGCGAAGTGGTCCATCACCGACTCTTCTAAACGCTGCCACAGTTGGCGATTTAAGTTGGGCCGCTGCGGAGCCATATTACTCATTAAGAAAGTGTCGATTTGCGCACTACGCCCATGCACGGCAGCAATAGCGTAGTTAGGCGCCAGATGCCCGCGGTCGTAGCCGCTCCCTGAGTAGCTATCAGTATCCACCGGCCATAGCGTGCGCCAGTCAGCCTGAAAGTTGGGCCGCCCGCCGATCCGGGTATTGTCCGGTACGGCCTTCACTTGATAGCTCACCCATAGCGCACCGACACGAACATCCGACCATCCCACTAAAAAGCCATCGTTGCGTAAAACGCGATGAAACGTGGTGGGGCGAAACTCCTCCCAAGTGGGCACGCCTTGCCAGGTATAGGCATCTTGATGTTGGCGCCCCTGGAATTCCCACAACCCGGTTCCCACTATTACAAACAGCACAGCGATGCCCAGGCGTCGCCCCTGACGACGCCAGTGCACAAGCGATTTCCCCAACGGAGTCACTCCCCTACAAGCTTTTTAGATAGACCAGTATGTTTTTTTAGTAGGTAGCTAACGTTACCAGCCGAGTGAAAACATGGTTTCCAAGTCGTGACGAGAGTGAACCTGCATGGCATTCAGCGTTTCGGTATCACTAATCCCTTCTACGGCATTTAGGCGCTCGGTCACCAGCTCCGCTAGGCTCTCAAAATCGCGGGTGCGAGCAATGGCGACTAGGTCGTAACGGCCGCAGGTGGAGTACACTTCGCTGATCCCTTCCACATCGGCTAGGCGTTCAGCCACTGCCTTTACTTGGCCTTTTTCGGTATTAATCAAGATCACTGCGTTTTGCATGGCGCCCTCACTAATCATGTCTTGTGGATATCACGCTACGGGGCGAGTATAGCAGCCTGCTAGGTACGGCCAAGCGCTGCCTGACAGCGTGGCTAATTGTCGCGCTATTTATAAGGTTATTCGCACTAATTTTGAGCATGCGCTAGCATGTACCGTAGACCTCCGATTTATAAGACTTGTCGGAGTATTAAGAGGTGGATCACCACCCGACAACCGTAGCAAAACGTCAGACCGTGACGATAAGGAGACACCATGGCTAATCAGAGCCGTCGTAAGTTCATGCGTAACAGTGTGCTGGGCCTCGCTGCCCTACCGTTTGGTGCTGGCATTCTGTCGAAGAGTGCTTTTGCTCAGGAACTGCCGCGTCTGGATCCGTCCTCTCCTACTGCTCAGGCGCTTAACTACGTCGAAGTGGCCAGCGATGCGAGTGACCATCCCGCTTATGAAGAGGGCGAACTCTGCTCTAACTGCATGTTCTTCAATGCAGATACCGAAGGTTGCCAGCTCTTCCCAGAAAACAGCGTTGCACCGGAAGGCTGGTGCCAATCGTGGACGGCCAAAGCGTAAGCAACCCCCAAGGTGTAAGCAAACCTTAGGCTACTGCGATATCCATGACCCCGCACCCTGCGCGGGGTCACTGCTTTTAGCCAGCCCCTTTGCTCTCTTCCTCTACCGGCCAGTGATAACGGCGGGTGACTTTCCCATCTTCCATGGATACCAAGTGTACAGGGAAGCCCCATAGCTGCTGTAAATGGCGAATCACCGGATAGACACTTCTCCCCAGTGGCCGACGACTATCCTGAATGTGATGCAGCGTTAATGAGCGATCACCGCGAATGGCAGCTTCTACCACCTGAATATTCGGCTCACGCACCGACAGAGCATATTGGCTTGAAAGCGCTTCACGTACGCGTTTGTAGCCACGGTCATCGTGAATAGCAGCAACCTCAAGCATCTCTACCTGGTCGTCATCGACAATTAAAAACAGCTTTAAGTCGCGAATCACCTTAGGTGACAAGAACTGCTGTATGAAGGACTCATCCTTAAAGTTGCGCATCGCGAACTCAAGGGTCTCCCGCCAGGGGCTACCTGCAATATCGGGAAACCACTCGCGGTCTTCAGCCGTCGGCGCATCGCATATCCGTTTGATGTCCATGAAGATGGCAAAGCCCAGTGCGTAAGGGTTCAGCCCGCTGTAATAGGGGCTATCGAACCCCGGCTGATTGATGACCGCCGCGTGGGACTGTAAGAACTCCAGCATTAGTCCCTCATCTACTTTGCCCTCATCGTAAAGCCGATTCATTAGCGTGTAGTGCCAGAAGCACGCCCACCCCTCGTTCATGACCTGGGTTTGCCGCTGTGGGTAAAAGTACTGGGCCAACTTACGCACGATACGCACGATTTCACGCTGCCAAGGGGCCAGCAGCGGGGCATTCTTTTCGATGAAGTAGAGCAGGTTCTCCTGGGGCTCGGAGGGATAGCGCCCCCCCGTATGCAGCCCTAAGGGATCATCGTCGCTGTGCAGGCTTCCCGGGAGCGGCGCAACGCCAGCTGGCGGCTCGGGGATCGTTCGCCACAACATGTTGACCTGGGTTTGCAGGTACGCTTCGCGCTCGTCTTGGCGTTTGGCCTCTTCCTCGGCCGAGATGGGTGATGGCCGCTTGTAGCGGTCTACTCCATAGTTTTGTAGCGCATGGCAGGCATCCAAGAGCTGCTCGACGGCGTGCACGCCGTGGCGCTCTTCGCACTGGGCGATGTATTTGCGGGCGAACACGAGGTAATCGACGATGGATTCCGCATCGGTCCACGTGCGGAATAGGTAGTTGCCCTTGAAGAAGGAGTTATGACCGTAGCAGGCATGAGCAATGACCAGCACCTGCATCATCAAGGTATTCTCCTCCATCAGGTACGCAATGCAGGGGTTGGAGTTGATGACCAGCTCATAGGCAAGCCCCATTTGTCCACGTTTGTAGGCCTGCTCCACAGAGAGAAATTGCTTACCAAACGACCAGTGATGGTAGCCCACTGGCATGCCAACGCTGGCGTAGGCATCCATCATTTGCTCGGTGGTAATCACCTCAATTTGATTGGGATAGGTATCCAGCCGATACTCATCGGCGAGCCTGGCGAGCTCCTCATCAAAACGCTCCAGCACGCTGAAATTCCAGTCCGACCCAGTGGCGATGGGCTTGCGGTTTACACTCATGGCGCACTCCTCGACTCGCACTACCGCTCTTGGCTCATGCGGCGCTTGAATAGCTCACGAAAAACGGGGTAGATATCTCCCGCATCGACGATCTGGCGCATGGCAAACCGCTCGGGAAACTGTGCTGCTACGGTTTCGTACTCGCGCCACAACGACTGATGATCGTGCGGGGTAATCTCCACGTAGGCGTAATACTGCAGCTGGGGCATCAACTGCTTTACCAGCAGATCACGACAGATGTTGGAGTCGTCGTCCCAGTTGTCGCCATCGGAGGCCTGGGCCACGTAGAGATTCCATTGCCCGGCGGGGTAGCGTTTTTCAATGATCTTATTGACCAGGTTCAGCGCGCTGGAGACGATGGTGCCGCCGGTTTCTCGCGAGTAAAAGAACTCCTCTTCATTCACCTCTCTAGCAGCCGTATGGTGGCGCACGAACACTAGCTCGACTTTCTCGTAATGCTTTTCTAAAAAAAGATAGAGCAGTAAGAAAAACCGTTTGGCGATGTCTTTATGGTTCTGTGTCATGGAGCCCGACACGTCCATGACACAAAACATCACCGCTTGGCTCGATGGTTGCGGCTGGGCGGCGAGCTGGTGATAGCGCAAATCGTAGGTATCGATGAAGGGAATGGCGTCGATGCGCTTCTCCAGCCGCTCGATCTCGGCTTTGAGCTCCACGATACGCGCCGGGTTACGCAGCACCGGGTCTTTGCGCTCCTCGGCCGCTAGCGCCTCTTGCGCCTCTTTCAAAGCACGTTTGATGGGCGCGCGCATGGCGATGCGCCGTGCATAAGCCTCGCGCATCGATCGGGTAATACTGATGCGTGACGGCACCCCATCTCGCGCAAGCCCTGCCCGCACCATTTTGATCTCTTCCAACGACTTGAGCGGCTTGCGCTGTAAATGGGGAAGCTCCAAGCCATCGAAGACGAACTCCAGAAACTCCTCGCGGCTAAGGGTAAACGCAAACTCGTCGTTCCCCTCTCCTTGGTTAGAAGCGCCGCCTTCCCCGGCACCGCCACCACCCCCTTGGCCGCTAGGTCGACGGATTTTGTCACCTTCCAAAAACTCCTTATTTCCCGGCGCGACGATGTTGCGTGCCCCGCCCGGCCCGTGCTGAAACACGGGTTCGGAAATGTCCTTGGTGGGAATCGATATTTTCTCGCCGCGCTCCATGTCGGTGATGGAGCGGCGGTTGACCGCCTCCTCCACCGAGCGCTTGATGTGCTTGCGGTAACGCTCCAAAAAGCGCTGCCGATTGACCGCGCTTTTATGCTTAGCGTTAGGTCTACGATCAATAAAGTAGGTCATTCGACCTCCTCAACACCTCGATCTTAAGCGCCGAACCGTGGCGCTCTTGTATGCGGGCCAAGCAGCCCGCTACTGAGACTTACGCACGCGCAGATACCACTCTGAAAGCAGCCGCACCTGCTTTTCGGTATAGCCACGGTCCACCATGCGCGCCACGAAATCCTCGTGCTTTTTCTGATCCGACTTCGACGCTTTGGCGTTGAACGAGATCACCGGCAACAGCTCTTCGGTGTTGGCAAACATCTTGTGTTCGATGACGCCTTTCAGCTTCTCGTAAGACTGCCAGCTGGGATTCATACCGTTGTTTTGCGCCCGCGCCCGCAGTACGAAGTTCACCACTTCATGGCGGAAGTCCTTGGGATTGGAGATCCCGGCCGGTTTTTCGATCTTCTCCAGCTCTTCGTTCAGCGACTGGCGGTTCAACAGCTCGCCGGTTTCGGGGTCGCGGTACTCCTGATCCTGAATCCAGAAGTCGGCATAGGTCACATAGCGGTCGAAAATGTTCTGACCGTACTCGCTGTAGGACTCGAGATAAGCGGTTTGAATCTCCTTGCCGATAAAGTCCACGTAACGCGGGGCCAAAAATTCCTTGATGAAGCCCAGGTAGCGCTCGAACACCTCGGAAGGCAGCTGTTCGCGCTCCAGCGCCTGCTCCAGCACGTAAAGCAGATGAACCGGGTTAGCCGCGACCTCCGTACTGTCGAAGTTGAACACTTTCGACAGAATTTTGAACGCAAAGCGGGTAGAGAGCCCTTGCATACCTTCATCGACCCCAGCCGCATCGCGGTACTCTTGAATCGACTTGGCGCGTGGGTCGGTGTCCTTCAGGTTCTCCCCGTCATACACCCGCATTTTGGAGTAGATACTGGAGTTCTCCGGCACCTTGAGCCGCGACAGCACTGAGAACTGCGCCAGCATGCGCAGCGTATCCGGCGCGCAGGGCGCGGCGCTGAGGGAGGAGTCTTCCAACAGCTTTTGATAGATCTTGATCTCTTCCGACACCCGCAGGCAGTAGGGTACTTTGACGATATAGACACGATCCAGAAACGCCTCGTTATTGCGGTTGTTACGAAACGCCTGCCATTCGGACTCGTTGGAGTGGGCCAGAATCACGCCATCGAAAGGAATCGCGCCCATGCCCTCGGTAGGATTGTAGTTGCCCTCTTGGGTAGCGGTCAGCAGCGGGTGGAGCACCTTGATGGGTGCCTTGAACATCTCCACGAACTCCATCAGCCCCTGGTTGGCGCGGCACAGCCCGCCAGAGAAGCTGTAGGCATCCGGATCATCTTGGGAGTAAAGCTCCAGCTGACGAATATCGACTTTGCCGACCAGCGATGAGATATCCTGATTGTTCTCATCCCCCGGCTCAGTTTTGGAGATGGCAATTTGATTCAGCCGCGATGGGTAGAGGCGCACCACCCGGAACTGGGAAATATCACCACCGTACTCTTTTAAGCGTTTAGCCGCCCAGGGCGACATCACGCTGCGCAGGTAGCGCCCGGGAATGCCGTACTCCTGCTCCAGCAACTCACCATCCTCTTCCGGTGAGAACAGTCCAAGCGGCGATTCATAGACCGGCGATCCTTTGATGGCATAGAAGGGAATGCGCTCCATCAATAGCTTCAGGCGCTCGGCTAGTGACGATTTACCGCCACCGACCGGCCCCAGTAGATAAAGAATCTGTTTACGCTCTTCCAAGCCTTGGGCCGCGTGGCGGAAGTACGCCACAATCTGCTCAATGGCTTCTTCCATCCCATGAAACTCGGCGAAAGCGGGATAGCGGCGGATCACCTTATTCGAGAAAATACGTGATAGACGCGGGTCTTTCGCCGTGTCGATCACTTCAGGCTCGCCTATCGCTTCCAGCATGCGCTCTGCGGCGCTGGCATACACCTTAGGGTCGCGGCGACAAAGCGCCAAGTACTCCTCAAGGCTCATGTCCTCTTGCTGAACGCGGGCAAATCGGTCTTGAACGTGATCAAAGATGCTCATGGAACTCTCCTGTGGCCCATCCCCAGCGCAACCGCCAAGCCAATACCCCAGACGGTGTGCTATTCGAGGTGTCGCTCTATCAGCGTAGTCAGCATTAGCAAAAAGTGATGACTAAACCTTCAACGCAGCGCTGTTAACGATATGAGCACAGCAACAGGGGGTTAGTTGCGTGAAATATTGTGGCAACCCCACAATGCAACGCGCCGCCTGAGAAGGCGGCGCTTGAGAGCTCAACGTCAGAGCAGTTTTTAGCGGCGGTATTGCTCAAGCACGAACGTCAAGCACGGCTTTCACATCGGCCAACAGCTGATCGAGCAATTCAACGGTGGTGTTCCAAGCGCAGACGAACCGCGCTCCGCCGGCACCGATGAAGGTATAAAAGGTCCATCCTTTGGCTTTCAACGCTTCGATGGCGTGAGGTGGCAATTCAACGAATACGCTGTTGGCCTGGGTGGGGAACATCAGCGAAACACCCGGCAACGCCTGTAGCCCTTCCGATAGATAACGCGCCATGGCGTTGGCATGTTCGGCATTGGTTAGCCAAGCACCGCTTTCCAGCAGGCCCAGCCAGGGCGCAGAGACATAGCGCATTTTCGATGCTAGCTGCCCCGCCTGCTTGCATCGGTAGGAGAAGTCTTCCGCCAGCTCGCGATTGAAGAACAGGATCGCCTCACCAAACGCCAAGCCGTTCTTGGTGCCCGAGAAACACAGTGCATCGACGCCCACTTGCCAGGTCAACTCTGCGGGTGAGGCGTTCAAGCTGGCACAAGCGTTGGCAAAGCGTGCACCGTCCATGTGCAGCCGAAGGTCATGCTTATCTGCCATGGCGCGAATGGCCAGCAGCTCTTCGCGGGAGTAGACGGTGCCTACTTCGGTAGCCTGGGTGAGCGAGACGACTTTCGGTTTCGGGTAGTGGATATCGCTGCGCTTGGTCACCAGCGCTTCAATTCCTTGCGGCGTGAGTTTGCCGTTCGCCCCTGGTGAAGTCAGCAGCTTGGCGCCGTTGGAGAAAAATTCCGGCCCACCGCACTCATCGGTTTCAATATGCGCCAGCTCATGGCAAATCACGCTGTGGTAGCTGCGCCCCATCGCGGAGAGCGCCAGTGAGTTGGCTGCAGTGCCGTTGAACACGAAAAATACGTCACAATCGTAGTCGAACATTTCCCGAAAACGGTCGGCGGCGCGGGCGGTCCAGCGGTCGTTGCCGTAGGCTAAATCATCGGCCTGATTGGCTTCGAGTAAGTACTGCATCGCCTCCGGGCAGATACCGGAGGTGTTGTCACTGGCTAAAAATCGTGGGGTACACTCCGAGGGCATGACGATAATCCTTTTGTCTGACGGTCGTGCGGCGCAGGCTGGGTGCCACCCGCGCCTTAAATCCCTAACGTGGCTTAGTAGTTAGGGTGATCCATCAGTCTATCGCCATTTTAGCGTTAACGTCACGCCCCCCACGCGAGTTACAGCGAGGCCGCCAGCCGGGTGCCTTGATCAATAGCGCGCTTAGCATCCAATTCGGCCGCTTCATCTGCGCCGCCAATCACATGCATGCGGCTACCCGCTTGGGCCAGCGGCGAAATCAAGTCGCGTACCGACTCTTGGCCTGCGCACACCACAATGGTGTCCACCTCGACCACCTGCTCTTGCCCTTCGCGGCGGATGTGTAAGCCCGCATCGTCGATGCGCACATACTCGCAGCCGGCCAGTGTTTCTACGCCACGCTGCTTTAACGAGGCACGATGCACCCAACCCGTGGTTTTGCCCAGGTTTTTTCCCGGCTTAGAGCTTTTTCGCTGCAGCATCACAATGCTGCGCGGTGAACGTGGCGGCTGCGGCGCTTTTAAGCCGCCCCGTTCGCCCACTGCTAAATCCACGCCCCACTCATCGCACCATGCGGCCACCTCCATGGTGGGGTGCCCCTCGTGGGAAAGCAGCTCCGAAACATCAAAACCAATGCCGCCTGCCCCAATCACCGCCACGCGCTTGCCTACTCGTTCAGGCTGCTCAATGGCGTCTGCATAGCTCAGCACGCTGGGGTGGTCGGCCCCAGGTAACGCCAGTTCACGGGGCACCACCCCCGTGGCAATCACGATTTCGTCAAAATCTGCCAGGGCGCCTACAGTGGCTTCGGTGTTTAAGCGCACGTCCACCGCGTGCTTTTCGAGCATGACGCGGAAGTAGCGCAGAGTTTCGTTAAACTCTTCTTTACCGGGGATTTTGCGAGCGTAGTTAAACTGCCCACCCAACTCGCTGCGCCGCTCAAAGAGCACCACGGCATGCCCACGACTGGCCGCCGCTACTGCTGTGGCAAGCCCCGCTGGGCCGCCGCCGACCACCGCTACCCGCTTAGGTGTTTGCGCAGGCGCCAGGGTGATCTCGGTTTCGTGGCAGGCACGGGGGTTGACCAAGCAGGAAGTCAGCTTGCCCATAAAGGTGTGATCCAAGCAGGCCTGGTTACAGGCGATGCAGGTATTGATCTCCTTCGCCAAGCCCGCCTCGGCTTTACGCACCCACTCGGGGTCAGCCAAAAACGGACGCGCCATCGACACCATATCCGCATGACCCTCGGCCAGTACGCGCTCGGCCACCTCCGGCATATTGATGCGATTGGTGGTAATCAGCGGAATCGACAGCGCCGCGCGAATGCGGCGGGTGACTTCGGTAAACGCGGCCCGGGGCACGCTGGTCACGATGGTCGGCACCCGTGCCTCGTGCCAGCCAATGCCGGTATTGATGACGTTCGCGCCAGCGGCTTCAATGGCCTGGCCCAGTTGTACGACCTCTTCCCAGGAGCTGCCCTCTTCCACCAGATCAATCATCGACAGGCGGAAGATCAGCAGGAAGCGCTCGCCAACCGCTTGGCGAATACGCTTGACGATCTCGACAGGGAAACGCATACGCCGCTCAAAATCGCCGCCCCAGTCGTCGTCACGCTGGTTGGTGCGGCGGCAAATAAACTGGTTGATCAAATAGCCTTCCGAGCCCATGACCTCTACGCCGTCGTAGCCCGCCTGCTGGGCGAGCGTAGCGCAGCGAACATAGTCGGCAATCTGCTGCTCTACCTCTTCACTGGAGAGCGCTCGGGGGGTGAACGGGTTGATGGGGGCTTGCAGCGCCGAGGGGGCCACCAGCTCTGGTGAGTAAGCGTAGCGCCCGGCATGCAAAATTTGCATGCATAGGTGCCCACCGGCGGCATGTACCGCATCGACAACGTGGCGATGCTCCGCCACTTGAGACTCCTCTGTCAGCGCGTTGGCACCTTGAAATACCGCCCCTTCGGCATTGGGCGCAATGCCACCCGTCACAATCAGGCTTACCCCTGCACGCGCGCGCTCTGCATAGAACGCTGCCAAGCGCTCAAAGCCATTCGGCGCTTCTTCTAAATTGGTGTGCATGGACCCCATCAATACGCGGTTAGGCAGCGTTAAATGTCCCACGGTTAATGGACGAAATAGGTGCGGATAAGCTGGCGCTTGGCGCATCACGGTGCTCCTTCACTGTTATTAGTACGGCGGGCAATCAATGGCTTGCCATTCACATTCAAACAAGCGTATGACATAGCGCTGGCTACGTACAGACTTTTACCACGCAACTGTATCGCCTTTTTATCCAGACGATAGTCGCTATATCGACTACCTTCCCCCTTGCCCCTGGCGGCAAAGCGCGTCACATTAACCGGCTAACGATCAGGGATTGAATCTAGGGAATGTGCTATGCCATTGATTTACTTTTTACCGCCGCTGGCCACCGTACTGATATGGTCCGGCAATATGACCATCAACCAGCTTTCGGTAGATGCCATTGCTCCTAGCAGTATCGCGTTTTTACGCTGGCTGCTCGCCCTCGTCGTCATGACTCCTTTTGTGCTGCCGGCCGTACTGCGTCACAAAGATGAAATCGTGCGTAACTGGCCAAAGCTAGCTCTGCTAGGGCTTTTAGGGATGGGGCTATGGCAGGGGCTGGCTTATATCGCTGCTGAAACTACCACCGCCACCAATATGGGCATTCTTGCAGCAATGGTGCCGCTGCTCACGGTGCTATTGAGCGCGCTAATTTTGAAGGAACCACCCACATTAGGCGGCGTCGTAGGCGGCGTGCTCGCCTTTATCGGCGTCACCGTGCTGCTGGGCCGCGGCAACCCACTTTCTCTGCTGCAGTTAGAGGTGGCGCAGGGCGACGCGTTAATGGTGGTCGCCGCCACCTGCTATGCGCTTTATGGCGTGATGCTCAAACGCTGGGCGATGAATCTGCCTCCTTGGGTCATGCTCTATGCCCAGGTCTGTTTTGCCGTGTTGTTCTTGCTGCCACCCTACTTGATGGGCCCCATGACGCCGGTGGATGGGAAGAACGTTTGGCTGATCCTGTACGCAGGCATTCCTGCTTCCGTTATTACCACGTTCTTGTGGATGCGAGCGGTCCGCCAAATCGGCGCTAACCAGGCGAGTATCTTTATCAACCTGATGCCGCTATTTAGCGCGCTGATTGCCATGGCGTTACTGGGTGAACAGGTATCGGGGTTCCACTTTATAGGTGGGCTGTTAATCCTTGCCGGGGTGATCATGGCGCAAACGCTGACACGTCCGTTGGTACGCGCGGCAGCCGCCCGTAAAACGCAAAGCGTACAGCAGTGATACAATAGGCCAACTTCATTTTATGAATGGGAACCCCTGACCTATGTCCCTAGAAGACCTGCACCTCAATCTGCGTAACCTCACCAGCGACGACTACGAGCAGCTGAAATCGCTGATGGATGCGGTGTATCACGATATTGGTGGCGCTTGGCCTAAGCACACCATCGATAAGCTGATCCAGGAGTTTCCCGACGGCCAGATTGCCATTGAAGACGACGGCGTACTGGTGGGCGTCGCCCTCACCGTGCAGGTGGATTACGACGAGTTCTCCAACCCGCACAAATACGACGATTTGATCGGCCATCGTGAAATCATCCTGAACAATCCGGAAGGCGATGCCATGTACGGGCTGGATGTACTGATCCACCCAGACTATCGCGGCTACCGCCTGGGCCGCCGCCT
>Ga0066376_10000926_pt1 | contig 28333 bp, 21 predicted proteins | sample Knorr_S15_td_Bot_FD_77009 | JGI IMG/M metagenome (GOLD analysis project Ga0066376, IMG submission 77009) | Marine microbial communities from Southern Atlantic Ocean transect - Knorr_S15_td_Bottom_ad_5009_LV_A | ecosystem: Environmental > Aquatic > Marine > Oceanic | place: Southern Atlantic... | reverse complement strand
TTGATCGGTTTGATCGGCACGGCGGGCGGATCGAAACGGGCGTTGACCGTGTGACAGCGGTTGCAGCGGAATCGGGAGAACATCCCGCGGCCGGTGTTGATGAGTTCGCCGTCGACGGATTTCGCGACGGCGGTCACGGTAGCAGCGTTGTGCAGGTAGGCCACCAGGTCGGCCGCCTCGTCGGGGGCTAGCTTCAGCGACGGCATGCGTCCGGCCGGGCGGGCTGCTTCGGGCTGGACCAGGAAATGGGCCAGCGCCTCGCGGGTGTACTTCGCCGCCGGGCGGCCCAGGGGGACCGACGGGAACGGGCGGGCGGCGGCTTCGAGCCCAAGTTCCTTGAGTTCTTCGGGGTCGAGCTGGGCGATCAGCTTGGCGAGTTCGGATGTCGGTTGAGGGCGTGCCGGGTGTTTTGGGTCGGGTTGGTGGCAGGCCACGCAACCGACACTGTGAAACAACTGCCGGCCTCGAGCGGCGTCGCCCTTGTCGAAGAACCGGCCGGCAACCGGTCGCGACGCGGTCGATTTCAGTTCGGGGTAGTTCTCGCGACAAGTCGACAGGTAGGCCACCAGTGCCGCGATGGTTCGAGTCTTCTCGCCGGGCGGGATGGCGTGGAGCACATCGGGCATCGTGGTGCCGGGGTCGCTGGCCGAGGGGTTGGCGAGGTGCTTTCGAAGCCAGTCGGCCTGCAGTCTTGTTCCGGCCGCCTCGAGTCGAGGCCCACGCCGGGGCTCGGGGCCGCCGGGTGGGGCGGCATGGCAGGCGGTGCAACTCAACTCGCCCAGCAGCAGCCGGCCCGCCTCGGCCAGATCGAGATCGCCGGGACGTGCGAATCGCTCGAAGCCGACGACAAACGCCGGCTGGGCGGCTGGGAGGGTATCGGGTCGGGCGGGGTCTGCCGGCTCGGCGGTTGCGGGGATACCGAGGGCTGCGAGCAGGGCCAGTAGGGGTGCGAGGCCGGGTCGGGAGCGGGGGATGCCGTTCACGGTCGCGATCCGCGAGAGAATCAGATCAGCTCGGCGATCGGTTTCGCTTCGCTGAGGATGTGGACCGGGCGGCCTCGGAAGTCGTCGAACGTCTGCGAGTGGTCGATGCCGAGGTGGTGGTAGATCGTCGCCAGCAGGTCCTGAGGGGTGTAGGGACGTTCGGTCGGGTATTCGGACTTGCTGTTGGTCGCTCCGACGACCTGGCCCATGTTGAGTTCTCCGCCGGCGAGAAGTGCCGAATAGGCTGCCGGCCAGTGGTCGCGCCCGTAGGAGCGGTCGGGCGCTCCGTAACGCATCGCCGGCGTCCGTCCAAACTCGCCGACGACCACAACCAGGATCTGCCGCTGCAGGTCCTTGTCGTGGATATCCTGGATCAGCGTCGCCAGCGCCTGGTCCATGTAGGGCAGCCGGGTCTTCATGTACTTGGCAAAGTGCCCCGGTCGCCCAGCGTTGCCGGCGTGGTCGTCCCAGTTTGTGAATTCCGGGCCGGTCTTGGGGGTGTTGAAATAGATGTTGATGACCGAGGTGCCCGCCTGGGCCAACCGGCGAGCCAGCAGGCAGGCCTGCCCCCACAGGTTGCGGCCGTAGCGGTCGCGGAGCGTGTCGGGTTCTTTGGCCAGGTTGAAGGCACGGGCCGATTCGGGGCTGGTCAGCATCTCGAAGGCCAGCTCGCGGAACTGGTCGACCCCGGCGAGGTTGCCGCGGAGGTCCTCGGTCTTGTGGATGCGGTCGAGTTGATCGATCAGGGTCTTGCGGTCCCCCAACCGCTTGCCGTCCTTGCCGGCAGCGATCCCTGCGAACGGGGCCCGGAATCCCTTGGCGTTGGGATCGCCGACCTCGAAGGCACCATGGTGCAGGCCGAGGTAGGCGGGTCGGGTCATGTAGGGCTTCCGCGGGATCGCCACGTAGGGGGGCATCACGTTGGGCCCCGGGCCCAGCGACTTGCTGGCGACGGAACCGAAGTCGGGATGCACGCTCTTGGATTGTGACGTGGGATCAGCCACCAGCGGGGACTTGCCCGTCAGCACCATGATCCCCCCGTCGCTGTGGCTGCTCATGTCATGATGCAGCGAGCGGATGATCGAGAACTTATCGGCGAGCTTGGCCTGCAGAGGGAAGTGTTCGCAGATGTCCAGGCCCGGCACGTTGGTGGAGATCGGGGCGAACTGGCTGCGGGTCGCCGTGGGGGCCTCGGGCTTCAGGTCATAGGTTTCCAGCTGTGAGGCTCCACCGTGCTGGTAGAGCATGATCACGGAAGTCCGTTTCGAGCTGTTGCCCGCAGCGGCGCGTGCGGCCCGTCCCGCCAAGACCTCGGGCAATGTCAGCCCACCCAGTGCCAGGGCTCCCACCTGCATGAACTCTCGCCGACCCGGCGGGCCGGGGCAGTCGGAGGCGGAATCCTGGCGAAAACTCATCATCTGGCTCTTGGGTTGATCCACGGCACGACCCTGTGCCTGGTATCGGCAGTATAAAGGAAGCGCGGCTCGCTCGAAATCGCATTCCGAAAAGTTGATGCGTTCTCGGGCAACGACCTGGCTACCGGGACGCTTTCTTCTGAGCGGCCAGCTTGTCGCGGAAGGCCTTCTCTTTCAGCTCGATGTAATCGCGGTATCCGGCGGGGTCGATGAACGGGCTGACCTTGGCTCCGGCCTTCTGCCTGGGGTACTTGGCATGCATGCCGTAGTAGTTGCCGTGGGCGCCCAGGAAGTAGTCGCACTTCAGCGAGTTGAGCACCTTGAAGGTTCGGTTGAAGTCGTCAGCGATCCTGGGGTAGGCCTTGTTCTTGACCAGTTGGAAGCCGGGATTGACGTTGGGGCTACCGACGACGACGACCAGTTTCTTGTTCTTGCCCTTGCCGACGGTGGCCGTCCAGGTCGTGCAGCCGGCGGTGTGGCCGGGGGTGTGTCGAGCGACCAGCGTGGTGTTGCCGAGTGTGACCTTGTCGCCGTCCTTGAGCACCTTGTCGACCGGGCAGGGTTGCCAGCGGCTGTCGGTGTAGAGGTACTGTCCCTTTCCGCCGTTGGCGATGACCTTGTCGTCTCCGTTCATCACGTAGACCTTGGCCCCGCTGGCTTCGCGAGCCCGGGCGTGTCCGGCGACGTGATCGGCGTGAGCGTGGCTGGCCAGGATGATCTTGATGTCGGTCATCTTGAATCCGAGTGATTTGACCGAGGCCTGGATCAGCGGCACGGTCTCATCGAAACCGGTGTTGATCAGCATGTGCCCCTTGGGCGTGGTGACCAGGTAGATGGCCAGGTCGTTTGAGCCGACGTAATAGATGTTGTCGACGACCTTGTGTGCCGGGTAGGGACCGTCGGCGTGGGCGGTGCTGATCGAGACGAGCCCGACGGTGAGCAAAGCCAACACACAGCGGTGAGGAGCAGCAGAGAGGCTGGCCATGTTTCCCTCAAACGAATTGGGGTCAGAGCTTGAATAGTGAATAGCGGCCCCCGACCGGGCAACAGACGCAGTCTGGGTAATTCACTATTCACTATTCAAGCTCTGACCCCAATCGCAAGGGTGGGTGGTGGGCTGGATCCGATTCCGGTTGTCGGAGGCTGGGGTTAGCGGGTAGTCTGGTCGCATTGGGATGGGCTGATCTCTTGGAACCGAACGGGACGAGGCAGGGCAACGGGATGCATGAGCACGGGTTCGATCCGCTGACACGTCGTGCCGCGTTGCAGTTAGGCACCGGGCTGTTTGGGCTGTCGCTGCCCAGCTACCTGGCGGCTGCTCGAGCCGGCCAGGTCGATCCCGCCCGCCGCGACATGTCGTGCATCTTCCTGTTCCTGGCCGGTGGCATCAGTCACTTCGAGTCCTGGGACCCCAAGCCCGAAGCGCCCGTCGGTATTCGCGGTCTCTGGAGTCCTCAATCGACCAGCGTCCCGGGCACGTTCATCACCGAAAAGATGCCGTTGCTGGCCCGGATGATGGACAAGGTTGCGATCGTCCGATCGTGGAAGGGAGCCAGCGGCAGCCACGGCGACGCGTCGAAGCACGCGATGAGCGGCGCGTTGCCCCGCTCACGGAACCAGCAGTTCTTTCCGAACTTCGGGTGCATTGCCAGCACGCTGTTGGGCACCCGCGCGGCCGGGATTCCTTCCTACGTCGGAGTCCCCGTCGCGGCGCGTTACACGACACCGTCGGGGTACCTGGGTCCGGCCCATGCAGCCTTCGATATCGGCGGCGATCCCAGCGCGAAGGACTTTCGGATCGAGGGCCTGCGGTTGCCCAGGGATCGGTTCGAGACACGGCGGAGCCTGCTCGACCAGGTCGACAACCTCGGCCGCCTGGCCGCCGCGGCCAACAACACGCTGGACGTCCACGACAACCTGTACGAAGAGGCCGTGACCACCCTGACCAGCGGTGCCGTCCAGAAGGCGGCAAAGCTGGACGACGAGCCGTTGGCGGTGCGACAGCGGTACGGCATGAACATCTACGGTCAGCGGGTGCTGCTGGCTCGGCGGATGATCGAAGCCGGAGCCCGCTTTGTTACCGTCAACCACGCGGTGCAGGGAGGCCTGTTCGGCAACGGTCGGACCAACGGCACCTGGGACAACCACGGCTGGCTGTTCGATTCGATGATGTCCTTCGGCTCGCGGCCGGCCGCCGTCGGCAAGAAGGAGACGTGGCACGAATACAAGGGACCGGGCAACCTGCCTCAACTCGACATGTCGCTGACGTCGCTGTTGACCGATCTCGAGGAACGAGGCCGGTTGGACACCACGCTGGTGGTGGCGATGGGCGAATTCGGTCGCACGCCGAAGATCAACAAGACCGTCGGCCGCGACCACTACCCGCGAGCGGGCAACGTGCTGTTGGCCGGGGCGGGAGTGAAGGGGGGCGTGGTGATCGGTGCCACCGATCCCAACGGAGCCGCACCGCTGACCCGGCCGTGGTCGCCGGCGGACTTCGGAGCGTCGATCTACCACGCGCTGGGGATCGATGCGGAAACGACCTACTTGCCGCGACTGCCCCGGCCGACGAAGATCGCCGAGGGACAGGTGATCGACGGGCTGTTCGCCTGAAAGGCGGCGAAGGCGGCTGCGGTGGGGGCTGCGGCGGGAACCCGGTGATGGACGCGATTCTTCGGTGCCCTGGCGTGGTGCTCACTCGATGTTGATGATCCTCTCGCCGGCCAAGACTCTCGATTTCGAGTCCCCGCTGCCGACACGCCGGAGGTCGACGCCGGGATGCGGCGGCGAGGCGGCCCTTGTGATTGCCTCGCTGCGGAAACTGACGCTGCCGGAGCTGTCGAAGCGGATGAAGCTGAAGCCCGAATTGGCCGAGGCGACGATGCGGCAGTACGCTGCCTGGCAGCAGAAGCCGACCACTCGGATCGCTCGACCCGCCGCGGTGGCCTACCGCGGCAACGCCTACGTGGGGCTGGACGCCGTGACGTTCTCTGACGAGGACTTCGCATTCGCCCAGGACTCGCTGAGGATCCTCTCGGGTCTTTACGGAATCCTGAGGCCGCTGGATCTGATCCAGCCCTACCGGCTCGAGATGGCCATGAAACTGGACACCTCCCGCGGCAGGACGCTCTACGAGTTCTGGACCGAGACCATCACCGGCGAACTGTCCCGGCAGCTGAAGCGAAGCGGCGACCGCGTGCTGGTCGATCTGGCCTCGGGCGAGTACTCCCGGGCGGTCGATTTCGGGGCGTTGGGAGCCGAAGTGGTCGTCGCATCGTTTCTCGAGGACCGTGGCGGTCGGGTGGCTCCGGTGGCCGCGTTTGCCAAGAAGGCCCGTGGCCTGATGGCCTCCTACGTGATCCGCAACCGGTTGAGTGAACCGGACCAGATGAAATCGTTCGATCTGGAGGGCTACCGGTTTGACGCCGAGCGGTCTTCGCATGTCGAATACGTCTTCACGCGATCGGATTCCTGAACAGCGCCGGGTCGCTGCGGCCGATCGAGTTTCCAGGACGTGTTCCACGGGATAGAGAGCTGATGCCACAAGACCAGGCTGCCCGCTCCGGCGAGTTTCTCGAGTTCATCCGCCGGTCGGCTCGTACCTTGCGTCACGACGAGGCGATTCCCAAGTCGGTCGACGAGTGGCAGAAGCTACGGACGACGATTCGCGAGAAGCTGGTCGGGGCCATCGGGCTGCAGACCTCAAAGCCGGGCCCTGTGCCGGTCCGCAAGCTGGGTGAACAGAAGCGGGACGGGTACCGGATCGAGCACCTGGTGCTGCGGACGATTCGGGTGGGTGAGAGCTGGATCGAGATGCCGGCCAACGCGTATGTGCCGGACTTTCCATTTGGCGACCCGAAGCCGGCTCCGGCGGTGTTGTGCGTGCACGGTCACTGGAGCGGAGCGAAGCAGGACCCGGTGGTCCAGTCGCGGTGCATCGGCCTGGCCAAGCTCGGCTTCGTCGTGCTGTCGGTCGACGCCTTCGGTGCCGGCGAACGGGGATTGAAGACGGCGTTGGGCGAGTACCACGGCGAGATGGTCGCGGCGACGTTGTGGCCGACCGGGACACTGCTGTGCGGGATCCAGGTCTGGGAGAACATGCGGGCGGTGGACTACCTGCAGAGTCGGCCCGAGGTCGACTCGAAGCGGCTGGGGGTGACGGGCACATCGGGAGGCGGCAACCAGACGATCTATTCCGGGGCGCTCGACGAGAGGCTGAAGTGTGTCGTGCCGGTCTGCTCGGTCGGCAACTACCAGGCCTACCTCGGAGCAGCCTGCTGCATGTGCGAGTTGGTGCCAGATGTACTGACCTTCACCGACCAGTGGCAGGTGCTGGGCCTGGTCGCTCCGCGGGCGCTGATGGCGATCAACGCCACCCGCGATGCCGTGCAGTTCTCCGTTGGCGAGGCGAAGAAGTCGATCGCCGGGGCCCAGCGGGTGTTCGATCTCTACAAGCGATCCGACTCGATCCGACATGTCGCGATCGAATCGGGCCACGCCTACAACCAGCCGATGCGGGAGGCGATGTATGGCTGGATGAGCAAACATCTCAAGGGCGTCGGCGACGGCTCGCCGATCCCCGAACCGGATCTGAAGCCCGAGGACCGAGAGGCGATCCGGGTCTGGCCCGGGGATTCCCGGCCCAAGACTCACATCAGCCTGCCACAGTACGCCAAACACCTGGGGACCGTGGCGATGAAGAAACAGGTGGAACCGGTGCATGCAGAGCACTGGGAGTCGGAGGCAGAGTGGCGGGTGGCCTTGCTGAAGCGACTCTGCCGGGTGCCCGGCGACGCGAAGCCGGACGAGGCCAAGGGGCGTGGGAAGAAGGTCGGGAAGTTCCTGGAGTTTGCCTGCGAAGCCGAGCCGGGGATCGGTGTGACCACGAGGTGGGAGGCCGGATCAGGGAAGCTCGATCGACTGACCGTTGTGCTCGACCTCGGCGGAGCCGACGCGGCGGGGAAGTCCGACGAGTACGCCAGGGCACAGAAGTCGGGGTGGGACGTGGCCGTGATCGAGTTACGAGCCACCGGTGACCGGTCGCCTCGTGGTAACCGGATTCGTCGCGCCCTGGACCACAACGCCAGCCAGTGGGCCATGTGGATCGGTCGGCCGCTGATCACTCAGTGGGTCACCGACATCCGCAGGTCTCTGGATCAACTCGCCAAGTTGGTCTACCGCAGCCGTTTGCCGAGGGTGCGGGTGGTGGGCCGAGGCGGGGCCGGGCCGTTGGCCGTGGTGGCCGCGGCGGTTGACTTGAGAATCCGCGAGGTGCAGACGGTTGGGGCTCCCGTTTCGGTGATTAGCGATCAGCCGTATGGCGACGGTCCGATCGGAACCCTGATCCCCGGCAGCCTGCAGACGCTGGGTGATCTGCCACAGATGATGTCACTGCTGGCGCCTCGCCCGCTGCAGGTCATCAACCCGATCAGCTCCCAAGGTGAACCACTCGATGCCAAGCAGGCCGCCGCGGCGCTTCGGCACACCAGGACGACCTACCGCGTGATGAAGGCTCCGGGTGCGTTGAAGATCGACGTGCAGTAGCCGAGCACTGTGCCGGCCCTACAGGTGACAGCTGCCCAGGCCGCGTTTTTCGAGGTACTGCTGGTGGTACTCCTCGGCGCGGTAAAACGTCGAGGCCTCTGAGATCTCGGTGACGATCGGGCGGGAAATTCGCTCCTTTGCCGCCGCCTTGGACGCTTCGGCCGCCTGCTGCTGCTCGGGGGAATGGAAGAAGATGGCCGATCGGTACTGTGTGCCGACGTCGGGGCCCTGGCGGTTGAGTGTCGTGGGGTCGTGGCACTTCCAGAACAGTTCGACGAGTGATTCGAAGGAGACCTCTTCGGGGTCGAAGTCCACCTCGACCACCTCGGCGTGACCGGTCGTCCCGCTGCAGACGTCCTGGTAGGTGGGGCTCTCGAGTGAACCGCCGCAGTATCCGACCGCCGCGTCGCGGACCCCCGGCAGCTGTCGGAACGCGACCTCGACGCCCCAGAAACAGCCCGCTCCAAACGTCGCCAACGCCATCGTCGTGCTCCTGTGCCTGGTCTCTGTGGAGTGGCCCGCTTCGGACACGGATTGGAATCACCGGTGTGCTCTGGGTAGCATCAAGGCCCTGTGGTCTCAAGGCAAGTCCGGGCCATGCGGAATTCATGTTTGCGGTGCGAAGGAGCAGGCCGAATGCAGATGCGAAGTGGCTCGAAGGTGGTGGGATTGCTGTTGGCAGCGGTGCTGTTCTGCTGGGGATTGGGGATCGAGGCCACAGTCGCCCAGGACAAGCCGCCAGAAAAGCCCAAGCCGCCGCAGTACGATTTCGAGAAGCAGTCGATCTCGGGTGCGACGGCCAGCGAACCGGTGCTCAAGGAGTTCTCGTTCGACAAGGCGGTCTCATACATCGAGACGGGCAACGCGCTGTGGTGGAAGAAGCGGAACTGCGTGGCCTGCCACACCTCCGGAGCCTACGGCGTGATGCGGCCGGCGCTCTCGACCTACCTTGGCAAGCCCGACCCGGCGATCCGCAAACTGCTGGTCGCCGACCTGGCCAAGACGAAGCAGATGAAGCTCGAGAACCTCCGCAGCGGGCTGCGGCCGACCCAGGTGGCCTACCTCGCCGGCTCATTGGCCGAGTGGGACAAGCACGTCACGGGGAAGCTGTCTCCCGAGACCGATGAAGCGCTGCGGCTGATGCTGAGGTTGCAATCAAAGAACGGTGCCTTCAACAACATCGGCTGCTGGCCTCCGTTCGAATCGAGCGAGTACCACGGAACGACGGTGGCGGCGATGGCCGTGCAGGCGGCGCCAGGCTGGCTCGAGAATCTCAAGGACAGCGACCTGATCGCCCGGGTCGCCCGCACGCACAACTACCTGAAGACCACCAGGCCGCCGCACGACTACGGCAAGGTGCTGTTGCTATGGACCTCGACTCAGGTCCCCGGGCTGATCGGATCGAAGCAGAAGAAAAAGCTGATCAAGACGCTGCTCAAGCACCAGCAGGACGACGGCGGCTGGTCGATCCGCACCTTTGCGACTCCGGAGACCTGGGGCGATGGCAGCCGGGCTCAGAAACTGAAGGACGAGCTCGAGTTTGCCAATCCGCCCAGCGACGGTCACCAGACCGGACTGGTGCTGATGGTCCTCCGCGATGCGGGGGTCTCGGCCAGGAAGAAGTCGATCCGCAAGGGAGTCAAGTGGCTGCTGAAGAACCAGAGGCAGTCGGGTCGCTGGTGGACTCGGTCGCTCAACACCGACAAGTATCACTTCATCACCTTCAGCGGAAGTTGTTACCCGCTGCTGGCACTGGGCAAGTGCGGAGTTCTGCCGACCAGGCTCGAGGTGACCCGGGCTCCCTAGAGCGGTTGGGATCCTCATCGATCAATCCACGAGTCCTGTGCAAGGACCCTCATCCGCACCAGGTACCGACGACTGGTCCGCCTCTGCGGTGATGCCGCTCGAGTTGAAGGGGATTCCGAGATGGCGCTACAGTGCTTTAGGATCGGACCCGCTGCGGCGACCTGCGTGGTGCTGGGGATGCTCGGCTGCTGTGACTCGCAGGTCGTGGTCGCCGGGCCGGTCCGTGCTGCGGTTTCCCAGGCCGTGCAAAGCCGCTGCCTCTCGATTCTACAGGCTGGATTAGAGGGCAAGGACTTCTGGCCATCGATTCATGCGGCCGAGGGTCTGACACTGGGAGGGCAGCAGCAGGCTGTGATCGCGTTCCTGAAGCCCAAGCTTGATCACGAAACCGATTTGCAGAAGCGGTGCGGGCTGGCTCGAGAACTGGTCAGGGCGGGGTCTCGGAAATACGTCGCCGAGATGGTCCGGATCCTCAAGCTCAAGGACCCTCATGGCCATATCCACGCGGCCGAGAGTCTCTACAAGGTGCACGGGTGTGGAAACGGGCTCGAGTTGGAAGAAGCATGGAAGAACAGCGAGAACATGATCCTGAGGCTGATGGCGGCTGCGGCATTGGCGAGGTCGGGACGTGTCGATGCGCTGAGTTTCGTTCGCGAACAGCTGGCCAACAGCGACCACAAGATCTCGAGGATTGCCGCCTGGATCGTGGCACGAGTCGGAGACCACTCAGACGTCCCCAGGCTGAAACGATCGGCCCGCCCGGTGAGTGATCCCTTGAGTCGCTGCTATTTCGATCATGCCCTGGCGCTGCTTGGTGATGCCCAGGGGCGGCGGGCGTTGATGCGGAACTTGGGATCCGACAGTCCCGACATCCGCACCTACGCAGCCGTGTTTGCCGGGGAGGCCAGGATGACCGAGGCCATTGCGACCCTGATCGAACTGCTCGATGACCCGCATCCCGACACACGCTACCGCTCGGCCCAGGCACTGCTCGAACTGTCCCGGCCCGAACCCCCCTCCCGGTTTCTGCTCAGAAGAGCTCCGACGGACAAACCGGACACTCTGCCGGTCTCGGTGCGGGTCGACAACGCCCACCTGGTGCATACCACGCAGTTGCTCCCGAGGAGCGGGGCCGCTGACACCGCCGACCAGGCCCGGTCCGTGCTCAAGCAACTCGATTCGCTGCTTTCGGAATACAGGACACCCAGAAGTCAGCTCGTGAAGCTCAACGTCTACGTGACCGGATCGCAGGTTCGCCAGTTGGTCGACAAGACACTCGCGACCTGGCTGCCTCGTGGTTGCCCTCCGGCGGTGACGTATGTCGAAACGCCGCTGCCGGATCCGGGTGCCAGGGTCGCGATCGATGCGGTCTTTCCTGCGCACCGGCTGAGTTCCACGACCTGGGTTGGGTACCGGCTGCCGGGTGGCGGGGATCGCGCGGAGCGGTTTGCTCGATCGAGCGTTCTGCCCCGCGGCGAGGTGGTCTACGTGTCGGGCCAGGCCCGGCCCGGTTCATTGCCGGACGCCACGACGGCAACGATGAAGGGACTGTTTGCGACCCTCGAATTCATGAAGGTCCGCCGGCAGGACATTGTCCAGATCAAGTGCTTTGCCACTCCGATCAGCCAGTCGGGGAAGATCCTCGAGGCGATTGCTGCGGTCTTCCCCGGTGAGACGATCCCCCCGGTGAGCCTGGTCGAGTGGAAGAGCGGAAGGTTGCCGATCGAGATCGAGCTGGTGGCCTGGCGGAGTGGGGGTGGGTCGAAGCAGGGCGTCAGTTTTTCGACTCCGCCGGGTCTGTCGTCCTCACCGGTCTTCAGTCGTGTATCAACCATTCACAGCCCTCAGCGGATTTACGTCGCGGGGTTGTATGCCCCGGCCGGGCAATCGGACGAGGTTCAGGTGACGTCGGTGTTGGAACTGCTGGCGGCGAGCCTGGCCATGCACGGTTCGGATTTCCGCCACATGGCCAAGGCGACCTACTACGTGTCGACGTCCAGGGCCAGTGGAGAGCTGAACCGGGTGCGACCGATACACTACGACCCCAAACGACCCCCCGCGGCCTCCAAGGCGATGGTCAGCGGTGTCGGATTCCAAGGCAGGTCGATCGTGGTGGACATGATTGCCACCGGATCGGGTTCCCGGTGATTGGTGGACCCTCGTGCAACGTCCACTCACGACCCGGTCCCGGGTGGCAACAGGCGGAGACTTGAGATGAGCAGACTGACGATCGCGTGCGGTATCTGGGTGGCCAGCCTCGGCTGTGTGGCCGAAGTCATCGCTTCGGACCCCTCGGAGCCGAAACCACCGTTGCCGCTGTCACCCTCGGCCAGTGCCCGGCACCTGCGGTTGCCCAGGGGGTTCCGGATCGAGTTGGTGGCGAGCGAGCCGTTGGTGGTCGAGCCCTCTTCGGTCGCATTCGACTCGCGAGGCCGGATGTTCGTCAGCGAGATCCACGGCTTCAATCTCGAGGGCGAAATCGATGTGGCGGAATTGAACAAGACGGGCAAGATCGACCGCTCGGTTCGCCGGATTCGCTGGGAGCGTGTCGGGGGTCGCATCGCCGAGGCGGCCAAGCGGGGTCAATACGGCACGGTCAAGCTGCTGATCGATTCCGACGGCGATGGTCGGATGGACAAGGCACAGGTGTGGGCCGATCGGCTGCCGCCGTGCTATGGCATCTTGCCGTTTCAAGATGGCCTTGTGGTCGTATGTGCCCCGGACATCCTGTTCCTGGCCGACCGCGATGGCGACGGGCGTGCTGAAGTCCGTACGACGTTGTTGACGGGGTTTCGACGCGAGTTCATCGAGCGGGGGATCAACAACCCTCGATGGGGACTCGACAACTGGATCTACGTTGGCTCGGGTGGTGACGGCGGGACGATCCGCGGCCCCAATCTCAAGACACCCGTCGCCCTGGGTCGCACCGACTTTCGCATCAAGCCCGACGGTTCGGCGATCGAGCCGGTCACCGGAACCGTGCGGACCTTCGGCTGGGGTATGAACGCAATTGGAGATCGATTCACGACCGCCGGTGGCACTCCGGTTTCAGCCAACCTGCCGCTGCCGTACCGCTACCTGGGCCGCAACCCCTTCGTGGCGTCTCCGGCGGTGGCCTACACCGCATCGAACTACAACCGAGTGTTCGGCGTCAGCCCGCCGCATCCGTGGCGAGTGGTTCGAGGTCGAGACCCGAACTGGGTCAAGTTCTATGGGCAGCGAGAAACATCCGGCGGATACTTCACCAGCGGGTGCGGGACCGAGATCTACCAGGGACGGCTGTTTCCCCGGGAGATGGTCGGCCAGCTGTTCTGTTGTGAACCATCCAACAACGTGATTCATCGCAGCGTGCTGAGCCTCGAAGGCTCTGCCTACCAGGCCCGGCGGATGGCCGACGAGGCCGGGTCGGAGTTCCTGGCCTCCGGCGATCCCTGGTTCCGCCCGGTCAACCTGCGGGTCGGTCCCGACGGGGCGATGTACATCGTCGACATGTATCGCGAGATCGTCGAGGACTACTCGGCGATCCCCCGCTTCCTTCAGCAGCGTTACGGCCTGGCCGGTGGTCGCAAGCTGGGGCGGATCTGGCGACTGATTCCCGAGCAGGCCAGGCTGCGGCCGGCGATCGCCTGGCACGAGGCGTCTGACGAGGTGCTGCTGAAGCAACTGGGAGACGAGAATGCCTGGCATCGTTTTACGGCCCAGAGGCTGTTGATCGACCGGGGAGGTCGTACGGCTGTGGGAGGCCTGGCGGAAATGGTCCGCAAGGGCCGCAGCGTCGCCGCTCGCCTGCACGCGCTCTACACCCTCGATGGCCTGGGTGCCCTGGGTCCCGCGGACATCGCCGCGGCGCTGGAGGATGCCGACGCGGGTGTGCGGATTCACGGTCTGCGACTCTCCGAACGGATCCTGCCGGATAACGCCGAGACGGTCCGGCGGCTGTCGAGGCTGGCGTCGGACAAGGAGCCTCGCGTGAGGTTGCAGGCGGCGTTGACGCTGGGCGAGTCGAAGACCCCGGCGGCGGACTCGTCGCTCTTGGCACTGGCCCGCCGATCGGGCCAGGAACAGTGGATGTCGGCAGCGATTCTGTCGGGGTCCCGCGACCGTGCCGGAGGCTTGCTGGTCGGTCTGCTGGCCGAGAAGACCCTGGGTCCGGGGGGACGTGAACTGGTCGGTCCGCTTGCGGCGACCCTCGGAGCACGCCGGCGGCTCTCGGAGTGGGCGCCGCTTCTCGAAGCAGTCCTCCGGCACAATACTGACGTCAAGACGGCCTGCCTGAAGGGCCTGGTCGCGGGGCTGGACGGCAGCACCCAGAGGCCCAGGGGCGTTGAGGGGACGTGGCCGCCGCTGGCGAAGCTGGTGGCCGATCGATCCCCGCCGATCCGGCACCTGGCAGTCGGACTGGCATCGCGGCTGGGTTTCGGGGACCGGTCGGAGATTCGACGAGAGATGAGGCGGGCGATGGCTCTCGCAAAGGACGCCGGCGGTGCGATTCCCGATCGCCGGGCTGCCGTGCGACTGCTGGGATTTGCGTCCTATGACCAGACCGCCTCCACCTTCACCAAACTGCTCGATCCGGGACAACCGCTGGACATGCAGTTGGCGGCAGTGTCGGCGATGAGCGGATTGGCTGACCCGAAGGCGGTTCTGGCCATGCTGGCCGGATGGAGTCGATACACTCCTTCGCTACGGAAAGACGTGCTCGATGCGGTGATGTCTCGAGAAGACCGGTTGGGGGTGCTGGTCGATGCGCTGGAACGCAAGACGGTGGCCGTAGCCGAATTGAACGAGTCGCGGCGCGAGCGGTTGATGGCGGCACGTGACTCGAAGGTGGCCGCACGGGCACGGCGGCTGTTTGCTGATCGACCGCTTGAGGCCCAACTGCAGGCGCGGGTCGCCCGCTACCAGAAGGCGTTGAAGGGAAAACGGAACCTGGTACGGGGCCGCGAGGTGTTTGCCCGGCACTGCCTGGGCTGCCACAGGCTGAAGCAGGAAGGTCACGCCGTGGGACCGGACCTGGGTGGCGTGATCAAGAAGCCCGACGAGGCGATTCTGCTGGAATTCCTCAATCCCAGCGCGACGATCGAACCGGCCTACCAGAGTTACACGGTGGTGACCTCCGCGGGACGGATCTTCACCGGGACCCTGGCCGCCGAATCGGCCACCAGCCTCACGCTGCGAAAGGAAAAGGGACTGACCGACACGGTGCTCAGGAAAGAGATCGAAACGGTCAAGGCCTCGAGGGTGTCGCTGATGCCGTCGAACCTGTACGAGAAGATCAGCCCCGCCGAAATCGCCGACGCGATTGCCTATCTCCGCAAGGAGTTGACCGGGCCGTAGCGATCCACAATGGGTTGCTCAGCAACGTGTGTCACCATTGGTCGAAGCGCACAGGGGGGGATCGATGTTCACGATTGCCGAGTCATTCTGCCTGAAGCCGGGATGCTACGACGAATACCAGCGGGCTCACGATGAGCTGTGGCCCGACATCGCCCGGAGCATGTCCGAGAACAACGTGAGCATGGCGATCTACCTGCGAGGCGATCGGTTGTTCCTGCACGGGGTGGCTCCCAGCCGAGAGGATTGGGACCGGATGCGCGAGTACCCCGGGTTGCCGAAGTGGCACGCCTTCATGGCCACTCTGATGGTGACCGATGGCGAGGGGTCGACGATCGTTGAGGAGCTGAACGAGGCGTTTGTCTTTGGGATCTTTTCCCACTAGTGTTCCGTCAGGTCTGGGTTTTGGTGTGCGTGGGGTGGTGTGATGGGGCCATCGCTTGGATCCCGGGGTGGAAACCCCGGGATCCCTACGCGACCGCCCTCCCCAACACACTTCCCCTCCCCCTCACCCCCTAGCCCCCGCCGGCGTGTCCTGGTCGAGGTCACCGGGACGCGGGCCAGTCGGTGGGCAGGGACAGCGACCAGACTTCGCTGCACAGCGGCCGGGCGTGGCCGCCGGCGATCCAGAGCTTTCCGCTCAGGACATACGCCGAGTGTTCGTGCCGGGCCTTCCAGGTGGTGGCCGTCTTGTATTCGGTCCAGGTCTTGCCGTCTTTTGAGTACCAGGCGTCGCCCCAGTTCCTGGAGGGCTTGTTCGACCAGCCGCCCAGGACCCACATGTGGTCGCGGTAGACGACCGATGAGAACCACAGCCGCGGGTGCCAGGGTGCCTTGCCCGTCACCGGTTCCCAGTTCTTGCCGTCGCTGGTGCTCCAGACGTCGTTGAGCGCCTCGTACTCGGGCACATAGTTGCCTCCACCGAACACGTACATCCGCTCACCCAGCACGGCGGCCTGGTGGTAGGCCCGGGGCGCCCAGCCGGCGTTGTCGGTTGCGCGTGTCCAGGTCTTGCCGTCGGCGGTGGACCAGACGTCGTTCTTCAGGCTCTTGCGGTCGCCGAAGTAGTAGTTCTCGGTCCCACCCAGCATCCACATCCGGCCCTTGAACTCGACCAGCGCGGCGGCCAGGCGAGGTGTCCAGCCGGCTGACCTGGTGGCCCGGGTCCAGGACTTGCCGTCGGTCGAGGACCAGACCTGGTTGCTGGCCGAGTGCCCCGGCAGTCGGCCGTTGTACCAGCCGCCCATGAACCACATGCGGTTCTTGAAGGTCAGAGACATCGACAGGTCGCTGTGGATCCAGGGTGCCTTGGCGGTGACCTGTTTCCAGGTCTTGCCGTCGGCCGAGGACCAGACGTCGCGGGGCGGCGCTTCGAACGAGTTCATCCAACCGCCGAACAGCCAGAGTCGGTTCTTGTAGACCAGTTCACCCTGCGAATCGCGGGCACTCCAGCCGGCTTCCCTGGTGACCTGCACCCAGGGGGGATTGGGCCCGTCGGCGGCGGCGACCGCGGAGGCGAGCCCTAGCGACGCGAAGGTCCAGAGGATGATGTGTTTCACGGGAATGGCTCGCTACTTCGAGACCTGTTTCACCAGCTTGTGGACCGAGGCGGCGATCCGTTTTTCGACATCGCCGGCCCAGCGGTAGGCCGGGCGTCCGTACTCGTAGAGCCGGGCACCGCCCTCGTAACCCCCCTCCTCCCAGACACGCCGCGAGGGGATGTAGGAGATCATGTCGTCGGCGTAGCCGCAGACCCAGGTCCGCTGACCGAATTCGTTCTTGAATCTCAACGCGAAGTCGACGACCGTCTCGGCTCCCATCCCGATCATCAGCGTGTCCTTGCCCAACCGCCAGGCGTGGATTGGGTAGGGATAGGTGGGCGAGAACTTCGCTCCGTTGTCGAGCTTGCCCAGCAGTCGAGTGGCCCAGCGGCGTTCGATGCGGTTGTTGCTCTTCTGGGCCTTGATGAGCATCTCGCGGGTGACCAGCTTCTGGTAGGCCAGCGGGACGTATTCAAAAGCGGTCTTCAATCCGGGTGCGACCGGTCGCAGCGGTTTCCTCGCCAGTGCCTCTTCGACGCCGACGGCCAGCATGTGGCCGTACTTGCGGCAGAGCTCGATCTTGCGGCGGGGCAGGGGGTTCTGATCGCCACCGCAGGTGTTGACGAACATCGCCAACGCACCGGGGTGCTTCTTCTCGATCTCGACCTGTGCGAAGCCCGGGTAGTCACCGCACCACTTGGTGAAGCTGAGCGTGGTCGGGTGGCAGGCGTAGCCGAAGAGGATCGCTCGCAACGTGCCGTCGGATGCGGTGACGGTCATCACCGGCACGGCGTGATCGACCGGCCCGACCAGCGGCTTTCCGGCGGCCCGCAGTGCCGGGACATCGGCTTCGCGGTTGTTGCGGCGGTTGACTCCGAATGTCGAGCGGCCCTGTCCGGTGTGAATCGTGGCCGGCTTCAGGTCGGCCAGGGCCCGGCCGATCAGCTCGACACTGACCGTGACCATCGTGTCGGTGTACTTGCGGACCAGCTCCTCCTGGGCCTCCTCGACCGGATAGTAGTCGATCAGGTCTTCACCCAGCCGCGGCCCGCAGTGGTTGTGCGAGAAGGTATACATGACCTGGTGACGCTCGAGCCGGTACTTCTCCTTGACCTGTTGAAAGACCCGGTCGCTCATCCCCTTGGGCACACCCTGGAAGTCGCTGGTGATCAGCACGACCCGGTGGCCCTTGCCGTCATCCAGGGCCAGGGCCTTCATCCACAGCGGGTGGATGGTTTCTGTCGCCACCCGCCTGCTGCCGTAACCGGCCAGCCAGACATCGGCCTTGGGAGTCAGGTCCGACTTGGCCAGCCCGGCCTTCCAACCGGCCTCGGCATGTGGCGAGGCGATCAGCAGCAGCGCGAAGGCCAGGACCGCTGCCAGGGAAGTCGACGAGTGAAGTCGCACGGCATGACGACTCGGGTGACGGGTGGATCTGATCATCATGGGTCGGTTGTCCAAGCGAGATCGCGGTTCGTCGCAGCGGGGAGTGTGATTCTGAGAGCAGAGCATGCCTTATGGCCGAGGATTTCGCGACTCCAGCAACCGGTCGGCGATCGCGTCGGCGAGCATACGGTTGCCCTGCGGGTTGTAGTGACAGCAGTCATCGATGTAGATCGGCTCGGGCGTGTTGGCAAAAACCAGCGTCAGGTCCAGAAAATCCACCCCCGCATCGGTCAACTCGCGACCGGCTTTTCTCAGACGCGGGTACCCATCGATCACGCCCGGGCGGTACTTGTGCTCCGGTTCAATCGCGACCTCCCGCTCCGCATCGCTCATCGGCTTGGACCCTTCGACGTACTGGTTGGGTTGCAGCACGTGCAGGTAGCGGATGCCGTTGGTTTGGCAGAGCCGATCGAGTTGTCCTGAGCAGCGTTGCCAGAGCGCGACCAGCTGGCCGTACATTTCTGCCGGATCCTTGTAGGTGTTGTCCGGTCCGGTGTGCATGTAGACCCTGGCCTGGTTGAGCCATTGCGAGGCGATGAAGACCTGGTCTTCGCCGATCTGTTTGCGGAAGCGGTTGTCCCCGGTCCGCCAGATGAAGCTCAGCAGTGGCGAATAGGCCAGGGGTCCGTCGAGAAACTTCTCGGCCCAGCTTCGCCGTTCGAGCGTGAGTGAGGCGTGGCGGTAGAGCGTGTGGACGATCTCGGATCGAGGCAACTGACGAACCCGTTCGTGCCATCCTCGCGGGTAGGCCACGTGGACCTGCTTGGGATGGTTTTCGGATGGGTGCAGGACGACCTCGTTGAAGCCGTCGATGTTGATCACGACGTCGTATTCGGCTCCCAGCGAGAGCATCCAGGCGAGGGTCATCAGTTGCTGAGGCTGCTTGTACCCCGAGAGTGCCAGCGAGATGACGTCGATCTGCCGGCCCTGGAATTGGGGATCCTGTGCGAGCCGGGCCTCGAGTTGTTCTTTGCCGTCGATCGAGAAGTACCAGGCGACCGAGCCGCCGATGATGGCCACCCGGAGCCGATCGGGTGAGCGGCGGGCCAGCGGGTTGCCCTGGTCGAGGAACCCGAATCGGTTGACCGGGAACGGCGTTCTTTCTCCCATGGCGACGGAGACTCCGCCGGTGATGTCGGGGTTGAGCACCCAGCCCAGGTGGGGGTGCAGCACCTCGTCGAGCGGCGGCGGGGCGTTGCGATCGATCCCGACCGCTGATGCCCGCTGGTCCTGCTTCAGCGCGGCGAAGTCGAGCGTTCCGTCGACCAGCGCCAGTCCGGCGAGCCCGATCAGCTCGCAGACGACCAGCACCAGCACCAGGGTGGCCAGGGCCAGGACACACCGCTTCGGCCACGAGCGTCGGGATCGGGGAGTGGCTTGTGGGTGAGATGGCATGAGTCTGGTGGGTTCAGCACTTGGCCGTCTTACGTTTCTTGCCCAACCGCCCGGCCGACTCGCACTTCTCGATGTACTCGGTCGCCAGCGGTACCTTGCAGGCGGTGTCTCCGACGTTGACTGACACCTTGCCGAGTTTCTTCGCCGCCGCCTTGGCCGCTTTCAGGCAGGGCCCGACATAGACTCCCACCGAGATCACGAATCCGTTCATCGTGTAGCGAACCCGGTTCTGAGCTCCGTCGATCTCGGCGACGACCTGCTTGAGCAGGCCGCGGATTTCCTTGATGTCGAGCTCGTCGTCGGAGCGGATCGAGATCATCGACGAATAGGTGTTCCAGCCGCAGCTGGCGACGGATTCCTTCTTCGACCCGATCCACTTCATGGCCAGGTCCCGCGCATGAGGGCTCTCGCTGGTGACCCACGGCACGGTGTACTCGTTGACCATGCCCCAGCCCGTGGTGCGACACCACGTCTCGAGCTGCTTCCTGGTCATCTGCGACCCGTCGGCGACCAGGCCGGCAAGGTACTGGGCGTCGACGTTGCCGGTCTCGTAGAGGCAAAGCGCCAAGTCCTGGTCTCCCCGGATCTGCTTGACGATCGTCTTCATGTCGGCGACCTTGACGCCGAACATGCTCTCGGGAGCACCGTGCCGCAGGTAGGTGCTGCGGGTCTGTTCGCAGCCGAGCTTCTTCAACTGGGTCATCACCTGGTTGACCGTGCTCATGGTGTCAGTTTCCCGGAGGCGTTTTCGTGCGTTGAGGTGCGTTCACGTGCGTGGTTGGGTGCGTCTAGTCAGAGGCCACCGCCAGCGAGCGGCGGAGCCATTGGCGGAGTGCCTTGCGGGCCGGCGAGGGTCTGAGTGTCCAGGCGTCGTTGTGGTTGCGGAAGCCGGTGGGTTGAAACGTGAATCGGCCTGGGACACCTGCGGTCCTGGTGAGCAGCCTGCGGGTGGCCAGGAGATTCATCGCGGCGTTGGGTGAGTTCTCGTGGCAGATGAACTGGGGCCGCTGGCCGAGTCGCTGGAGTCGTTTCAGGGCGGAGCGGCGATCGGCCTGAGGGTATCCCCACTTCTGGTAGACGCCGTCATAGTGGCTGTAGGGGATCATCGCGGCCCAGAGCCTGGCGATTTCGTCGTCATGGAGTCCGATGTAGTTGCACGCGATGGCACCTCGCGAAAACCCCGCCAGCACGACTCGACGCTGATCTCCACCGTAGCGTCGGCACAATTCGGGCACCGCCTGCTTGATGTATTTCAGCGTTGGCCGAGGGTCATAGTCGGGCTTGGTCCCCCACCAGTGGGTGGTGATTTGAGAACCGGCTCCGTTGACAAACGGCAGGCAGATCCAGATATAGCCACGGCCTCCGGAAATCCCGTACCCCAGCTTGCTCCCCTCGGGTCGCCCGGTACTGATGTCGCCGTAGGGGCTCTTGTAAGGACCATTTCCGGCGAGTTCGACGATGACCGGGTACTGCCGGCCGGCCTTCCAATCGGTCGGCAACCAGGTCACGTGATACAGCTCGGTCTGCCCGTAGCCGGTCAGGACGTCCTTGACCCGCCTGCCGGGGCCGGCCGGCCCGCGGGAGAGCTCGGGAATTGACAGGTCCGGCGCGACCGATGAGATGTCGGGATGTGGTTCGGCGGAGACAGGTTCGCAGATGAGTGACATGGTCACCAGGGCGGCCAGCAGGCTGGCCGGGAATCGGCTGACACGTGGTCGGGGACGTCCTTGGCCCATCGTCCTGTCGAGTCGTCAGGTGTAGGGAATGAGCTGGCCCGGGTGAGCAATTGGGCGACGTCGTGTCTATCATCCGTCTGGATCAGAGTCTGTCCAGTGGAGGCGGGGACTCAGGGACGCACTGCTGCGGGGGGGCGTTGGCCGCGATGCTGCGACTCGCGGACTCGCTGGCGACGGACTGCTTGCCAGAATGGGGCGGTTTGATACGATCCGGGCCGTCCGCCGGGCAGGACGAACCGGGTCGCGGGAGCGACGGGAGGCGTTGAGATGAGTGGTGCCGAGGGCAGCCAGATCGAGTTTCGCACCGACCGGGTCAGTTCCCGCCAGTTGGTGAGCCAGGCCTGGAAGATTCTCTGGCCCGAGTACTTCTGGATCGCGCTGGCGATCTGCCTGGTCGGCCTGGTCGTCAGCAATGCCGTACTGATGGCGGTGCTGATGGGGCCGATGATGTGCGGGATCTTCATCTGCTGCTTCGCGATGATGCGAAACGAGAGGCCGACATTTGACATGCTCTTCAAGGGCTTCGACATGTTTGTCGACAGCCTGGTGGCCACGCTGATCATGGTGGGCGTGTCGTTCCTGGTCATGATCCCGGTGGGGGTGCTGATGGTCGGCGGGCTGTTCGCAGTCGGCCTGGTTGGCGAGCAGGCCGGCGACGGGGCCTTCGGGGGAATGATGATCTTTTTCATGTTCGGCTACGTGGTCGCGATCCTGGTCATTGTGGTCATCCAGATGCTGTTCGTTTTTTCCTACCCGCTCATCGTCGACTACAACCTCTCGGGCGTGGACGCCGTCAAGCTGAGTGCCCGAGCCGCCTGGGCCAACCTGGGCAACATACTGAGATTGTCGATCCTGATTTGGCTCATGTCCATCTGCGCCGTGATCCTGTGCTACCTTCCGATCCTGCTGGTGATCCCGATCAACCTGCTCACGCAGGCACTGCTCTACCGACGCGTGTTCCCCGATCACTCGACCGATTCCCAGCAATACGATCCGTACGCCGATCCGTACGCCGATCCCCAGGCCGATCCCCATGTCAATCCTCATGCCGACGTCGGTGGCTACCAGCTCGATGAAGGTGTCTCCGAGACCGGGCCGGGTGCGAAAAGTGGTGGTGATACCTGGGAGTAGTCGCTGTCACGTGCCGGCGGTGCCGTCCCTCGAGTCAGCTGGCTATGATGTCCCCATTGGAGAAAACGGTGAAACGGCTGACCTGGTTGATGCTGCTGGTGATTCCCTCAATGGCGTGGGCACAGGACGATGCCCAGCCCGCCGGCGATAGAGAGGCTGATTCGCCGGCCGCCGCCGTGAGCGATACCGACCTGCCGCTGGCCGAGGTGGCCGAGGTGGCCGAGGTGGCCGAGGTGGCCGAGGTGGACGGTCTGGCTGTCGCAGAGCCCGACCAGCCCGGCCAGCCCGGCCAGCCCGGCCAGCCCGACAGGGACGACCAAAACGGCTGGATCGGCCTGGTTCTCTGTTGCGGGTTCTGGACTGTGATCCCGGTCATCATCCTGATCATCTTTCTGGTCCGCCGTGCGAATGCCAGGCAACGTACCGAGACACTCTCGGGTGTCGCCGGCGAATTGAACCTCGAGTTTCATCCGGATGGGGATGAGGCTCTGAAGTTGCAGCTGGCCGAATTCCCTCTGATGAACAAGGGCCGCAAGGGCAAGCTGACCAACGTCTGTGCAGGCGGCACCGACGAGGTGCGGTTGTGGATCTTCGATTACCGCTTCATCACCGGCCACGGTAAGCACCGCCGCGTACATGGACAGACGGTCATTGCGATGGAATCGGCGCTGCTGAGCGTGCCCGAATTTCGCATGCGGCCCGAGCGAATGTTCGATCGGGTTGGCCAGATGCTGGGGCTGCAGGACATCGACTTCGAAGAGCACCTGCAGTTCTCGCAGCAATTCGTGCTGCAGTCGGAGATGGCCGAGGCAACTCGAGAATTCTTCGATGACGGGTTGCTCGACTTCTTCGCCGGCCGGCCTGGTTGGTCGTTCGAGACGCGTGCCGGGTCGTTCGTCGTCTACCGTCCTCGGCAACTCGTCGATCCGAGTGAATTCCAGGGGGCGTTCGAGGACGGCTTCGCCTGCTTCACGGCCCTCCGTGATCGGCTCGAACGCGGTTGATGGCCTCGGGTGGTGACCCGGCCGGAAGGGGGATCATCCCTGGACTTCGGCGGGGCTGAGCGACCCGTCGCCGTTGGCATCGAGGGTGTCGAAGTCGGCTTCGAGGAAGCGGGGCACTTCGGACCGCTCGAGCTTGCCGTCGCGGTTCTCGTCGTGGCTGGCAAACGAGAAGTCTCGAGGCAGGAACCGGACCCGGGCCTGCTGGATCCTGAGGACCGCTCGCTTCAGTTTCGAAGCGGCCAGGTCGATCGGATCGCCGGTGTGTTCCAGGACCACCGCGACGCCGATCCCCTTGAGCAGTTCTCCGGCACCACCCTCCTGGTCCTTGAGCAGCCGGCTCACGGAGATCTCGATCGGGGCCGTTCCGAACGGTGGCGCGAAGGGCACTGAGACGACCTCGGCGGTGTGCTGCAGGCTGCGGCTGAGGTCGGTGAAGCGGAAGATCACGATGCGGGTCCGGAATCGACTGGCCCAGGCCCTGACCGATTCCGGGTCGGCGAGGGCGGCGATCCGGACCGTGAACGTGTAACGTCCCGGTCTCTGGTTGTAGATCTCCTGGGCCAGCATCGCCCGCGCTCCGGTCTCGAGACGCCCGCCGGGTGCCGCACCTTCTATTCCGAACCCGATCCGGGCTTCGTGGCGGGCCGAGTTTCCGGTGCCGACTTCGACGCGGGTGGCCACGCACAAGTCGCCGGGCCGCTGAGCGTCAAAGGGTGCAATTGCGATCCAGTGATCGGCCTCTCCCACCGGGCCGCTGACCCGGCGGCCGTGGCTGAAGTCGCCGTTGCTGAGTGGTCCTCGGTTGAAGTCCGGCAGCCTGGGGACGCTTCCGCCGGCGGGCACCCGGGACCCGGTGACCGGTCCGGTTCCCAGTACCTCGGAGACGACCTGGCCGGTGGTGATCTGGAATGGCCGTCCGGCGACCTCGATGTGAGTCTCGGGGTCGATGCCCATCAGGTGGAAGATGGTGGCCGAGAGGTCTTCGGGGGGGATGCGGTGATCGGCCGGCAGAGATCCGTTGCGGTCGCTGGCTCCGACGACTTGCCCGCCGGCAATCCCGGCCCCGGCCAGCACACCGCTCATCACCGGACCCCAGTGATCGCGGCCGCCGTTCTTGTTGATCTTGGGCGTGCGTCCGAAATCGCCCAGCACCACGACCAGAGTCTCCTCGAGCAGACCTCGCTGCCCGAGGTCATTGATGAACGTCGAGAAGCCCAGGTCAAAGGGCGGGCACAGCGTGTCTCGGCAACGGCCGGTGTTGTCGAAGTGGGTATCCCAGACCGGGTTGCCCACAGAGAGGTCACCGGGTTCGCGAGGCCAGTTGACCTGCACGAATCTCACGCCGCTCTCGACCAGTCGCCGCGCCAGCAGCAGGCTCTGGCCGAACTTGTTGCGGCCGTAGAGGTCTCGCAGCGAGTCGTCTTCCTGCCCCAGTTCGAAGGCGGCGCGGGCGGGTCCCGAGAGCAGCACATCGAAGGCGTGCCGCATGTGCCGGGCAAAGGTCTCCGCCGCCGGGCCTCTCTGGTTCGTCGCAAACCGGTCACCCAGCTCGCTCAGAAGACGCCTGCGACGCGCCAGCCTCGCGCCGGTCACCTCGTTGACCATCCCCAGGATGTCGGTCTCGTAATCGGTTCGCGACGGATCGCAGGGAAAGACCTGGGGATCCCAGCCACTGCCCATGAAGCCGCCGTTCTGCCCGGCGAAGAGGTAGCCCGGGTTGTTGAGAATCAACTCGGGGAGGATGACCGAGGAGAAGGGTGAGGCGGAGGCGGGTCGCAGCTTGCCGATGACCGAGGCGAGCGAGGGCCAGTCGGTCAGCCGGTTGGCCGCCCGGTCGGTCTTGCCCAGCGGCAGGCCGCCTTTGACCTTGTTGGTGCCGGTGTAATAGTAGTACGCGCTGCTGCCGTGGGTGTTGTCGTCGGTGGCCAGTGAGCGGATGGTGCAGAGCTGGTCGGAGATCCGGGCGATCCGCGGTAGCAGCTCGCAGTAGTGGATGCCGGGGATGTTGGTGCTGATCGGAGCGAAGGGGCCGCGCAGCTCCTTGGGAGCCTCCGGCTTGGGATCGAAAGTCTCGTGCTGAGGGTGTCCGCCGGAGAGGAACACCAGGACACACGAGCGGGCCTGGCCGAATTGCGGCCCGAGACTGCTCGATTCGCGACCCGACGCGGTGGACACCATCGAGAGTGCCGCGGCGGTTCCGCCCGCCTGCAACAGTCTTCGGCGTGTTGTCTCGAGGCGGTGCATACGAAGAGGTCCGGGGTCGAGCAGGATCCACCGGTGCGATCATACCTCGAGTCCCACCCGGCAGGGCAGGCCGTCAGCGGAAGGCGATCTGACAGCGGGGCAGCGTCTTGTTCAGCTTGACCACTGCGTCGTGGGTCACGGCGGTCTTGGTGACGTCGAGTCTCTGCAGCTTCTTCAGCGTGGCGAGATGCTGCAGGCCGTCGTCGGTGATCGCGGTCGTGGCCAGGGTCAGCCCGGTCAGGTTGGTCAGTGCAGCAACGTGCGGCAGACCGTCGTCGGTCACCAGGGTGGTCGAGAGGCCCAGGGTTTCGAGTTTCGTCAGCCCCTGGAGATGACGCAGGCCGGCGTCGGTGATCTTCGTGTCAGGCAGGCTGAGGCCCTTGAGCTTCTTCATGCCGCTGAGGTACTTGAGACCCTCGTCGGTCACCTGCGTGTCGGCCAGAGAAAGGTCCTCGAGATTAACCAGCCCGGCGAGATGAGCTACGCCCTTGTCGGTGATCTTGGTGTTGAACGTACAGTCGATAGAGATCAGCCCGGTCAGACCCTCCAGGTGACTCATGCCCCCGTCTCCCATGGCCGTGCTGATGTAGATGATGGTCAGCTTCGGGAGTCGTTTGAGATGTGCGACGTCATCATCCGTGGCACGCGAGCCCGAGAAGTCGATTTCGACGACCGACCCGTCTTCGTCGAGTCCCATCCCCACACCCAGACCCTTCAGAGCCACGACGGCATCCTCCTCGTCGCTTCCGCAGCCGACCAGGACCAGGCACCCGAGGACCACCAACCACCGCACGCGACTCAACCCATGCGCCGTTCCGGCGTGCGAGAGCTTGAGTCGGTTGGGCGGCCGTTGGCCGGCCAGGCGAAGATGACGGTACTGCATGATGGAACTGATCGGTCCTGAGGCTAACGGTTGCCCTTGAGACAAACCCAATAGGAGGCTGCACACGGCAATGGTATCATGATTCTTGGAACGCGGTTTCATCAAGTCGTTCATACGGGTTTCGAGGCAGGCTCGAGCGGAATGCAGGATCGGTTCATGTCCGCCGTGATCGATGGTCTCTGCCGGCGACGATGGGTGCCGCTGGTCGCGTTGGCGCTGCTGAGCGGTTGCGGAGAGGCGGGTCCGGTACCGATCCAGCCGCTGTCGAAAACCGCGATGCCCACAAGCGGTGATGCGATCGTGGTGCTGTTCGTCCCCGGTGCCAGTTGACCTCGGGATTGACGCCCGAGGCTCGAGCGAGCTTTCGCCGCCTTACCGTGCGTGAGGCCCACACCGCCGGTCACCGTCAGCACGAAGGGTCGCTCGGCGACCCTCTGCGTCGATGCCGTCAACTGCCGGCTCGAAGACCTGGTCGCCGTGGCCGAGGATCTGGGCTACGCCGCGACGGTCAAGTCGATCAAGCCACACAATTCCGATGCGATCTCTGCAACCGACCCACCGAACTGATCATCGGCTCGTCTGGCCCGGCTCGGGCAAACCGATCCCGCCCCCGGCGACGACGCGGCAATGGGGCAGCGCCGCGATCAGTTTCGCAGTTGCCTCGGCCGACGCCTCGGTCGTTTCCACGTAGACGATCTTCAGGCTCGTGTGGCCATGCAGGGCGGCCAGCCCGGCGTCGGAGACCCGGGTGCGGTTGAGATTGAGCAGCTCGAGGTGTTCGAGACCGGCCAGGGCCTCGACCGCCTTGTCTGAGATCGAACACCCGTTCAGCCGCAACTCGACCAGGTTCTCAAGTCCGGCCAGCGAGCGACATCCCGCCTCGCCGATCTTGAGATCCTGGAGGTCGAGCTTGGTGAGTGACTTGAAACCGCCGAGCGTCGCGAGACCGACGTCGGTGATCGAGGTGTTGCTGAGGCTGAGCTGTTCGAGACGGGGCAGCTTGGCCAGGTGGGAGAGGCCGCTGTCTGTGACCTGTGTGTTGGCCAGGTCGAGTTGCTGCAGATTCGACAGCGTGGCAAGTTGTTCGAGAGTCGTGTCGTGAACCGGAACGGCGTTGAGACTGATGCGTCGCAGCGAAGCGAACCGGGACAGCGAACCGGCCGACTTATCACTGATGCGGGCCTGGTCGATGATCAGGGTGTGGAGATGTTTGAGGTCAGCCAGAGCCTCGAGTCCTTCGTCGGTCAGCCCGGTGGCGGTCAGGTTGAGAAACTCGAGGTTCTCGAGCCGGGCCAGATGACCGGGACTGGAACCCAGCAAGGGGGTGGCGGTGAGATTGAGTCGCTTGAGTTGCTTCAGTGAGCCCAGGGCCTGCCAGGCCTGCTCGTCGAGGTCGCCGCCGGTGATCCAGAGCGTGCCCAGCGACGGGCAGTCGGCCAGCGACCTGAAGCCGGCTTCGGTGATCGACGGTGAAGAGAGGTAGAGCCGCTGGAGTTGAGTGAGGCGGGAAATCTGCTTCAGGCCGAGGTTGCTCAACTGGAAATTGGTGAGGTCGACGGCCACGATCTGGCCGTCCGCGTCCGTTTCCAGCGGGCAGAGCGACTCGAGCGCCGTGGCCATCTGGTCACCGTGTTCGGCCAATGCGGAGACGACATCGTCGGGTGGCCCTTCGGGGTCACCGCAGCCAGAAAGTCCGGCGAGAGCCAGGCAGAGCAGGCGGAGGCGGAGGCGGTGTGGCATCGGCGTCGATTGTAGCCGGATTCGTCAGGATTCGGACCCGATGCGACCGCAGAACCGGGCTGTAGCGAATTGAGTGCGTCAGGGACCCGCCGCCGTGATGGTGGTGGTGGTGCGGGTGTGGGTGTGGGTGT
>Ga0066376_10000923_pt1 | contig 28376 bp, 25 predicted proteins | sample Knorr_S15_td_Bot_FD_77009 | JGI IMG/M metagenome (GOLD analysis project Ga0066376, IMG submission 77009) | Marine microbial communities from Southern Atlantic Ocean transect - Knorr_S15_td_Bottom_ad_5009_LV_A | ecosystem: Environmental > Aquatic > Marine > Oceanic | place: Southern Atlantic... | reverse complement strand
GGATGGGAAGCATCGTCGTCGACATTTCGCGAGAACCTAGTGCCTGCCGCCCCTTCTTTGGAATCAGAAAGGTTGTTCCAACTACCGTCTGCAGTGCGATAGTGAGTCACTCCATCTGGCGGAGTTTGCCCCGGTGGCTGAAACCCGATCAACGTGCCTTTGGGATAGGGATTTTTGAGATTGTTCTTGGTGAGGACAACGCGAAGGTAGGCCAATATATATGTCCCGACCAGATACCACCTGGTAGACCAGTTCGTCCACAATTTGCCGCGATATCCGATAACCTTTCCCACGAACTGGACAAGAGCATCGGTGATTACACCCGCGACCGCCCCGAAAGCCGTTTCTGGAAGTGAGATTAACCATTTGAGCAGTCCCCGTCCGCTTGGTTTCGGAGGCCGTGGCGGCAAGGCTCCTTGCGGCACGACCGGCTTTGCCAATAGCTCATCGCGGTCGAAGAAGTAAACATCAGGTACCGGAACTTGTATCTGGGCGACCGTATTCGCTCTGGCCGTGTCCAGCATCTCTTGCCACGTTGGGTTGTTGGAATCTAGCCCGAGGGCGATCTCGTAATGCTCAACCGCCGGCCCATATTCTTCCAGGTGGCGGTGGGCCAAGGCCAACAGGGCGTTGACCTCTCCGTCAGTGTCAGTACCGAGGTGTTGGGTCAGCAGTTTGACCGCATCCCCGTACTTTCGGTCTTCGATATGCTGGATAGCTTCTACGATTACCGGAGGCTTAACATCGCTACTCAATATCCACCACCTTTACGCCGTTTGAACGCCGATCAATCGTTTTAGGCTTAGGGCCTATCTAAAAACGCTCTTTCCCCGTCGGCTCTCTCCGCTCGATGCCGTTGTTGTCCAGACGGAAATCCGACAGGGCCTTCATGACGTCTCTTCTTGCCCGGTTGATGCCGCCCAATGGACGGTGCTCAGGCAGGCAATGCTAAGGGTTTAACGACATGGTTTCGTCAAACTCGTTCTGCTCCGGCGAGCCGAAGGTCTGGGAAGGAATCTTGATCGAGGCGACCTTCCTGAACGGAGACTTGCTTTCTCTCCACGGGATCAAGAGGTTCTCGATGGGCATCTTGTTGGCGTCGGTCTGGAACTGGACCATGAAGTCGAAGTGAGCATCACCGTCGGCCAACTGGCTCTGCATGACGTTGAGAAGGTAATCGCCGGACGGGTTTTCTGGGACCTGGCCTCCGGATTGCAACGGGTTGATCGAGAGTTTGACCGCTCGATCACCGTAGAGAAACGGGGCCGCGCTGAACCACCGAATCTCCAACGGGCTGGGGAAGACTTTCTGGCCGATTATCGGGTTCAGCAGGTTTCTGGGGCGGGTCAGAAAGAAACGGATACGCCGCCGGCCGGCAGCCAGGTTTTCGAAGAAGTCGCTGAATTGCTGAGCATCGGCCGCGAAAAACGTGTCGTGGGCGAAGAAAACGGAATCCCGAGTGCCTTTTTCATCATCCAGCAGTTTCTCGCCAGGCACATCAAACAGCTTGATGGCGAAACCGCGCAGGTCCTCTTTGAAATCTGGGGTGACCCGGTCCACGGCGTTGGAGAAGCGAATCCATGCGTTGTCGGTCTTGGGCTCCTTGAAGAGCCCTACCCTCAGTTCGTCCGGCAGCCCGGGTTCGACCGTGAACTCCGCCCGCACCAACCCGTTGGATTTGAAATGCGGGCCACGGAGTATCCTTCCACCTCGGTAATCCTTGGCTGTCTTGCCTTTCAGGATCCGAATCGCCCTTTCAATGTGCTGCGGCTCATCGGCAGGCGGATACTCTCTCCCAAGCTCCAATCGTGGGCCGCGCTGCCGTTCAAAACCGGCCCATCCGAGCAGTACCAGAGTTAGAGAGGCGGAAGATCAAAGTATTCGTCGCAATACGCTTTGCATCAGTATCAACCGACCTATTTCAATCTAATCAGGTATATAAACTCCGTATAAACAATTGAAATACACAAAACATATGCGTAATTCTCTGAAAAATTAAGAGATGGCCTGGAAACGCATTTACATTACCATAACGCATATAATCATTCAAATGAAAACGCGCGCCATGATGCCGTGGCCGGGCGACCACGGGTGATCATCTGGTCTATGGGGCAGTCCCGGGGTGAAGGTCTAGAAGAAGTCGGTGCCGCCATTGATGTGGAGGGTCTGGCCGGTCATGAAGCCGCACTCGTCGGTGATCAGGAACAGGCAGGCCGAAGCGATGTCGTTCACATGTCCCAGCCGGCCAACCGGGATGTCTGCTGTGTCGCGCATGCTGCCCTGGGGGTACCAACTGAGGTCGCGGGTGGTGTCGATACGGCCCGGAGAGATCACGTTCACCCGGATGTTCTTGGGCGCGAACTCGGACGCCAGGCCCCTGGCCAGGCCGATGACCCCCATCTTGGCGGCGGACACGTGGGAGCGTTGGGCGGTCCCTTTGAAGGCCCCGTCTCCGGTGAAGAACACCACCCTTCCGTAGCCGTTCTTCTCCATGTGCGGGATGGCCGCGTGGGCGACGTGGAACGCCCCGTCCAGCACCACACCCCTAACGCGCTGCCATTCTTCCAGTGTGAGTTCCGTGAAGGGTTCATGGGGCCGGATGGCGGCGTTGCTGACGAGGATATCCACGCCGCCGAACTGCTCAGCGGCGGCGGCGAACATGCCCGTCACCTGCTGGTGGTCTGAAACGTCGGCTATGAAAGGCAGGGCTTCCACGCCCAAGGCGCGGGCTTCGGCGGCCACCGAGTCTGCTTCTTCCTGGTTGCTCCGGGCGTTCACCACAACGTTGGCGCCTTCTTCGGCCAGCTTCAGAATGATGGCCCGGCCTATGTTGCGGCCTGAGCCGGTGACCAGGGCTGTTTTGCCTTCCAAACGTTTCATGTCGGACCTCGGAAAAAGAGTCTGATTAATCGGATTATAGGCACGCCTTTACGCGGTCTTTGGCCGGTGGCCGGGATTATAGCATGGCGCTGACTCGTAGCTGACTATAATCCGCTATCCCCTTGAACGTCGTATAATCCAAAGCTGTTATGCCGATAATCAATATTCATTGGGCCTCATCCGCACCGAATTCTGTAGCCAGACCGTTGACCCGTCCGGCCTTCGCCGGTGACTCGGAGGGCCGCTAAGAACCATGCAGCTTCTGTCCCTCGTCTTTTGGCTGTTGCGCCGGCGGCTGCGCAGTTCTTGGCTGCTGCTGGCGGTCACGTCATTCGGAATATTGGCTTCAGTGACCATAATGTCCACCGGGGCGCTGTACTCTCGCGCCCTGGGCGAGGCCGGGCTGCGCCACGCTGTTTCCTCATTCAGCCCTGAGGTCCACAACGCCCAGATCACGGCCCAGAACCGGCCGCTGGGAAGGGCCGACTATCTACCCTTGGAAAGCCTGGTCGAGGAGTCGTCCAAGGGCCGCTTGGGGAAGATGTTCCGGAGCACGGAGCGGTTTGGGCGCACCCAACTGAACCTGACCCTGCTGACCACACCGACATCGCCCATCCTCGGCTCGCCGGCCGGCCGCCCCTTCTTTCTCACGGGCTTCGAAGAACACTCCGTCCTCGCCGATGGACGTTGGCCCAATAGCGGCGTGTTTAAAGACCCGGACGGAAAGGGGGATATAGAGATCGTTCTGGGGATCGAGACGTCTCGCAGCCTGAGCTATTTCGTGGGAGACCGGATATTCCTGGTGCCCCGCCGGGGTTCGTTCGAGCGCATTCCCTTCAAGATCGTAGGTGTGGCCGCGCCCATCGACGCCAATGAAGAATACTGGATGGACGCGCCGGTCTACTTCGACCTTATCCCTATAGCCGAGTCGGTGGTGGTGCCCATCTTCATGAACGAAGACGACTTCTTCGAGGGGATCGGCGCCCGGTATCCGAACTTGGTTGGCGACTTCGGTTTCTACCTGTACCTGGACGCCGGTTTCCTGACCGCCGGCAACGCCGAGGATGTGAAAGAACAGATTTTGGGCGTGGAAACCGACCTGAACAAGGTCTACCCGCGTACCCTGATGCTGAGCCGGCTGGGCCTCACCGTGGACGAATTCAATAGGGCCCTCACACTGGCCAAGATACCGCTTTATCTTTACCTGTCCCTGGTCGTGGTGGTGGTCCTCTATTTCCTGGCTATTATCACCGGCACGCTGGGCCGGAGTCAGGCTGAAGAAGCCGGATTACTCCGCAGCCGAGGCGGCAGCGTGCTCCAAGTGAGCGGTGTGCTGGCGATGGCGGAGGCCATGGTGGCCCTGGCCGCCATCGTAGTGGGCCCCTTCTTGGCCTGGGTCATAGTGAAAACCCTGCTTCTAGACACCATCAATCCCGGTGGGGAGTTCGCCACGCCGATACCGCTGGGACTGGCCGGAGACATGTTCTGGATGGGGGCGTTGGGGGGAGTGTTGGCCCTTGTCGTCCTGCTGATCACCGCCACGGGCCGGGCCAAGATGGGCACGTTGGAGTCGCTGCTTGCCAGGACCAGACCCCCGTCGGTCCCCTTCCTCCATCGCTACTACCTGGACATCTTGGCCGTGGTCACGGTGGCCGTGATCTGGTTCCAGGTCCGGGGCCGGGACGGGTTCGTGTCTGAAGGACTGTCATCCCAGGGCCTGAACGTGGATTCGACCCTGGTCCTAGGACCGGTTTTGGGACTATTTGCCGCGGCCGTTCTGCTGCTAAGGGTCCTGCCCTTGATCGTGCGGCTCCTGGCTTGGGCCGGAACGCGGACCGGCGCCGCTTGGTTCCAGTTCTCCCTCTTGCGCCTGGCCCGAGACCCCATCCCCCACGGTTCGCTGGCCGTGATCCTGATGCTGGCGGCGGCCTTGGGCGTGTTTGGCGCCACCTTCCAGTCCAGCCTGTCCCAGGGCCAGAGCGACCAGGCTCGCTACAAGATCGGCGGAGACTTGGTGGTCAAGGGCCCAGCCCTGACCGTAGACGCGCCGGAGAAACTGGGCAGGATAACCGGAGTGACAGCGGTCAGCGCCATCCTCCGCGATTCGGTCACCCTTCTGGACGGCAGCACGCTGGGCAGGAGCGTGGACATGCTGGCGGTGGACCCCAAGTCCCTGTCGAAGACCGCCTTTTTCCGGGACGATTTTTTCCCCGGAGGACTGCCGGCCTTCAGCAAGCTTCTGCGCCCCAGGCCCTCTCCTTCCAGCCTTGCGGGCACCGGAATACCGCTACCCGAAGACACAGTGTCGCTGGGAGTGTGGGTGGATAGCAGTTCGCTGTTTGAAAAGAACCTGCAGTTCGGCGTAAATATGTGGGCCAGAGTCATGACGGCGGACGGCGCTTACCGGACTTTCTCAATGGGCAACATCATTGAGGAAGAAGGTCCAGACGCCACCGATATCAAGGCGGTCGACGGCCGGTGGCGGCTGTTGACCGGCGACCTCCCAGTCATTGGCCAGATCGAAAAGCCGTTTGAATTGGTCTCGGTGTTCTTCTCGACCACGCCTTCCAACCGGCTGTCGGACGGGGTCGTGAACCTGGACGATATCACCGCCTTCGGACCGTCTTCCGGGCCGGAGGGGGTGGTCATAGAGGGATTCGAGGGCCTGGCCCCATGGGCGCCGTTGGCAAACCAGGGCACTGCCCCAGATACGACCCAACAGAACGCCTTCAGCGCTCGAAACGGAGGGGCGGGCCTCCAATTCTCCTGGACGGCGCCCATCGCCAACGGCCAGAGGGGGATTCATCTGCCTCCGGGCCCGTTCCCCATCCCGGCCATCGGCGGGCCCGACTTCCAGGTGGGCCAGCAGGTTCGGATGAAAGTAGGCCAACTGGCCGTGCCGTTGCAGATCGTGGGCGTGCTCACCCATTTCCCGACCCTGATACCTGACCGCAAACCGTTTTTCCTGACGGACCTGACCGACATCACCGAATATGCCCGCCGTCTGCCGCTGAGCAACCTGAAAGACCCCGCTGAGATGTGGCTGGCGGTGGATCCGGATGCGGACCGTGAACGGGTACTGGCGGCCGTGAGAGAGCTGGTGCCCAGCTTGGTTTCGATCAGAGACTCCGCGGCCATTGCCTCGTTGGCCGAGCGTAACCCCCTGGCGGGCGGTGGCTGGAACGGCCTGACAATCTTCAGCATGGCCGCCATTGGAATGGCGGTGCTGCTGACACTGACGGTCCACGCCCTGGTGTCGATACGCATGGGGCGGATGGACCTGGCGGTGGCCCGGGTGCTGGGCTTCTCGCGCCGTCAATTCTTCCTGTCTTTGGCCACTGAGCGGCTGATCATCGCCGTGTTGGCCATCTCCGCCGGCGCCGCGATGGGTTACTGGCCGGGGCTGGAAGTGCTGGAACTGGTGGACCTGACGCCACAAGGAAACGACCCGGTGCCGCCGCTGATGCCGTCGGTCAAGGGCTGGTTGATGGCCGCGGTATTGGTGGGGCTGCTGGCGGCCTCGGCGCTGTCGGTGGCCTTCGCGGTGGTGGCGGCCCGGCGGCTCAACACCGCTGAAGTCTTGCGGGGTGGAATCTGATGATGCCCCTAAGCAGTGGAATCGTATGATGCCTTTAATCAGGTTCGCCTACGTGATGGCTGTGCGCAGAGCCGTGTCCGGCTGGCGGTTGGAGGCTGTGCTATTTGGCGGCATCCTGCTGGCGGTGGCCCTGATGGCCAGCGGCGTGATCTTCTCAGACCTGTTGTCCAACGCCTCCCTGCGCCACGAACTGCTCCAGGCCCCGCCCAAACAGACCAACCTCTCGGTGCGGTCATTCAGCAGCCAGGACGAGCCGGCCACCGCCGCGGGGCGCCGTTCGGTCTACCGGCAGCGGTTGGAATTCGCTCGGGACAAGGTGGCGGCGCCCTTCGCGCCCTATCTGAAGGGACAGTCGCGGGTGCTGGACACGGCCACTTTCTATTTCGAGGGCCACCCCCAACTGGAATTAGACAACGATATCCGGCCCCGAGGATCGATCTTTTACATGACCGGGTTCGGCCCGGAGCGGGTTACGCTGACCCAGGGAAGCTGGCCTGGAGAGGCCAACGCCGCCGCGCCGCCGGGAACGCCGGTGGACGTGGCCGTGGACGGTTTGGGCTTGGAATTGTTGGGCCTGGAGGTCGGCCAGGTTATGGATGTCTTCCCGGCGGCGTCATTCACCGACCCGCCGACCATGCCGGTGCGGATATCCGGAGTTTTCGAGCGTAACGACCCGAATGACGAGTTCTGGTATGGCGTCGAATCGGACTTCAGCATCAAGAATGACCGCTGGACCATAATCCCGATGTTCACCAGCGAACAGGCCATCGAAAACCGGGTGCTGGGCGAGTATCCGACCCTCTATACCAACGTTAGCTGGTATTACTACCTGGACCGGGAGGGGTTACGGGCCGCGGATGTGGACGATCTGCAGGCGGCCATCTTCCAAGCCGAGCGTGACATCAAATTCAGGCTGAAGAACTCCAGCTTCTCAATCCTGTTGGACAACCTCCTGAACGACTTTGACGAGCAGTTGCTGTTGGCCAGAGTGCCTCTGTTCCTGGTTGTGTTTCTGATCACCGGGATACTGCTCTATTACCTGGCGCTGGTGGCCGGGCTGATCGTCCGCTCCCGTTCCAGCGAGATCGCCATGCTGAAAAGCCGCGGCGCCACAACGGCCCAGATCGGGATGCTGGGACTGGGCGAAGGACTGCTGCTGGGCATCCCGGCGGTGATAATCGGACCGTTCTTGGCCATGGGAGTGGTCAAGGTGCTGGGCGACGTGTTCTTCAGTTTGGGCGGAGGCGCCGGCGAGCTATCCGGCGTGCCTGTGACCGTCTCCCAAGGGGCCGTGGTCCTGGGGCTGATCGGCGGGGCGCTGGCGGTGCTGGTGTTCACCTTTGCCACCCTGGCGGCTGCCCGGCACGGCATCGTCGAGGCGAGACAGACCGGCGCCCGGCCTCCAACCGCGTCGTTCCTGCACCGTTACTATTTGGACGTCCTGCTGCTGGCCCTGATCGGCATGCTTTGGTGGCAGATACAGAGCCGGGGCTCGTTCTTGGTGCAGTCGGTGGGCAGCCAGCAACTGGATATCGACTACAGCTTGTTGCTGGGGCCGGTGCTGGGATTGTTCGCGGTCGGCTTGGTGATCATGCGGGTATTCCCGTGGTTCGCCCTGCTGCTGTCGCGGCTGGCCGGACCCGTCGCGCCATCTTGGCTGGTGCACTCGCTACGGCATGTGGCCCGGGACCCGATGGTGCCCGGCATGTTGATCGTGTTGTTGACCTTGGCCACTGCCCTGGGAGTCATCGGCAGCGCCTTCAGCTCAACCCTGGAGCGGAGCCAAGAGGAGCGGTCGCTGTACGCCGCGGGAGCCGACCTGAGGGTCCGGCACAGCGGGGTCTCCAGCTCCAGACCGGGTGGCAGGTTCGCCGAAGAAGCGGAAGGACTCCCCGAGGTGCTCAACGCCTCAGACGTGTACCGCACCAACGGGCAGATCACCACCACCGGGTGGAGCACCCCGGCCACCGTCCTGGCGGTGGACGCCACCCGGATAGCGGACGTTGCCTGGTTCAGGGACGACCTGGCCGATGGCAGATCTATCAGTGAGTTGGCCGCGGCGCTGTTGGACGGACCGGAATCGCCTAAGGGACTGCTATTGCCCGTCGGAACCAGGGGCCTGTCTCTATGGGTGCAACCGGCGGGACTCGACGCGGGGGCCAACCTTTGGGCCAGGCTGCGCGACTCTCGAGGAGTGTATTTCGACACCTGGATGGGCACACTGGCGAACGAAGGCTGGAATAAGATCCAGTCCGACTTAACACCGGTGATCGCCACAGGCAGCCGATTCATAACCCAATCGGGCGGGGTCGATTTGCTCCCTCCCTTCACGCTCCAGTCTTTCCAGATAACCGACCGCTTCCGCACGTCTACTTCAAATGACCTGGGAGCGGTGTTCCTGGGGAGTCTGGAGGCGTTAACCCTCAGGGGGCCGGTGACCTTGACCGATTTTCAAACGTCAGAGGGCTGGTCGGTGATCCAGGACTACTCACGGCCAGGCCTGTACGCTTTGGAGACCAGCAATTCAGCGGGTGGCAGCCGGTTCCCGGTCTCGACACGTTACAGTTGGGCCACCGGAGGAGTCGGCATGCGAGGGCTGAGGCCGGGCCCGACAGAGGCCCCGGTGCCGGCGGTGGTCAACGGAGAGTTCTTGGAGGTGGCCGACGCCTCAGTAGGCGACGATGTGATCCTGGGACTGTCCAACTTTTCGCTGATGGTGAACATAGTTGCCGTGGCCGATTACTTCCCCACGGTAGACCCCGGAGAGAAACCCTTCGTGGTCGTGGACTTGGACACCTTTGAAGCCGCTTCCAACCAACATAGCCCTGTGCCTCTGGCCGGCGCCAATGAGGTCTGGCTCGACTTGGACTCCATCCCCGGCCAGCCATCCAACGGTCAAGCGGCCGGCGCGGGGGATGACCAGAACTCCGGCCAGGTCACCGAGTCGCTGAAGAGGTTGGGCGTCAACATCAGAGACATCTATGACGCCGATGCCATGGTGGCGTCACGGGTGGACCAGCCGCTGGTCAACGCCGGTTGGGGCGCGCTTCTGGTGTTACTGTTCCTGGCGGTGGCCCTGGCCACGGGTTCGGGGGTGATGTTGTTCTCGTTCCTAGACACCAAGGAACGCCAGACCGAGTTCGCCCTGCTGCGGACCCTGGGCTCCACGGGAGGGCAGTTGCGGGGCATCGTGTGGTTTAATCTATTCTTGATCGTTACCTGCGGCGTTGCCATGGGGACGTGGGTAGGCCAACTGATCGGGGCCAGCCTCTTGCCTCTGATGGAACAAGCTGAAGGAGGGACGCGTGTTACGCCTCCCATGGTCTTCACAACCGATTGGGTATCGCTGTCGGTGTCGTATGCGGTGCTGGCGGTGGTCACCGTGGTCACGGTCATCTGGCTGGCGTGGTTGAGCTCCAGGATACAGGTACAGCAGGTCCTCAGAATGGGAGACGCGGGATGACGCAATCACCAACTGAAAAAGAGAGAGATCAGGCATGACCCAGCTTAACGAATATCTGGGAGCTGACGGCTCGGCGGCCCAACACGATGGACCGTACATAGACTGCCGCGACCTCTTCAAGATCTACAAACGTGCTGATCTGGAAGTCGTGGCGCTGCGGGGCCTGGACATGGCCGTGGAGGCCGGAGAGCTGATCGCCGTGATCGGGGCCAGCGGTAGCGGCAAAAGCACGCTGCTAAACATCCTGGCCGGCCTGGACCGCCCGTCGGCGGGCCGCGTGTTGGTCGGTTCCAGGGACCTGCTGGACGTCTCCGACAGCGACCTGGTGATGTACCGGCGTTCGGAGGTGGGTTTCGTTTGGCAGGCCACCGCCCGGAACCTGGTGCCCTATCTCTCCGTTGCCGACAATATCGAACTGCCCATGGCCCTGTCCGGCCAACCGGCCAAAGCCCGCCACGCCTGGTCAGAGGAATTGTTGGAATCGCTGGGCATGGCCGACAAGCGCAAACGCCTTCCCTATGAGTTGTCCGGCGGTGAACAACAACGGGCCGCCATCGCGGTGGGCCTGGCCAACAAGCCGCCGCTGCTCCTGGCGGACGAGCCCACCGGAGAACTGGACACGGAGAACGCCGACAGCATCTTTCAGATGATCCGCGGCTTGAACCGGTCTTACGGGGTAACGGTGGTCGTGGTGACTCACTACGCAGGCGTGTCCCAGTTCGTGGACCGCGTGGTGCACATCAGGGACGGACGCATCGGCTCCGAGACCTTCTCCCGGCCCGATTACCGGCGTGACGGCGACACCGTGGAAGAGGAATACGTGGTGGTCGACCCGGCCGGGAGGCTTCAACTACCCCACGACTTGGCCGAGCGTTTCCTCCGCGGAGGGCTGGCCAAGATCCAGTTGGAAGATGGGCAGATCACCATAGACGCGCCGGGCTCCAATCCCAGACAGCCCAGAAGAGGGAGTTAACCAGCCGTGCAAGCTAATAGGACCAACGGGCCGATACTCACGGCAACGGAAGTAAGCCGGGTCTTCGGCTCCGGCGACACCGCGGTGACGGCGCTTTCGTCAATCAGTCTCACCGTTGAGCAGGGAGATTTCCTGGCGGTAACCGGCCGGTCCGGTTCCGGCAAGACCACGCTGCTCAACCTGCTCTCGGGGCTGGACCGCCCCAGCACCGGCACGGTGCTTTTTCACGGCAGCGACCTAGCCGATATGCGGGAAGCGGACCTGGTGAACATGCGCCGGCATCGGATCGGTTTTGTTTTTCAGTCGTTTGGGCTCATGCCCTTGTTGTCGGCCCAGGAGAACGTTGAATTGCCGCTGCACATCGGCGGGGTGTCCTGGCGTGAGCGCCGCCAACGGGCCACTGAGGCCCTACAGGCGGTGGGCCTAGGCACTCGGGCGCGCCACCGGCCCTTTGAGCTATCCGGCGGTGAGCAACAGCGGGTGTCCATCGCCAGGGCGCTGGTGACCCAGCCTGAAGTCGTTTTTGCCGACGAGCCCACCGGAGAGCTGGACACCGCCACCGCCCGGTCAATCACTGAGACACTGGGCGAGGTTGCCGCTTCCAGGCGGGCCACGGTGATAGTGGCCACCCACGACCTGGACCTGGCGGCCACGGCCCAACGGCGCCTGGACCTGGTTGACGGCCAGTCAGTCTAACCCCCCACTTCGCCACGGCCACGCCTATTCCCGCGGCTCAGCCCGCTCCGGTCATGACCTCTGCCAGCATCGGGCCGGGGCAGAGCCAAGTGCATCTGGACATCACGGCCGCGTCCGGCACTTCGGTCAGCGCAACGCTCATCGCAACCCTCATCGGCCCCATCGTCCGTGTATACTCCGGCAGGGTCTTTATAGCCCAATATCTTTATCTGCCGAGGAGTAGGCATGTTTGTGCGTATCTATACAGGCGATGACGGCCAGTCCCACATGGAAGAGATGGACGGCCTCACCGAACCCACCATCCGCATCGCCACGAAGCCCGGCGAAGATCTGGTCTTTCGCACGTTCGAGGAGGGCAGGGCCGCCGAATGGCACAACCCGACCAGGCGTCAGTACCTGTTCGTGCTGAACGGCCAGATGGAAGTCTCGGTGAAAGACGGCACGACCCTGGTTTTCAGTCCCGGCGACGTGTTGCTGGCCGAGGACATGACCGGTCAAGGTCACCTTACCAAGTCTGTCGGCGGCCCCTACACCTCAGTCTCCATGGGAATACCCGGTTAGGGGGAATACCCGACTTAGGCTGAGAACGTTCACGGTTGACAGTGGCAGACCGTTATTTATAATGGCCATTAAATAGCCTGGACATTATTGCCATATCCAATGGGCAAAAATCAAAACTGGAAGGCTGAGTAAAAGATGATTACCAAGTTCGACAGCCTGTATGCCGGTCACGTTGACATGACCGACATCGGCTACGGCGGAACGGCGGTCAACGACCGGAAATTCGACAACGAGCACCTGATGACCGTCTACAGCAAGGCGGAGGCCATCGCCAAGACCCTGGACGCCAATGGGTTCGACACCATGTGGATGGCGGAGCACCACTTCCAGCCGGAAGGCTACGAGTGTATCCCCAACCTGATCATGTTGAACGTCCACCTGGCCCACCTGACCAAGAACATCAAGTTCGGCTGCGGCTTCAACATCGCCCCCATGTGGCACCCCCTCCGCCTGGCTGAGGACTATGCCACCGCCGATATCCTGACCAACGGCCGGGTGATCTTCGGCGTCGGCCGCGGCTACCACACCCGCGAGGTTGAGACCTTCGGTTCCAACATCACGGACCAAGACGCGAACCGCGAAGAGTTTGAAGAAGCGGTGGACATCATCTTCAAGGCGTTCAACAACGAGTCCTTCTCCCACAAGGGGAAGTACTACACCCTGCCTCCCGAGGTGCCCTACCGCGGCTACACCCTCAAGGAACTGACCCTGGTGCCACGGCCCAAGACCCTGCCGGTGGAATGCTGGCAGCCGATCCAGGGCGGCACCCAGAGGGCTCTCGATTTCATGGTCAAGCACGGGATCAAGGGGATCCTAGGCGGCGGCGTTGCAGAGGGCGGCGTCATGACCAGTATCATGACCGGCTACCGCGATGCCCTGGTGCGCGCCGGCAAGAAAGACGCCCAACTTGGCGAGGGCCTGAGCGTTGGTTTCCATTTCCACATGGCTCCTACGGTAGAACAGGCCATCAACGAGGCAAAGAGCTACTACGAAGAGAACCTCAAGATGTTCGGTCCGCTGCGTCTGCACCGGGGCCTGACCGATGAGCAGATCGATATCATGAGCGACCCCCGCCGCGCGCCGGATGGCGGCCTTCCCAGCATCGAGGACGCGGTGAATTCCCAAGCGTTCTTGGCCGGACCGCCGGACCGGATCATCGAGCAACTCAAAGCGGTGGAAGAGGAATACCCAGCCCTGGAGCGGATCGGCATGAGCCATCCGATGGGCACCCCTCAGAGCGTGATCACCGACCAACTGGAATGGTTCGGAAAAGAGGTCATACCAGCCTTCAAAGGTGGCTAGCCGCGTTTACTTGGACGTGCATCAAATACACCGGCGGAGCGACTCTCCGCCGGTGTATTTCTATTTGTCCTCCTAGCTTTTTTTGGCATTCCGAGGCGTGAGCCGAGGAATCTCATTGCCATCCGCCTACACAGGAGAGCCGCAACTAGGCCCTTCGCAAACCTAGGGCAGGCCGTCATACACTGGTACAATCGTGAAACCCAGCGTCCCACGCCACCCAAAACTGGAGAAAACCATGGCCATATTTGAACTTCGCACCTACACCCTGTACGTCGGCAAGATGGGTGAAGTCACCAAGCTTTACTCGGAAGAGGGTTGGCCGGCAGTGGAGAACGGTGGATTCTCGAAAAAGCTCGTTGGCTACTTCGTGTCCGATGTCGGCACCATCAACCAACTCGTCCACCTGTGGCGCTTCGAGGACGACGCCGACCGCCGCAACCACTGGTCCACCATATCCGCCGACGGACCGTTCCAGGCCTTCGCCGCCAAACTCCGTCCCCTGCTCATGACTCAAGAGGTCAAAGTCATGCTGGAAGCGCCCTGGGGTCCGCACCCTTGATCAAGTGTGCTGGGAGCCGTTCGCGTTGACAGCAAATCGCCCCCAGATTACACTCCGTTGAACCTAGAGCCGTATGAATTGTGAGCGATATGGTTTCCTCTGACGCTGTTGATCTAGGCGACGCCATCGACCTGATGTTTGAGACCGGCTGGACCGACGGCCTGCCCGTGGTCCCGCCCACCGAGGACCGGGTCAAGAAGTTTGTCGACTACACCGGGCGCGAGGCCTCTGAACTCATTGCCGAACTCCCGCCGCTGGGCGGCAAGGCCACGGTGGAACGCATCGCGGTGAACGCGGTCATGGCCGGTTGTCTGCCGGAACACATGCCGGTGATCATCACCGCCCTCCAGGCCATGATGGACGACCGCTTCAACCTCCGCGGCGTCATGTGCTCAACTGGCATCCACACGCCCCTGGTCATCGTCAGCGGCCCCATAACCAAGGAACTGGACATCAACGGCGGCTACAACTGCTTCGGCGCCGGCTGGCGGGCCAACGCCACCATCGGCCGGGCGGTGAAGCTGGCGCTGGTCAATCTGGGCGGGGCCATCCCCGGCGAGACCAACAAGGCTACCTTCGGCCATCCCGGCGCCTACACCTACTGCGTGGCCGAGGACCAGGAGATCAACCCCTGGGAGCCGCTGCACACCGACGCCGGACTGGAAGCCTCGGATAGCGCGGTGACGGTCTTCCCCGCCGAAGCTCCCCACAACATCATGTACCACGCCAAGAACTCGCGAGACTTTCTCACGGTCTTGGCCGACACCATGTGCACTCTTGGCAACGTCCAGATGTACGTCTCGGGGGACACATTCGTGGTCATCGGGCCGGAACACGCCAAGTTCCTGAGCGAGGACGGCTGGCGGAAGGCGGACATCCGGCAATTCCTCTTCGAACATGCTAGAAAGCCGGTCAGAGAGTTGCGACACGGCGGCCCGCCCCAAGGCGACGCCGACCGCGGGCATTTCTGGCCCCGGTTCGTGGACGCCAATGACGACGACCAGATGGTGCCGGTGGTCCGCGCCGCCGACCGGATTCACATCATGGTGGCTGGAGGCCGCGGCGGCCCCCATTCCGCATATCTTCCCGGCTGGGGTTCCCGCCGGGTCACTCTCAAGATAGAACGCCCCTGAAGGCTCGTCCCGCAAGGAGAAATCATGGTTAGCGCACCCGGAGCAGACTTGAAGGCCCGCCTGAGCGACATGGGCCTGCTTTCACCCGTAGACCCCGACGCCTACTCCAAATGGCGGCCGGCGCCGCGCCTGGAGTCTATCCACGGCCGAGTCGGCGGCTTCTTGGGCAACCGCAAGGCCAACGCCAGCCTGTTGCTCCAGGGAGTGAAAGAGCTGCTGAATAAGGACTTCGAACTGAGGGAGGGGATCGCAGTCGACAAATACGTCTACTCCCGCCCCGCCGCCGACGATATAATCGACGACCTGGCCTCCCAGTGTGATTTCGTGGTGACTTGCATCGCGGATTGAGGGTCCTGCACCGCGTGCAGTGTGCACGACGCCATGACCCTGGAGAACAAAGGAATCCCGACGATAGTCATTTGCACCGAGCCCTTCTTGAACGCGGCCTACCGGCACGCCAGCTTCTTCGGCCGCAAAGGGTTCCAGCCCCTGGGCATCCCTCATCCGCTGGGCGGCATAACCCCCGAGTTAGTATCTGAGCGGGCGGCGGAACTGCATCAGCAGATCATCAAAGCATTAACCACCGGCGAATAAGCGGTGGCGAATAACCCGATATCGATCAGGAGAGACCAATGGTCCGAGTAGGCGCAGGCACGCACGTTTACGAACAGGTGGAAGACTGGGAGAAATTGCCGGAGGGCTGGGTGCTCGGCCAGACGGCCATCGTCACCGACAAAGCCGACCGGGTGTACCTGTTCAACCGGGGCGACCACCCGCTGATCGTCTTGGACCGCGACGGCAACTTCCTGAACTCCTGGGGCGAAGGCCAATTGCCCGATGCCCACGGCATGTTCATCGACGACGACGAGAACCTCTACATGCCCGTCAAGAACAGCCACGTGGTGCTGAAATACCGGCCCGACGGCAACCTGCTCATGACTCTGGGCGAGTGGGACAAGCCCTCGGACACCGGCTGGTCCGGCGATGTCAGCGACCCGGCGAAACAGGCTGCCGGGCCCTTCAACCGGCCCAGTGACATCGCCCTAGACGGCGCTGGCGACCTTTACATCTCCGACGGCTACGGAAACGCCCGGGTCCACAAGTTCACCGCTGACGGCAAGCTGCTGTTCTCCTGGGGTGAGCCGGGCAAGACCGAGCCGGGCGAGTTCCACGTGCCCCACGGAGTCTGGGTGCACACCGATGGCCGGGTGTTCGTGGCCGACCGCGAGAATAACCGCATCCAGATTTTCGATGCTGACGGCAAATATCTGGACCAATGGACCGGCCTGGCCCGGCCCTGCGACATCTATGTCGATCAGGACAACGTCTTCTATGTTCCTGAACTGGATGGCTTCATGAGCATCCTCAGCATCGACGGCGACATCATAGCCACTTGGGACAGCCCCCTGGACGCCGGCTGGGGCAACGGCGCCCACGCCATCTGGGTGGACTCCCACGGCGACCTCTACGTGAACCAGAACGTGGAGGGCCACCGCCTGGTCAAGTACATCAGACAGTAGGTTTTGGAGCTTGAGATTTATGCAATAGCTCTGTCATTCCGAGGCCGCAGCCGAGGAATCTCGTTGCTATCGGCAACCATGTCTGAGATGAGCAAAGAGACCCTTCGCTGCACTCAGGGTGACAATTGACATCAAGGCTCTAATTACAAGCCATTACTCAGGCAGTTTTAAAAAAGACGACGGAGGACCCTCAATGCGGGCCGGTTTTCAAGTAGGACACGTCGTGCTGCGCGGCACCGTGGACCACCAACAGCAGTGGCAGGACCTTCTCAGCCAGTACCGGGCGGTCAATGACGCCGGATTCGACTCCTACTGCTACGGCAACCATTTCCTGATCGACCCCTTCCAGCACTTTCAGCCTTGGACGGTGTTGGCCCGCATGGCCGCCGAGCCTGGAAACATGACCCTGGCAACGTCAGTACTACTCCTCCCCCTCTTGAACCCTGTTGAGGTCGCGGAACAGGCGGCAACGCTGGACCACATCGCGGAGGGACGGTTCGTATTGGGAGTGGGCTTGGGTTACCGGGTCGAAGAATGCGAGGCATTCGGAATAAAGATGTCGGAGCGCGGCGGGCGTATCACCGAGTCGCTGGAGCTCATGCGGCGGCTGTGGACCGAGGACGAAGTGACCCACCACGGCAAGTACTACCACGTCACCGGCGCCAAGCCCACGGCAAGGCCCTACCAGAAGCCCGGCCCCAAGGTCTGGCAGGCGGCGATGAGCGACCCCGCAATCCGCCGGGTGGGCCGCACCGGAGACATCCTCTTCGTAGGCCCGGCCCAGGGGAACGAGTCCATCCGCAAGCAGATAGACCTTTACCACGAAACGCTGGAGAAGAGCGGCCACGAGCGACCCGAGGACATGGTCATCGTGAGAGAATTCTTCTGCGCCAGTACCCATGAAGAAGCCATCACGAAAGCGCGGGCCGGGTTTGAGACCAAATACCGGGTCTACCGGGAGCAGGGACTCCACGGCTCCGACGAGGAATTGGCCAGAAAGGTGACTGGAGACCTGGAAACCCTGATGGAAGAGACGTTTGTGCTGGGCAGCCCGGAGGAGTGCCTGGAGCAGATCGAAGAATACGAAAACATGGGATTCACCGACGTCATAGTTCGGTTGTTCTACCCTGAGATGTCCCAGACCGAAGCGCTGGAACACATCAGCTTGGTCGGTGAAAAAGTCATTCCGGAGATGCACCGCCTCTAGAGGCTCCGGCCTAGGGGCAAGCGAAGGACGCGTTGGGCGAAGCAGGCATCTGGATAACGGTGATTCTGGTTGGGCTGGTGGCCCTGGGTGTGCGAGAGTACGCCCGGACCAGCGGGACTTTTGCGGCCCGCATGGACCAGATCAAGATTACGCTCATGGCTGCTTCTCTGATCCTGTTGGCAATCACGGCGACCGTTTTGTCCATCGGTTTCATCATCGCGATCGTAGTGGTAGAGATCTGGCAGCCACTGTTGGTCGCCTTTGCGGTGATTGCTGGAATAGTGGCCTCGATTGTTTGGCTGCGACGCCCCAGGGCTTAAATAAACGGCCTCAAGAGTTATTAAATACTAGGAGCGAGAATTGGAAGTTGGAGTTATCTTTCCGCAGACGGAGGTCGAGCCCGACCCGTCGGCCATCAAGGACTTCGCCCAGGCGGCTGAGGAGATGGGCTATGCCTACATCTTTATCGCCGACCACGTGCTGGGCGCGGACCCGGCGCATCATGATTTCCCGGCCCTCCGCACCTACAACCACAAGTCGGTGGTGCACGAGACCCTGACGCTGATGGGCTATCTCTCGGCCATCACGGAACGGGTTGGCCTGGCCACGGGCATCCTGATCCTGCCCCAGCGTCAGACGGTGCTGGTGGCCAAGCAAGCGGCCGAGATCGATGTGCTATCCGGTGGACGCCTGCGTCTGGGCATCGGCGTCGGCTGGAACACCGTGGAATATGAGGCCCTGGGCGAAGACTTCCACAACCGGGGAGCGCGCAGCGCCGAGCAGATCGAGGTGATGCGGCTGCTCTGGACTCAGGACGTGGTGGATTTTCACGGCAAATGGCACAACATCAGCCACGCCGGCCTCAACCCGCTGCCGGTTCAACGGCCCATCCCCATCTGGTTGGGCGCGGGCAGTTCCCAGAGCCCGACCCCTCCGGACTCAGTGCTGAAAAGGGTGGCCCGGCTGGCCGACGGCTGGTGCCCCAACTTCAATCCCGACGAAGCAGGCCGCGCCATCGTGGAGAAAACCCACGGTTTCATGCGGGAGATGGGCCGCGACCCCAGCGCTCTGGGGCTGGACGGCCGCCTCCGCACCGGCGGCAGGCAACCCGAAGACTGGATGGACGAGGCCAAGGCCTGGCAGGAACTGGGCGCCACCTACCTTTCCATCGAGAACCGGCAAGCGGGCCTGAAAACAGCTTCAGAGCACATCGAGGCCATGCGCAAGTTCAAAGACGCCACCGGTCTAAAATTCTAGAGACTTCCCGCCATTCGTCACCGGCGAAGACAGGAGTCCCCCACCCGTTCGTGGTGAGCTCCGTCGAACCATGGACGCGCCGAAGTCTGGGTCCTTCGACAGGCTCAGGATGAGCGGAATGCGGTGTCTGCCCCACCTCCGTCATTCCGGCGAAGGCGGGAATCCATGTAGGCTGGCTCGGTCAAACTAAATCTGTGGGGGCGCCTTGGATTCCAGCTTTCGCTGGAATGACGGTGGGGCGGCCCGGAATATTCACAATTTTTGGAGAACCTGACCGATGCCCAATTTCGAGCCCAGAGACCCAGATTATGAAGCCAAGGTGCGCGACAGCTTCGCCCGCCAGAGGGCCATGCAGACCCTGGGCGCGGTGGTGAGCAAAGTTGAGCCTGGTGAAGTGGAGATCGAGATGCCCTACCGGGCCGATCTGACTCAGCAGCACGGCTTCATTCACGGCGGGATCGTTACCGCCATCGTGGACAGCGCCTGCGGGTATGCGGCATTCAGCCTCAGCGCCCCCGACACCGCCATCCTGACCGTTGAATACAAGGTCAACTTCGTCGCCCCGGCCAAGGGAGAACGGTTGGTGGCTCGCGGGGAAGTCATCCGGCCCGGCGCCACCGTCACAGTGTGCAAAGGGAACGTGCTGGCCTACGAAGATGGCAAAGAGAAACTGGTAGCCACCATGCTCACCACCCTCATGCTCATGCCCAACCGGCCTGACTTGGCGGGTTAGATCAGACTACCCCTTCACGTTATTCCGGAGAAAGCCGGAATCCACAAACTATGAACGTCACAAGTGTTAATAGTCACTCCGGCCGCTTGATTTGATTACGCCATTATATTATATTCATTATTATAAAATAATTCGCTACAAAGGATGCAGACAATGACGGCACACAGATTTACCAATGTGATCACCGAAGAAACTGATTGAGTGGGATTTTTAGTGAGGTGTCAGAACGTGCGGCGAAAAAGCAGATCGATCGGCTGGATGTTCATTGCCGCGCCATTATCGAAAAATGCCCTTTTATTTTGCTCGGCACCTCTGACACCGAAGGCCGCTGTGACGTTTCCCCAAAGGGAGATTTCCCCGGTTTTATACGGGTGCTGGACGATAAGACGATCGCCATTCCCGATCTGCCGGGCAATAATCGGCTGGATACGCTCGGAAATATGATAAAGAACCCTCAGGTAGGCTTGATCTTCATGATTCCCGGCATGAATGATACCCTGCGAATCAACGGCAAAGTCCAACTGGTGAGAGACGATGAATTGCTGGAGAGCATGGCTTTCGAAGGGAAATTGCCAAAACTGGCGATCGTCGTTCACGTCCAAGAGGTGTTTACCCACTGCCCCAAGGCATTCGTGCGCTCCAAACTGTGGTCGGATGAATACAGGATCGACCGCAGTGAATTGCCTTCATTCGGAGAGATCTTGAGAGATCACGCAGGTCTTGAATACGATTTGGAGGAGTTTCAGAAAGGGCTCGACGAAAGGTTAGTGACAACGTTGCATTAGCCGCTGATTCGGCCAGATTTCTACCCTAATGCCGGGCCTCATTAACATCTCTGGGAACAGGGGACGAAACAGGGAATCAACTTAATTTAACTAGAGAGGCACGATGCCGCCATGGGCTGGTCCACACATCATCCGGCAGGTCTGATTCATTATTTCGCGCAATCCAGTTATCAGGGCTACACCTTATTCAGCAATCTCGGCGGCCATCACACCTATCTAGTCGACATGGAAGGCCATGTGTGCCATACGTGGCGATCTGACGAGCGCATTCACTACAGCTATCTCCTGCCCAATGGCCACTTGTTGCTGCGGACCGGCCCAGCAGGGCAGGAAGTATCGTTTTTAGACCGCCCAGAGCGAGAATTACTGCCAAGGGGTGGTAGAACAGCAGCCGGGGCCATTTTAGAGTTGGATTGGGACAGCAACGTCGTCTGGGCCTACCGTGATCCTTTGTTGCACCACGACTTTGAACGCCTGCCCAACGGGAACACATTGGTCCTGGTTTGGGAGTCGCTTCCCGAAGAGCTGGCCTCTGATGTCAGCGGCGGTTTCAGCGCCGGCGCCACCAAAGGACAGATGCTTGGCGATGTGGTTCGGGAGGTCACACCGGATGGCGACACCGTCAATGAGTGGCGGTCCTGGGAGTACTTCAGCCTGGAAGAAGACACGATATGCCCTCTGGAAGGACGTCTGGAGTGGACCCACCAGAACTGCTTGAACATAACCGGGGATGGAGACCTTTCGGTGAGTTTCCGCCAAACCAGTACAGTCGGCATAGTTGACCGGTCTAGCGGGGAGTTTAGTTGGAAATGGGGTCCCGGTGAAATATCTCATCAGCACAACCCCACCTACCTGGACAACGGACACGTACTGTTATTCGACAACGGGCCCCACCGACAGGGAATGAGCTACTCGCGGGTCATTGAGGTTGATCCAAGCAATAACCAGGTCGTATGGGAGTATCGAGGCGACCCGCCCATATCATTTTTCAGTTACCACATCAGCGGCGCGGAGAGATTGCCCAACGGCAACACTCTTATTTGCGAGGGCGCACCCGGCCGCATTTTTGAGGTTACGCCCACCCAAGAAATCGTCTGGGAGTACATCAATCCATTCGTCGCTGTGAGCGGCGAACACGCCGGCGGCTCAACATCCGCAAATGGCAACTCGGTGTTCCGTGCCCACCGTTACGGCCCAGATCACCCTGCTCTTCTTGGCAAGGATTTGGACCCGTCGCACTAACGCCAGGTCGACCACGGCAGTCCAGTAGCAACGATATTCCTCGGCTTGCGCCTCGGAATGACAGAGTGTGGGCAGCTTTCGCAAAGATGACTGGAGTGACGCCCTAGTCGAACATCATCACGCTGCGGGCTACTGAGCCTTCTTTCATGTATTTGAAGGCGTCGTTGATGTCTTCCAGTTTCAGGCGTTTGGTGACTAACTCATCTAGCTTGAGCCGGCCCTGCAGGTAGAAATCTATGTAGCGAGGCATGTCCACCCGGAAGTGGTTGGAGCCCATGCTGCTGCCCTGGATGCGCCGCTCCCGTAGGAAGGCATTGCCGTCCAGTTCAATCTTGGTGCCCATGGGAATCATGCCGATGATGGTGGCCGTTCCTCCGGCCCTCAATATCTCAAAGGACAACTCCGCCGTTTCTTTTTTGCCGATGGCTTCAAAGGAATAGTCCACGCCGCCGCCAGTCAGGTCTTTGACCTTCTTTTCAACGTCGCCGCTGGAGGCGTCAATCACGTCGGTGGCCCCAAAATCCCGGGCCAACGTCAGTTTGTCCTCAACGGAGTCGATGGCGATGATGCGCAACGCTCCCGCCAGCCTGGCGCCCTGGACGGCGTTCAAACCCACGCCGCCGCAGCCGATGACCGCCACCGTGCTGCCGGGTTCAACCTTGGCCGTGTTCATGGCGGCGCCCAGGCCGGTGGTGGCTCCGCAGCCGATCAGGGCCATCTGCTCGAAGCCGATGTCCTGCTCGATCTTCACCAGGGAATTCTCGTGCACCAGCATCATCTCAGCGTAGGCGCCGAGGTTGGCGAACTGGGTCACGGGCTCGCCGCCTTGGCTGAGGCGCGGCGTCTCTTCGGGACCGCGGATCAACCCGGTCCGGGTGCAGAGCACGGGGCGTCCGGTGGTGCAGCGCTCGCAGATGCCGCAGAAGACCGACAGGCAACAGATGACCCGGTCGCCGGGAGACACGTAGTGCACCTGGCTTCCCACTTCTTCCACAACCCCAGCGGCTTCATGGCCCAGGAGTATCGGCATCGTCGCCGTGTAGAGCCCCTCGACGAAATGGAGGTCGCTGTGACAAACGCCCGAGGCCTTGGTGCGGACCAGCACTTCCCTGGGGCCGGGGGACGCGATGTCCACCTCTTCGATCTGCAAGGGCTGATTTACCTCGTGCAACACGGCTGCTTTCATGGACAATTACTCCTTATCGTTCTAACGATGAATGATTGGGGGACATGATAGACGGATTATCGTCATGTGGCGAACCAGGCTTGGTCAGCCAGCACCACCGACGTCTCGATCTGGCGGTCTGGGACGTTCCAATACTTGTGGAGCAGCAGTTCTTTCTGTTGGGCTGAGACCACTTTGAAACCGTGGTGTTCGTAGAACCGGACCGCCCACACCGCGTCGGCCCAGGTGCCGATCAGGACCGGGCGGGTCGCCTCGTCCATGATTTGGGCCAGGAGCTCTCCGCCGATGCCCTGGCTGCGTTGGGCCGTGCGCACGTAGGCGTGGCGGATCAGGGTCACGTCCTGCACGTCCTGGATGCCCATCACGCCGGCCAGTTGCCCGTTCTGCTCGTGGCCCAGAAAGGCGACCCCGGCGGCTATCTCCTCCCTAAGTTCCTCGCGAGGCATGTAGGGCTCATGCCAGCGGTCGGGCGGGATTATCCCCCGGTAGGCCTCGGCGGCATCGTTGATGATCTCGTAGATCGCCTCAAAGTCGTTGGCGGCACAATCCCGGATCATGGCTAAACGGTAACCCCTGTGAAATTGAAACTGCTGAGCTTCAGGGCCGGGACTCGGGTGGCGAACCCGACCTCGTTCAGCACCAGTTTGGACTCGCTGCCGATGTGCTCGACGCCGGCCAGGGCCTCCACGTAGGACTGGGTGAATCGCAGGTCCTTCACCGGGTGGGTGATCCGGCCGTTCTCGATCATGAACGTGCCGTCCCGGGTCATGCCAGTCATGACACAGCCTTTGGAATGGGCCAGGCGGGTGTAGAAGAACCGGGTGATGTAGATGCCCCGCTCGGTGGAACCGATCAGTTCTTCAAGGGACGAGCCGCCTTCCCCCATGAACAGATTGCTGGCGATCGGGCCGCCGGTGAAGTAAGCCTGGTGGCCGGTTGAGACCGTGCCCTCTTTCCCGGCGGTATAGGAGTTGTGGACCGGGGTGTTGACCACCCCCTTGGTGATGATGTCCACGCGGCGGCGGGGCACTCCCTCGGCGTCGAAGGGCACCGGCCAGCCGCGGGAGGAAGAGCCGTCGTCCCAGATCGTTACGCTGGGGCTCATGGCTTGGTCGCCCGTCGGCCCCTGGCTATTTAAATAATCGTTCATCCAGCTACGCCCTTCCTGCACCGCTTGCGCGCCCATGCCGTAGAGGCTGAGGGCCTCCAGGATGTCGTCCACGGCGTAGGTGTCGAGCACCACGGGGTATCGGCCAGGCTCGATTGCCACCGGCTCCCGGCCGTCCACCGCCTTGGAGACGGCTTCCCTTCCCAGGGCCTCGGTGTCCATGTCCGAGAGACGCCACGATCCGCCCTTGGCCCAGCCGGCCGAGTCGCCGCTCATGGTGTTGATGATCAACCCGGCGAAGGTCCCGGCGTGGTAGGCCCGCGCTCCGTGGCTGCTGACCACGGCGATCTCCTGCACGCCGGTTCGGCAGGCGCCGGACACGTTCAAGTCGTGCTCCTTGCCTTGGAGACAGACCCCCCGGACGATCTGCGCCCTAGTTTCCGGACTGCAGAGGGCGGTGGCCTCGTCGAAGCTATCGACTTTGGCCGCCTGGGACGGTTGCGGCAGGCCCGCAAAGGCCGGGTCTTCGGGCATCAGCAGGGCGTTCTGGTGGGCCGCCTCGACGGCTTTCCGCACGCCGGCGTCGCTGAGGTCGTTGGTGGTGGCCCGGCCCAGGCGCTTCCCAGTCACCGACCGGATGTTCATCACGATGTTGCTGTGGGCCACGTTCTGGTGGATGGCCCCTCCGGCGAAACGGGACAGCGCCAGGTCCTGGGCGCTGAGATAGATGTCGGTCTCCTGGGCCTCGGAGTAGCCCAGGGCTTTTTCCAGCAGGGCCAGAGCGGCCTCACGCCCCATCATTTCATCACCCCCTTCATTTCATAACTCCTACCTGGATGTTTCGGAACCTGGCCGGCGCCGCGCCGTGGCCGGTGTGGCCCAGCTGGCCGGGCTGCCCCTTGCCGCAATTGGGGATGCCCCACATGGTCCAGTGAGCGTCGTTGCATACGGCGTCGCAGGAGTTCCAAAACTCGGGGGTGATGCCGGTGTAGGTGCAGTTCCGCAGTATCTTGCCCAACTTGCCCTTCTTGATCTCGTAGCCAATCTCCGTGCCGAACTGGAAGTTGTACCGCCGATCGTCTATCGACCACGACCGGTTCATCTCCATCAAGATGCCGTCGTCGGTGTCGGCGATCAGGTCATCCAGCGTCCAGTTGCCCGGCTCCAAGCTCACGTTGGTCATGCGGATCAGCGGGATGCGGTTCCAAGAAGCTGCCCGCATGGAGCCGTTGGATTGCAGGCCCAGTCCGGATGCGGTCTCCCGGGATGTCAGGTAGCCTACGAACCTCCCAGCCTCAACTACCGGCGTCGACTGTGCGGGAACGCCTTCGTCGTCCCATCCGTACGAACCCAGGCCCGGAAGCCGGACGCTGTCGGCGGTGATGTTTACCTGCTCGGAACCATACTGAAAATTATTCAGCTTGTCCGTGGTGAGGAACGAGGTCCCGGCGTAGGCTGCTTCTGAGCCCAAGACGCGGTCCAACTCGATGGCGTGTCCGCAAGACTCGTGGATCTGGAGTCCCAACTGAGAGGCGCCGACGATCAACGTCGTAACTCCGGCCGGGCAGTGGTCCGCCGACAACAGGTCTACGGCTTCCGTGGCGGTCCGCTCGGCGTTGCCGGCCAGGTCCATGGCGTCAACGAACTCCCATCCGGCGCAGCCCTGTTGCCGCATGGACTGGGGGTAGGAACGCCGCTGCACCTCGCCGTTGCCCCTGGCGGTGGCCATGATGCCGCCGCCGGCTTCGTAGATGGTCTGCTCAACGTGTGCGCCCTCGCTATTGACGAAGGTCTTGTGCTCTTTGCTGAAGATCAGGTTGCCGGTGCGGGCCGATATGCCCTTCACCGTGCCCATGCGCCGGTCGGCTTCCAACAGCAGACCCAACTTGTCTTCCGAGGAGATGGAGAATGGGTCGATGCTGACGGGAGTGGTATAAACGCCCTGGGAGGTCACCGGCGGGCCCAAGGAGACAGGGCCGTTGCTGGACTGGGCCGAGGCCAAGGCGATCTCCACCGCCAAGCTGGTGGCCCGGTCAACTTCAGCCGGGGTGATGATGTTGGTCGAGGCGAATCCCCACGACCCGTTAACTAAAACCCGCACGCCGATGCCCAAAGACTCGTCGTTGCTGATGGTATCGACCACTCCGGTGCGCACGACGAACCGCTCCTGGTTGGTCTCAACCAGCCGCACGTCGCAGTAGGATGCGCCTTTCATGGCGGCGAGATCCAGAGCCCTGGATAAAAAGTCGTCCATGGGCATTCTCTTCTCCCTGCTAGAGACTATTGGCGTCGTAAATAGTAATGATTGCTATAGATATTACTTGTATCCGATTGACCGCGTTCGTTTTGCGCAGATAAATGTCCTAGAACATGGACCGTTTCTGAAGCAGATTGACATATTCTAGCTATTTAGCGCGGACAAACACCCATGATTGTTGGTGGAACCGGCCGGGAAAAGTTGACATCATGAATACGGATAACTTATATTTCCGTATCTGCTTCCACAATCTACGGATTCTGGGCGACTGGTGAGTACTACGGCTCAGCGCAGGGAAGGGAAACCAACGGTTCGAACACGCCAAGGATTGTACGTGCCGTAGGGGATGAGGGGAAGTATCTATCAAGGATGGGGATTCTGCGCACCACCGACTTCATGGTAGCGCCGGGGGACTCCGATTAAAGCGACTGCGGCAAAGCGGTCGATTCTCCAGAGGAGGCAACTACTAGATGAAGAAGTTGCAGAAGTTTACGTTTCCAGTCGTGATAGGCATCTTTTTGTTGATCTTGGCCGCATGCGGCGGCGACGATGAAAGCGCCAGCGGAGGCAGTCAACCAGCGACGGACGACGGCAAAACCTACTCGTTCCAGATAGCATGTATCAACCGAACCCTTTTGCCATGTATCGTTACTGCGGACAACTTCGCCAAGGCCGTCGAAGAAAGGTCCAACGGCAGGATAACCGTGGAGATATCCTCGTTCCCAGAGTTGGGTTTGGCCGGTCCCGACACGCTGAGGCTCGTTGACGACGGCACCTTGGGGATGGCCGAGATCTACTCGGGATACGTCGGAGGAGACCTTCCCATCATTGATGTCGGCAATCTGTGGGGTCTCGCACCTGATGACGAGGCCCACTTGGAAGTCACCGACGCGCTGTACGATGACATGAAGCGTATCTTTAAAGAAGAGTCGGCCGGGGTAGTGATTTACCGCCATTTTTATTCCAACCAATACTTTTGGAGCAAGGAGCCCTTGGTTGGTTTGGCCGACTACAAAGGAAAGAAAATCCGCCAACATAGCACCGTATTGGGAGACATGTTGTCCGGACTTGGCGCCGATGGTCAATTCGTAGCCTTTGCTGAGGTCTATACCTCATTGGAACGCGGAATCTTGGATGCCGGTATCACTGCAAGCGATGCAGGCTTTGGACAGCGTTGGTATGAGGTGGTCGATTACCTGGTGGGTCCGATTGTCGGCTCAATCGGCGTTAGTTACATCACGATAAACGGCGACCGCTGGAACGAATTACCGGCCGACCTGCAGGCTATTGTCATGGAAGAAGGCCAGAAGAATGAGGCCAAGAACATGGATCTGTTGCTAAATAAATGGCGTGAAGAAGGAGAGCAGATGAACATTGATGCGGGGATGCAGGTCAATGACTTCACTCCGGAAGTGAAGGCCAAGCTTCGCGAAATCGCTCTAGAAATAATCATCCCCAACTGGGTTGAACGGCTTGGCGGACCCGATACAGAGGGTGTCCGTTTATTCAACGAAAAGGTGTCTCCGATAGTGGGCGTCAGGATCAACCCGGACGGAAGCGCCTCGGAAACCAACTAAAAGAGGGCTCCCAACAGAGGCTCTCGAAGGTGCCCATAGCCCGGCGTGGGAAGAATGGATACTCATTAGAGGGCTTTGATTATAAAGGCCATGGAGGGTCCCAAAAACATGGGTTAGAGCCGGTCTAACGTTCGGGCTTGGCATCCGTGGTAGTCACCAGATTCGGTCGCAGCAACGTGGCCAATTTTCCAGAGGAGGCAACTAGATGAAGAAGTTGCAGAAGTTTACGTTTCCAGTCCTGATTGGCATCTTTGTGTTGATCTTGGCCGCATGTGGCGGCGACGATGACAGCAGCACGACCAGTGACACAAGCGCCGGTAGCACTACCGCTGCCGCTGC
>Ga0066376_10000922_pt1 | contig 28381 bp, 27 predicted proteins | sample Knorr_S15_td_Bot_FD_77009 | JGI IMG/M metagenome (GOLD analysis project Ga0066376, IMG submission 77009) | Marine microbial communities from Southern Atlantic Ocean transect - Knorr_S15_td_Bottom_ad_5009_LV_A | ecosystem: Environmental > Aquatic > Marine > Oceanic | place: Southern Atlantic... | reverse complement strand
TGATGCAATGCAAGGATCCCACGTTGCTTGCGGTATTGCTGGAAGACGCGATTGCTGTTACAGGGGTTGTTTTCGCTGCGACCGGTATCATGCTCGCGCGGACATTGGATAATCCACTATGGGATATCAGCATGTCGGTTGTGATTGCTGTGATGCTCGGTGTTGTCGCGGTCGTGTTGGGTCGGATCAACATGCGTTTTCTGAGCGACATTCGGGACGTTGAGGCAGAAAACCTATTTACAGTAATTGTCGAGACTCACCGGGAGGTAGAGCGCTGTCACGATGTGAGAAGTATCGTGATTGATGAGCACCATACGGTACTCGTGGCGGAAGTGGAAGTGCGTGAAGAAATGATGTTGGCGGGGCTGAGGCAGGAGATTGATCGCCACGAACAATTTTTGCTGGAACGGGTTGCGCCAGATAAAAGAAGTGATGTCGCTTTGCTCGAGTATATTGCGGACCGCTCGGTAGTGGAGGCCACTTTGGACCGGACAGAACAGATTGTCGATGAGCTTGAGAAGGCGTTGCGGGAACGCTGTCCGCGGGTTTCGCATGCGACCATCGAAATCCAAGGCATGGTTGAAGACGGTCCTGAGTAATTCCGAAGTTTATCCATGAGGTCCTCACCTGGAATTGCAGTGGTAGGATGTCGCTACGTCATCGGATCATGAGAGCTTGGTAATGAGAAAATGGTTAATGCTGGTTGTAGTGGGGATGTCGGTGTCGGCTGGCGCTGATGACGCGGAGATCAAGACGTTCGGACAAAAGTTCAGTTACGCACTTGGCTATCAATTGGGCAGTGATTTGGCAGGCCAGGTGTTGGGGAAACAGCTTGAGTTTGATGCTGAGCTATTTGCCCGGGGCATTGCAGATGTGCTGTCGGGTCGGGATCCGGTTCTTAATGCACAGGAAATGGAAGCAGCCTTTGAGGAACAGCGCAAGAAAAATCCCCCAGCGGTGTCGGTTGCCGAGCGAAACAGTAAGGACGGTGAGGCGTTTCGGGCCGCCAACCGCCTCAAAGAAGGAGTCGTCCAAATGGAGAGTGGGTTGCAATACCGCGTGGTTAAGGCTGGTAGCGGCGCGGTGCCCACGCTTAAGAGCAAGATGGCGGTGCATTATCGTGGTCGGCTGATCGACGGCACGGAGTTCGACAGTTCCTACAAACGTGGTTACCCGGTTGTGATGACCCCGAGTCAGATTATTCCCGGATTTCGCATGGCACTCCTGAATATGGTGGAAGGTGACACTTGGGAGGTTGTGATTCCACCGCAACTTGCTTATGGCCCATCCGGAGCGGGTCAGGTGATTGGCCCGAATCAGACGCTCATTTTTGACATTGAACTGCTGGAGATTAAATGAGAAAAGTTTCTGGGATGCGTAATGCGAGGTCAAGCGTCCACTATGTGCCGGCATTCATCAGAACAATACCCATTGTTACCATCACGGCCGCCGTCAGTCGGATGGGTCCGAAGCGTTCTAAGTAGGCGGGCGCCAATCAATGCAGCCATGACGACGCTCGTTTCCCGAAGAGCCGCAACGATGACAATGGTGTTAGAGTTCATGACGTAAATGACCAACCCATATGCTCCCGCCGCAGCTATTCCACCCCCCCAACAGGCTGCGCCAGTTACACCTGACGTAACCGCCTAGTTGTTGACGACGGATGAAGGCTATCAACAAGCCGAAGATCACGGCTTCGAGCATAAATAGGCTCGCGATGTATCCCAGAGCATTGCCAGAGTGGCGAACGCCGAGTGCATCAGTCAGGGTGTATGCTGAAATCCATATGCCTGTCAGCAGGCCAAACGAAAGCGGTTTCCATTGGTGCCGGTCAGGAAGGCCTTGTTCTAGGCCAAGAGTGATGATCCCACCTGAAACAACAAGGATCCCCGGAGCGTGGTGCCGCTGATGAGTTCGCTGGCGAACACCACGGCGCCACCGACGACGATCAGCGGTGCGGTGCCCCGAGCGATGGGATAAACATAGGACAGTTCACCCACTCGGTACCCTTGGGCTAAAGGCCAGTAGTAGCCCCAGTGAAACATCACCGATAACCCCAGATAAGGCCACGCCGCTCGGGCGGGCGAGTTAGCAAATGGCAACAGAAAAACACAAATTGCCCCGGCCACGATATGTATGAGGGCCAGGCCGAGCATTTTGTCATCGCCTGATTTGACAACGGCGTTCCGGCTAGCGTGTAGCAGAGCCGCTACAAGAATCACCAGACAGGTGGTGCTAGTCATGTCGAGGGGTTTGGTTTTGACAATCGAGCGCTAGGTTGCCAGATTGCGACCCTGACCGACCAGATGAGGCAAATCCTTCCAGCTCGCCTTTGCTCAAGACATCAGTGCGGCCCAGAATTGGCCGCCATGGCCTGGGCGCTGAACACAGGCGGTTTGTTGCGGACTCCTAACATCTTCATGCGATGAATATACTGATTGCAGATAAATTCCCCGAGGCAGCGGTTGATCAACTGATTGCCGAGCAGCACGAGTGTTTGCTCCGTCCAGAGCTCGGTGGAGATAGCTTGATAGCAGCCTTGGCTGATGTCGAGGTGCTGGTCGTTCGTAGCACTCAGGTGACCGCTGAGATGATGGTTTCCGCGGAGCGACTGCGTCTCATTGTGAGAGCCGGATCGGGGACCAATACGATTGACACGTTGGCTGCGGTTAAGTGCGACATTGCAGTTTGCAATGTGCCAGGTCGTAATGCAGCGGCAGTTGCGGAACTGGCTATGGGGCTTTTGATTTCGATTGATCGAAAGATTCCTGACAATGTGTTTTCATCGAGAGCCGGGCGCTGGAACAAGAAGTCCTTTTCGGCATCCAGGGGGCTCGTTGGTCGCCGAATGGGGATATTTGGTCTGGGGGCCACAGGTTTTGCGATGGCGCAGCGCGCCATCGGTTTTGATATCGAGGTTTATGCGATCGATCGGCCAGAACGTTTCGAAGAAAAATATCGCCAGGTGAAGAAACTTGGCGTGAAATTGGTTGTTGACCAGGATTCGTTGATCGAGGTGTGCGACATTCTTAGTTTCCATGTCCCGGTAACGGACCAGACCCGCAATATGGTGAATGCCAATTTTCTGGCCAAGCTTGCACCGGGAACCATCATCATCAATACCTCCCGTGGTGACTTGATAGATGAACCTGCTCTGATTGAGATAATGGATAAAAAGAATATTCTTGTTGGCTTGGACGTATACCGGGATGAGCCTGGAACTGCACAGGGTGAGTTTGACTCGGCACTGGCTCGGCACCCGAACGTTTATGGTACTCACCATATTGGTGCATCAACCACCCAGGCACAGATCGCCGTGGCGGCTGGTGTACTTGAGGTGATTGATGCGTTCACCTCTGGGCATATCATTAACTGTGTCAATCCATCGATTGGGCAATGAGGTAACGTTGACTATGACTCGGGCACACAACTTCAGTGCTGGTCCTTGCACCTTGCCAGTAGAGGTGCTGGAGGCCTTGCAGGCGGAAATGGTTGATTATCAGGAGTCGGGCATGTCGTTGATTGAGATGAGCCATCGAGGTCAACATTTCGACGCGGTTTTTGAAGAAGCCATTACGCTGGTTCGAGAGCAATATGGTGTGCCGAATGAGTTCGAGATTCTGTTATTGCAGGGTGGCGCCACTTTGCAGTTCTCGATGGTGCCAATGAACCTCCTTGGCGATGGCACTCGGGCTGCTTACGTTAATTCCGGACATTGGGCGAAAGGCGCCATCGCAGATGCTGGTTATTACGGGGACGTTTATGTGGCATGGGATGGTAAGGACGATCGTTATGGTCGTATGCCAATCACCGAAGAACTTGAACTTTTGCCGAATACTCGTTATCTGCACATCACATCGAATGAAACGATCGGTGGCATTCGTTATTTCGAATGGCCAGAGGTAGAGGTGCCACTCGTAGCAGATATGTCATCAGACTACATGACACGACCCGTTCCGTGGTCGCGTTTTGATCTTGTGTATGGTGGTGTGCAAAAAAATCTTGGTCCGGCAGGACTCGCTATGGTGATCGTTCGTCGTTCCGCTCTAGATGATGCCAGCGATCAAATTGGGCAATATCTTCGGTATTCTGTTCAGGTCGATAAATCATCGATGTTCAATACACCACCGGTATTCGCAATTTACGTTCTCGGTAAGGTTCTGAAATGGATGAAGAAGAAGGGAGGCCTCGAGGGCATCGAGCAGGAAGCCAACCGCAAAGCATCGTTGCTCTACAGCGCGATCGATGGGAGTAACGGGTATTACGACTGCCCGGTTACCCCTGCGTATCGGTCAGTCATGAATGTTGTTTTTCGCCTTCCCAATGAAAAACTCGAAGAACAATTTCTGAGGGAGGCCACTGCTGCCGATTTGGTCAATCTGAAGGGGCACCGCACAGTCGGCGGGTGTCGAGCCAGCATTTACAATGCGATGCCGATGGAAAGCGTCGTGGTGCTAACTCAGTTCATGCAAGATTTCTGCAGCCGAAATTCGGCTTGAAAAGCGTCGGGGTACCCGTGAGATCATGACTGACATCCAGCCATTTTCTGCGCATACGGTACTGCCGCCAATGGCAAAGTCAGTAGTTGCGCCGTACTACGATTCCATGTCGGCAGCGGAACGTTTCCAGTTCGCCGAACGGCACTCGGACAATTATTTGAATGCGATGCGATCGGTTGATGAGTATCCGTTAGGGGCGGCCCCATCGATGGATACCTTGATGGCCAACAATCGGCGCACGTTGACCAGATTATTGACTAATGGGTCGTTTTCGCCATGTCGTGCGTCCGCGCTCTACATATACCGGCAGGAGTCAAATGATCATGAGCAATCGGGACTGGTTGCGGCGGTGCCGCTGGCCGAGTACGAGCAGGGTCGTATGCTGCCCCACGAGTACACCCGCGGCGACCGAGAAGAGCAACTGACTCGTTACTTGGAAAGCGTTCGGGCAAGTTCGAGTCCTGTGTGTCTTGCTTACGCCGGTCAAGCGAAAATTGCAACGCATCTTGATGAGGTGATGGAGACAGAACCGCTCCTCGACTTTGTTACGGACGATCGAGTGCGTCAAATGGTTTGGCGGGTGAGTGATCCAGAGAGGATCACGGAACTACAACATTATTTTTCCAAGGTTGGTACGACCTATATTACCGATGGACACCATCGGGCAGCCGCTGGGGCGAGATTTGCAGCACGTCAGATACGCGCAGGTCAGATTGTGTCTCCTGATGCAGGCTGGGCTCAGCTTCTGGCTTTGCTGGTGCCGCTAGAGGATCTTCGACTGTTGTCTCATAATCGTTATGTGCGTCATCCCGATGGGTTTGATCAGGGCGCATTCCTGCGCGCATTGTCGAATGTGGTGGCGGTTGAAAAAATTCACTCTGAAGCGATCGCACAGGCCGGGCCGAGGGGATCTGGGCAATTTATTATGTTGCTCGGAGGAGAGAATTATCGTCTCGATATTGATTCGACCCGCTTGCCTAGTGAGCTGGTTACTAATTTGGATGTTTCCTTGTTGCAGAACCAAATTTTGGCACCGTTACTTAACATCCGTGACCCCCGCACCGATTTGCGTTTGGGTTTTCTAAGCGGAGAACTCGGTTTGGCAGGACTCCGTGCCTGCTGTGATAAGGACTGTGATGTCGGGTTTGTGTGTTTTCCCCCGACTGTCGAACAATTAACAAGCGTGGCTGACAATCGCCAGGTGATGCCACCAAAGTCGACTAATTTCGTGCCGAAGGCGCGGTCAGGTCTATTCGTTCGAATGTTCTAGTCGGTCTCATGGTCTAAGTCCGTTTCCTGTGATTAAGTAAGTGCCTTTCAACAGGGCATGTTGCCAGGTTAATAAACCCCCGACAGCACAAGGATTTTGTGGTCGCGAATAGGGTTGTTTTTGTCGCGTGTGCAGGTGGCATTAAGACGAACTTGATATGGTGCTTGACTGCTACTACCGCTAGAATTCCGCGCGATTGCAGCAGTTGAGTAACGCCATGAATGATGCCCCAGATTCCAAGGTGCCTGAAGACGACGAGATCGATCTTAGGGCCCTGAGTAATGATGAACTCGTCGAACAGATGCACGACGATCTCTACGATGGTCTTAGGGAGGAGATTGTAGAAGGCACCCACATCCTACTGGAACGGAACTGGGCGCCAGATAAAGTGCTCAACGATGCATTAGTGGAGGGCATGCGTGTTGTTGGGATTGATTTTCGCGATGGCATACTTTTTGTGCCGGAAGTTCTGATGGCGGCAAATGCGATGAAAGGGGGTATGCAATTGTTGCGGCCTTTGCTCGCAGAAACTGGTGCCGCAACGATTGGCAAAATGGTTGCCGGCACTGTTAAAGGTGATATCCACGATATCGGGAAAAATCTGGTGTGTATGATGATGGAAGGCGCCGGTTTTGAAGTCATTAACATTGGCATCAATAACTCGGTCGAAGAGTACCTAGCCGCGCTCGAAGAACACCAGCCTGACATTCTTGGTATGTCGGCGCTGTTAACGACCACCATGACGTATATGAAAGTGGTCATTGACACGTTGATAGAAAAGGGACTGCGCGATGATTACATCGTCATGGTTGGTGGCGCGCCGCTGAATGAAGAGTTTGGCGAAGCCATCGGCGCGGACGCCTATTGCCGAGATGCCGCGGTAGCGGTGGAGACGGCAAAACAGCTGATTGCTGAGCGACGTGGCAGGCGGCTGTCGGCCTGAACGGTCTTGATTGGGCAGATGTCCAATGACGCATCCCTGTTGATCATTGCCTGCGGTGCGCTTGCTCATGAAATCACTGCGCTGATCGAAGTCAATCGCTGGCAGCATGTGAGCATTCAGTGTTTGCCTGCGGAGTTGCACAATAGGCCGGAGGAAATACCAGGCGCCGTGAAGGCGAAACTCAACGAGACAGGTAAACAATTTGATCAAGTTTTCATCGCTTATGCGGACTGTGGTACGGGCGGTATGCTCGATAAGCTTCTTGAGGCAGAAGGCATAGAACGGCTCCCTGGCGCACATTGTTATGAATTCTTTGCCGGGACAGATCGGTTTGCCCAGTTGCATGAGCGTGAGCCGGGGACCTTTTATCTGACCGATTTTTTGGCGCGTAATTTTGACCGCTTAGTGATTCAGGGGCTTGGTCTTGACCGCTATCCAGAGCTACAGGAACAGTATTTCGAAAACTACCACAGGTTGGTCTATCTCTCACAAGGGGATTCTGCCGATCTGCTTGAGCGCGCCCGTGGTGCCGCCGCCCAACTGGGACTTGAGTTCGAGCATGTCATGACAGGTTATGGGCAACTTGAAGAATCACTGATAAGGGTCGCCAGCCCAACGGCATGACAGCCCGATGGCAAAATTAATCACCATCTATTGGCGGGATATTCCGTCGCAGATTGTAGCGAAGGCGGGTCGTCGTAGCGCTAAGGTGCGTCTCGCCAATCGTTTTCAGGAGGCTATAGATCGCGCGGCAATGCGCGCGGGAAAGGGCAGCAGTGATGCTTATCTTAGTGAATGGCGCCGCGACTCGAGACATTGCAGTGATGATCTCGAAGTCGAGGCGCAGGCCGCTGCGGACAGTTTAGATCAACAATTTAGTGACGGTGATTTACTCGTGTTGATTCGCTCAAAAGGTGTGGCTACTGCTGCAGAGGAATAATAAGAATGACCACAACATTAGTTAGTTCTGCCAAACGCGAGGTTCGCATAGGCTTTGATCAGCCATTCTGCATTATAGGCGAGCGGATCAACCCCACAGGTCGCAAACGTCTGGCAGAAGAGATGCGCAGCGGCGACTATAGCCGAGTCGAAGCGGATGCCCTGGCGCAGATTGAAGCCGGTGCCCACATGTTGGACATTAACGCGGGTATTCCGCTTGCCGATGAGCCTCGGATATTGGCTGAGTGCATTCAATTAGTGCAGGCCTTGACTGATGTTCCGCTTTCGATTGATTCTTCAATCGTCGCTGCGCTCGAGTCTGGTCTTTCAGTTTATCAGGGTAAGGCACTCGTCAATTCGGTGACCGGTGAAGAGGAACGGCTTGAATCTGTATTGCCACTGGTGAAGCGTTATGGTGCGGCGGTAGTTGCAATTTCAAATGATGAAACGGGTATTTCCGAGGACCCAGATGTGCGTTTTTCGGTAGCAAAGAAAATTGTCGAGCGGGCAGAAGATCACGGAATCGCCCGTGCGGATGTTGTTGTTGATCCGCTTGTGATGCCGATCGGTGCCATTAACAGTGCGGGTTGTCAGGTGATGGAAATCGTTCGACGTCTGCGTGAAGAGCTGAAAGTCAATACGACCTGTGGGGCGTCGAATGTCAGTTTTGGCTTGCCCAATAGACATGGGTTGAATGCGGCTTTTCTTAGTATGGCGATCGGTGCCGGTATGACGTCAGCCATTACCAGTCCATTGCATGCGGAAACTATCCAAGCTGTAATGGGGGCGGATGTGATGATGGGGCATGATCCACACTGTAAACGCTGGATGAGCCGATACCGGGAACCTCCGGCCGAAGGTGTTCTTACACGAGAAAGGGGACGCGCCGGTCGGGCCCGACGACGCTCGGTATGACCGAGAAAGCGCTGGCAGGGGGATGCCTGTGTGGCGGGGTTCGCTTTCGTATTCATCGCCCGGTTCGCGATGTATGGGTGTGCCATTGTTCCCAATGTCGTCGGACCAGCGGCCATTATTGGGCGACAACGGCCGTTGCGTTGGAGCGTTTTGAACTCACCGAGTCAAAGACGCTGCGGTGGTTTCGATCCTCGGAGAAGGCCCGTCGCGGTTTTTGCCATTCCTGCGGTGCAAGCCTGTTTTGGCACAGAGACAACCGTGAACAGATGAACATTAGTGCGGGATCTATTGATGGCCCCACCGGGCTGGTCACTGAGCGACACATTTATCTGGACGATGCTGGGGATTATTACCAGATTCATCCACAGGAGTTGCTCGAAGCTGGCACAGCCATGGATGATAACTGATGTTAGTAGTACCAGAGAGTCCTCCATCTGCCAGCGCCGCGGCGGACGTCCGAGTGGTTTTTACACCGTCGGGGCGCCGCGGGCGGTTTGCTAAAAATACCACCGTCCTTGAGGCAGCGCGTGAGTTGGGTGTTGATCTTGATTCAGTTTGTGGAGGTCGGGGTATCTGTGGCCGTTGTCAGATCGAGCTTAGCGAAGGTTCTTTTGCCAAACACGGTATTGAATCGAGGCATGATCATTTGTCATCGTTTACACGCGTCGAGGCTGATTACGCGCGAGAGCAGTCGTTGGCCGATAACCGACGACTAGGGTGTTCGAGTCGTATTCTGGGAGACGTGGTGATCGATATTCCTCCCGACAGCCAGGTGCATCGGCAAGTGGTGCGCAAGCGAGCCGAGGTTCATGACATGGATGTCAATCCCTTGGTTCGTCTTTGCTTTATCGAGGTCGCTGAGCCGAATATGCACGATCCTTCGGGTGATGTGCGTCGAGTTCGTGAGGCGATCGAATTCGAATGGGGGTTAACGGACCTTGCCATTGATCTAACAGTTGTCGAGGAATTGCAGACTATTCTGCGACTCGGGAAGTGGAAAGTTACTGTGGCGGTGTACGATGGGCACGACATTATTGCGATATGGCCAGGCTTCAAGGATCGAGTGCTGGGGCTTGCCGTTGATGTAGGTTCGACCACTATTGCTGCACATCTTTGTGATCTGGCCAGCGGGGATGTGTTGGCTTCATCAGGAATGATGAATCCACAGATCAGGTTTGGAGAGGATTTAATGAGTCGGGTGTCATACGTGATGATGCACCCGGATGGGGTTGTTCAGATGACCGATGCGGTGCGTTCTGCGATTTGTACTCTGGTTGATGAAGTATGTTTAGAAGCCCAGGTCGATGCACTTGATATTTTGGACAGTACTTTTGTTGGCAATCCGGTGATGCATCACTTGTTATTAGGTTTGAGTCCGGTAGAACTCGGTGTTGCTCCCTTTGCGTTGGCGACTGATGAGAGCGTTCGACTTCAGGCGAGCGAATTGGATTTGTCGTTTCACCCTGGAGCGCGTGCCTACACCTTGCCATGTATTGCAGGGCATGTCGGTGCAGATGCTGCAGCTATGGTGCTTTCAGAAGCGCCCTATCTTCGAGATGAGGTGACACTGTTGGTTGACATAGGGACTAACGCGGAAATTATTTTGGGTAATCGCGCTCGACTCCTGGCTGCTAGTAGCCCGACCGGACCTGCTTTTGAAGGTGCGCAGATTAGTTGTGGCCAACGGGCTGCACCCGGTGCCATCGAGCGCGTTCGTATTAATCCCGAAACCCTTGAGTCGCGATTTAAGGTTATCGGCAGCGAGATGTGGTCAGATGAGATCGGGTTTGAAACATCGATTGCTAACATTGGTGTCACCGGTATCTGTGGGTCAGGCATCATCGAAGTTGTTGCCGAGATGTTTCTGGTTGGCCTGGTCCAGGCGAATGGTGTGATTGACGGACAACTCGCGTCTCGCTCAAGCCGGGTCGTTGCTGACGCGCGAACCTGGGCCTATGTTCTCCATCGCGGAGATCAGGAAATACGAGTCACCCAGAATGACATTCGAGCCATTCAGTTGGCGAAGGCGGCGCTGTACGCGGGCATTCAGTTACTGATGGAGCATCTGGGTGTCTCGGCCGTTGACCGTATTCGACTGGCTGGCGCCTTCGGCGCACATATCGACGTCAAATATGCAATGGTGTTGGGGCTCATCCCCGACTGCACTTTGGAACACGTTACTGCGGCGGGGAATGCCGCTGGAACAGGGGCCCGCATCGCATTGCTTGATCGCAACGCGCGACAAGAAATCGAACGGGAGGTGCGTCGAATTGAGAAGATCGAGACGGCAATTGAACCACGCTTTCAGGAACATTTTGTCGCCGCGATGGAAATTCCCCACGAGAATGCGGAATTTACAGAATTATTGAAGGTTGTCGATTTGCCTAAGCGAAGCGCGAAAACGTCAGTATCGACTCGGCGTAAACGGCGCCGACCGCATCGATGAGCATTTTGTCATGTTGGGGCTGGGTGGTCCAGGTTGTCAGGTCCGCGAGAGAGGGCTACCCTTTGAAGTGTGAATTCACGCAATGTAGATGGACCTGAATGGGTAGAACGGGCTGAGCAAGCACTTACGCAAGTGCCTTTGTTCTCAGGGCTTGATGGTGTGGTGTGTCGTGAGATTGTCAGTCAAGGTCGTTTGCAATGTGTCTCTAGGGGTGCGGTGGTAGTGACTGAAGGTGACGCACCCAAAGGGCTTTATCTGGTCTTATCGGGACGATTGAAGGTTTTCCTGAATGATGATGCGGGCCGTGAAGTGGTGCTGACCATTGAAGAGTCAGGAAGTGCCTTTGGAGAAATTTCGTTGCTTGATGAGGAGCCCCGTTCAGCATCCGTGGCGGCGATCGAACCGTGTGAGCTTGTTGTCATAGGCAAAGAAGCGTTACTTGATCTTTTACGGCAGAATCCGGAACTTTCTCTGGCAATGATTCGGTCACTTGCTGCATTGGTCAGAAGGCTTTCAGGGAATATTCGGACCTTGGCGCTTAAGAACATCTATTCCCGTTTGATCCACTTGCTCGAGAGTCGCGCGCAGCAGGAAGGTGATCACCGCGTGATCCACGAACGACTGACCCACCAATTGATGGCCGACATGATTGGTGCATCGCGAGAAATGGTAAGTCGAATCATGAGTGATCTTAGTAAAGGCGGCTATATTGAGACTTCGAGAGAGTCGATTTGCATTAAGCGACGATTGCCATCAGGTTGGTGAGTAAGGTGGTGCTAGCGGCAGGATCGCCTAATCAATTTAACCGAGATTAAAGATAGATGAATCAAGTACACGGCGCTATTCGCAAGATGCGGGTTGTGCCAACTGTCCCGGTTTCATATCGGTTGCCTGTCGGAGATTCAGAGGTTGACCTGTCGCCATACTTGGGCCGTACTGTGGCGTTGGAGTACTCCGGAAAAATCTTCTGTATCGAGTGTGGGAAACGCACGAAGAAGAGTTTTAATCAAGGACACTGTTTTCGTTGCCTGCGCACACTGGCCTCGTGCGACATGTGTATTGTTAAACCCGAGCAGTGTCACTATCACCTCGGCACCTGTCGCGAACCGCAGTGGGGAGAACAATATTGTATGCAGACCCATGTGGTCTATCTTGCTAATTCATCAGGACTTAAGGTGGGGATTACCCGAGGGAGTCAAGTCCCGACGCGTTGGATCGACCAGGGAGCAGCGCAGGCGCTGCCAGTGTTTGAGGTTAGGACCCGGTATGACGCAGGATTAATCGAGGTTGCGATGAAAGCCTTTGTCGGAGACCGAACTGATTGGCGGCGTATGCTGAAGGGTGAACCTGAAATGCTCGACCTGATCGCTGAAAGGACCCGTTTGCTCGAAGCGGCTCACATGAGTTTATCAGCGGAAGGCATTCCGTCGTCTGAACAGGGCGTGCGTCTCCTCGCTGATGCTTGCCCGGTACACTTTTCGTATCCCGTGCTCACTTATCCAGATAAAGTGCGGGCTCACAATTTCGACAAGGAAGCCCGAATCGAGGGAACGCTGCTTGGAATCAAAGGGCAATACTTGATTCTTGATAATGGCGTGCTCAATGTTCGTAAGTTTGCGGGTTACGAAGTCTGTTTAACGCACGGCTAGTTTCGTACTGCGATCCGGTGTGGGAGGCAGAGGGATTTCAATGACCGAAGCGGACAAACAGAATCAGGTTAATCGAGGCCTGAGTGGAGTCTATTTCGAGCGTTCTTACGCTAGCGATATTGATGGTGCTGCGGGTGAACTATATTATCGCGGTTATTCAATACACGATTTGGCCGTGCATTCGACTTTTGAAGAAACTACTTATCTGCTTCTCCATGGGGAGTTGCCGAATGCAAACGAACTGAGCGCATTCGACGAACAATTAAAGATTGCTCGAGTATTACCACCTACGCTTCTAGATATCATCGCATCGGTGCGCGAAGCACACCCAATGGATGTCTTGAGAACGGCAGTCTCTGCGCTCAGTGGTTTCGATGAGGAGCGTGGTGACAATACACCAGACGCGGTACTTCGTCGAGGTATACGTTTGACGTCGCAGATTCCAATGGTGGTAGCGGCACACCACCATATACGACAGGGTAGGGATCCTGTGTCCGCCAATCCTGAATTAGGTCACGCGGAACATTTCCTATATCTCTTCAGAGGGGAGATGCCAAGTGAAGCCGCTGCCGCATTGATGGATGTGGATCTGGTACTGCATGCTGAGCACGGCTCTAATGCTTCTTCGTTCGCAGCGCGTGTCGTGACCGGGACTGAGGCGGATCTGCACGCAGCCATGACCGCTGCGATCGCCGCGTTATCCGGTTCAGCTCATGGAGGAGCGGCGGAGAATGTGATGCGTATGGCGCAGGAGATTGGCAATGCCAGTAATGCGGCGGCATATGTTAAGGCTAAGCGCCAGCAGCGTGAAGCGGTGATGGGGTTTGGCCATCGGGTCTATCGGGTGGAGGATCCAAGGGCGCGTCACCTGCGCGACGGGGTTGAAACACTGTCCCGTGAAATGGGTCAACCACAATGGTTTGAAATATTACAGGCTGTGGTTGCTGCGATGAAGCCGTACAGTCGCCACGGTATCAATGTGAATGTCGATTTTTATGCGGGTGTTATCTATTTTCTACAAGGGATTCCCCAGGATATGTTTGTGCCGATATTTGCGGTGGGGCGTGTTCCGGGCTGGACGGCACAGATACTGGAGCAACTTGACAATAATATCCTGATCAGACCATTGACCCTTTATGATGGGCCCGCGCCACGACCTTATCGATTGTTGAAAGAGCGATAAAAAAAACCGTCTGGCTAAGTTTGTGTTAGCAACACCCGGGCAGTTGTTACGATGTCGTTAGTGCTGGCACCGCGTGACAGGTCGCTAATCGGACGATCGAAACCCTGCAGAATGGGACCAATCGCTCGCGCTCCTGCCAGGTGTTGGGTAAGTTTGTATCCTATGTTTGCTGCATCTAAATTAGGGAAGACGAGGACATTGGCTCGGCCAGCTACTTTGCCCACGTCAGAAAGTTTTGTTTTGGCAACTGTGTGACTGAGAGCGGTATCTGCCTGGAGTTCACCGTCAATGATAAGAGAGGGATGAGTAGTACGAACCTGGGCCACTGCTTGGCGCACTCGTTCAACCCGGGTGTGTTTTGCGCTACCGAGTGTTGAGAAGGACAACATCGCGATGCGTGGATCGGCGCCGACGATTCGGCCATAGCTCATTGCCGAGCTGACCGCAATATCTGCCAATTGTTCGGGGCTGGGATTTACGTTGACTGCACAATCAGCGAACAGCAAGATACGATGGTCTGGATTCTCAGCCTCAGGCAAAAGCATCAGGAAGAAACTCGACGGTGTGCTAACGCCACTGGCCAGACCGATGCACAGCCGACCCGCTTCGATCACTCGGGCGCTGGGATACACGGCACCTGCCAAGAGTGTGTCGGCATCGCCGGATCGAACCAGCATGGAGCCAAAGTAAAGGGGTTTGCGCAGCATTCGGATTGCCGCACTTACTGACAGACGCGGACGTGCAGTGCAATATAACTTGGCAAGTGCTGCGATGCGGTTGTCTTTACGTGGGTCCACCATTTCACAACCAGATAGATCCAGGTCAAGGACCGCCGCTCGTTGGAGAAGTTTTTCAGGTTGGCCAAGTAGCACCGGGCAAATGGGGTGTCGGCTGGCCAGTTGGGAAGCTGCAGACAGGACACGGTCATCATCAGCTTCTGGTAGAACCACTCGCGCGATGTCCTTGCGAGAACGACGGTTGAGTAGGCCTTCAAGTATGTCGGCTTCTGTCATGATTCGATTATTCATTAAACCAGGCGGAAGTCGATAGCGGCATGATGCATTGGTTTTAGCTCATGTTTCAGGATTGGTCAGTCCATGTTGCTGTACGGGCACAGCCGATCCTGTCTATTGTGAAAGCCCAAACGAGCACCCATACCGGCGGAACTGCGACCTAGATGCTACGATGTGCTTAACCTAACTTGACTCTACTCGACTATGGAAGATGAGGCTGAAAATCCCAGACCAATTTCGGTTGCTTTGTTGGTAACTTGCCTGGTTGATTTGATGCGCCCGAACGTAGGTTTTGCGGCGGTGAATCTGCTTCAAGACGCCGGTTGCACTGTCACAGTGCCCCGGGCCCAAAGTTGCTGTGGCCAGCCGGCTTACAACAACGGGGATGAGTCCAGCACGCTGGCGATTGGGCGCCAGGTGATCGAGGTATTTGAGTCGTTCGACTATGTCGTTGTGCCCTCTGGGTCATGCGGTGGCATGTTGCGCGAACATTACCCTCGTCTTTTTTCAGCGGACCTGGAGTGGGTCAATCGTGCCTATGCGTTAGCTCAGAAAACCTACGAATTGACTGAATTTCTCGTGGATGTGATCGGCTACAAAGGTGGTAACTCACATTATTCGGGTTTGTGTACTTACCACGACTCATGTGCTGGCTTACGTGAATTGGGCGTGCGTGCGCAGCCGCGTCAATTGCTTGCAGGTGTTGGCGATCTGGAATTGATTGAGATGAATGAGACCGATACCTGTTGCGGGTTCGGCGGTACTTTTTCAGTTAAATATCCTGAAATTTCCGGTCGATTGGCAGCAAACAAAGTGGCCAACGCAGATCGTACTGACGCTGATACGTTGCTGGGTGGTGATCTCGGCTGCCTGTTGCATTTAGCGGGTCGAATGCGGCGAGAAGGAAGGTCACTGAAGGTTTTTCATGTTGCAGAAGTGCTGGCTGGTATGGCGAGCGGTCCGTCTATCGGCGAACCTGAGGCAAGTGTATGAGCACAACGACACAAACAGTGACGTTCGGTGAGCAGGTTGATCTCGCATTAAATAATGTCTCTTTGCAGCAGGCGATGGGTCGGGCGGAGAGTGGGTTTGTCGAAACAAGGCGACACTGTGTCGAGGCGATGCCGGAGTTCGAGGCCCTCAAAGACACGGCACGTGATATCAAGGAACACACGCTTGAGCACCTCGATAGTTACCTGGAATTTTTTGAAGAGAAAGTCATTGAGAATGGTGGTACCGTTCATTGGGCGAGTAGTGGTGAGGAAGCGTGCCGAATTATTCTCGGGATTTGTCAACAGGCAGACGCCCGGCTTGTCACGAAAGGCAAGTCGATGGTGGCAGAAGAAATTCATCTCAATGAGGCGCTGGAAAAAGCCGGCCTTGAGGTCGTAGAGACAGATCTTGGCGAATACATTATCCAGTTGGCGAACGAGATGCCCAGCCACATCATCGCGCCGGCAATGCACAAAACGCGCAGCCAGATCAGCGAACTATTTCACACGCATCATCAGTCGCTTGGGTATGTTGACAAAACCACTACCCGAGAAGAAATTGTCAGTGAGGCGAGGCAAGTGCTGCGTGATGTGTTCGTTTCCGCTGATGTGGGTATTACGGGTGCTAATTTTCTGGTCGCTGAGACAGGGTCAAACGTCATTGTCACGAACGAGGGTAACGGAGACCTGACAAGTTGCCTGCCGCGTGTTCACATCATCACGGCGGGCATCGAAAAGGTCATTCCTTCACTGGAGGACTTATCTGTCTTCTTGAGACTGCTGGCGCGTAGTGCGACGGGGCAAGAGATGGCTGCGTATACCACCTTGTACACAGGTCCTCGCCGGGATGACGACCCAGAGGGGCCTGAGGAGTATCATGTTGTCCTGGTCGACAATGGTCGATCAGCGATGCTTGCTGGAAACTATCGGTCGATGCTTCGGTGTATTCGCTGCGGCGCTTGTCTTAATCATTGTCCAGTGTATACGGCAATCGGTGGGCACAGTTATGGGTGGATCTACACGGGGCCTATGGGGGCGGTGTTGACGCCGCTAATGACTGGTCTGGATAACGCCTATGATCTCCCTAATGCCTGCACACTTAATGGTCGCTGCCAAGAAGTGTGTCCGGTCAGAATCCCATTACCGGATTTTCTCCGGCAACATCGTGTACGGCAGAATCAACGTCGCCTTGGCAGTGGGCTGAGTCGTCGGGTTGTGTCGATGTGGGCATGGTTGGCACGCCGGCCGCGTTTTTACCAGGCGGTGATGGCGCTGCCGGTGCGGTTACTCAGTTATCTGGGTCGTCATCGAGGGGCCTTCGAAAAACTTCCGTTTGGAAGAGGGTGGACTGTAGTGCGAGACTTCCCAGCGCCGACTGGAGCCACGTTCCAGCAGCAGTGGCAAAAACGCAAGCGGTCAGAACCATGAGCGATTCCCGAGTAGAGGTTCTTCAGCGTATTCGAGGTGCCCTGAAACGCACTGGGCCAGCGGACTGGTCTGTTCAGCAATCGCTTCAGGATAGGATCGCCTCGCACCGCATCTCCGTTCGACCGATCTACGGCGAGGAAGTAATTGCGAGATTTCTTGATAAGCATGTTGCAGTACATGGGACCTATGATTGGGTAGACGCGTCGAATGATGTGATGGACGCGGTCGTAGCCTATCTTGATAGACACTCAATTGCGCCGAAGGTCGTGGCAGGGTCTGGCAGTATGATCGATTCGTTATCGTGGCCGAATGAGTGTACTGTTGAACGTCGGCCAGCGGTGAAGTTAGATAAGGTCGCGATATCTGAGGCTTTCGTTGGGATCGCCGAAACCGGCACCCTTGTTTTGTTGTCGGCACCCTCAGCACCGGCATCTCATAATTATCTGCCTGATGATCAAATCGTGTTGCTTGATATCAAACGAGTTGTGCGCTACCAGGAAGATGTCTGGACTTTGTTACGCGATGAGTTGGCGCGACTGCCACGTACGGTAAGTCTTATTACCGGACCTTCCAAGACCGGTGATGTTGAACAGACCATTGAGTATGGGGCCCATGGACCCAGGCGATTGCACATAATCCTTATTGGGTCGTAATGGAAGGGCCTGTGGCGAAAAGAGGTCAAAGAGAGGGTTGGTCGCAGGTTCTCCAGGCCGTAGAATTCGGTTAACCGAGCTTAGGATCACCGCGGTGCTACACCGCACAGATAGGTTTAATGACTATTCAGCATCAATTTAATCGAGAAGAGTTATTGTCGTGTGCGCGCGGGGAACTCTTCGGCTTGGGCAATGCCCAACTGCCCATGCCGCCAATGCTGATGTTTGATCGTATCGTGCATATATCTGAAGAAGGCGGCGAGTATGGAAAGGGAGAAATTGTCGCCGAATATGATCTCAACCCAGATCTATGGTTCTTTCAGTGCCATTTCGTCGGGGATCCGGTCATGCCGGGCTGTTTGGGAGCAGACGCACTGTGGCAATTGGTGGGTTTTTACCTCGGTTGGTCTGGAGGCAAGGGTTACGGTCGCGCGCTGGGGTCAGGAGCCATTCGGTTTACCGGGCAAGTCACGCCGGATTGCAAAAAGTTGGTTTATCGAGTATCTATCAAGCGAATGTTGACGGGTAAGTTATACATCGGTATTGCGGACGGAATTGTCGCAGTCGATGATCGGGGGATTTATACGGGAAAAGACCTGCGAGTCGGTTTGTTTAAGGAGTTGGAAAGTCTATGAGTGAGATTCCCCGTGTTGTGGTGACGGGTATTGGCATTGTTTCGAGTGTTGGTGTTGGTTGCAATACGGTGTCCGAGGCACTCAGAAAAGGACAGTCCGGTATTCGATTTAGTCAGGCATATGCTGATCTGGGATTCCGTTCTCATATTCACGGTGATATTGAAACAGATCTTGATCAGCAGATTGATCGAAAATTGAAACGCTTCATGGGAGATGCCGCGGCTTATAACTACCTTGCTATGGAAGAAGCCGTCAGTAACTCCGGTTTAACTCAGAAACAGATATCCGATCTGCGCACGGGCCTTGTCATGGGGTCTGGCGGCGGATCGCCTGAAAATATTGTTGAAGCGGCAGATTTGTTGCGCCAGCGGGGCGTCAAACGGGTCGGACCCTACCGAGTGACTCGCACGATGGCGAGTACTGCGACAGCCTGTCTTGGCACCGCTTATAAGATTCGGGGAGTGTCATACGCTATCAGTTCTGCCTGTGCGACGAGTGCGCACTGCATCGGCAATGCCGCTGAACTGATACAAATGGGGAAGCAGGACGTGGTTTTTGCCGGTGGTGGTGAAGAAATCCATTGGTCGACTTCCGTTATGTTTGACGCCATGGGTGCACTGTCGTCGAGTTATAACGATAGACCCGAAAGTGCATCGCGGGCTTACGATGCCAACCGCGACGGGTTCGTCATTTCCGGAGGAGCTGGGGTATTAGTGTTGGAGTCTTTATCGCATGCTGAGGCCCGTGGGGCCCCGGTGTATGCCGAATTGGTCGGTTATGGCGCGACTTCTGATGGTCATGACATGGTGCAGCCCTCGGGTGATGGGGCTGCCCGTTGTATGGCGCAGGCACTGCAAAGTGTCGATGGTCCAATCGATTATCTGAATGCGCATGGTACGAGCACCCCGGTCGGTGATATCGCTGAACTTGGGGCTATTCGACAGGTTTTTGGAGATCAGATGCCAAGAATTGCTTCGACGAAATCTCTGACAGGGCATGCCCTGGGTGCGGCGGGGGTGAATGAGGCGGTCTATGCCTTGTTAATGTTGCGTGAGGACTTTATTAGTGCGTCAGCCAATATCCAGGAACTTGACCCGATGGCTGAGGGTTATCCCATCGTTCGCGAACTTCAGGTTGATGCGGGCCTTAATCAGGTGATGTCGAACAGCTTCGGGTTCGGTGGGACTAACTGTACGCTGGTATTTCGCCGTTTTACCGGTTGAATTTGTTTGTTGACGAAGCGCAATTGGGCCATTTGACCGCCTGTGGGTTCACGGTCACTTAGGCTACAGTGTTTGCTGGCCCGGATTGCCCATAGCGCGCTATAACGTATTGCTCGAGTCGTTGCTTGAATTGATCTGCAATGTCGTCACCTTTGAGTGTGACCGTCTTTTTGCCGTTTTCGTAAACCGGGGCGACAGATCGTTCACCGTTTCCCGGCAGACTGATGCCGATGTCAGCATGACGACTTTCGCCTGGCCCGTTAACGACGCATCCCATCACCGCCACGGACAACTCCTCAACGCCCGGGTAGATGCGTTGCCATCGTGGCATGCATGAGCGCAGATGTCGCTCGATATCTTGAGCGAGGTGCTGAAACACGTCACTGCTGGTTCTGCCACAGCCCGGACAGGCGATGACCTGCGGTGTAAAAGAACGAATACCCATATTCTGCAGAATTTCCTGCGCGATCCGAACTTCGCGACAGCGATCACCACCGGGGTCTGGTGTGAGTGAAATACGAATCGTGTCACCGATGCCTTCCTGTAAGAGGACAGCCAGGGCGGTGGTAGATGACACAACACCTTTATCCCCCATGCCGGCTTCGGTTAGGCCGAGATGGAGGGGATAATCACAACCCGTAGCAAGGTCACGATACACGGCAATCAAGTCTTGTACTGAACTGACTTTGGCCGATAGTACGATAGCGTCGTGAGCGAGACCTTCGTGTTCAGCAAAGCACGCACTTTCAATCGCCGAGGTGACCAGCGCATCACAGGTGACGCGGCTCAGGCTGCGAGGCTGGGCTAGGGCCGCATTGTCATCGAGCAATCGCGCGAGGAGGTTCTGATCCAGCGATCCCCAGTTAACGCCGATTCGAATGGGTTTGCGATGGTGCCGAGCAATCGAGATCATTTCTGCAAACTGGATGTCTCGTTTGGCGCCTTGACCGACGTTGCCCGGGTTGATGCGATATTTACTGAGTGATGCCGCACAATCGGGAAATTTTGCAAGCAGTCGGTGCCCGTTGTAATGGAAATCACCAATCAAGGGTACGTCATAGCCGGTAGCATCAAGTTTTCGGCGAATGGCGCCAACCGCTGAAGCGGCTTCCTCGGTGTCGACAGTAATACGAACCAGATCTGAACCGGCATCAGAAAGCGTTTGCACTTGCGTAACCGTGCGTTCAACGTCCGCCGTCAAGGTGTTGGTCATTGACTGGACGGCGATGGGGGCCTGGCCACCAATGATGACGCCGTCGACGGTGACTGGGACACAGTCCCGGCGGGCATCGCGAGTGTGTGTCATGTTGAGAGCAGCCTGTCGATATCGATGTGCATTCTACTGGTTTAGCATGATTAGTGTATGCCCAGCGCTTAGGGTGCTCGATGCCGTACTAATCTAGCGATTCCAGCGGAGTAACTTTGACGAGGGTGTGTCCCTCGCTGACAAGCTGGCCAATCGAAGTCTCGATCGATGTGATGTGTCCCGTGACCGGTGAGGCCAGATGATGCTCCATCTTCATCGCTTCAATGACCACCAGTATGGTCCCGGCTTCGACTTCCATTCCCTGGGTCGCTCGTACATCGATGACTCTTCCCGCCATGGGTGCATTGACATCACCTGATCTAATGGCCTTGTCTACCTGCGTGGTCAGCCCATCGGTCACCACAAGACGAAAGAAGTGGCCGCCCATGCCTAAATAATGTCCCGTGGCATGCTCGATAGCGATGATTTCCAAAGCAAGGTCATCACTGTCGTTCACTTTCAGTCGATTGGCTGTCAACCACTGTCCCTCAACCGAATGGGTCGTTTGCTCACCCACAAAACTGAGTCGGTTTGCATCGATTGGACAGGCACTCAGATCAATTGGCTGATCATCGAGCAGAAAGCGGAAGTAAATCTTTGCAGGCAGGTTGGCTCTCCAACCATCGTTTGATTGCCATGCTGTGTCCACTGTCTGTGTTGCGGCTGCGCGCAGTCCCAGTGTGTACAACAGCCAGCAGGCAATACGTTGGATGGCTGGGTTGTCGGGGTCAGGCCCTGCGGTTAGCTTGCTGTGGTGGCGCGAAATAAAGCCCGTATCGAATACGTCGGTACCAGAAAGAGCGGCATCGGATAAGTTGCTGAGGAAGGAAAGGTTTGTTTTCGGTCCGGCTAGCCAGGTCCGCATCAAAGCCGTGTGCAGTTTTGACCAGGCTGCGGTGGCGTCGGTATCGTAGGCAATAATCTTGGCGATCATCGGGTCGTAGTCGATGCCAATCACGTCGCCAACCTTAACGCCGTTGTCGACCCGAATCCCGGCGCAGGGTTCTGGGAACTGGGCAAAAACCACCTCGCCACCGGTAGGTAAGAAATCGCGTGTTGGATCTTCAGCGTAAAGGCGTGCCTGAACAGCATGGCCCCGACAGTGAATCTCCTCTTGAGTCATCGGTAGCGGTTGGCCCGCGGCCACACGAAGTTGCCATTCGACCAAGTCTGTTTGGGTGATCAGTTCGGTCACCGGGTGCTCTACTTGTAGACGGGTATTCATCTCGATGAAATAAAACAGTTCATCTTTGACCAGGAATTCAACGGTACCCGCACCGTGGTAGCCGATCGTCTTTGTGACTGTCAGGGCACAAGCTATCAAGCCTTCGCGTACATGTGATGAAAGCTCTCGGGCCGGTGCTTCTTCGATAACTTTTTGATGGCGTCGCTGTAAAGAGCAATCTCGCTCATAGAAATGAACGGTGTTCCCGTAGGTATCGCCAAACACCTGTACTTCTATATGTCGAGGGTTCTCAAGAAATCGCTCAACAATTAATCCAGCATCGTTAAAGGCGGATAATGCCTCTCTTCGGCAAGTGTCGAGAAGGTTGCCGAGGTCATCACCGGTTGTCGCCACGCGCATGCCTTTGCCACCGCCACCGGCACGGGGTTTGACGATGACAGGGAAGCCAATCTTGAGGATCTGCGCAATCAGCGTGGTGTTGTCCTGTTGCGGCCCGTGATAGCCCGGTACGACGGGAACGCCAACGGATTCCATCTCTTTCTTTGCCGTCGCTTTATTGGCCATCATCTCGATCTGAGCCGGCGTCGGGCCGATGAAGATGGCCCCTGCTTCAATGCACGCTGCGGCGAAAAGCGGATCCTCCGACAGAAAACCATAGCCAGGATGCACCGCGCTGGCGCCGGAGCGCCGTACCGCGTCAATGATGTGCTCAGTGCTAAGGTAGCTGTCAGTAGCAGCGTTCGGGCCTACTCGGAACGCCTCGTCTGCCTGCGCCACATGCAGTGAAGTCTGATCGCTATCAGAATAAATAGCGGTGCACGAAATGCCTAGGCGTTGGGCCGTGCGCATGATGCGGCATGCGATCTCTCCGCGGTTCGCGACCAGCAATTTGTCAAACATCAGCGCTGAGTTTGCCAGGCCGCCGGGCGCTTATCGAAAAATGCAGCCAATCCTTCAGCCGCCTCATCGGTTTGTCGAATCTCGGCAATGAGTCGGGCTGTCCAGGCATCGAGATAATCGCGATCCCTCGCTGGAGCTGTTTCTTTTATCAGGTTTTTTGCGACAGCCTGTGCCTTGGGGCCCCCGCTCAGCAGGGTGTCAATCATTTTCTCTCCGGCGGCTTTGAGTTCATCGTGTGGGACTACCTCATGTACCAGATCGATCGAATGCGCAGTGTTGGCATCAAATCTTTCACCGGTTAAGTAAAAGCGGCGTGCAGCGCGTTGACCTATCGCAGCAACCACATAGGGGCTGATGGTGGCTGGTACAAGGCCGAGTCGGACCTCTGATAAAGAAAATTGGGCTTGCGTACTGGCAATGGCGATGTCGCAGGCTGCGACCAATCCAATACCACCACCAAACGCAGCACCGTTAACCAGGGCCAAGGTCGGGCACGGAAATTCGTCCAGTGTGCGGAGCATGGCAGCAAGTTGGTGAGCGTCTGCGGTGTTTTCTTCCTCACTGAAATTCGCCGCGCGGCGCATCCAGTTGAGGTCAGCTCCGGCAGAAAAACTCGCACCTGCACCCGTTAGGCACAATACCCGGACGTTGGAATCCTCACTGAGTCTGCGTAATGCTTCGAGAAGCGAACTGATTAACGCATCATCAAAGGCGTTATGAACTTCGGGCCGATTCAGGGTCAGTAGCGCAATACCCCGTGGATCCGTTGCCAGGGAAAGGTTACTCATAATTTACATCCGGAAGACGCCAAAGCGTGTGGGTTGGATGGGGGCCTGCAATGCCGCGTTGAGAGCCAAGGACAGAATTCGCCGAGTATCGGCAGGATCGATGACACCATCGTCCCACAGACGAGCGGAGGCATAGTACGGGTGTCCTTGCTTTTCATACTGTTGCTCTATGGCCAATTTGAATTCGGTCTTGGCTGTTTCTGACCACGGTTCCTGGCGACGAATCGCATTTTCAGATCGAACCTGAGCCAGAACTTCCGATGCCATGGTGCCACCCATCACCGAAATACGGGCGTTTGGCCACATCCACATGAAGCGCGGATCATAGGCGCGCCCACACATGCCGTAGTTGCCCGCACCAAAACTACCCCCAATGATGATGGTGAATTTAGGGACTTGAGTGCAGGCAACGGCAGTCACCATTTTTGCTCCATCTTTGGCAATGCCGGTTTTTTCGTAATGTTGGCCAATCATGAAGCCGGTAATGTTCTGAAGGAAAACGAGTGGAATCCCGCGCTGGCTGCACAGTTCGATAAAGTGTGCACCCTTGAGAGCAGATTCCGAGTAAAGCACGCCATTATTGGCGACAATCCCCACCAGTCGCCCGGACAGTTTCGCGAAAGCGCAGACCAGTGTTGTGCCATAGAGCGCTTTAAATTCATCAAAATCGCTGCCATCTACGATACGGCAGATAACCTCCCTCACATCGTAGGGTTTTCGGGGATCCGCTGGGACGACGCCGTAAAGTTCGTCTGCCGAATAGAGCGGATCGACGGTTGGGTCACACGCTGGTAGAACGGTAGGGGGACCGAGGTTTGCAACGATCCGCCGCGTGATGGCCAATGCATGATAATCATCGTCAGCCAGGTAATCGGCGACGCCCGAGTGCTTTGTGTGAATCTCCGCCCCACCAAGGTCTTCCGCGCTGACCGTCTCACCTGTTGCTGCTTTAACTAAGGGAGGCCCCCCGAGAAAAATAGTCCCCTGGTTTCGGACGATTACCGTTTCATCAGACATCGCCGGCACATAGGCACCGCCGGCTGTGCAGGAACCCATCACAACAGCAATCTGCGGAATGCCAGCAGCAGACATATTGGCCTGATTGAAAAAACTTCGGCCAAAGTGATCTCGATCGGGGAACACTTGGTCTTGCAATGGCAGAAAGGCACCCCCGGAATCCACCAGGTAAATACACGGCAGGCGATTAGCTTGGGCTATCTCTTGTGCGCGAAGATGCTTCTTGACGGTGATCGGGTAATAGGTTCCGCCTTTGACAGTGGCATCGTTGGCAATAATGACGCACTCGCGCCCTGAAACTCGGCCAATCCCGGTGATCAGGCCGCCCGCAGGGACCATATCGTCGTACAGGTCGTGTCCAGCCAACTGTGAAAATTCGAGAAAAGGAGACCCTGCATCAAGCAACTGACCAACTCGGTCTCGTGGTAGCAGCTTACCTCGTTCAGTGTGTTTTTCGCGCGCTCTCTTGTTGCCTCCGAGTGCAATCTCGGCTACGGTTTTGCGCAGATCTGAAACGGCGTGGGTAAGCGCCGCATGGTTCTCTCGATACGTATCGCTTTTGGTATCAAGTTGGCTAGCGAATAGGGGCATGGTGTACCTAATGGCCGATGGGTTGAAATGACATCAGTTCAACGGATAGGTGGTTTATTGACTAGGCCTAAATCATTCAACTGATTCGTTCAAAGGCCATGGCAGTTGCCTCCCCGCCGCCGATACACAGAGAAGCAAGACCGGTTGTGAGTCCTTTCTCTTCAAGTGCAAAGAGCAACGTGACAATAATACGGGCGCCAGAGGCACCGATCGGATGTCCCAAGGCACATGCGCCACCGTGAATATTAACGATATCGTGTGGCAAGCCGAGGTCGGTCATGGCAGCCATCGGCACTACGGCGAACGCTTCGTTGATCTCGTAGAGATCGATATCCGTCGTTTTCCGTCCAATGCGGTCAAGCAGCTGTTGTACCGCTGATATGGGTGCTGTGGTAAACCAGCCAGGCTCGTGGGCAAACGAACGATGACCGAGGATTTTTGCTAACGGGACGTGCCCGCCACGCTCGGCCTCAGAAAGACGCATCAATACAAGGGCAGCCGCGCCGTCTGAGATTGAACTGGAGTTCGCAGGCGTCACCGTCCCACCTTTGCGGAACGCAGGTTTCAATTGAGGGATTTTCTCGATGTTTGCGGTCTGCGGTTGCTCGTCCGTATCAACAGTCACATCTTCCCCACGTGTGCTGACGGTAACTCGAGTGATCTGGCTCGCAAAGGCGCCGCTTTCAATCGCTTCGGTGGCACGCGTCAGTGATTCGATCGCATAATCATCCTGATCCTCTCGACTAAAACTGTAATGGTCCGCACAATCTTCGGCAAATGAACCCATCAGGCGCCCCGGTTCGTAGGCATCCTCTAAACCGTCGAGAAACATGTGATCGATAACGTCGGCGTGTCCGAGGCGCAGTCCGCTACGCGCACGAGGTAGAAGGTAAGGTGCGTTAGTCATGCTTTCCTGGCCGCCAGCGACAACGATGGTTGAACTGCCTGCCTGAATTTGGTCGTGGGCGAGCATCACCGCTTTCATTCCCGAGCCACACATCTTGTTTACCGTGGTACAGCCGACGCCGAGCGGTAAGCCCGCACCCAGAGCCGCTTGGCGTGCCGGTGCTTGGCCCTGACCAGCGGCCAAAACACAGCCCATCAAGACTTCATCTATCGTATCGAGCGCAACCCCTGATCGTTCCAACGCGGCCTCAATGGCGCTGGCCCCGAGATGGGGCCCACTGGCGCCCGTCAATACGCCCTGAAAGCCGCCTATCGGTGTGCGCGCAGCGCCCACGACAACAATTGGATCATCAGTCATACTGCAATTCCTTGTTGTTGGTGTCTGTTTCAATACCCATCAACGGGTTTCCTCAAACAGTTCGCGACCAATCAGCATTCGGCGGATTTCGCTGGTGCCGGCACCGATTTCGTACAGTTTGGCATCCCGCAGGAAGCGCCCGGTTGGGTAATCATTGATATAGCCGTTGCCGCCGAGTGCCTGAATCGATTCCAGTGCCATCCAGGTTGCCTTTTCGGAGGCATACAGAATGGCCCCTGCCGCATCTTTGCGGGTAGCTTCGCCACGGTCACAGGCAGCGGCGACAGCGTAGACGTAGGCACGGCATGCATTAAGCGTTGTGTACATGTCGGCAAGTTTCCCTTGCATTAACTGAAACTCACCAATCGGTGTGCCGAATTGTTGGCGTTCATGGACATAGGGAACCACGACATCAAGGCAACTTTGCATCAGCCCTACTGGACCGCCAGCCAACATGGCACGTTCGTAATCAAGCCCGCTCATCAGGACGGCGACGCCCTTGTCAACTTCGCCAAGTACGTTTTCTTCTGGCACCGCACAGTTTTCAAAAATTAATTCGCCGGTGTTTGATCCCCGCATGCCAAGTTTGTCAAGTTTAGCGGCGCTGGAGAACCCAGGAAACGAACGTTCGACGATAAACGCCGTGATACCGCGTGATCCGGCGTCGACTGAAGTTTTGGCATAGATGACGAAGACGTCAGCGTCGGGCCCGTTTGTGATCCACATCTTGTTGCCATTCAGGACGAAATGCCCTTGGTGATGATCGGCCCGCAGGCGCATGCTGACCACATCCGAGCCGCTACCCGGTTCACTCATGGCGAGTGCACCGATGTGGTCTCCACTGATTAGGCTGGGCAAATACTTGCGCTTCTGCTCGTCGGTTCCATTTCGGCGAATTTGGTTGACGCACAGGTTTGAGTGAGCACCATACGAAAGGCCTACAGCGGCAGATGCGCGACTGATTTCCTCCATCGCCACTGTGTGCTCCAGGTAACCCATACCAGCTCCCCCGTATTCTGGTTCAACCGTAATACCCAGCAGTCCAAGGGCGCCAAACTTGTGCCAGAGATCGGCAGGAAAATTATTGTCGCGATCAATTGCTGCGGCTCTTGGCGCGATCTCGTTTTGGGCAAAATCGTGCACCGTGTCGCGCAGCAGGTCACAGGTTTCGCCCAAGGCAAAGCCCAGCGTGGGGTAGGTGACTGTGCTCATCTCGTGTGCTCCGTGGCAGCGTATCCGCGCTGTATCGTAAGACAATTATTCTGCTTGATCGAGGGATTGTTCGCAGAGGAGTTTAGATTGACGTTTACGTAAACGTCAATCTAAACCCTCTGATGCTGTCGCGCTTGCGACGTTTGGGCTCCAGCCGTTATGAGTCCAAGGCACGGGCTGGATTGAGCACGTGGCAGTGCTCCCGGGGCTGATCTCGCCAGGCGACTAAGCGTCGATTTTGGATTGCCTGTAATCGATGGGGTAGCGGCGGCAGTGAAACAGGTCGAGGGATTGGTTGCCCAGGGGCTCAAGACCAGCAAGATGGGCGG
>Ga0066376_10000921_pt1 | contig 28398 bp, 33 predicted proteins | sample Knorr_S15_td_Bot_FD_77009 | JGI IMG/M metagenome (GOLD analysis project Ga0066376, IMG submission 77009) | Marine microbial communities from Southern Atlantic Ocean transect - Knorr_S15_td_Bottom_ad_5009_LV_A | ecosystem: Environmental > Aquatic > Marine > Oceanic | place: Southern Atlantic... | reverse complement strand
CCTGAGCGCGGAGTTGCCGCTGGCCGTTTGGTGGTGGCTAGTATACGACCCGATAGAGACGGTGGCTATACGAAGAAGGGTTTAGGCGGCGAGCGAGGCTACTTGAAGAACTCCCGGTTCTTGGCGATGTAGGTGCGCCATTCGGAAGGAATGTTGAATTCGTCGAAGATAGCGTTCACCGGACACACCGATACGCAGTAGGAGCAATCGATGCAGGTGGCTGGGTCTATGTAAAACATCTCTTCCTTGTCGGTGGTCGAGATGCAGTCAACCGGGCAGACCTCCACGCAGGAGGCATCTTTAACCCCGGAGCAGGGCTCGGTTATTACGTAGGGCATACCATTCTCTTGCCAGAATATCCCAGGGATTCATGCTCATATCTAGACCCAATCATACCCCAAGGTAAAGCGGCGCTCAGATACATAATCAGACGCAATAATACCCAAATTCACACCATTGGGCAGACTCATTTTCGAATCGCCGCCTTATTTTGTCAAGGGATAGTATATGATATATTATATTGGACAATCAGTGGTGCTCATAGGGGGGTAAATGGAACTTCGGGAACTCATCAGCTTCTACCATGTGGCGCGGGTGCGCAGTGTCTCCAAAGCAGCCCGGACCCTCGAACTTGGGCAGCCGACCGTGACGACCCACCTGAGAAAGCTGGAAGATGAGTTCGGCATCACCCTCTTCGACCGCATCAAACGCCCGATTCAACTGACCTCCGAAGGTCTGACCCTGTTAGAACTGGTGACCCCGGTTGTGACGTCGGTTGACGCCCTGAAAACCCAGATGGATTACTCCGAAAGACGCGGTTCTTTCGTGGTGGGCGCCTACCCCGACCTGGTCACCCATCATCTTCCGGCAGGCATTCAGAAGTTCCGAGACGATTATCCAGATGTCCGAATCCGGTTGCTCGCGCGCTCCTATAACCCCTTGATTCAGTTGGTCCGCTCCGGCGAGATAGACCTGGCATTTTGTTCAGCGCCCCCAGCCGACGATTCGACGCTGGAGTTCAAAGAACTGTTCAAGTACAACACTGTTCTCATGACGCCACCGGGACACGAATTGTTGAATGGTGGACCGGTTGCACTGGAAGACATCGCCGCTTTCCCGCTGATCCTGCCGGCCCCGGAAAGCCAGTTGCGCCAACGGGTTGAACAGGCATTCAAGAACCGTGGACTGAACCCCGATGTGGTGCTGGCGCTAGACGACACAGAGTCAATGAAGCGCTACGTTGAGATTGGCATGGGAGTAGGAATCGGGGCCGACTTTACCCTGCACGCCGAAGACCACCACCGGTTCGGCGTTGCCCGGCTCGACCATCTATTCCCCAGTTCGGTCATCGGCGTCTGCACCCTTAAGGGCAAGTTCGCCGGACAGGCAGTCAGCAACTTCATCGAGATGATGTCCGACCAAATCAGGGGCTTTCACGCCGAGTTGTGGTCCTGGGATGAAGACAACGTAGCGAGCTCCGGTCTGGCCGAAGTCGGCTCCAAAGGCGACTAGCCTTCCTGCTGTAGCTCGTCAGGTGGCATTACCTGCTTCAGGCGCCGCGCCAACTGCGACCTGGCCAGCAGAACGTACCGCCCGCATTCCTGGCAGCTCATCCCTATATCTGCGCCCAATCTGCTGACAGTCCAGAGAGACCCACCGCAGGGGTGAGGCTTCTTCATCTGCAGCACGTCTCCGGTCTTTAGTTCTAGGACCATCCCTTCCCATCGGCCTCTAGCACTTGATTGATGCTCGTCCTAAGCTTGTCCGTCTCCCGGGCTGCTGCTTGGGCGAAATCGGCCCCGGTTGATGCGTAGATGATCCCCCGGGACGAGTTGATCAATGCGGACCGGCCCCGGCTGTCGGCGCCCTGCCGCACGGCCGCTTCCAAGTCGCCGCCTTGGGCCCCGACCCCTGGGATCAGAAAAGGCATGGCGGGGCAGGCCGTCCTAACGTCCTGCAACTGGCGTGGCACAGTCGCGCCCACAACCAGCCCCAGGTTCCCGTTGGTGTTCCATTCCTGGCAGTCCAGGGCCATCTTCCGATAGAGGGGGACAGAGCTCTCATCCCGCGCCGCTACCTGAACATCCTGGAAATCGGCCGAGCCGGGGTTTGACCCGCGGCACCAGACGAAGACGCCTTTGGACTCGTCTTCCAGGAAGGGCGTTACGGTATCCTGGCCGCCCCAAGCATTGATAGTGATAGCGTCGAAACCCCAAACCTGGAACATGGCCTTGGCGTAGGCCTGGGCCGATGGGCCGATGTCCCCGCGTTTGCCGTCGCCGATGATGATCGCCCCCGGCGCCGCGTTCCGGATGTGGGAGATGGTCTTCTGAAGGGCCTCCAGACCGAGCAGGCCCAGGGCTTCATAGAAAGCCAGGTTGGGTTTGTAGGCGCAGACCAGTGCGGCGGTGGCGTCCACGATGGCCCGGTTGAACTCGAAAACGTCGGGGATGGGCATCCTGGCCGGGTCCGGGTCCAACCCCACGCAGACAAGGCTTTCAGTTGCCGTGGATGCCTGTTCCAACCGTTCGGTAAACCCGCTCATCGTTCTCCCTTCCCCCTCGCGCGCCAGGTGCGAAAAGTATACACGAACCCACGCACGGCACGCCTGTGCGGGTTTGCCGGAGATGCTCCCATGTTGCTAGAGGTCAAACCCGGTTGTTACCATAGCGTGGCTGAGAACTGGAGGGACATCTTGGACCTGGGCGGCAACCTGGTGGAAGGCATCTTTCTGGAGCGGGTCAACCGCTTCCTGGCCCGTGTCGAGGTAAACGGGCGGGAAGTGGACGTGCATGTGGCAAACTCCGGCCGCATGAAAGAGCTGTTCGTCCCCGGCTGGCGGGTCCTGGTCCGCCCGGTCACTGGTGAGCACCGGAAGACAAAGTTCGACCTGGTGTTGGTCGATATGGGTTCGGCGCTGGCATCAGCGGACGCCCGGATGCCCAACGCTCTGGTTGCCGAGGGTGTGGCCAACGGCCATCTGCAACAATTTGCCGGCTACCCTGAGATACGGCGAGAAGTGACCTTTGGCGACAGCCGCTTGGACCTGATGCTGGAAGGCCCCAGCGGCCGCTGCTATATCGAAGCCAAGTCGGTTACCCTGGTGCAGAAGGGAGTGGCCCTGTTTCCCGACGCCCCGACCGTCCGTGGGGCCAAGCACCTGCGCACCTTGGAGACCGTGCTTGAGGCCGGCCACAGGGCTGCCGTGGTCTTCGTGATCCAGCGGCCCGACGCCAGCCAGTTCGCGACCAGCGACCCGTCCGACCCAGCGTTGGCCTACGCACTTCGGTCGGCGGTGGCGGCGGGCGTTGAAGCCTACGCCTATAACTGCCAGGTGACGGAGCAGTCGATCCGGCTGGACCAGAGCCTGCCTATCAGGCCCTACGCCGAGGCCCTGGGCGATGACTGAACCATCAATCGTGGGCAGGGGCACGGGCATAGGCGCCCGGCTTATGGAGGTCTATGCCCGCTTCTATGCGGCCTATGGGCCCCAACATTGGTGGCCGGGAGACGGCCCGTTCGAGGTGATCGCCGGCGCCATCCTGACCCAGTCGGCGGCGTGGACCAACGTTGAGATGGCCCTGGCCAACATGCGCGCCGCCGGTTGCTGGTCCTTGGAAGCAGTGCACCAACTCCCTGAACCGGAACTGTCGGAACTGGTGCGTTCGTCCGGCTACTTCAACGCCAAGGCCCGGAAGCTCAAGGCATTTGCCGCCCACGTCGAAGTCAATTATCAGGGAGACCTCGGCCGGTTCATGGCCAAGCCGACGGCCCCGCTACGGGAAGAATTGCTGTCCATCCACGGCATCGGTGAGGAAACCGCCGACGACATCATGGTCTATGCGGCCAACAAGCCATCATTCGTGATCGACACCTACACCCGCCGGATCATGGACCGGATGGAGATGACTCCCGACGCCGCCCGCCCCAAGTACGCCGACTACCAGGCCATCTTCCACGAAAACCTCCCCCCGGAAACGCCGCTATACAACGAGTTCCATGCCCTCTGGGACCGTCACGCCAAAGAAGCCTGCGTCAAACTAACCCCGCGTTGCGAGGGCTGCTGCCTCCTAGACCTCTGCCCCACCGGCCAAAAGCTGATAGCTGAGGGCTGACCGCTGATCGCTAGTTCCGGTTGCCATAAGCCGAGATCATAGCCGATAATGGCCATGGAATTGAGCATAGTGGATTTAATGGAGGTTTAGATGTCCAAGATAAATATGATTCACCACATAAATATCCAGATTTCCGACCGACAACAGACACGAGAGTGGTACGAGCGCGTCCTCGGCGCCCAATTTCTTGACCGCGGCCCGGCGCTGAACGAACGGCAGCTTCAATTTCGGATCGGCGCCGGCGAGATTCACACCAGCGACACGACTGAGGTGATTGAAGTGGCCCGCGTTCACTTTGCGATCGAGGTAGGCGATTGGGACGCGATGCTTTCCCACCTGGACTCGGTGGGAGTTCATTATTCCCGGACGGCGGGTGGGGCCTTCACACCAGGCGTTGGAGGCGATGACCCCGGCCAAGGCCAACGCGAGGATACGGGCGAACACTACACCTACATCAGCGACCCGGACAAAAATCTGATCGAACTGGTCTATCATCCTCTCGGACTTGAAAGCTCGGAAGGCGCGGACCTGGCACTCGTCACCGATGACGAGAACGTTCGATGGACCCAAAAATCCGGATTCGTTGAGGATGCCTACAAGGCTCAACCCGTCAAGTCGAGTTAGTTCCCTCTGCCATCAATGACGGTGACGAAAAAGGGTTTCAATGAGTAGCCAGCAGCCCACTTATCCCGGCGCCGTGACTTCGATGATCAGCTACGGGGACCGGGTCCAAGGGTTTCTTGCCATACCGGAAAACCAGCCCGGTCCCTTTGGCGCCGTGGTGCTGGGTCACGAGAGGTACGGCCTGGTGCAACACACCCTGGATTTGGTTGCCAAGTTTGCCGCCCACGGCTACGCCGCTCTGGCCCCCGACATGCTGTCCCGGTGGGACGGGGATAAAGAGGCCCTGGGCCGGGGCGACATCCAGGTGAGGATCTCCGACGAGGATATCCGGTCGTACATGGGCGAGAGCCTAGACTATCTATTGGACCACCACCAAGTGGACTCCGACCGTATCTGTGCCATGGGAGTTTGCCAGAGCGGCGATTATCCGCTGGTACTGAACAGCGTACGCCACGAGTTGGCAGCCAATATCGTCATCTACGGCGGCGCGCAACCCAGGTCGTGGGAGCTTAACGAATTCCGGCCCGAGCCTTACGAGTCGATCCTGGAAAGGGTCCAAGCTCCGATACTGGGAATCTGGGGAGAGGACGGCTCGGTTGTCTCGGTAGAGGACATGCGCCGCTTGCGAGACGCATTGGAATCCAAGCGGAAGACCTACGAATTCACCCTGTTTCCCAAAATGCCCCACGGCTGGATGAACTCGACCATGCCGGGCCGCTACCGCCCCGAGGAATCGGAACAGGCCTGGTCGATGATTTTGGATTTCATGGAGCGGGTGCACGCCGGAGAATTCCCCAAAGACCGGGCGGTCTGGCGTTTTCAGTCGAACATCGCCCCGGACTATGACTTCACCAAAAGGTGCGCCTGGCATGAGACTGCCGCCTAGCCGGCGTCAGCCAACGGCAAACGGCCGCAGTATGTTCCGAGGCTACTAAACCAACGTCCAGTTCTCTGCATCCGCGTAGTGAATCAGATCGTTCAATTTCGTCATCCAACCTTGAAAAAAGGCGGCTGATTCGGGGATTTCCATGATTCTTCCCATCTGGGTCTCCATGTCGACCAGGTCCTCCAGAACCCATTCCACGACCACTCTATCAGTCCGGCCGCTGAAATAGTCGGTATAGATCCGGGTCTCCCAAACGATGCCAAAACCCTTCATCCGCTCGCCGGCTTCCTGGAAGTGATCGACCAGAGGTCCAGCCTGACCAACCTTTGCGAAAAACGTTTTGCGATGCACAATAGCCATGGGCCCTCCACGCCTGATTCAGATTTCAATCACATTGTTGCGACATCATACACACAGCCAATGCCCCCTCGCCACAAGTCCCACCGCCAACCAATGGCTGACCGCTGAAAGCTGACCGCTAGTTTGACCCCCGCCACGCCTGCGGGTATGATGCCCCAGTCACAAGATTCCCCCTTTTCACGGAGGCCCCATGCAAGTCGTGCGCATCTACACCGGAGACGACGGCGAGTCGCATTTTGAAGAGATTGACCTGCCCTACGAGAAGATAGCCGAGTCGGAACGGACGGCGGTTGAGAATGCTGAGAATATCCACTTCAGGCGCTACCAGCCGGGCGGCTTCATCGACTGGCACACCGCGCCCCGCCGCCAGTACGTCATAACCCTGGAAGGCCAGGTTGAGGTCGGATTAGGAGACGGCACAAAGCGCGTCTTTGGCGTAGGCGATGTGTTGCTGGCCGACGACCTGACAGGACGGGGCCACACCACCGCGGTCTACGGCGACAAGGTCCGGGTCTCTGTGGCCATCCCTTTGTCCAGCTAAAACCCCCGCCAACAGCAAAAATCGGAGAAAACGATGCCATTCGCCAAGATCGACGACACGTTGGAGATGTACTACGAGGACGATAACTTCTCCGACCCGTGGCGCAAGCCCGAAACCGTGGTCCTCCACCACGGCAACTCCAAGAACACCAAGCTCTGGTACGCCTGGGTGCCGCTCCTGGCCCGGCAGTACCGGGTGATACGGCTGGACGCCCGCGGCTTCGGCCGGTCCACCGTCCCTCCGGAGGGATACGACTGGTCGCTGAGCAACTTCGGCGCCGACATGTTGAAGTTGTTGGACATTCTAGAACTGGAAAAGATCCACCTCATCGGCGAGACCGTCGGCGGGACCATCGCGACGCAGTTCGCCTACGACCACCCGGAGCGGCTGCACACGCTCACCACCTGCACCTCACCCTATAAGTTCGTCGGCATAGACACCTACCTGGCGTCACACAAGCTGGTCAGCGAACAAGGCGTGGCGGCTTGGGTGGAGCAGACTGCCGACCGTAGGCTGGAGCCCGGAAAATCGGACGAGGCCCATCACCGGTGGTACATCGAGCAGATGTCGCAGACCCCCGCCAGGGTGGTGCTGGAGACACTGGCCTACCTGTCGACCCAGGACCTGACGGACATCCTGCCCCAGATAAAGACGCCCGCCCTGATATTGGCCTCGGAGCAGAACGCCAAGGACAACCCTGACCGCACCACGGCTTTCGCGGAGAAACTGGCCAACGGCCGGTTGGTCGCCATACCCGGCACCAGCGGCTACGTGCAGCACTCGGCCCCCGAAGAATGCGTCCTAGCGTGGCGTCAGTTCCTGGGGGAGATCAGCGGGGGTTAAGATCGATTCTCATCAGCAATCAGTCCCTTCCCCCGCTCGCGGGGGAAGGTTAGGTCCGACGAAGTCGGAGATGGGGGACGTCTTTTTCTCAGCAAACCTGGCTGAACGATAGCCATCGCCCCCACCCTAACCCTCCCTCGTTGCGACGAGGGAGGGGATTTTTTCGTTCCTTCGTTCCCTAGTAGCCTAGAGCAATGACCTAGATTGGCCGCCGTCTACGTTCAGGCACGTGCCGGTGATGAGGTTGGCTCTCTCTGAGGCCAGGAAGGCCACCGTGTCGCCGATGGGCTCGGGCCAGCCGAACTTCCCGGCGGGCAGGTTCCGGTCGATGAAGTCCGCCACCTCCTCGGGGGTGCTGTTCTGCTGGAACCGATCCCAACTGCTGCCGGGGAAGTCGATGGACCCAGGCGCGATGCAGTTGACCAGCACGTTCTCTTTCATCAGATTGAGCGCCAAGTGCTTGGAGAAGGCGATGAGGGCCGCTTTGCCGGTCATGTAGTCGATGGAGCCGCCGTACTCACGGCCATAGATAGACGAGATGCTGATGATGCGTCCCCATTGTTGCTCCCGCATGTGGGGCAACACCAGGGAGATCAACTCAACCGGGCTCATCAGGTTGAACTCCATCCCCTCTCGGAAGGTCTCCACGCCGGTCTCTTGGAAGTCGGCGACACCCTTCCGGCCGCCGGCGTTATTCACCAAGATGTCGGCTTCGCCCAGGGTACTGATAGTCTGGTCGTGAAAATTCTTCAGGTCCGCCTGCTTCATGACATCGGCCTGCACGGCCAGGACCTCATATCCCTTGGCCTTGAACTCAGCCTCGGTTGCATCGAGATTCTCCTGGCCGCGGGCGCAGATCGCAACCTTGCAGCCCTCCCTGGCCAGCGAGTCCGCCGCCTGTTTGCCCAAACCGTGACTGCCTCCGGTGATCATTGCCACTTTGCCTTCCAGCGCCAAGTCCATTGCCGCCTCCTATCTGATCCAAGATTTGTTTCTGGCCGGTGGATATATTTCTGGGATTATAGATGCAGTCGGCCTAGGTTGCACCACATGGCGGACTTACATCTCCACCGCGCGGCATGTCGGCTATAATTGGGCGCAATCTGACACGAGGCTCCAAGGGGATTTATGCAAGCGCTTGAGGGTATCAAGGTCCTGGATCTCTGCCGGAATGCACCGGGCATGTTCTGCACCACCGTGCTGGCCGACCTAGGCGCCGACGTCCTGATGATCGAGCGGCCCATGGACGAGGCCCGCTCCGCCTACGAGAAGCTGGTCGCCGGGATCGACGGCGAGGAGGACGAGCGACGTCACGCCGCCTTCAACGCCCTGCAACGGAACAAACGCAGCATCGCCCTCAACCTGAAGGAACCCGAAGCCCAGAAGATATTCCACAAGCTGGCCGAGTCGGCCGACGTGGTGGTGGAGGGCTTCCGGCCCGGCGTCATGGACCGGCTTGGCGCTGGGTACGAGAAGGTCCGCTCCATCAACCCCAGGGCGGTCTACTGCTCGGTCTCCGGCTACGGACAGGACGGCCCCTATTCCCAGATGGCCGGACATGACATAAATTACATCTCCTTCGCCGGGGCCCTGGGCCTGATCGGCGAGCAAGACGGCCGGCCCGCTATCCCGCTGAACCTCATTGCCGACTACGCCGGGGGCGGCCTGTGCGGCGCCGTGGGCATCCTCTCCGCATTGATGGCCCGGGAGAAGACCGGCACCGGCCAATACGTGGACATCGCCATGAGCGAAGGCGTGCTCTACATGCTCTCGGGCCTGGTCTCCGACGTCCTTTCCAGAGGCATACCGGCCGAGCGGGGTGGCAACCGGCTGAACGGCGGCGCGCCCTACTACAACGTCTACCGGACCAAGGACGACAAGTACTTCTCCATCGCGGCCATCGAGCCCTGGTTCTGGGAGAACCTGTGCCGGGCGATGGGGCGGGAGGACCTGCTGCCCCACCAAGACGCCGCCGGAGAGAAGAAGGCCGAGGTGGAGCAGGCGCTGGCGGAGGCGTTCTTGGCCAGGACCAGGGACGAGTGGTTCGAGACCTTGAAAGACGCCAACATCTCGGTCGGCAAGGTCTACTCGCTGGAAGAGGCGCTGGACGACCCCCACGTCCAGCAGCGGGGAATGGTGCTGGAGATTGAAGCCCCAACTATCCCTGAGGGCAAGGTGCGGCAGGTGGCGACGTCCATCCACCTATCGGACACCCCCGGCCAGGTCCGGCACGTCGGTTCAGTCACCGGCCAGCACACCGCAAAGGTGCTGGAAGAGCTGGGGTTCGACGCCACAGCCGTGGCCGACTTACAGCGCCGCCAAGTGGTGCAGTAGAAGCCAGGACGCACCTGCCTGCCCTAAATTTAGGCTCGGAGCGTGCTATACTAGGGCCGCTCCAACAAACGCCTACACGGCGTCAGAGCACGTCCGGCGAATCTTGGTTCTCGGAATAACAAAGCCGTACTATTATCACGAGCGAGTCAATACCGCTCCACAGGGAAAGCCTCTTGATTAAGCGTTTTTCAGTGCTGTATGTGGGTCAGATCGACCTCGAGAACGTGGGCGCCGACGGAACGGACCCAGACTCGCGCCGCTACAGCAACGACCAGTTGATCCAGACCTACGACAACGCCATGGCCCTGGCCAAGCAGATGGACGACTCAGGGTTCTACTGCCTCTGGGCCGCCGAGCACCATTTTCAGCGGGAAGGCTACGAGTGCATCCCCAACCTGACTCTCCTGGGCACCCACCTGGCGGCCCACACCAAGAACCTGAAATTCGGCGCGGCGTTCAATATCGTGCCCATGTGGCACCCCCTGCGCCTGGCTGAAGACTTCTCCCTGGGCGATATCCTGACCGGCGGCCGGCTGATCTTTGGCATCGGCCGCGGCTACCAGGTTAGAGAGGTCGAGACATTCGGCTCCCCGCTCATCGACCAGGACGCCAACCGCGAGCTTTTTGAAGAGCAGGTCGAGATCATCCTGAAGGCCTTCAACGAGGAGTCATTCAGTCACCACGGCAAGCACTACGATATTCCCCCCGACGTCCCCTACCGGGGCTACCAACTTAAGGACATCACCCTGGTCCCCCGGCCAAAGCATCTGCCGGTGGACATTTGGCAGCCCATGACCAGCGGGCGCAGCATCGAGTTCATCGCCAAGAAGGGCATCAAAGGCATGACCGCCCTCTGCGGCGAGAAGGTGGTTGAGCAGTTCTTCACCGCCTACCGTGACGCCGCCCAGGAAGCGGGCCGTTCCCTGACCTTGGGACAGGATATGTCCCTTGGCTTTGGGTTCTACATCGCCGACACCCAGAAGGAAGCGATGGAGAAGCTCCGGCCCTTCCACGACGAGCGCTACAAGTGGTTCGCGCCATTCGGACTGGTCCGGTACACCGATGAGGAAGGCCGGATGTGGGGCAGCCCCGGCGCCCCGGCCCGCACGCCCCAGGTGGAAGACGGCGTGCAGCAGAAGGCTTGGCTCTGTGGGCCGCCGGAGCATTTTATCGAGACGTTCAAGGAGCTTGAAGGGAAATACCCCGGCCTGGAAGACGTGTTTCTCCAATGGCCTGAGGGTATGCCCCTCAAAGAACTACTCTCCCAGTTGGAGATATTCTCAAAAGAGGTCATCCCGGCGTTCAGTGGCCGGAGTTGATTCGGGCATTTAAACAAGAATCATCCCGGCGTTCAGCGGCTGCGGTTAAGCCCAGCATCTAAACTTACTCGGGCGATGCCTGCAACCGCAACGCATGCCCGGCACAGGAGCAGCCATTGGCGGACCCAGAACATGTAATTCTGGCCCGGTCCGGACCCAGCGAGATATCCCGCTGGCGTGAGGCTACCTGGCGTCGGCCCAACACCGAGATTCCCCGCTTCAGCCTTGGCTACCGCCTGGAAGACCGGGGAGCAGGCGAAACATTCCTGCCTGATTATGTGTACGGGCGGCCATCGCTGGACCTGTCGGGCGCCATGCTGAACAAGGCCAAATTGTCGGGCGCCGACCTGTCCCACGACGACCTAAGCGGCGCCGACCTCACCCAGTCGGACCTGCGCCAGGCAGACCTCTCCGGGGCCAACCTTCAGAATGCGCACCTGTGGCGGTCGAACCTTTCGCGAGCCAACTTCAACGAGGCCAATATGGCCGGTTGCACCCTGGGCCGCACCAACCTGTCCAACAGCGTTCTGCAGCGGGCCGACCTCAAGGGCGCGACCATCGCCTTCTCCAATCTTTCCTATGCCGACCTGGAAAAGGCCGACCTCTCGGGGACGGACCTCAGCCAGACCGACCTGTCTTGGGCCAATCTAAGCGGGGCCAACCTCCGGGGCGCCCGCCTCGTCGGCGCCAATCTGGACATGGCCGACCTCACGGGGGCCGATCTCCAAGGCGCCACCATCATCAACACCAAGATGAACAGCACCAGTCTGAGTGAGGCCATCTTTGGGGTGACGATCATCGCCAACTGCGACCTGACCCTGACCATCGGCCTTGAGAGCGTGCGGCACGCCGGACCTAGCATGATCTCCCTGGATACCATCTCACGCTCCAGAGGACAGGTCCCCGCCAAGTTCCTCGAAGGGGCCGGTGTGCCTCCGTTGTTGGTCGCCGCGCAGACCGCTTTCAGGGATTCGGGGATGACCCACACCCGGGTGCTGCTGCTGGGGTCGGAGAAAGACGGGGAGTTTGCGGCCAAGGTCCGGGCCAGCCTCGCCGAGGCGCGGGTGCCAAGCTGGATCGTATCCGCCGATGACGAAGCGTCGCTGCAGTCGGGCGCCGTCAACCTGGACAATGCCGTCTACTACGACCGGTTGGTACTGCTCTGCACCGCCGAGTCTTTGGAGAACCCGCTCACCAGCCGCTATTTCGCCACGTTGGTGAACGGTCAGGGCGGCTCGAATGGGTCTTCAGTTGGAGAACCGCTTATCGCGGTGGCGGCCGACGATATCTTCTACCAGCGTGAGGACCGCCTCTGCTCGGGGTTGCGGGAGGGAGTGGTTGTGGACTTCCGGGGCTGGGAGGACGAAGCCCGCTACGAAGAGGCTTTGTCGAACCTGATCCAAGAATTCACGTCCTCAGGCCCATCTAACTCGCCCTTCTGATCCGTTCAGGGTTGCTGATTACCCTCGCGGGGAGCCCACTTATCCGCTCGTGGTGAACCCTCTTTTCCGTTCGCTGGGAGCCTTTTTTCCGTTCGTGGTGAGCCACCAATTCCGTTCGTGGTGAGCCCCGTCGAACCACCGCTTGGGCTGAGACCGCTCGCCACGAGCACCATGACTTATGCGCATCCTTCGACGGGGCTCAGGACGAACGGAGATTCCTGAGGTCTTATCCGGGGAAGTTTACTAACCCCGCCGCCCTACTCCACCGGCGTTCCTTTGGCCAGCATCAGGACAGCTTCACCCCATTGGGCGCTGTTGGCCAAGTCCCAGTCGTCAGCCGACTCGACGGGCTGCAACCGGAGACCTTCGTTGCCGCCGTAGACCAGCAGCACCACGCCCTCCCCCGAGTCCTCAGCCAAGGCCGACATGGCCACGCACGGGCCGTCGGAGCTCCAGCCGGTGACACGGCACCAAAGGTCCTCGCCCATCGGGTTGGTGGAATAAACCCGTATGACCTCGATGGGGTCGGCCAGCAGATCGAACATCCGGTGCAGGTCCAGAGGGCTGTTTTCACCGCCAACGACTTCCACTTCGACCAGCATCTATCTCGGCTCCCATCAACGTTTTCCCAATACTATCACCTGGGACCCGCACGGGCGGGCCCAACGGGGCACGCCAGCAGAAATATCGTTAATTACAAGCGGTGCAACGGCCCAGAACACGGCACCCGATAGGCCGTCCAATTCGACCCCAAAGGGCAGAAGTTAACTCCTGGGTGGGATATACCAAAGGTACGAGTAATTAAAAAGGCCGCCAAGGCATCCTGCCCAAGCTGTCTTCGAGCAAGATTACCGGAGGTGACAGATGCTGAAAACCCAGGAACTAAGTATTTTCGATGAAGTTAACCTCTTTTTCGATAACGCCGCCGACCGGCTGGAGCTGAATGACGGCCTGAGGGAGATGCTGAAACGTCCCTGGCGGGAGCTGCTGGTCCAGGTTCCGGTGCGCATGGACGATGGCCAGATCCAGGTATTCAGCGGTTCAAGGGTGCAGCACAACGCCGCCCGTGGACCCTACAAAGGCGGCGTCCGCTACCATCCCCAAGCGGACATTGACGAGGTGCGGGCCTTGGCGTCGCTGATGACCTGGAAAACAGCGTTGGTCAATCTCCCCTACGGCGGGGCCAAGGGCGGGGTCGAGGTAGACCCGGGCCTGCTCTCCCAGAGTGAGCTGAACCGCCTCACCCGGCGCTACACGTTGAATATCGAACACCTGATCGGGCCCAATCGGGACATACCTGCTCCGGACATGGGCACCAACGCCTAGACCATGGCCTGGATGATGGACGCCTACGGGCAGTTGCACGGCCATGCCCCGGCCATCGTGACTGGAAAGCCGGTGGAGATGGGCGGCTCTCTGGGCCGTGCGAGTCCGCCACCGGCCAGGGTGTCGCGTATCTGCTTCAAGAGGCCGCCAGAGACCTCAACCTGAAAACCTACGGGGCCAAGGTCGTGGTGCAGGGCTTCGGCAATGTGGGCTCCTGCGCCGCGCGGCTCATCGACGACAGCGGCAGCCGCATCATCGCGGCGAGTAATGTCGACGGCGGTCTGTACAACGCCGCCGGCCTGGACATTGCCCGGTTGCATGATTACGCCTTGGCAACGGGCGGGTTTTCCGGATTCCCTGGGGGCGAACCGATATCCAACCGTGAGCTCCTAGAACTGAAATGTGATGTGTTGGTCCCAGCGGCCATCGACAACGTGATCACCGGGGAAAACGCCAGACGAATCAAAGCCAGGCTGATCCTGGAGGCGGCCAATCACCCGATCACGCCCCAAGCGGACAGAATCCTAAGCGAAGGCGGAGTGACCATCTTGCCGGACATCTTGGTCAACGCCGGCGGGGTGGTGGTGTCCTACTTCGAGTGGACCCAGAACCTGCAGGAGTTCCGCTGGGAGGAGAGCCGGGTCAACGAAGAACTCAAGAAGACCATGCTCCGGGCCTACTACGAAGTTCAGAACCGGAGCCTCGAGCAAAAGATCACACACCGCCAGGCCTCATTCGAGATCGGTGTGCAACGAGTAGCACGGGCCGTAGAGCTCCGCGGTTTCGTGTAGGGAAGCTGACCGCTGTTGGCTTTCAGCTTCGAGCGGTCAGCTTTCAGCTATGAACAGCCAGATCTGGCATTCCGAGGCGTTAGCCGAAGAATCTCGCTGCCCGTCAGCCAACTCTGGCCGAGAACAAAGAGACCCCTCGCTTCGCTCGGGGTGACAGGTGGATGGGTTGGCTTTGGAACGGGGGAGACGTTTCGGACGGAGCACTAAAATCCCCCAGCCCCCTTTACGAAGGGGGCTTTCGCAGGATATCGCCATGACACTCTTCCCTGATAGTCCCGATTCATCGGAGCTGATTGCTGATAGCTGATAGCTCCCATTGACACCTCCCTGGGCTGCTCCGTATCATTCCCTCAAAGGTAAGCCCGTCTTTTCTAGGCACGGACTTACACCAAAACTCAGGGATTTTTATTCAAGCACGACCGAGGGGGTGCAACGTGGCAATTGGAATCAAGTCCTACCGTCCCACAGTCTCAGGTTCGACCCACATGGTCACAGCCGGGCATTACCTGGCAACCGCGTCGGGTTACCGCATCCTGGAGCAAGGCGGGAACGCCACCGACGCCGGCGTGGCCGCCGGCATCACCCTGAACGTGGTGCTGCCCCAGTGGACCAACTTCGGCGGCGTGGCCCCCATCATCATCCACGACGCCCAAAAGAAAGAGACGGTCGAGATCAGCGGTCTGGGCCGTTGGCCCAAGGCAGCCAATATCGACGACTATCTGGCCAAGTACGGCGGCGATCTTCCCGCCGGCATCCCCCGAACGGTTACCCCGGCGGGAGCCGACGCCTGGATGACCGCCCTGAAACTCTACGGCACGATGACCTTTGAGGAGGTGGTCACCCCGGCCATGGAACTTGCCGAGAACGGTTTCCCTGTGCCCGCGACCCTGGCGGCCTACTTCGCCAAGAATACGGGCGACGACCTGACCCACGAGACCGACGACCAGGTCCAATGGCCGTCCACCGCCGCCATCTTCTACCCCGGCGGCAGGGCCTTCAAAGAAGGCGAGACCCTGGTCCAGAAGGACCTGGCCCGCAGCTTTATGCGCCTGATCGAGGTCGAGCGGAAGAACGCCTCCCTGGGCCGGGAAGGCGCGATCCAGGCGGCCCGCGACTTCTTCTACAAGGGCGAGATTGCCGAGGAGATGGTCAAGTTCCACCAGGAGAACGGTGGCCTGCTCACGATGGAGGACCTAGCCGATTTCCACGTGGGCGTAAACGCCCCGGCCCACGGCACTTATAAGGGCATCGACGTCTACACCTGTGGGCCCTGGTGCCAGGGACCGGTCAGCATCCAGGCCCTGCAGATACTTGAGGGCATGGACCTTAAGGGCATGGGCCACAACAGCGCGGATTACATCCACGCGGTGCTGGAGGCCCTGAGCCTGGCCATCAGCGACCGTGAGGCCTTCTACGGCGACCCCGATTTCGTGGACGTTCCCATGGAGGGTTTGCTGTCCAAGTCCTTCGCCGAGGAACGCCGGGCCATGATCGACATGAAGAAAGCCTTCGGCGAGATGCCCGAGGCCGGCGACCCCTGGCGTCACCAGGGCATGGAGTCCCCCAACGGCAAGCCGGCCCGCCCCGAACCGGTGGGCGGCGGACTGCAGGCGGACACCAGCTACACTGCGGTGATCGACCGCTGGGGCAACGCCTTCTCGGCCACGCCCAGCGACACCATCGCCTACAACCCCATCATTCCGGGTCTGGGTTTCATCGTCTCCGGCCGCGGCTCCCAGTCGTGGTTGGACCACAACCACCCCAGCTCGATGCAGCCGGGCAAGCGCCCCCGTCTGACCCCCAATCCGGCCTTGGCCATGAAGGACGGAAAAGTCTTGATGCCCTTCGGGACGCCGGGCGGCGACGTCCAGCCCCAGTCCATGGTCCAGTTGTTCCTGAACGTGGTTGAGTTCGGCATGGAAGTGCAGGAAGCAATCGAAGCGCCCCGCGTTTCCACCTGGGGCTTCCCCAACTCCTTCTGGCCCCACGCCTACAACCCGGGCTTCGTGGGAGTCGAAGGCCGCATCGACACCGGCGTCATCGACGACCTACGCAAGCGAGGCCACCAAGTGGAGGTCTGGGACGACTTCACACCCCGAATGGGCTGCCTATGCGCCATCCACCATGACCATGAGCACGGCAGCTATAACGGAGGCGCCGACCCAAGAAGGGACGGCTACGCCATGGGGCGGTAGGACCAGCAATCGTTAATGGAAAAAAGCCCCGGCGGTCATCTCGCTGGGGCTTTTTTGCGGAATCTAGATAATCAGATAGTATCCAAGCGAAATTACCGCTCGACGCCAGAAATTGCGTGTTCTTAACCCTCGACCGACATATCCTCACATTCAACTCACTGACCCAATGTGGAAAATGCCCAAGTGGAGACTGGAAATTGGGGTGTCGAAGCGGAATCATGATGCAATGGGTATCTAAAATGGTATTATTTACCGGAATTTGGTTATTGTGCCTAACCAGGCTATTCTCGAGATAGGAAGAAGGAGTTTGAAATGGACTACGAATTAGCGATGGTTCAGGTTAGTGCCCAAAAGGAAGGCGAAATAATCGGACCAAATCGGTACAATGCATAGCGGCTTTCCCCACATGGAGACACGTTGTTCTGGAGCGGTGACTTCGTCGATGCCAATAACTCAAGGCGATTAAGACAAGGGCTCGAACGAGCGCTAGGGAGCCTACTTGAACTGGGATGGGAATGTATCGGACGCGATATCCAGATTGGTCCTTACATGCATCGCCGAGCGCTGATTCGGAAGCCAATGGAAGGCGGACCAACATATGAGTTTATCGTCACGGGTGGGACGCTAATCGACGGCGAGAGGAAAAACTGGTTCTCAAAATCTGAAGACATATCGCTCCTGACTATCACTCAACTTAGCCCAACGGGGGCGAGAGTGATTACCAATGAGCGAGTGACTCCAGAGAGCGAATCTAGTCGGATGCAAGCCCTTATAGACGATTATATTTCGGATGGCTGGCAAGAGGTTGGCGAGCCATGGAGCACAGATCGCACGCTCGTTAGGCCAATTGTGAATCAAGGAAACGACAATGGTGGAGACATGATCCCAGACCAATCCCGGGGTCAAGACCAAGACCCATTGATGGTTCTGGAGCGATTGGCGAAACTGAAGGATACGGGAGCAATATCTGAGGACGAGTACGAACAGAAGAAGACTGAACTCCTCAGTCGGCTATAAGCTAGCTGACAGCTCTACTCCGCCGTCCTTCCCCCATCAATGACCAACTCCGACCCAGTGACGAAGGATGCTTCGTCCGAAGCTAGGTACAGCGCTCCGTAGGCCACGTCTTCGGGGCGGCCGAGGCGCTTTAGCGGTGTGCGGTTCACCCGGTCTTCATGCATGGCCGGCTCGGCCAGGAAACCTTCAGTCATGGGGGTCACGATGGTGCCAGGGTGGACCGAGTTAGCCCGGATGCCGTCGGAGGCGTACTGGATGGCTGTCGACTTAGTCAGCAGACGCACCGCGCCTTTGGACGCCGTATAGGCCGTGGTCTGTTTGCTGCCCACCAGTCCGGCCACCGACGAGATATTCACGATGGACCCGCCCCCGGCCTGCCGCATGGCCGGTATGGCGTGTTTGGTGCCTAAGAACACCCCCTTGGCGTTGATGTCCATCACCTGGTCCCACTCATCTACGGTGGTCTCTTCCACTATGTGGGCGCGGTAGATGCCGGCGTTGTTGACTAAGATATCCAGCTTGCCGTAGCGGGAGACAGCCTCGCTCACCGCCCGCTTCCAGGCGTCTTCATCGCTCACATCCAAAAGCACGAACACGCATTCGCCGCCCGCCTCGTTGATCTCGGCCTCCACCTGCTTGCCCTCATCTTCCAGCATGTCCCCGATGACCACCTTGGCGCCCTCTTTGGCGAAGAGCTTGGCTTCCACCGCGCCCATCCCGCGGGCCCCGCCGCTGATTAATGCAACCTTGTTCTCCAGACGCATCGTGTTAACTCCTTATCGTTTCTGTTCGGTCAGATTATAAGGGGAATGCAAAGTTTTTGGTGGACTAAACAAGAGAAGGCCCAGTCCGTTCGCCGACGGACCGGGCCTTCTCTTCTTCGGGAGGCGGCGGGAGGAGACGCCGCTTATTTTCTTACTGGGAACGGGATGAAAGCCCCGCCCGCTTTGCCTAGGTGATAGACCCGGAGTAGGTCTACAAGTCTGGCCAATTCTGTTGGTGTCATAGTTGGCCTCCTATGTCTTTCCTATCAACCTTAATCTACCGGAGTATTTCCAACATTTCTGTGACCTCCAAGTTGTGCCCACCGTGAGGTTGGTCACATCCAACGCCTGGCCATGCCTCGATTGACCGGGACATAGGCCGCCGATAGAATGTTTTTGATGCCTATGGAACCGCTTCCGGCCACACTCAGCCCAATCGTGGGCTCCCTTTCCAGATTCAAGCCTCGCCATCTGGCTGCCATGCTGGCTTTGGCCGGCATCATCCTCCTGGTGGCCTGTGGTAGCTCCGGAAAGACCGCCCGGGACTTTGAAGTGGTCCAATATGACGGCGAGACGTTCCGGTTGTCCGAGGTGACCGAGAGCCATGCCGTGGTGCTGAATTTCTGGTACCCCAGTTGTCCGCCCTGCCGCGAGGAGATGCCAGCCATCGAGGCTGCCTGGCAGGAGCTCAAGGATGAACCGGTGCGGATATTAAGTCTCTACGTCCCCCAGGGTTTCGACTCAGAACAAGACGCCCAGGACTTTATCGAAGAGATGGGGTTGACCTTCGATTTTGCCACCGACCGTTTGGCCCGGATCGCCGAAGCCTACGATTTCCAAGCTTTCCCCAAGACCTATTACATCGACATGGACCAAAATATCGTGGCCACCAACCTCGGCATCTTGGGGACGGAAGAGATCGTCCAGCAGGTGCGCGCTTTGATCGGCGAGCCCGCGCCGTAGGCGGCCGCTTAGTCTGATGAACGTCTTAGATTGGATATTGCTGGCCATCCGCTGGGGACACGCCCTGGCCGCCGTCGCCTGGGTGGGCGGCGGAATCTTCTATCTGATGGTGCTGCGTCCGGCCATCCAACAAGCACGCGGACTTCCGGCTGAAACCGGGAAGGCCATCGGCGTGGAGTTTCGGGGCCTGGTCAGCACAGCCATCGCCGTATTGTTGCTGACCGGGGTCATCTTGTCGGCCTCCAGGTTGACCGAGGACGTCGTAACCAGCCCCTATGTGGCCGTGTTGGTGGCGAAGATAGCCCTGGCGCTCTACATGTTTTACGTGGTCCGGTTCATGCGCCAAGACAGCTATCCCGAGGACCCGGAGCTGGGAGAATCGCGTTGGCAGCGCCTGCTGGGCCGTCTCACCGGCACCACGGCCCTTTTGGTCACCGGCGTCGTGGTGATAGGATTGTCTGACGTGTTGGACGGCCTACTGGAAAACGCCCTGGCATAGCGACTAGCCAAACGGATTGGAGTGATGATGAAGAAAGACCTGATGGAAATACTGGCCTGCCCGGTCTGTAAGGGCGACCTTGAATTGCGTTCCGAAGCTGAAGAGGGCGATGAAGTCATAACCGGCAGTCTCGAATGCGCGGCCTGCAACGAGTCCTACCCCATCGAAAACTCCATACCCAATCTGCTGCCGCCGGACCTCAGGCGGGAGTTGGCTTAGTCCACCCCTTTAGCTTTAAAGCCCTGAAGTGAAAAAAGGCCCGCCCCGATCCGATCGGGGCGGGCCTTTGTGTTGCCTGTTCAGTAGATTAACCCTCACCGGTCAGGACACGGACCACGATGGGGGCCAGTTCCTCGGCCCTGGTGCGGAGGGCTTCCCGGGTCAGGTTTTCGATGGGGTGAGGAGTGAAGATGGTCGGATAATCCTCGGCGCCCCACATCTTGGCCATGCCCTGCGCCGTCGGAACGAACCGGTCGGTGCAGATGGTGGCCGAAGGTATGCCGGCGTTCTCCACGTGAATCCCGTCGTGCACACTGCACGCACTGCAAGAGCCTCAATCACCTATCGCGATGATCACCGAGTCCACCTGATCGGTCAGCTCCTTCAGGGCTTTGGGGTCGGCGGGGCGGGAGGCGCTGGGCTTCCGGTGCCACTTGACCTCGGTTATCTCGTAGCGCGTCCTAAGAATCTCGGCTAGTTCTTCCAGAAGCACGTCGGCGTTGCGTTTGCTGTCGTCGATTATCCCCAGCCGAGTGCCCGCCAGGCTGGCCAGACGGGGCGCGCCGTCGAAGGGGGCCACGATAGGCTGGGTGACCGGGTTAACGAGTACATGTTCACTCTGGGCCATTGGTTCCCTCTCTTAGCTATCTTTTCGGGCCGTTGCTTGAATTGTGGCGGCGTCGCCGCGAAAAATCAATGTATCTGGAATCAGAATTCCTAGTTAGAGTACTCGAACGGGCAGAACTCGGCGTATTTTCCGGGGAAATTCACCGAGAGGCCGTCCGCTTCCGCCGTGAACGCGCTGGTAGTGCATAGTTCTTGGACCTGGGAGGTGAACCCGGTCGGTTTGTTCAGGGTTGCTAATTCGTCGGCGCCGGTCACAGGGTTTTTCATCGGCGTCAGGTGCATGTCTAGTGTTCCCGGTACGACAGCGTGGCTATTGATGCCGTCTATAGTGACCTGGAATGGCACGTATCTGAAGCCGATGAACTCGGCTGTCAGGTCGATGAAGACACTGAACGGCGCTTCATTCCGGACCATTTTTTTGATGGCCTGCCGTTGCTCTTCGTTGGCGCGTTCGTCTATCAGGTACACGCTGGTGCCGTTGCCCAGATGGATCGCTTCCGGAAACTTGGAGATCTCCGAGATGACGAGACCGGCCAGATCAACACCCTGGTATTGGCCCTCCTCCACTTGCCAGTGGTAGACCCCTTCGCAGGAACCGTAGCTGGGCGGTTCCTCGAAGTTGCACGGGCAGCCCCAGGCGCAGTTGCACGCGCCCAATCAGTGCCCTTTCAGATGATAATTCTTCTTCTGAGTCATTCTTTAATGGCGCCCTTTCAGATAATCGTTCTTGGTCTGCGCCATGTTTTCTCCGCTTATTTCCTGATCAGCTTGGTAACAGCCGTGGACCCAACCTTGGGACCCCAACTGGGGATAACCGAAGACATGTTGGACTCCTCGCCGCCGGCGAAGATTAGCAGGATATCGTCAGGCTCCGGGATCAGGGGAATCATGTTTTCAGAGTCGCCTGGTTCCGGGTCGCCCGCCAGCACCATGGCCGCCTTCAAGTCGGCCACCGAGCGCTGGGTCCGGGCGAAGATGTAATCCTTGACCTGGGCTTTGGTCCAGTCCTTCCAGAGGTTGGAGTTGCCGGCGATGGTCACCACGATCTGGCCCTGCCGGACGCCGATGCCGGTGTCGCCCACGGAGCCTGAAGTGGACATGTTGCTGCCCAGGCTGGATGCCACGTCGGCCAGTGCAAGGAGGATCGGCTCAGGATGGCCCACGGCCCTGACCTGCCGGGGCGCTTCGCCTGCGAAGACGGTCACGGTGCTCTGGTCGGCGGAGAAGCCGCGCTCGACGTGCAGGGGCGTCCAATGGGTCTCGGTGTCGGCCTCGGCTATGCAATAGGTGAATTTGCCGGGGTGGCCAATGACGCTGCGGTCGAAGACGCCGGGGATGGCGGCGCAGGCGTTCATCAAGATCAGCCGCACGGCCCGGCCGATAGTGGCGTTGGCCCGGTTTCCAGGACCGAACAGGTTGTTCCGCGAGTTGATGCCCAGTTCTTTGGTCATCGGGCCGTTCACTATAGAAAGGATGGCCGCGCCGCCCATGCTGGACGAAGGCCCAACCAAGTTGAAGACCGGCTCCAACATGGCCTCGGTGGCGGCCAGCACCACCGGCATGTACTCGGGCAGGCACCCGGCCATCACGGCGTTGGCGGCCACCTTGCCGACGGTTATCACGCGGCGGCGCTCAGGTAGCTCGCCGACCACTTCGCCGGAGGGACGGCCGGAGCGCTCGATGAACTCTCCGACGCGTTGTTCCGTGGGCGGGACGACCGGCAGTCCGTCGGTCCAACCCAACTCGTAGCAGCGTTCGATGGCCTCCAGGGCCGAATCCCATTGAACAGTGGTAGTATCGCCCGATTCAGGCAAAGTGGGTGTCCTCCGTTTGATTTTCTATTCCGAACCAATGTCTAGTTAATGTCATTCCGAGCGAAGCGAGGAATCCCTCTGCTTTGGAAGAAGACCTCGGTGCCACGCAGGGTGACTGCGCCCCGCAGGATGTTGGTTCGGCGGGCTTCATCTCCCCGAGAGGTCGCCCCTCATCTCCGACGCAGTCGAGAGTCTCGACTGCGTCGGACCTAACCTTCCCCCGTTGCGACGGGAGAAGGGACTCTTTCTGGGCTGAAAGCTGATAGCTGACCGCTGATAGCTGACAGCTACTTTGCTAGCGTGTACTTGGACAGCGACCGCAGTTCTTTGGGCGGGGTCATGTGCTGGCCGCGGATGGTGTAAGACACCTCGGCCACGTAGATGGAGCCCTGGGAGTCGACGGCTATCCCGTGGGGGGCGATGAACTGGCCGGGGCCCTCCCCTTCGTTCACGTCGCCGAACTGACTCACCAGATTGCCTTTCAGGTCAAAGATCGAGACACGGTGACCCAGGCCGGGGGCATCGTCCACGCCGCCCATGCCGTTCAACTCGCCGACGTAGATGTGCTCGCCCCAGAGGACCATGGAGTCGGGCCGGTGGATGTTGCTCCACATGGTCTGGAACTTGCCGTCGGTGTCGAAGATCTGGATGCGGTGGGCTTCGCGGTCCACCACGTAAACGTTGGCGTTGCTGTCGATCGCGATGTTGTGGGGGCGGATGAACTGGCCGGCGTCGATGCCGGGGCTACCCCAGGAGAATTTGTACTCGCCCTCGCCGGTGTAGACGTGGATGCGGGAGTTGCCGTAGCCGTCCGACACGTAGATGTCGCCGTTTCCTGGGTGGATGGCGGCGGAAGTGGGCCGGTTGAAGGGCTCGCCGCTCCAGCGGGGCTTGGGGTTGTTCCGCTCGCCGATCTCCATCAACTTCTCTCCGTCGGCGCTGAACTTCTGGATGGTGTGGATGCCGTCGTCGGAGCAGAGCAGGGAGTCGTCATGGGCGATGTACAGACCGTGGGTCCGGTCGTCGCTGAAATGGCCCTTGCCGAATGACCGGATGTAGTTGCCATCCCGGTCCAGCACGATGATCGGTTCCTCGCCGCGGGTGAGGACAAAAACGTTGTCCTGGGAGTCGATGGCGACGCCCGGACATTCTTTGAAGGTCATGCCGCTGGGCAATTTGGCCCAATTCTCAACAAAGTTATAGCGGAAATCGCCGATACCGTAGACCTCTGGCATGGTGTGCACCTTCTGTTATTGATTGAATTTTAGCTGCGTTTCCTACCCTGGAGAACGTGGCTCGGGCAGGCATAATTATCCTAAGTGTGGCTGATTCAGGTGTCAATGGCCGCACGGAAGCTTTCAGCAATCAGCGAGAAGTCCCTGGCAACCATGGCTGATAGAAACGGGACCCTTTGCTTTATTCAGAAGCTGACCGCTGACCGCTGAAAGCTGACAGCTACCTGATAACCTGCCCGCCCTCGCCCTTTAGGTAGTCGGCGGTGCGCAGGGCCAGGGCCTGGATCGTGGGCGTGGGGTTCACGCAGGCGCTGGTGGTGAAGATGCTGCCGTCGATGATGAACAGGTTGGAGACGTCATGGGTCCGGCCCCAGCGGTCGACCACGGAGGTCTCCGGGTCTTCCCCCATCCGCGCCGTGCCCAACAGATGCCAGCCGGCGTTGCGGCGCAGGGTGGAAGAGAAGACCTTCTTGGCTCCGGCTGCCTCCATGATCTCGGTGGCGCGGGCCACCCCGTGCTCCAGCATCTTGGCGGTATTGTCGCTGACGGCGTAGTTGATCTTGGGGGCGGGAATGCCGTCGCTGTCGGTCAATTTGGGGTCCAGGGTGACCATGTTGTGCTCTTCGGGAAGGTCTTCGCTCATGATAGCGATGCCGACCGAGTGGCCGAACCGCTCTTTGAACTCGTCGTGATGGTCATCGCCCCAGGCGACTTTCTGGCCCATGAGGCCTCCGACGGCTGCCGCGAGGGGGGCATTGCCGTAGGACAACACCTGCAGGTCGTAGCCGCGGATGAAGTCGTGGTCCGGGTTGGTCTCGTAGAACTCTTGGCTCAACATGGTGCTGCCCCGGGGGCCGCCGTCTTCCGTGCCGAACCACTCGTCAAACACGCCCAACACGGCGCCAACCGGGTGGTGCATCAGGCATTTGCCGACCAGGCCGCTGCTGTTCGCCAGGCCGTTGGGAAAGAGGGCCGAGGTCGAATTCAGTAGGAGCCGGGCGGTGCCGATGCCGTTACAGGCCAGCACCACCGCCTTGGCTTTCTGTTCCTTCAATTCGCCGTCTTGGTAGTACAACACCCCGGTGGCATTGCCCGAACTATCTACCGTGATCTCCCTCACCCTGGCATGAATCTCCAGCCGTGCGCCCGATTTGAGCGCCGCGGGCCAGTAATTGAGGTCAGCCGAGGCGAATGACCGGAGGTGACCGCCCATATCCGGGTCCCGGCCGTCGTAGGCAACCGACGAGACTGCCGTGTCGGAGGCCCACCAGTGCCAACCCAGTTTGTCCAGGGCTTTGGCCAACAACCGGCCGCTGGCCCTGATGGACAGGGGAGGGCAAGGCCGCTCCGGTTTCTCCGGATATGCGGGGTCTCCTTTAAGGCCGGAGATGCCCATCATGCGGTCGTTCTCGTCGTAATAGGGCTCCAACTCCTCATAAGTAACGGGCCAGTCATCGGCAACGCCCTCAAGCGTCCTGACTTTGAAATCGGAGGGATGGAACCGGGGGAAATGGGCGCCCCAGTGGATCAGGCTGCCGCCCACTGCGTTGTACATGAAGGGGGCGATGGGAGTCTCATCCTCGTTGACGGGATAGTCCGCCGGCAGGCCCCGGAAGCCGGGGTCTGGGTGGAAATCCGTTTGCAGGTGAATCTGGGCGTCATTGTCGGAGGTTGGAAAGGCGTCGGTTGGGACCCAGCCGCCCTGTTCCAGGCAGACCACGTCGATACCGGCCTGGGCCAGACTCCAGGTGAACGCCGCCCCGGACGCCCCGGCCCCAATGACAAGTACGTCTGCGATATCTTCGTTATTGGCCAAGATTGTCTCCCTCAAATGCGTAGGGGTCCCGATTTCATCGGAACCCCCGTTAGCTGATTGCTGACTGCTGATCGCTGACAGCTCGCTACCGGCGTTCGAACATTGCGGCGACCCCTTGGCCTCCGCCGACGCACATGGTTTCCAGGCCGAACTGGGCGTCACGCGCCTCCATCTCGTTCAGCAGGGTGGTCAGGATGCGGGCGCCGGTGGCGGCGATGGGGTGACCCAGGGAGATGCCCGAGCCGTTGACGTTCAGGTTGTCGTGGTTGGGGAGTTTCCACTCCCGGAGCACGGCCAACACCTGGGCGGCGAAGGCCTCGTTGAGCTCGATGACATCCATGTCTTCCAGGGACATGCCGGTCTTTTCCATCAGCTTGCTCACGGCGGGCACCGGGCCGATTCCCATGGTGGCGGGGTGGCAGCCGGTCACGACCCAACCCTTGAGGAAGCCCATGGCCTCGAGACCCAATTCTTCCAGCTTGTCTTCGGCCACCACCAGACAGACCGACGCGGCGTCGTTCTGGCTGCTGGCGTTCCCGGCGGAAACCGTGCCGTCTTTCATCACCGGGCGAAGGCGGCCCAAGACTTCCATGGAACTATCGCCGCGAGGGCCCTCGTCCTTGTCGAAGATCACCGGGTCGCCTCGGCGTTGGGGAATCTCGATGGGGACTATCTGGGAGTCGAACTTGCCCGATTCCTGGGCGGCGACGGCGCGCTGGTGGCTGCGCAGGGAGTATTCGTCCTGTTCTTCCCTGGATATCTCATACTGTTTGGCCAGGTTCTCGGCCGTCTCCACCATGCCGGAGATCACTCCGAACCGGTCCTCAGGGGAGATGGTCTCCCGGGCGCGGGCCAGGCGGTCATGCAGGGTGATGGAGCCGAAACGGGCGCCCCAGCGGGACTCGTTCACGTAGAATTCGGCGTTGCTCATGCTCTCCACGCCGCCGGCGATGACCACGTCGGCATTCTCCGTCTGGACCATCATGCAGGCATTCAGGATGGCCTGCAGGCCCGAGGAGCAACGGCGGTCCAGTTGGTAGCCGGGAACCTCGATGGGGAGACCGGCTTTGAGCAGAGCCAAGCGTCCGATGGCCGGGTTCTCGCCGCTGGGATACCCGTGGCCCAGGATCACGTCGTCCACCTTGGCTGGATCTAGTCCGCTACGCTCCAAGGTCTCTTTGATCACGGTGCAGGCCAGCTCTTCCGCTGGCACATCCTTCAGAGCTCCGCCGAAATTGCCGACAGCGGTTCGGACCGGTGAAACGATGGCTACGCGTCGCATAGATCACTCCTAAATCACGCTTGAAAATTGTTCCCGTAATGATAACGTTTTTCGCGCGGGTGTGTCGAATGTTTAGGTCTCCTGTCATAGAGAAGGACACGGGGATCTGAGCGCGGGCAAACAAAAAGGGCCGGTGGATCCTACACCGGCCCCCTTGGGAGTTGTTTCGTGGTCTCCCGTCTTTGTTACCTCTGGGCAGTCTCCAGACTCGCCAGGCGGCTCTCCAAGAATTCGAGGGTGTCTCGCCAGTCGTCTGGCGCCAGGTCTAGGGCCTTCTCGGGGACGATGTCCGCGGCGCTGACCAGGAACGAGAGCACATTCGATCGGGTGAGCGTGGCGTCGAGTCCGGGCACGTCAGTGCTGTCGAAGGATGTGATGGACAGGACTCTTCCAGCCACGCCGTCGTCGAGGGAGTATCTGCCGTCGGAGAGCCCGGCCATTCCCAGGACCACGACCCCGGCCACGGCAGCGCCGACCGCCAGTCCGGCGGTCATGCCACCGAGCCGGTCCGCCCACCCCATGAACAAGCCGTAGACCAACGTTCGGGCGATGCGGGCGGCCAAGACGGTGACAACAACAGTGGCGAATATCACGACGACGTAGGACAATGCCACCACCAAAGACTCGCCGTGCAGGTAGGTGGCCAACCAGGATTCGGCGCCGCCCCTGAATTGGGCAACCACCGCGAAACCTGCGATGACTCCGATAACACCGAACGATGCGCGGACCATTCCGATCCACATGCCGATCAGTCCGCCTGCCGCTAGAGTTCCGATGAGGACGATATCAACCCAGTTCATCGCGATTCTCCTATCTCTTGTCGGGCTGCCTTGGGTCACGCCGACTTCTTGTAGACATAATCGCACCGGAAGTATTACGGCAGTATTAACCGCGGCGGGAATGTGGAGAGGCTAGCGAAGCACGGCCCTGCGGCTTAAAACAGAAAAGAGCCTGGTCTCCTAGCCAAGAAAATTGGGGAAGAGAGACGCGGGCCCGATTCATTGGGGTTTGGGAAGATTATCTTACTGGCCTACAGCCGGAGAGGGCAACGGGCTGGTGTCAGTAGCTGCCGCACCAATTTAATTCCCGTTCGCATATCGCATCGAAAAAACGCTTGAATGGTATAATCCTTCGAAGTCTTTTGTTGATTTATTCGAAATTGTTTCGAGTAAAAATAACTGATTAGGTAATCTGGATCGTCACCCACGGCAGTTAGATATGGTCGCCAAGAAACCACAGAAACCCCGGTCCAAGCCCCAGGCGGAACCGGCCGGAGATTCGCAATTCCGGTCCTTGATCGAGACCGCCCTCGACGTTGTTGTCGTGCTCAACTATGACGGCACGATTCGCTACTCAAGTCCGTCTGTCCAACGGGTCACCGGCTAT
>Ga0066376_10000920_pt1 | contig 28406 bp, 30 predicted proteins | sample Knorr_S15_td_Bot_FD_77009 | JGI IMG/M metagenome (GOLD analysis project Ga0066376, IMG submission 77009) | Marine microbial communities from Southern Atlantic Ocean transect - Knorr_S15_td_Bottom_ad_5009_LV_A | ecosystem: Environmental > Aquatic > Marine > Oceanic | place: Southern Atlantic... | reverse complement strand
CTGTCGTCTCGGCGCCGGTTGAGATCTCGGTCGGGGTGAGTTCTCAGTCACGGCTGCCCCACCGCCAGGTGGATGATCTCGGCCTCGACTGCATCGGCGTCCACCATCAACCGCGCGACCGTCACGGGTAGAGAGAACCGTCTCGGCCCGGCGCTTCCCGGGTTGAGAAACAGCACGCCCGCCTGCCCGTGCACGAGCGGCTCGTGCGTGTGACCGAAGATCACCATGCGGAATCCGGAGGCCTCGGGGTCCAGGTCGAGGGATGCGTGGTCGTGCAGCAGATACGCGAGTGGGCCCTTGGGCGGGTCCTCGGCTGTGCCGGACTCGGCGAGCAGGTCGATCACGTCGGTGCTCGGGAGCCGGTCCGCAAAGTCACCCCAGTCCGTGTTGCCGCGCACCGCCCTGACCGGGGCGATGCTGGCGAGGGCGTCGAGGATCTCCTGATTTCCCACATCGCCCGCATGGATGATCAACTCACTACCGGCGAGCGCATCCAAGGCCTCGGGGCGGAGCAGGCCGTGCGTATCCGAGATGACACCGATGGTTCGCATCAGGTCTCCGGGTTGGCGATCATGGGGCGGCTCCACAGGTTGGGGCACAGATCGCACGCCACGCCACCCCGACCCTTCCACCCCCCCGCATGTCCTGCTCCCAATGCGTCGGCCTCGAGCGCCAATTCAGCGACCCTGTCGCGCGCCGTGAGCTGCGCCGCTACAAGAAGCGTGGCCCCCCGGCGAGCACACGATTGCTCCTGGATGGCATCACCGCGCTTGGCGTCAGCGACAAGAGCTTTCTCGACGTTGGCGGCGGTATCGGCGCGATCCAACACGAGCTGATGGCAGCGGGAGCATCCGGAGGGACACACGCAGATGCTTCATCGGCGTACCTCGAGGCCTCCCGAGCCGAGGCGGCGGCACGCGGATACGACGATCGCATCCTCTATATCGAGGGTGATTTCGTCGAGATGCAGAATGACGTGCCTTCCGCTGACGTCGTGACGCTGGATCGGGTGGTGTGTTGCTATCCGGACATGCCAGCGCTCATCGACGCTGCAGCGTCCCACGCCGACCGCGCACTGGGGCTGGTCTACCCACGTTCGAGGCGGCTCATTCGGTTCGGAATCCGGGTCATCAACTGGGTCCAGGGCATCCGCCGTCACCCGTTTCGTGTCTTCTTGCATCCTCCCGCGGATGTCGAAGCCCAGGTCGCCCGCCGCGGTCTCGACAAGCGATCCCACACGGAGACCTTCCTCTGGCGGATAACGGTATTCACACGAGCCAAGCCGAATCAGGCTCACGGAGACTGACCGACGTGCGCCTCCCCTTCCACACCCTCGACGTGTTCACCGACCGCACCTTCGGGGGCAACCCGCTCGGTGTCTTCCCCGACGCAACGCACCTCCCTACGGAGCTCATGCAGCGCATCGCTCTGGAGATGAACCTGTCGGAGACGGTCTTCCTCGGGCCGCCGGAGAGCCCTGAGGGCACTGCCCGAGTGCGGATCTTCACGCCGGGTGTCGAGGTGCCGTTCGCGGGCCACCCAACCGTGGGCACGGCGATCTTCTTGGCGGCTCAGGGCGAGGGCGTATCGACCGTCGACCGTGCGGACGAGGACGCGAACGCCGACGTCGGAGGCGAGGGCGCAGATGAGACCCTGACCCTCATCCTGGAGGAGAACGTCGGGCCGGTCCCGGTGGAGGTCCGTATCGAAAACGGGGCTCCGACATTCGCTCGCTTTACCACAGCGCTGCTCCCCGAGCACCGCCCATCGCCCCACTCTCCTGAGGATCTCGCGCGCATGGTCGGCCTCACCCGGGACGACCTCGCCTCCGAGGGTCTCGCACCCGAGACTGTCTCGTGTGGCCTGCCTTATCACATCATCCCCGTGCGCTCGATCGATGCGGTGCGCCGCTCCGCGCTCGACATGACGCTGTGGAGGCAGATGGTCGCGGATGGTTGGGCCCACCACGTCTACGTCGTGTGCATGGACGGCGAGGGCGAGGGCGTCGACGTGCGGGTTCGCATGTACGCGCCGGGCTCGGGCGTGCCAGAGGATCCGGCCACGGGCTCCGCCGCCGCGGCGCTCGGTGGTTACCTCTCCAAGGCCGACGGCCGGGAGGAGGGTGCGCTGGCTTGGACCGTCGAGCAGGGCCTGGAGATCGGCCGGCCGAGCATCATTCAGGTCGAGGCCGATCGCGCCGCCGGCGCCACGACTGCGGTTCGCGTGGGCGGCAGGGCCGTCTTCGTCAGCACGGGCACGATGTCGGTCCCGGACGACTTCGCGGGGTGAGCAACCGGAGTCCGGTGGTCAGGATCCGCATCGGACCGTAGGCTGAGGCATCCACTACAGGAGCGCCCGTAATGTCACGAAGACTCATCGCCCTCGCAGCCGTCGCACTTCTGGCAGGGTGCAACCCGATGCCGCCCGACGGCGCCGAGACCGAGACCCCGCCATGGGATTGGACCGAGTCACAGGTTCGCGACGGGGTGAACCGCGTGCGTGCCGGCCGTGACCTCACGCCAGACAGTTGGCCGGGTGGCACGCGGGTCGCGGTCCTCCTCTCGTTCGACGTCGACAACGAGACCGTACAGGGCCTCCGGGATGGCACGTTCAGCGTCGGACCGCTGTCCAAGGGACAGTACGGATCGCGTGTGGCGCTGCCGCGTATCGTCGACCTGCTCGACCGGGAGGACATTCCGGCCACCTTCTTCTTCCCGGCCTGGAGCCTGAAGCTCGCGCCCGAACAGGCCGATGTGATCCAGAGCTCGGGCATGCATGAAATCGCCGTGCACGGTTGGATTCACGAGCGGAACTCAGGGCTCGATGGGGCCACGGAGGAACGACTACTCCGACAAGCCATCGACGCGATCACCGAGATCACCGGTGAAGCTCCCGTCGGCTACCGCGCACCGTCGTGGAACTTCAGTCCAAACACGCTGGACATCGTGAAACGCCTCGGGCTCCTGTACGAGAGCTCGCTCATGCACGACGATCGGCCCTACGAGCTGCTGCAAGACGGCTCCCCTACCGGCATGGTCGAGCTTCCGGTCGAGTGGATCCTGGACGACGCACCGCTCTTCAACCCACAGGGTACGCGCTACAGCCCACCCCGTGAGGTCATGCAGGTCTGGATCGACGAGTTTGACAAGGCGTGGGAGGAGGGAACGATGTTCCTGCTGACCATGCACCCGCACATCAGCGGCCATCGCTCGCGCATCGTCGCGCTCGAGGGCCTGATCGATCACATCAAGTCACGTGACGATGTCTGGTTCGGCACGCATGCCGACGCGGCCCGCCACGTGCGAGAGCAAGCCGGGATGGACAGCTAATATGATGCGCAATCGTATGTCAGTGACGACCGTTCTTCGCGTGGTGACGGCCCACGTTGCAGCGGCGACGGCCCTCCTGGGCGCGATCTCAGCCCCCCTGAACGCCCAAGACCCACGCCCGCTCGAGATCGAGGACATGTTTTCGATGCGGAACGTCGGCTCGCCGGTTGTGAGCCCAGACGGAGAATGGATCGCGTACACGGTGTCTCGGACATCGCTCGAGGACGAGCGGTCATACACCCGCATCTACATGACGTCCAAGGACGGCGGCGACCCGATCGCATTGACCGCAGAGGGAAAGCCAGCGGGTTCCCCGGGTTGGAGCCCGGACGGACGGTGGATCTCCTTCACCGCCTCCCGTGACGAGGGCCGCTCCCAGGTCTGGGCACTCGATCGACGTGGGGGTGAGGCCTTCCAGGTCACCGACGTCGAGCAGGGCATCAACGGATATCGCTGGTCCCCTGACGGAACGCGGCTCCTGCTGACCATTCGCGATCCCGAGGAGGAGGACGAGGACCGAAAGGCCAACGCCCCGCAGGATCCCTGGGTCATCGATCGGCTGCAGTTCAAGCGTGATGGCGCCGGATACCTCACGGGGAGCCGGATGACGCACCTCTACGTCTTCGACGTCGAGAGCGAGGAGCTCCTGCAGCTCACATCAGGGGACCGCAACGAATCGCTCGGCGTATGGAGTCCGGACGGCACTCAGATCGCCTTCGTCTCCAACCGCACCGAAGAGCCCGACGCGAACGCGAACTCGGACATCTGGATCGTATCAGCCGACCGCGAGACACCGACCGATTCACCTCGGCAGCTCACCATGAACGTGGGCTCGGACGGCTCACCAGCATGGAGCCCCGACGGTCAGTGGATCGCCCACACCACCGGCGTCCGCCCTGACCTGATCTGGTATGCGACCACGCACCTCGCGGTGATCCCTGCGGCCGGGGGCGAGCCGAGCCTGCTCACGACAGCCCTCGATCGGAACGTCCGCGGCCCGCGCTTCTCCGATGACGGCGAGTGGATCTGGTTCGGCCTGGAGGACTCAGGCGAGAACCATATCGCCCGCATGCGTTTCGAGCCCGACCCCGACGGCGCGTCGGCGCGCCCCGGTGAAATGCAGCGACCGGTGGCCGGGCCTCTGTCGGCATCAGGCTTCGACTGGGCTGGGGGCACACTGGCGACGCGCGTCAGCTACCTGGACAGCCCCTCCGAGATCTTCGGCCTCGAAGGCACGGACGGCCAAGCGACGGATTTGACCCGGCTCACGAGCCATAACGACGACTTCCTGTCTGCCGTGACGCTGGGCGAGACCAGAAACGTGCACTTCCGCTCAGAGGGCGACATCGAGGTGGAGGGCTTCGTCACGTTCCCACCGGACTACGTGGAGGGTCAGCGCTACCCCACGCTCCTCCGCATCCACGGCGGGCCGGTCTCGCAATACAGCCACTCGTTCAACTTCGAGTCACAACTGTTCGCAGCGAAGGGATATGTGGTCGTGCGTACGAACCCGCGCGGCTCGTCGGGCTACGGACAGGACTTTTCCGCCGACCTGTGGGCAGACTGGGGCAATCCGGACTTCAAGGACGTCATGGCCGGCGTCGACTACGCCATCGAGCAGGGCTGGTCGGACCCGGACCGCCTGGGCGTGGGCGGGTGGTCGTACGGCGGAATTCTGACGAACTACGTTATCACCCAGACCGGCCGCTTCCAGGGTGCGATCACCGGAGCCAGCGAAGTGCTCTACATCGCCAACTACGGGCACGATCACTATCAGCGGCAGTGGACCGCTGAGCTCGGCATCCCCTGGGAGGGCGACAACCGCGACAACTGGGAACGCCTCAGCCCGTTCAACAAGGTCCAGGACATCACGACCCCGACGCTCATCATGGGAGGGGAGGACGACTGGAACGTTCCGATCCTGAATTCTGAGCAGCTCTACCAGGCGCTGCGAACGAGAGGCGTGACCACACAGCTCGTGGTCTACCCGGGTCAGAGCCACGGCATCAGCGTGCCCTCTTACCAAGTCGACCGGTACGAGCGTTACTTAGCCTGGTACGATGAACACGTGAGGGGGGCTCAGACCCGTCCTGTCTCCGACGATGCGGGTCCTGTCGGTCTCAACAGGTAACGAACACATGCCGATCTACGACTATGTCTGCCGCGACTGCGGTCACGAATTCGAAGGCTTCGTGCGCAAGGAGACGGAAACGCCTCCCTGTGCCTCCTGCCAAAGCGAGAACCTCGAGCGTTTGCTGGCGATGCCGCAGGTGCACTCCGAGGGCAGAAAGGCCATGAGCATGCGCGCCGCGAAGAAGCGGGATGCCGGGCAGGCCAAGGAAAACGCATATACGCAGCGGCAGTACGAGCTGCACCACGACGACCACTAGCGGTTCAGCACCACGACGCCCGCTAGGGGCCGCTAGACGACCTCGGGGCCCATCGCCCGGTGGATCGCCGCGCCCACGCGGCTAGCCGGGGGTGCGGGGACGAGCGAATCTCCGTCCCGATAGACGCGGCACCGGGGGCCGTCTCCGACCTCTCTCGGCGTCCACGGATGCGGCCCCGGCGCGACGTCCTCCCCGTTCACCAGCACCGTGGGCGACCCGAGGTTCAGCGCGTGTTCCGGGCACTCCGCGTCTTCACTGTTCCACTCCGTCCACACCGCTGGGATCCCCGCTTCACGACAGACGGACGCGAGTATCTCGCGCGCGCTGTCCACGTTGGGACAGCCCGGATCGTAGACCAACTCGAGCTGCAGACGGAGCGACAGGGGGACCTCCGGGGTGGCGGCGTCCGACGTTGAGCTTCAACCTAGCACGCGACACCCCTTATACGCCCGACTCTTGCGATGATTCGTCACACCATAGCCGGCGTCGTCGCCGTCGCCCTGCTCGTACAGGCAGCGCCTCTCGACGCCCAAACGCCGGAGCAGCGCTACGCCCAGTGGGCCCGCCCCACCTTCCGTGCGCAGGAGTACCAGTATCGGCGCACTCGGACCCTCGCGAATCTCGGCGCGAGCGGGGGCGGCGTGATGCTCGTACCGTCCTCCGACGGACGCACCGAGGGCGGCACGTTCCGCCAACTCGACGACTTCTGGTACTTCACGGGGCTGGAGTTGCCGAGCTCCATGCTCGTGCTCGATGCCGACCGCAACCGGGCGCTCCTCTTCATGCCCGAGACCGACGCACGCTTCGAGAATCCCGGGCGCGAGAACGACTTTCCGGGGCGTCCGCTCCTGAACGACTACCAGCTGCGCAGCATCGCGGGCATCGAGGAGTACCGAGATATCCGCGAAATAGAGGCCTACATCCAGCAGCGCGCCGCGCAGGGGGCCGCGCTCCGAATCAATGCAGGGGCTCGCGGTCCCGTACCGCTAGAAGACGCGCCCCTCATCGGTCACCTCGACCCGATCCGGACGCTCGTGCTCCGACTTCGGCAGGACTACCCGGACGCGGCGATCGAGAACGCGTACGACGACATCGCACGCATCCGCATGATCAAGAGCCCGCGAGAGATCCGCGCCATGACGATTGCAGCCGAGGCGACGTCGGCCGCGATCCGTTCGGCCGCGGCGGTGGTCCGTGCGGGCGTAGACGAGCGCACCGTCCAAGGAACGTTCGAGTCGGCGTGCCGGAGCTTCGGCTCACAGTCGATTCCGTTCACGCCCATCGTGAAGTCCGGACCGAACAGCCTGTGGCCGTGGCGCGTGCTCGCGTCCCACTACGACCGTCGCAATCGCCACATGGAGGACGACGAGCTCGTCATCCTGGACGTCGGCTGTGAGGTAGACGGCTACATCAGCGATGTGGGGCGGACCTTCCCGGTCGGCGGGACGTTCACTCCGCTGCAGCGCGAGAAGCTGCTCGTCAGCACCGCCGCCGCGGACGCGATCATCGCGGCGGTGCGTCCCGGCATCACGCTGCTGGAGCTCACCGAGATCGCCTACGACGCGATCCCGGACGACGAGGAGCAGTACATGCAGACCCCCTCGTTCTTCGGCCATCACATCGGGATGTCCGCGGGAGATCCCGCGCTCCTCGATGAGCCGCTCGCAGCGGGCATGGTTTTCACCGTAGAGCCCTGGTACTACAACCACGACCTTGGGATCTCGGTCTTCGTCGAGGACGTGATCCTCGTGACGGCTGATGGCGCTCAGGTCCTCACGGCCGGACTCGGCCGAACTCCAGAACAACTCGAGGCGATGATCCGATGACGGACCCCAGCGCGACGACGGAAGACCTGACGCTCACCGTAGAGGACGGCGGCGGCATCCTCTGCATCCGGAACCCCGAGACCCATCGTGGCTGGAACGGGATCCGCTACAAGACCGGACTCTCAGCCAAAAGCGTGGGCTCGAAGCACCTGTCGATGAACGTCGCTTCGGTGCCTCCGGGCGCCGTCGCCTACGCCCACGTCCACGTCGACTTCGAGGTCATGCTCTTCATCCTCCGAGGGAAGGTCCGCCACGAGTACGGAGAGAATTTGTCGGAGTCGGTGGACAACGAGGCCGGAGATTTCATCTTCATTGAGCCGGGCGTGCCTCACGAGGTGGTCAACCTCAGCGACACCGAGCCGGTCATCGCCGTGGTGGCGCGTTCGGATGCGTCGGAGTGGGAGAACATCGCGGACTACCCCTCCGAGCGGCGGCCGGAATAACACACTGAATTCTGGAGAGGGACGATGAGCGGTCGGGTCGAGGCGATTTGGAGCAAGCGATCACACGGTGGAGTGATGGACCCCGCCCGCGACGTCATCGCCGTCGAGGGGAAGGGTCTCGAAGGAGACGCCAACTTCGGCGCCACGCGTCAGGTCACCGTGATCGAGAAGGAGGTCTTCGATCGCATCCTGGCCGAGCTCCCCGGGGCCGATCCGGCCATGCGGCGCGCGAACATCATGGTGAGCGGCATCCGCCTGGAAGAGACGCGCGATCACATCCTCACCGTCGGCGACGTCCAGATTCGGCTGCGTGGCGAGACACGCCCATGCGAGCTCATGGATTCGCAGTGCCAAGGTCTCCGAGGCGCGCTCGATGCCAACTGGGGCGGCGGCGCACACGGCTCGATCATCCAGGGCGGTGAGGTTCGGGTCGGCGACGCGGCTTCGATCGAGGCTCCCGTTGCAGTTTCTCCCTGACGGAGGTGGCGAGATGATCGGATCACGAAGCTGGACTCTCGGTCGGGCGGTCGGCACCGTCATGTTGCTGCTGATGGCTCCGCTTCCCGTCCATGGCCAGCGTTGGACACTCGACGAGACGATGCGGGCCCAGATCGACGAGACGTTTTCGTTCATCGGCCGCGACGCACCCGGATGCGCGGTCGGCGTCGTTCAGGACGGACAACTCGCCTACGCGAAGGGCTACGGCCTCGCGAACCTGGACTGGGGCATACCGATCACAGCCTCGACCGTATTCGACATCGGATCCGTGTCGAAGCAGTTCACGGCGGCCGCGCTCGCGCTGCTGGACATCGAAGGGGTGCTCTCGTTGGATGACCTCGTCCAGGAGTGGATCCCTGAGCTGCCGGCGTACGAGAAGCCCGTCACCATCCGGCACCTGCTCAACCACACCTCGGGCGTTCGGGACTACCTGACGCTCATGAGGCTCGCGAACATCGACTACGCCAACGTCTTTGACGAGTTCGACGGCGTCGAGATGATCACTCGCCAGCAGGCGCTGAATTTCGACCCCGGGTCCGAGTATCTGTATTCGAACTCCGGGTACCTCCTGCTCGCAAACATCGTTCGGCGGGCCACGGGGCAATCGCTTCGCGAGTTCCTGGAGGAAAGGGTCTTCGATCCCCTCGGCATGGCTCACACATCCATTTGGGACCTCAATACAGAGATTGTCCCCGAACGCGCGATGGGGTACTCGGGCGGCGACGGTGACTGGCGAATCAACCACGCATGGAACTTCCAGATGGGTGGCGACGGACAGGTCATCACATCCGTCGAGGACCTCGTGCGTTGGGACGCCAACTTCTACGACCCCACCGTGGGCAGGCAGCCTTTTCTCGACAGGATGCACACGCGGGGCATCCTGAACAGCGGCGACACCATCCGCTATGCGCTGGGACTCAATGTCGGCGAATACAAGGGCGTGCGTCGCGTTCAGCATGGAGGGTCCTGGGCCGGATTTCGGGCCCAACTCGCCCGCTATCCCGATCAGCACACGACGGTTGTTGTGCTCTGCAACCGGTCCGACGCGAACCTGGGGGGTCGGGCGAATCTCATCGCTGACATCGTCCTGGCAGATGAGTTGGAAGAGCCGGTCGCCGAAGCGGGTGGAGCGGAGGCCGAGGCAGGTCGGTCTTCCGACGCCGAGCAGACCGTCGAGCCCCCGAGCCTTCCCATGGAAGGATACGCCGGACGTTACCGAAGCTCCGAGATCGACGTGGTCTATGACATCCGAGCTGAAGACGGCGGACTGTCCCGGCACCTCGACGGCGAGAGCGCGCCCCTGACCCATGTCTCCGGAGATGTGTTCGCAATCGGTGGCATCCGCCTCACGTTCCACACGGACGGTGACAGCGCCGACAGCTTCGCGGTCGATGCAGGGCGCGTGACGGGCATCGTCTTCGAGCGGGAGTCGATGTGAGCAGAGGCGCCCCCTCACTCTGGCTGGCGGCCTGCCTGCTGGTCGGCGTTGGTGCGTGCGAAGCCCCACAGGACGCGATGCTCATCGTCGATGTCACGATCGTCGACGGTACGGGTGCGCCCGGCTATCAGGGTGCCGTGCGCGTGCGAGACGGCATCATCGTCGATGTCGGTGCGCTCGACGCGACTCCCGGCGACAGCGTGGTGGAGGGCACCGGAATGGTGCTCGCACCCGGCTTCATCGATACGCACAGCCACCACGACGGTGGTCTGTTGGACTCGCGAGAGGCCACGGCCGTCGTGAGCCAGGGCATCACCACGATCGTCGTGGGCCAGGACGGCGGTTCTCGCTTTCCGCTCGCCGACTTCTTCAGCGCGGTCTCCAGCACACCTCCGGCGATCAACGTCGCCTCGTACACGGGACACGGCCGAATCAGGCGGGAGGTGCTGGGAGACGACTATCGAAGGCCGGCGACGGACGCCGAGATCGACCGCATGATCGAGCTCCTCACCGCGGATCTGGAGGCGGGCTCACTCGGACTCTCGACCGGTCTCGAGTACGACCCGGGCATCTACTCCGAGCCAGACGAGGTCATCCGCCTCGCGCGCGTCGCTGGGGAGGCCGGCGGCCGGTACATCAGCCACATGCGCAGCGAGGATCGCGCACTCTTCGACGCCGTAGACGAGATCATCAACATCGGCCGCGAAGCCGACGTCCCCGTTCAGATCTCCCACATGAAGTTGGCCATGAAGAGCCTGTGGGGTCAGGCCGACGACCTGGTGCAGAAGCTCGAAGAGGCACGCGTGAGCGGCGTGGACATCACCGCGGACGTGTACCCTTACCAGTCCTGGCAGTCCACAATGACCGTGCTATTCCCGGACCGGGAGTACACCCGCGAGGCCGCCGCCTTCGCGCTCGACCAGCTCGCACCCCCGGACGGAATGATCATCGGGCGCTACACGCCGGAGCGATCGTACGAGGGTCAGACCCTGGCGGAGATCGCCGAGGCGCGTGGCGAAGACGCGGTGACCACCTATCTGGCGCTCATCGACGCCGTGCACGGGCCCGATGCACCGGACGGTGCCTCGGAGAGCATCCTCGCCCGCAGCATGGCCGCCGAGGACATCACCACGCTCCTGCAGTGGGAGCACACCAACGTGTGCACCGACGGAGGCCTCGCGGGCCCGCACCCACGTGGCTTCGGGACCTTCACCAGGATCCTGGGGCAGTACGTTCGTGAAGACGGCGCGCTCACCCTCGAGGACGCCGTGCACCGCATGACGCAGCTCGCCGCGCAGCACGTCGGCATCACGGGGCGCGGTGAGATCGCCGTGGGAATGGCGGCCGACCTCGTGCTCTTCGACCCTGCGACCGTCATGGATCGCGCGACGTTCGAGTCGCCCCACGAGCTCTCCGTCGGCATCGACGCCGTGTGGGTCGGTGGCGAGTTGGTCTGGAACGGACAGACCACCACGGGCGCGATGCCCGGCGTGCTTCTTCGGCGTACGGGCACCTGAGAGCCGGGAGCCGCGCCGCGCGTCACCCCTTACCCTTCCCGCACCACCTCCCTCAGCGACTCCATCGCCTCGATGATCTGGGCGTCACTCAGATAGGGCGCTGGACCGAAGCGAAGCACGTCACCCCTAAAGTCAGTGCTGACGCCGCGTGTGCTCAGACCGGCGCAGAGCGCCTGCGCATCCGATGCGGCTAGAGCCAGGAAGCCTCCCCGCTGCTCCGGCCCGGCTTCATCCGCAACGCGGACGACGGCCGGGTCGAGATCGAGACCTGTGAACGTCGCCAACAGCACTCCGACCTGATGCTGGCTCACCTCACGGAGAAGGTCGGGCGTCAGGCCCTGCTCATCGAAGAAGTCGAGAACCGCCGCCCCCCGGTACTGAGACGTGGGGTCGAACGTCGAACCGGCGAAGCGGGCCGACCCCTGGCCATAGCGGACCTCCCCCGGCGTCCTCGCCTCGGTCAGCTCGGCAAACTCGCTGAACCAACCGGTGATGACGGGTCGCATGTCCGAGCCGGGCGGCACGCGCAGCACACAGTTCCCCTCCCCGAGCTGGCAGTACTTGTATCCCCCGGCGACGACGAAAGCGCGCTCGATGCCATCCAGCGAAAACGGGACGACGTTGAGCGAGTGGTACGCGTCCACGAGCAGCTCCGCCTCGTGTCGCGCGCACGCTTCGCCCACCGCCGACAGCCCCGGTACGATCATCGAGCTCGTGTAGAAGACGGAGGAAACGATCGCGCAGGCTGTCCTGTCGTCGATCTCGGCGGCTACCCTATCGGCGACGGTATCCACCGGCTCCGACGAGACCTTCACCACCTCGATGCCGTCCTCGGCCAAGCGATCGAGCTGGCGGCGGACGGTGTGAAACTCCGCGTCCGTCGTGACGATTCTCGGGCGCTTCCCGAGGGGGAGCGCGGAGAGAAAGCGCACCACCAGCGCGTGCGTGTTCGAGTCGAGCGTGAGGTCCCCGTCGCATCCGCCCATGAGCGCCCGAAAGCCCTCGGCGACCCTCGTCCGACGCTCCTCGACCGCATCCCACTTGCCATCGACCAGATCCGCGGCGTCGAGCCACGCCTGCTTCTGTCCTTCGAAGCCGACGTCCGGCCAGGCCTGGTGCGAGTGGCCCGTCAGCAGGAGCCGCTCGTGGACCCGGAACGCCGAGTAGTGGGGGGCCAGAGCGTTGGGCGTGGCGTGGAGATCCGCAGGATTCACGCGGTCCTCCTCACAGCTGTGACCGGATCTCCCAAAGGTCCGGGAACACCGATGCGTTGAGCGTCGTGTGCAGGTACTTCGACCCCGCAGACCCGCCGGTGCCTCCTTTCATGCCGATCGTGCGCTCGACCATTTTCACGTGTCGATACCGCCACTCCTGCAGACCCTCGTCGAGATCCACCAACTGCTCGCACACCTCCGCGGTGGCCGGGTCCGACCTGTAGATCTCGATGAGCAGTGCCTGGATCTCCGTTGATGGCTCGACCGGAACCGTGACGTCACGCGCCAGCTGCGCATCGGGAACCGCATATCCCTGGCCTGCCAGATACTTCAAGAAAAAGTCCCAGAGCGTGGCCTCTTCCCATCGCCGGGCGAGCTCGGTCCGAGCGCGGGAGCCCTCCGAAAAGCGCTCGACCGAAGCACGCGTCTTCCTGCCCAGGACGAACTCGAGCGCGCGAAACTGATCGGACTGAAATCCGCTCGCGCTCGCGAGGCGCTCCCTAAAGGTCAGGAACTCGTTCGGGGTCATCGTCTCCAGGATGTCGAGCTGCGCGACCAGCACCTTCAGGATCGTGAGGACTCGCCTTAAAGTGTGCAGGGCTCGCGGCCTGTCGCCTTCGCCGAGAAGCCGACAGCAGTAGTCGAGCTCATGCAGTAGAACTTTGAACCACAGCTCGTAAACCTGATGGATGACGATGAAGAGCATCTCATCGTGCTCCACCTCGTCCCGCGGCGGCTGTAAAGCGAGAAGTTCCTCGAGCTTTAGGTACTTGCCGTAGGTAACGGCTTCTGACATGGGCTCACGCGGTTCGAGGAGGGGTGCCGGGCCGGGAATGTGGCGCCCTGACAGATCGCTCGCCACGGGATGACTTTTGACTTCCCACGCGTAACAACCACGTATTGGGCACATGGACGTACGGACCAAGCTCGTTTTCGCGCTTGTGAGCGTCTCGCTGCTCACCATGTTCGCGCTCGGGCTGTTGATGTACTCACCCACGCGCGACCTGTGGCGCGGCAGCGCGCTCAACAGCCTCGATGCTCTCGCCGAGTCCAAGCAGTCGGAGATCGAGCGCGTCGTGGACCTGTGGACCGACCGCGTGCGCCTCATCCGGAGCGGCACGCAACTGCGTGTCCTCACGCAGCGGTTCGACGAAACGCATGGCACCGGTTCTCGCTAGGATCTGGTCAGCATCCTGGAGGATGCCCGGGGCTCCGTCCCGGGCCTGGGCATTCGTGAGATCTCCGTGTTCGATACCCATGGGGACCTCGTCGCGACCACACTCGACGAAACGAGTCCTCGTGACCTCGACGCGACGGAGACGCCCGCGCATCAGGACGGCATCAGGCTCCTGGGGTTGTCGCGGACAGGGCCTGAGGTTCTGGAAGTCCGCTTCGCAGCGCCGTTGCGGGTCGACGATACTTCGGTGGGCACACTTCTGGTACGCATGAGCGCTCAGGAGCTGCTTGACGTCACGACCGACTACACGGGACTAGGACAGACGGGCGAGACCATCATCGCGGCTCTCGATGGGACGGGTGGTGTCGACCCCCTGAACGAGCCGTGCCACCTGGTGCCGGCGACGTTCCAGCTGACCGTGACCGATCAGAATGATCCCGCGGCCCACGTCCTTCGCGAACGGCGGCAGGAGATATTTTCCGACGACGCCATCGACTACCGAGGCGAAGAGATCTGGGCCGCGACCCGCTTCCTTCCGGACCTCGAGCTGGGTCTGGTGGTGAAGTTCGACGCCAATGAGCGGGAGGTCGAGCTGCAGGAGTTGAGCCGGGAAATGTTCTTCAGCGCACTCGCACTGGCAGGATTCGCGATCTTGGCGGGGATCATCCTGGCGATGCGCATCGCCGGCCCGATCCACCAGCTGGCGGAAGTCGCGGAAAAGATCCAGAACGGCGACTTCCACGTGCGGGCGCCCGTCCGCAGTGAAGACGAGATCGGCAAGCTTGCGCAGGCGTTCAATCAGATGACCGACCGACTCTTGGAGTCGAACCGAAAGCTGCAGGCTCGCATCGACGAGCAGCAGCACGACGATACCCCGGACGACTGACCCCCACATGCAACTAACCCTGGCGGTCATCTGGCTGGTCGGGGGCGGGGTCTGGCTCCTCATGGGCGGCGAGATCCTCGTCCGCGGTGCCCTCGCGCTCGCCAGGCGTGCACGCATCAGCCCCATGGTCGTCGGCCTCACGGTCGTCGCCCTCGGCACGTCCGCACCCGAGTTGGTCGTGACCATCCAGGCCGCCCTGACCGGGCATCCAGAACTCGCGATCGCAAACGTCGTCGGCAGCAACATCGCGAACGTGCTGCTCGTGGTGGGCCTGCCTGCTCTCATCTATCCGCTGGCTTGTGACCAGGCCTCCGCCCGCTCTGATGCGCTCCTCATGCTCGTGGTCAGCCTGGCATTCTACGTGATCTGCTCGGACGGCCTCATCGACCGGCTCGACGGTGGCATTCTGCTGGCTGGACTGGTCGTGTTCCTAGCGCTTCAGGCACGCACCGAGCGTGAGATCCCCCAGCATTCGGGTGAATTGCCGATCGTGCTCAGGCTTCCCACCAGGGGAGCGACGATCGCATTCCTGATCATCGCCGGCATCATCATGCTCCCCGCCGGATCGACGCTTCTGATCACCGGGGCTCTGACGATCGCGGAGGAGCTCAACGTCAGCACCGAGGTCATCGGGCTGACCATCGTGGCGCTCTCCACCTCGCTCCCGGAGCTCGCGACAACGCTGGTGGCCGCCTTCAAGCGCGAGGCCGACGTGGCGGTCGGAAACGTGCTCGGAAGCAACATCCTCAATCTGGTCGCCATCATGGGGGCTGCATCGCTGGCCAGCGTGAGAGAACTCGAGGTGTCGCAGCACCTGTTCTCGTTAGACCTCCCGCTAATGCTGCTGTCCGCGGTCATTCTGACTGTCGTGATCTTCAGGAGGGGCGCGGTGGGCAGGAAGCTCGGCGCAGCTCTGCTGGGCATGTACATCCTGTACAACTACCTGTTGTACAGCGGTCTGTAGCGCCTCGGACTCCTACTCGCCGCCGAAGTGGAACTCGAAGCGCGGGGTGTAGCGCTCCACCGAACGATACTGGTCCGGCCACGGTAGCTCGTAGCCGAGCATATGGGCCGCGTGATGAGCCCAGTACGGATCGAACAGATGCGCACGCGCGAGCAGGCACAGGTCCGCTCGGCCGGCGGCGACGATCGTGTTGGCGTCCATCCAGGACGACACGTTCCCCACGGCCATCGTAGCGATCGCGACCTCGTGGCGGATCCGATCGGCGAACGGCGTCTGGAAGAGCCGACCGTACACCGGTGCCTGATCCGGCACGGTCTGCCCCGCCGAGACATCCACGACGTCACACTCGTGCTCCTTGAGCAGGCGCACCACGTCCACCGTGTCCTCCGGCCGCATGCCACCCGGCGCCCAGTCGACCGCACTCAGGCGTACACTCATCGGCTTCTGCTGCGGCCAGGCCGCGCGACACGCGTCGAAGACCTCCAGGGGGAATCGCATGCGATTGTCGAGCGAACCTCCGTAGTCGTCGTCGCGCTCGTTCGTGAGCGGTGAGATGAACGAGGCCAGCAGGTACCCATGGGCCATGTGGATCTCGAGCAGGTCGAAGCCCGCTTCTTCGGCAAACCCGGTAGCGCTTACGTAGTCATCGACCACCTCGTCCATGTCCGCACGCGTCATCTCGCGAGGCGTCTGGCTGCGGCCAGGGAAGTAGGGGATCGGCGAGGCGGACACGACGTCCCAGGCGCCCTCCTCCACCGGAATCGAGTCGCCCTCCCATAGGAACTTCGTCGCACCTTTCCGGCCCGCGTGGCCGAGCTGAATCGCCATCTTGGCGGGCGAATTCTCGTGCACGAAGTCGACGATGCGCTTCCACGCCGTGGCGTGCTCAGGCTTGTAGAGGCCCGCGCACCCGGTCGAGATCCGTGCGTCGGCCGACACATCGGTCATCTCGGCGTAGACCAGCCCTGCGCCACCGACCGCTCGGCTGCCGAGATGTTGGAGGTGCCAGTCTCCGACCGTTCCGTCTTCGGCACAGTACTGACACATCGGAGACACCACGATCCGATTGGGAATTACCAGGTCGCGGAGCTTGAAGGGTGTGAACATCGGAGGAGGTGGCGACGAGACGGACACGGGCTCTCCCGACTGCTCCGCCGATTGCTCTGCGACCCACCGGTCGAGCGCCTCGACGAAGGCAGGGTCGCGCATGCGCAGGTCCTCATGCGTGATGCGCAGGCTGCGCGTCAGCAGGGTGAACGCCAGTTGGATCGGGGCCAGCTGCATGTAGCGCTCGGTATCCTCGAACCACTCGAGGCTGGCCTGAGCGGCGCGCTGCAGCGACTCGACCGCGGGGCGGCGCGCTTCCTCGTAGGCGGCCAGCGCGGGGGCGACCGATTCAGCCATGGATACGCCCTCCCCAGCTTCCGATCCTCCCGAGGGGTTTAGTGTCGCCCATCCAGCCATCAGCGCGTCCCGAAGCGCGATCGCATCGAGCATTCCCATGCGGGTGCCCGACCCCACGGAGAAGTGAGCGGTGTGCACCGCGTCGCCGATCAGAACCACGTTGTCCGCGGACCAGCGCGCGCAGCGAACGGTCGAAAAGCTGCGCCACACGCTCTTGTCGGTGGTCAGCTCGTGACCCGCCAGCTCCTCTACGAACAGGGCCTCGCAGTAGGCCACGGTCTCGTCCTCGGCGGCCGCATCCATCCCGGCCGCGCGCCACGTCTCCTCGGTGCACTCCACGATGAACGTCGAGTGCCCGGGCTCATACTGGTACGCGTGGACCCGCCACAGCCCATGCTCGTTCTCTCGGAAGTAGAACGTGAACGCGGGAAACGGCTTCGTGGTGCCGAGCCAAACGAACCGATTCGGCCGCCACTCCATGACGGGGTCGAACCGGTCCGCCATGAGCTCTCGCACACCGGAGTTCACACCGTCCGCGCCGACGATCAGGTCGTAGTCCGCAGCTTCATCGAGGCTGCTGAGCGCGGTCTCGAAGTGTACGACCACTCCGACCGCATCGGCCCGCTCCTGCAGAACCGCCAACAAGCTGCGTCGGCTCATCCCGCTGAAGCCATGGCCCGTGCTACTCACCACCTCGCCGCCGTAGTGGACGTCGATGTCGTCCCAGTGGATGAAGTGGTCGGTGATCGCGCGGTATGTCTCCTCGTCGGCGCTGCCGACCTCGGCGATCGTCGCGTCGCTGAACACGACACCGAATCCGAACGTGTCGTCGGCCCGATTCTGCTCGAGCACCACGACCTCGAGGGAGGGGTCTGCACGCTTCATGAGGATGGAGAAGTAGAGGCCAGACGGGCCGCCCCCTACGACGAGAATCCTCATGAGTCCGCCTTGCGGGCCTCCGCGATCAGTCCGCCCGCGACGATGAGGTGCTGGATCTCAGTGGTGCCCTCGTAGATCCGCAGGGACCGGATCGAGCGATAGAGAAGGTCGACCGGGCTGTCCGCGAGCACGCCCCGGCCGCCCAGTATCTGAACGGCCTCGTCGATGATGCGCTGAGCGGCCTCCGTGGAGAACGCCTTGGCCATGGCCGCCTCGGTCGTGATGCGCTCCGCTCCGCGGTCCTTTTCGTATGCGGCGCGATACACCAGAAGCCGTGACGCAGCGAGGTCGATCGCCATGCGCCCAAGCTTGTCCTGGATGATCTGGAGGTCTGCGAGCGGGGCTCCAAACTGTTCCCGGGTCACCGCGTGAGACAGCGCCTCATCGAGCGCTCGTTGCGCCATCCCGCACGCGGACGCCCCGACGGTCGGGCGTAGCTGATCGAGCGTCGCCATCCCGATCTTGAAGCCACGACCCTCCTCACCGATGCGGTGCGACGCCGGTACTCGACAGTCCGTGAATTCGATCTCGCCGAGTGGATGAGGCGCGCTCATGACCTGAGCACCCACGAAGTCGAGTCCGTCGGTGTCGGCGGACACGAGGAAGGCGGAGATGCCGCGGCTGCCCGCCTCAGGGTCGGTCGAAGCGAACACCACGTAGTAGTCGGCGATGCCGGCGTTGCTGATCAGCCATTTGTGCCCGTTCAGGACGTACCCGTCGCCGTCGCGTACCGCGGTGGTCTTCATCGACCCGACGTCCGACCCCGCCTCGCGCTCCGTCATGGCGAACCCGCCCATCAACTCTCCCGCCAGCGCCTTGGGTGCCCACGCCTCCCGCAGCTCGTCCGAGCCGGCCAGCAGCAAGGGCGTGATGGAGAGCCCCTGCAGCGCCCACACGGCATCGGCGAGCGGCGATGCGGCCGCCACAGCCTCGCGGGCCAAGCAGCAGGCACGCAGGTCCCGTGAACCGATCGGATCGAGGACGCCGGCACCGCCCATCAGCGCGAGCAGCTCGCGCGCTTCCGCCCGAGCGGATGCGTCGTCCTCGGCGGCGGGCCGGATCGAGAGCACATCGGACGCAAAAGCGGCCATGCGCTCAACCCATGCGTCGTGACCCTCTTCTAGAAACGCTCTGATCAGGGAGGTGTCGGACATAGGGGCTCCGGGCCGCGCTCTACTGGAAGTTGGGATCCCGCTTCTCGACGAAGGCCTCGTACGCCTCGCGGAAGTCGGGATGTACCATGAGCGCCGCCTGAATCTGCGCCTCTGCCTCGAGCGCGCTCACCAGGTCCATGCTCGCCTCACGGTTGAGCGCGTCCTTGGTCACTTCGAGGGCGAACGAGGGACCCTTCGCGAGCTTCTCGGCGAGCTCCACCGCCGCCGACAGGGCCTCGCCGTCCGGCACAACGCGATTGTACAGGCCGATGCGGTGCGCCTCCTCTGCTCCGATGAAATCACCAGTCATGAGCAACTCGGTGGCCTTTGCGAGTCCGACGATGCGGGGCAACATCCACGCCGACCCCATGTCGGCGCCGGACAACCCGACCCTCGTGAACAGATAGGCGATCTTTGCGGACTCAGCGCCGACTCGGAGGTCGCACGCGGTCGCGATGACAGCCCCCGCCCCGGCGACCGTTCCGTTGAGCGCGCCGATGACGGGCTTACGGCACTGCCGGATCGACAGCACCAGGTCGCACGTCATTCGCGTGAACTCGAGCAGGCCTCTGAATTCGCGCTCGAAGAGCGCGCCGATGATGTCCTCAACATCCCCGCCGGAACAAAACGCGCGGCCCGAGCCCGTGATGACGATGACGCGTACAGCTTCCTCGTCGTGCAGCGCATAGAACGCGCGCCGGAGCTCGTCGTACACCTCGAACGTGAGCGCGTTGAGCCGATCGGGACGGTTCAGCGTGATCGTGGCGACGCCCGTTGCGTCATCGACTTCGTAGAGGAAGGAGGTCGGCTCGAACATCCCAGTGGCCACTAGCCGCCCAGCTCCGCGATCACCGCTGTCGCCTCGATCTCCACGAGCGCGCCGGGCTCGACCAACCTCGAGACCTCCACGAGCGCCATCGCCGGATAGTGCTTGCCCATGTGCGCCCGGTAGTTCTCGCCGAGTTCCGCTCGACTTCCCAAATACGCGTCCATGCTCGTCACGAAGATCGTCAGCCGCCCGATGTCCTGAGGCCCGCCCCCCGCTTCGCGCACAACGGTCACGGACTTTCCCAGCGCGATCGCGAACTGCTCCACGAAATCGTCGGTGCTCATGCCGCCACCCACCTCCGAAGCATCCTGGCCGGCGACGAAGAGCAGGCGTCCCCCAGCGGGGGCGAGCATTCCGTTGGTCCATCCGCGCGGGGCCCCGAGGTCCTCGGGGTTGATGCGCTCATACGTCACGGCGTGTCCTTCCCGTCGAGAATCACGAGCTCTCCCGTCATCTCGTCGGCGCCCGCGGAGCACAGCGTCATCACTTCCTCGGCGACCTCCTCGGCGCGAATCAACCGCGGCTGGCCCGATGCCTCGAGAATCGCGGCCATCGCCTCATGCCAAGACTTGCCGGTTCGCTGCATGATCCGTGCGACGGTCTCGTCGGTGAGCGGCGTGTCCACGTAGCCCGGACATACGGCGTTCACCGTCACTCCGGTCCCCTCGGCCTCCGCCGCGATCGAGCGGGTAAACCCGATCACCGCGTGTTTGGCAGCGGTGTACGCGGAGATGTATTTGCCCCCCTCGAGGCCCGCGATCGACGCCACGTTCACGATCCGACCCCAACCACGCTCCACCATCCCCTTCATCATCGCTTGCGTGCACAGGAATGTGCCGGTGGCGTTGACCGCCATGATGTGCTCCCACTCGGTCAGCTTGATGCGTGACAGCGGGTTGGACGTCGCGGTACCAGCGTTGTTCACGAGGATATCCACCTGGCCCATCGCCTCCCCCGCCGACAGCGCGAGGTCGCGGACCTGCCGCGGATCCGTGACGTCGCAGCGGAAGGCGAACGCCTCGATGCCGTAACCCCTGAGCTGCGCGGCGACCTCCACGACCTGCTGCTCGTTCCGTGCCGCGACCGCAACCTTCGCGCCTGCTTTGCCGAGCTCGTACGCCGACGCGGCACCGATCCCGCGACCCCCGCCCGTGATGACCGCGGCCTTCCCCGTGAGGCTCATCCCACTGCTCCAGCGCTGGAACGTACGGCCTCTGCGAGCAGCGATCCGAGCACCTCGACCGTACGCCTCCCCTCCTCCGCGGTGGCCTCGGCCGGCCAACCGAAGTATGCCCGCGGGCCTCCGGCCTCCTCAAACGTCTTGTGGCCGTCTCGAATCGCGTCGGAGAGCGATGCCGGATTGGGCTCCAGCCCTGCCGCGACTTCGTCACGGAACAGCGCGGGCGCTTCCGCAAGCACGACGCTGCCCTCGAAACGGCCCGCGTGACACGCGCCCGTCTGGAACTCCTGCGTCAGCAGCGCCGCAGTCGCTCGCCGCGTCAGGTCGAGAAACACCACGTCGAGCCCATCGGGCGCCGCTGCGGCCGCCGACCGTAGCGACATCAGGTTGGCCGGATCCAGGTGGGCGTTGGCGATCGCCAGCGTGTGGATGCCCTGAGCAAGCAATGCGGACGCGATATCCCGCACCAACCCACTGACTACATCGCCATCGACCCCGATCGTGCCGGAAAAGCCCTGTGCGAAACCGGCCGCCGTGTACCACAACGGCGGGAGGATGAACACCGTCCTGTCATCAGCCGCCAACGCTTCGCCCGCTTCTCGAGCCATCGCTTCGGCGATGATGACATCCGTTCCGAGGGGCAGGTGTGGACCGTGAGCCTCCACGGCTCCAACCGGCAAGATCGCGACCGCCGACGCGCGGTCGGCATCGAGGACCTCTTCCCAGGTCATCTCGCAGAGACGGTGTACGGGCATGTATGGGCGGCGGTTCGAATGAGGGGACACTGTTGGGCGACACGTTCGATTGACCGCTATTCTAGCGGCCCTATATCGTGACGCACCACATCCCCGCGCGCCTCCACCCCGCCCCACCGTGACCGAGACCCTCAACATCTACGATCACTTTCTCGGCGAGCGGCTGACAGAAGGACGTGGAGAGCGGACGGCAGTGCTCACCGACCAAGGAAGTCATTCCTACCGGGCGGTGGCGCGCCTCTCTGCAAGATACGCCAATCTGCTCCGAGAACGCTCGGTTTTTCCTGAGGATCGCGTGCTGATCGCGCTCCCCGACGGAGTCGACTTCGTCGCGGCGCTCTTCGGTATCATTCGCCGCGGTGCGGTCGTGGTCATGATCAACCCGCACCTCAAGCCGCATCAGATACGCTACTTCTACGAATACTCGGGGGCGACGGCAGCATTCGTGGACGCCGACCTGCTCGCCACCTTCGAGGATGCGGCGTCCGAATCCGAGCACGCACCGGAGCTGATCGCCGTAGGCAGCGCGGCTCACGCCGAAGCCCTTGCCGCGGTCTCGGACGACCACCCCACGTTCCCGTCGCGCAGCGACGACGCGGCCATCTGGCTGTTCAGCGGGGGCACCACAGGGCATCCGAAGGCGGTGGTTCAGAGCCATGGATCGTTCGTGAATACGTGCGAGCTGTACGGCCACGGCATTCTCGGCATCTCGCCCGAGGACGTCACGCTCTCCGTCCCCAAGCTCTTCTTCGGATACGCGACAGGAACCAACCTGCTCTTCCCGTTCTCCGTGGGGGCGACGTCCGCGTTGTTCCCCGAGCGATGCACCGCCGAGACCCTGTTCGAGAAGATCGAGGCGTTCCGCCCGACCGTCCTGGTCAACGTCCCCACGATGGTGAACAACATGGTCGCCCATGGCGCGGCCGCAGACTGTGATCTCTCATCGCTCCGGCTCGCGACCTCGGCGGGAGAAGCGCTTCCCGCCGAGCTTCACAAGCGATGGGACGCGCTTTGCGGGGCCCCACTCCTGGATGGCCTGGGCACCGCCGAGATGTGGCACGTCTTCATTTCGAACCGGCCGGACGACGTCCGCCCCGGCACGCTGGGAAAGGTCGTCCCGGGCTTCCACGTGAAAGTGTGTGACGACGATGGCGCCGAGCTCGATGCCGACGAGATCGGATATCTCTGGGTGCGCGGAGACTCCTTGGCGAACGGCTATTGGCAGCAACCCGAGAAAACGCGTGAGGCCTTTCGCGGTGAGTGGTACGTGTCGGGCGACATGATCAGCATCGACGCCGGCGGCTACGTCACGTACTGCGGCCGCGCGGACGACATGCTCAAGGTCAGCGGCAAGTGGCTGTCGCCGAAGGAGCTGGAGAACTGCCTGCTCGGGCACGATGCGGTCGCGGAGGTCGCGGTGGTCGGGGTGACGACAGCCGATGGCCTCATTAAGCCCCAAGCGTTCATCCGCGTGACCGATGGCCACCTTGGAGACGACGCGCTCGCGGCCGAGCTTCAAGCGTGGTCCCAGGAGCGGCTGGAGCCGTACAAGTATCCGCGCGCCATCACGTTCCATGACGACCTGCCGCGCACGCACCTCGGGAAGGTCGATCGAGGCAAACTGGCTAGAGAGGCAGTTCCATGACCGTTGTCGCGCTCGTCCTCGTGATCCTCGGCATCACCCCGGGTGCGGAGACGCGCTCGCCTGTTCCGTGGGGCTTCGTGGGCCACGAGTTCGCGGCCCGCACGGCGGCCAACACGCTCCCCGGGGACATGCCTTCGTTCTTCCGCTCCGCGACGGATCGGCTGGTCTACCTGAATCCCGAGCCGGATCGTTGGCGGAACTTCAGTCAGCGGGAGATGGATCAGGCGTTCAGCTACGACCACTACATCGACCTCGAGAACGTGCCGGCCGGCGCGCTCGACGCGTCGGATCGATTCACCTTCCTCAAGGCTCTGTACGACGCTGGACTCGAGAAGCCCGAGCGCGACTCGGGCTTTTTGCCGTTCCGCATCGTCGAGTTGTACCAGCGCCTGGTCGCCGAGTGGCGCTTGTGGGCGGCTGAAGACAACCCTGCCCGCAAGGGGTGGATCGCGGACCGGATCCTCAACGACGCGGGCATTCTCGGTCACTACGTGACTGATGCATCGCAGCCCCATCATACGACGATCCACTTCAACGGATGGTCCCCAGGAGCCCTGAACCCCGAGGGCTACACCACTGACAACACCTTCCACGCGCGCTTCGAAGGCCTCTTCGTGGAGGCCCACGTAACGCAGCGAGATGTGGACCGCCTCGCGCGCCGCGGAACGCCCCGCTCCGTCGCGGGGTCCGCCAGGACGGCAGTCATGTCATACATAGCGGAGTCACATACTTACGTCGACGAGCTCTATCGCCTCGACCGCGATATCGGCTTCGATCCAAACGCGTCGACCAACGCAGCGACGCGGGATTTCGCCGCGGGCCGCCTCTCCGCAGGCGCCGACATGTTGGCGGTCCTGTGGTGGTCGGCTTGGCTCGAAGCGAGCGGTTGACACCCCCGACGACTACATTCCGTCGGTGAGGGATAGACCCGTCGGCCAGGGGGGCTGGCGCGGACTTGGGAAGGGAGGTGCTGGATGTCCGATGGCACGGGCCAGGCGATGGATGGAACGTTCGAAGCGGTCGACCCGAAACTGAACGTTTTCGCGCTCGCGAATGGCATGGACCTGACGAAGTCTGATGACTCGCGGAGCCTGGAGTGGTTCACCGAGGGCCTTGAGCGTTCGCTGCCCATCGAGCCGGACGGCACGGCCACGTTCTCTGTTCATGCCCGCGCCTGGAAGCCCAAGTCGCCGGACGAGGTCACCGAGGAGTCGCTCGGGGAAGAGGTGTCCGCAGAGGACCTCATGAGCCTCCTCACAACTGGAATCGAGTCCGCCAACGCCCTGTAGGGTGATACTTTCGGCCCATGACATCTCCCATGGCCGACCTACAGGAACGAGTCTCCGAGTGTCGACGTTGCCCTAGGCTCGTCGAATGGCGCGAGAAGGTCGCCCAGGAGAAACGCGCCTCCTTCCGCGATGACGACTACTGGGGCCGGCCCGTGCCCGCGTTCGGCGACCCTGACGCGCGGGTGCTCATCATCGGCTTGGCGCCCGCCGCTCATGGGGCCAACCGGACCGGCCGCATGTTCACCGGGGACCGATCCGGCGACTGGCTCTTCCGCGCCCTCCACAAGGCGGGCTTCGCGAACCAGCCCGAATCCGTTGACATGCACGATGGCCTGGTCCTCAAAGACATCTTCATCACCGCAGCCGTTCGCTGCGCGCCACCGGCCAACAAGCCACTTCCGAGCGAGCGCGACGCGTGCCGACCGTGGATCGATGAAGAGCTCGACCTGCTCCAGCACGTCCGCGTCGTCGTCGTGCTCGGCAACTTCTCGTACGCCCAGACGCTGCGGATCCTAGGCGAGCGGGGGCACCCCGTTCCCCGACCTCGCCCAAAGTTCGGCCACGGCGCCGAAGTTTCGCTAGGGTCACTTACGCTGCTCGCCTCCTACCATCCCAGCCAGCAGAACACGTTCACGGGAACGCTCACCGAGGAGATGTTCGACGCCATCTGGTCGCGTGCGAGGGAGCTCGCGGGCCTGGATCCCGTGGGCGTCAGGACCGGCTAGCGCGTATGCGGATGGTGTGTCGGCGGCCACCTTTGGCCGGCGGGCGCGGTTGGCCCGGCAACTATGTGATCCGCAGCTCGACCTTAGCGTCCAGCACGTGGAGTAGCTCGAGCATGCGGTCGAATCGCACGCTCGGAACGCACGTGCTATCGTGGGAGCCTCACCCACCACCTGAGACGCTCCCATGGATAGACGCGACTTCGTAAAGACCACCGCAGCCGGGGTGGCCGCCGCTGCGGCTCCAGCGGCGCTGGCCGCTCAACCCTCCAAGGAAAGCACCGGCGCCCCGGCGGTTCACCTACCTCGGGCACGGCCGTTGTGCGTCTCGGACGTGAGCAGCATTCGGTACAAGAACGGCGGCCCTGAGAGCGGTATCGAACGGGCATTTCGCGGGATCACCGATGGCGAGGACGTGCTCGATGCACTGGTCGCAGGGGTGAACATCCCTGAGCTCGACCCGGAGGAGTCCGGCATCGGGTACGGAGGTCTCCCGAACGCTGACGGTGTGGTCCAGCTCGACTCGTGCCTGATGCACGGCCCCCGCAAGTGGGCCGGAGGCGTGGCGGGGATCGAGGGCGTGAGGACCCCGTCCTTGGTCGCCAAGGCCGTCGCCGAGCTCACCGATCACCACCTCATCGTGGGCGAGGGCGCACGCGAGTTCGCCCGGTCGTTGGGCTTCGAGATCGAGGATGATCTCAATACCGAACGCTCCCGCTCGAGGTGGCTTGAGTGGCGCAGGCGGGTCGACCCGAGCCATTGGCTCGATCCTGAGGAACGCATCGGCAGCGTGCGGCGCAACGGTACGCCGGACCCGGATCACGAGGCGCGGCTCAAGCGGTTCTACGAGGCCGGGCTGGCGGCCGGCCTCTCGATGGTCGACGACGGCTTGATCGATGCGAACTCGTACTGGGGCACGACCAGCCTCGAGGGCTTGTCCCCCGACGGCGACATCTGCGGCGTGACCACCACGAGCGGTCTGTCGTGGAAGATTCCGGGCCGAGCCGGCGACTCACCGCTCATCGGCGCCGGTCAGTACGTCGACAACGACGTCGGTGCGTGCGGCTCGACGGGCCGCGGTGAGGCGAACATCTACAGCTGCGCCTCGTTCCTGATCGTCGAGAACATGCGCCGAGGAATGACGCCCAAGGATGCAGGCATGGCAGCGCTGGCCCGGGTCCGCGACAACACGATCGAAGCCCGCCTCCTGAACAGTCGGGGGCTTCCGAACTTCGACCTGCGCTTCTTCATCCTGAACAAGGCGGGAGACTACGCGGGGGTCGCGCTCTACGGGTCGGGCGAGTCCGCATTCGCCGTCTGCGATGAAAACGGAGCACGCGAGGAGTCGGTCGAGGGACTGCTCGACGGATCGCCTAGGGGATAGCTGAGCCGAGAACCGGAGATCAACGTGAGATTCGCTACTGCCATATTCGCCGCAATCGCGGTTACGACGCCGCCCCTATCCGCCCAGGACACCCTGCGCTTCGAGCCCACCATCGCCTATCCCACGTTCGACGTGCGCGAGCCCGTGGCTCGGATTCAGCCCGGCACCGTCCTGATCTCGAGGACCAACCACGGCGCGTACTACGATCCCGGTGGCGGCGACTTTCCGGGTGAGGTCGGCCCCTTCTGGATCGAGGGAGCCACCACGAACGACATCCTGGTCGTCGAGGTCCTTCAGGTTCAGCCCAACCACAACCTGGCCGGCGTTCAGCTCTATCCCGATTTCGGTGGGCTGGCGACCGACAGTCGGCTCAGGCTCCTCAATGACCCCATCCCGGGCCGCCGCTACGAGTGGGCGCTAGATACGGAAGCGATGACCGGCACCGTCGATCTGCCCGACTCCGAAATGGGCCAGATCACGATCGATCTGCGGCCGATGCTCGGCCGCGTAGCGGTCGCTCCCGGGGACGGCGAGGCGTTCACGGGTCTCTGGCCCGGGAACTTCGGCGGGAACATGGACGCGCCAGAAGTCCGAGAGGGCACCACGGTCTATCTGCCGATCTTCAACGACGGCGCGTACTTCTACTTCGGCGACGGGCACGCCCGTCAGGGCGAGGGTGAAGTCAACGGAACCGGCCTCGAGACCTCGATGGACGTGACATTCCGCATCGATCTCATCAAGGGCAAGACGATCGCGTGGCCCAGGCTCGAGGACGACACGCACATCATGGTCGTAGGCAGCGCCCGGCCGCTCATCGACGCGTTCCGTCTCGCGCACGTCGAGCTCATCGAGTGGCTCGTCGCCGACTACGGCTTCGGGAAGTGGGATGCCTACATGCTCGTGGGACAGCTCGGCGAGAACACCATCGCCAACATCGTCGACCCCATCTACACGGTGGTAGCCAAGTTCCCGAAGGAGTATCTGCCAGGCGGATAAGGTCGTGGACGCCACCCAGATTGGGTGGCATATTAGGTGGCATGACAGTGAAACGCCGTGCCGGACGCGATGACCCTCTGCAAAAGACGGGCTATCGCATCCCCAGTTCCGTAGTAGCTATGGTTCGAGAGGCCGTGGAGACCGGGGAAGCCAAGAGCCAGAACGAATTCGTCGAGCGCGCGTTGAGACGCGAGCTCCGGGCCACCCACCAGCGTCGGCTATATGAAGAGTACGCCGCGGCTGCGCGTGACCCTGAATTCATGGAAGAGTTGATCACGGTCGATCGCGAATGGGATGTCACAGTCGGTGACGGACTCGACGACTAGCCAGCGATGAAGCATCCACCGCTCCGATGGGAGTTGTACCTGGTGGACTTCGGTTCAGGCGTCGGCAGCGAGCAGCGCGGGACGCGCCCAGCCCTAGTCGT
>Ga0066376_10000918_pt1 | contig 28413 bp, 22 predicted proteins | sample Knorr_S15_td_Bot_FD_77009 | JGI IMG/M metagenome (GOLD analysis project Ga0066376, IMG submission 77009) | Marine microbial communities from Southern Atlantic Ocean transect - Knorr_S15_td_Bottom_ad_5009_LV_A | ecosystem: Environmental > Aquatic > Marine > Oceanic | place: Southern Atlantic... | reverse complement strand
CCCGGCCGCCTCACGTGCGATCGGGATTCAAGACCTTCTCATAGATGCGCCATCGCTTGTACGGCTCGAAGCCCAACGCCTTGAGCGGAGAGATGAGAGCTTGGTTGTCCTCTAAGATCCACGACGCTTCTGCACCTTCGGCCCCGATTTCGGCCGCCCGTCGAGCGATCTCGTACATGACGAGTGAGAAGAAGCCGCGATTACGATACTCTTGCTTGAGCCCAAGCATGACCAGTCGCCCGCTCAGGACCTTGGGGAGCCCGAGGAAGAGACGCACAATGTTCCACGGCCACAGCCGCCCGGACCGGATCCGTCGGAGCACTCGGTTGAGGTCCCTCGCGATCACAACGAAGCCGACGGTCTCCCCTTCCACCTCGGCGACGAAGGCGAACTTGGGGTGCAGCACAGACTTCAGATCCTTGGCGATGTGCCAAAACTCTTCCCAGGTCGGCGGCACGAATCCCCAGTTCCCGGACCAGGCCTCGCAGTAAAGTGTGTGGACGTTGTGTGCCTCCTGCTCAAACGTGCCGAAGTCCCACTCACGAAATACCAGTTTGGTCCGCTGGAGTTTTCGCTCAGCGACACGCAGGATCCGATCCGGGAGACGCATCTTGTCGCCCCCGGGCAGATAGTATCCGAGGAGGTCGCGCTCCCCCACATAGCCGCTTCGGTCCAGCAGCGATTGATAGTACGGCGGGCTCCACGGTGTCATGATCGCGGGTGCATGCTCGAATCCTTCGACAAGCAGCCCACATTCGTGGTGCATCGACGGGTTCACCGGGCCACGAGCTCGATCGAGTCCACGGCCCACCAGCCAACCCTCTGCGCTAGCCATCAACGCGTCACAGGCCTCCTGATCGTCTATGCACTCGAAGAAACCGAAGAAACCGACCCGATCGCCGTGTACTTCGTTGTGCCTTCGATTCTCGATCGCTGTGACCCTGCCTACCGGTCTACCGCCTCTTTCGGCTATGAAAAGGGCACGTGTTGCGCCGCCGTAGAACGGGTTACCGCGATCGTCCAGGTCCCCACGCACCATCATGCGCAACGGGGGGATCCAGTTGGAGGGTGCTGAGGAGTGGACTTTCCAGGCCACGTCCACAAAGCGTGCCAAGCCCCGCCGTCCGTCCACCTGCCTGATCGTAATGGTCAACTCTCGAGGGGGATTCCCGCCATCGCGGAAAACAGCCGGATATGCGAGTCGACGACCCGGAGCCTGGCCTCCTCATCGGGCTCCAAGGACCACTCGCCCTCCTCCGACGTGCCGCCGAGCGCAATGCCATCGCTGCGCGGCTGCATGTGGATGAAGCCGCCCGTACCGGGAAGGCCGCCGAACGTCGAGTAGTTCACCTCAGGCTGCGGAACGAGCAGCGTGAGTTGACCCTTCAAAGGCGTCAGCTCTTCATCGCTGAACAAGTCGTGAGAACCCAAGCCGGTGCAGTTCACCACGACAGACTCCTCGAGCGTCATGAGATCTCGAGGTGTGTCAAACTTCCGGATGACGATTTCTCCCCCGTAGCGGCGGAAGTCCCTAACGAGAGCCTCCAGGTAGATCGACGGCTCGATCCTGATGGAGGTGCGTAGCGTCGCGTACCGGGTGGGGAACGAGTGCTCGCCGGGACCAAGAACCACCTGGCCCGTGCGCAGATCATCGGGCAGCAAGCTGTCGCCCTCGCCGCCCCCTTCGGTCCCCTGGGGTGGGGCGGTCTCGCGCAGCGCGTAACCATCCAGCCAGGAGATACCGTAGTCGGGCCCAACCAGCAGCTGGAGCTGCTTGTAGGCGATCCGGGCTGCCTCCCTGAACTGAGCGTCCCAGGCCGGCGTCCGGCGGCTGCGATCCACCAGGCCAGACGTCGGCGTCCATCCCGCCAATGACATGTTCGACGTGGTATCCGGCGGAACCGTCATCGCGTAGATGGTCACCGCGAAGCCTCGGCGCTGTAGCTGCCTCGCGGTGGTGAGTCCGGCCACACCGCACCCGATGACGGCCGCGTCTCGAGCTTCGCCTCGCAGCGCCATGTCTGCGGCCATGGAACCGGTGCCCCACGAAAGGGACATGCCCGAGCCACCGTGTCCGTAGTTGTGGATGAGCGTCTTGCCGTCCATCCTCCCGGCGCGCAGGACGAAGCCCGAGGGTCGATACGGTCGAAGGCCGACCGTGGTCCGGATCACGCGGTCCCACGAGGCCTGCACGGGCGCCAAGCGAAGAGCTGGCGACACCATGGAACCGGATCCGCGGAAACAGCCCGCGACACCGAGCCCGAGGATGCCCATCCCCCCGGTCTTGAGGAGCGTCCGTCTGTCCATACTGGCTCGCCTCCCGTACTCCATTTGGGACCTGTTCGACGGACGGATCTTACGCGACGGAGGTCCAGCATGACACCGCCACCCCCCGACGCCGAGTAGCCGCACTGCCCTACTCCTACTCCTCGCGGTCTCCGGTTTGCTGCTGTGACCAGTATGAAGAGGGCGCGGTGGCTTTCTCGATCATGCCCTCCATGGACTCTTCGCTGAAGCCCAGGGCCCGAGCCTTTTCGACAGCCTCCTCCACGGTGATACGCCCGCACCAGAGCGGGTACATGACCAGCGCCACTTTCTTGCTCGCCTTGAACGGCGGCACAGGAACAGACGACATCGAGGCTTCTAGGCTGGCAGGATCTCCCGCAGCGCTGCCAGGAGGTAGTGAACGTGCCGCTCCTCGCAGCTGTAGCCCATCAGTCCGATGCGCCACGCCTTCCCTTTCAGAGGTCCGAAGCCACCCACGATCTCGATCCGGTAGTCGTTCAACAGCCGTCCGCGCACGGTGGCGTCGTCGACGCCCTCGGGAATCATCACGCACGTGAGCATGGGCAGTCGATAGTCAGGATTGCCGAACAGCTCCAGCCCCAGGTCAGTGAGGCCCTCCTTCAGGAGGTCGCCGCAACGCTGGTGACGCGCGAAGCGGGCTTCGAGGCCTTCTTCGTGAATCATCCGGAGTGCCTCTCGCATCGCGTAGATTGCGGGCCCCGGCGCTGTGTGATGGTACGCCCGATCCGCGAACCAGTACTTCCTGATCAGCCCAAGATCGAAGTACCACGTGTCGACCGGCGTCGTCCGGGCACCGATTACCGAAATCGCCCGGTCGTTGAGCGTGATGCACGAGATTCCCGCCGGGCCCCCAATGCACTTCTGACCACCACTGTAGCAGATGTCGATGTTGAACTCATCGACGCGGATGTCGGCGCCGCCGAGCGAACACACGGTGTCCACCAGGAAGAGCTTGTCACGGTCTCGTACCACCTGACCGATCTCGGCGAGAGGCTGCCCGACCCCGGACGACGTCTCACCATGTACTACGCCGACCATCTTCGCATCGGGGTGCTCGTCGAGCGCCTGCTGAATCTGAGCCGTCTGAACGACCTCGCCGAACTCGACCTCCACTCGGATGGCCTTGCCTCCGTGCCGCTCGACGATGTCCGCCATCCTCTGGCCGAAGAAGCCGTGGATCCCGACGATGACCTCGTCCCCGGGCTCCACCACGTTGCAGATTGACGCCTCCATGCCGGCCATCCCGGTCCCCGGCAGCGTGATCGCCATCTCGTTTTCTGTCTGAAAGACATGCCTGAGGAGCGCCATCGTTTCGTCCATGATGACGAGAAACTCGGGGTCGAGATATCCGAGAATCGGGCTGGTCATCGCCTGAAATATCCGAGGATGAACGTTGCTGGGCCCAGGGCCCAGCAGCACACGCGGATCGTGACGAAGTTGACTGTACGACTGGCCGCTCGGTGTCATGCTGTCTCCAGACTGTTCGTGAAAAGCTTCGTATCGGGACGGGTCACGCCTGCGCGGCCCGGTTCTTCGCAAGACGATCGTCAACGAGCGAGACGATCTCATCCACCGCGTCCGACTGCAGTCCCTGTTGCTTCGCGATCTCGCGGATCAGGCAGTCGACACGCTCGATATATTGGGCTCCACCGAAGAGAGCCCTCGCGGCGGACGACGGCTTGCCCAACCCCTCGGCTGCCCGGGCATATTTCTCGAATGGCACCAGGTCGGCATCTGCAGCACCGAGGCTGGCACACAGCCGCCGACCCCAGTCATATGCGGCTCGGGACGCATCAAGGTCGCCGTGAACCGCGTCCCTGATCGCGATCATCTCCTCCGCGCGAATGCACCGGTAGTTCCCCGCAAGCAGCATCGGCCACTTGGCCAGAGGGACGAACAGAGAATCGTGGAGTCTGAGCTTTACAGGAATCTCGATCTCCCCGTCGCCCGGATCGAAACGGATCGCGTCGATATCGGTCTGGAGATTCCGAAGCATCTCGGTGTGCTCGTCCGACCCGAAGCGCGCGGTCTTGAAGTTCGTCGGCAAGCCGACCTCCAGGACGTTCTTGGGCCCATCAGGCGGGCGATAGGCTTGCGGGTCGGGGCTCGCGAGCGTGACCAATCCGGGCTCGAAGCCCTCCCAGATGCTGGGGTCGACGAAGCACTGATGCAGAGGCTCGGTGGAAATCCCTGGAATGCGCTCGAGGTAAGGGAGTGGCGGCATGTTCATGATGGCCAAACAGGGCGTGCCAGCGGATGCCACCCGGCCCATCAACGCGCGCACCTCGCCGGCGCCGTACTGGGACTCCTGCATCCCGAGCACGACGAGGTCGAAGGCCGCCGGGTCTGCGCCCTCGGGCGCTGTCGCAGTCAGCGCGCCCCCAAGCCCGCCCGAAGCGATCTCGACCATGCCTTCCCGACCTCTAATCGGAAATCGGACGACGGTGCCCTCGCGGTTGATCAGCTCGGCGGTAGGCGGCGTGCAGACCAGTGTGGCCGAGTGTCCGGCCAACAGGAGCTTCGTGCTGAAGAGGGAGCCATAGGAGGCACCCAGTATGAGCACGTCGTACTTGGGGTTCACAGACCTCTCCTGAGCGTGGTGAAGCGAGGACTCGTCAGATCGCACCCTGCTCGCGCGCAGCTTCGATGTACTCGTCGTCCACGTCGAGCACCGTCTTGAGAATCTCTTCCGTGTGCTCCCCGAGAAGGGGTGAGCGCACGACATCGGCCGGCGAATCGGACAGCTTGATCGGATTCCCGATCGTCAGGTACTTCCCACGCTCAGGGTGGTCGACCTCGACAATGGTGCCCGAGTCACGCAGCGACTCCTCCTCGGCGATCTCCTTCATGGACAGAATGGGGCCGCACGGCACGTTGAGTGGGTTGAGAATGTCCATGACCTCGCGCTTGTCTTTGGTCATCGTCCACTTCTCGATCTCCGCAAACATCTCTTCGAGCCTCGGAATCCGCGCCTCAGCCGTATTCCAGCCCGGGTCATCGTTCCACTCGGGATGGCCGATCACTTCCGCGAAGGCAGCGAATGCTCGAGCCTGCGTGATGACGTAGATGTACGCATCCGGGTCCGTCTCCCACCCTTTGCACTTCACGATCCAGCCAGGCTGGCCACCCCCAGAGGCGTTGCCGGCGCGCGGCACCGCCGCTCCGAACTCGCCGTTCGGGTACTGCGGGTACTCCTTGAGCGGTCCGTGGGCGAGCCGCTGCTGATCGCGCATCTTAACCCGGCACAAGTTCAGCACCGAATCCTGCATGGCGCACACCACTCGCTGCCCCTTTCCGCTGGATTCTCGCTGGAAGAGCGCAGCCAGGATGCCCGCAACGAGATGAATTCCGGTGCCTGAATCGCCGATCTGAGCCCCGGTTACACTCGGCACACCCCCGATCTGACCCGTGGTCGAGGCGGCTCCTCCGGTACACTGGGCGACGTTCTCGTAGACCTTACAGTCCTCGAACGGACCCGGGCCGAAGCCCTTTACGGACGCGTAGACCATGCGCGGGTTGAGTTCCTGAATCTTCTCCCATGTGAAGCCCATCCGATCGATCGCACCCGGAGCAAAGTTCTCCACCATCACGTCGCACTCCTCGATGAGGCGTGTGAAGATCTCGTTTCCGATCTCTGTTTTCGGGTTCAGCGTGATGCTGCGCTTGTTCGCGTTGAGCATCGTGAAGTACAGGCTGTCCACGTCGGGGATGTCACGCAGTTGGCCCCTTGTGATGTCACCGATACCGGGGCGTTCGACCTTGAGCACGTCGGCGCCGAACCACGCCAAAATCTGCGTGCAGGTCGGTCCGGACTGCACATGGGTCATGTCCAGGATCCGAACGCCCTCAAGAGCTTTTCCCATCTTGGTGTTCTCTCGTTCGACTGGTCAGATCTAGCGCCTCAAAAAATCGACACACGCTAGATGTTTGGACGAGGCCTCCGCCTCGGGGGCCGGCAATCTACGGCGAGCGCGTCACCGCGCGACAGCGCTCTCGCGACTTACGAGGCGAAGATGGGCACCCAGAGCGTCCAGTAGATCAGGATCAGCGTCAGGACGGTGAAAACTCCGAGGCTTATCCATCCAAACCAGCGCGCGAATGGAGACGGATAGAACGCCTTGTCATCCTTGGGGATGACGGTCATGCAGTAGTAGAGGTTGAGGAAGAAGATCACCGGCGCCACAAAAGCCGCCAACGCGGAGGCCACGAGCACCAGGAAGACCGGACGCGGGAACCCGGCTATGATCGCGACCGACGCGACGAGCGAATACAGCATCGTCATGCGATAGATGTTGTACTCCGAGTACACGGTGCTCCGGTGCGCAGGGGTGAGCTCCGCCGGGTCCAATCCGCTCAACTCCGCCGTACCCCGATGCAGATTGCGGAAGCACGCACCCACGATGCGCGGCCAACCGTCGAAGTAGTTGAACGCGGTCGAGAACGTGGCGGCGAACGCGCCGAGCATGAACACGATCATCATGCTCGGACCGAGACTCTCTGTGAAGATGGTCGCGATCTCGCCCATCACGGCTCGCCCTTCCACAGGGCTCGGATACATCCACACTGCCGCTAACACCAGGAAGATGACCGCGAGGACGAAGGACACGACATGACCCAGGCGGAAGTCCCACGTGCCGATGGTGAACCAGCGCTGGCAATACTGGACAGCATTCGCCGGCAACCGCGAGGTGTGGACCGTCAGGTCACTCGCCTTGGGGTCGAACGGGTCGAACCGATTCGCGAGGCCCATATCCTCGAGGCGGTCTCGAATCTTGCTCATGCCCTTCTTCTTGGCCTTGCCCCACTCGGATGCCTGCAGGGAGACATCGATGCCTGTCGGTAGCAGACCGAGGAACGCCGCGATTATCAGCCACGAGCCGTCAGGGATCTCGACCAGGAAGAAGTGCCCCATCTCCGAGAGGGGGGCGGGCTCGGCCACGAATACCAGTAGGGTGGAAGCAACCAGAATCGCGGCGAGGATCTTCGCGGACGTCTCCACGGCCTGGTATCGACCGCGCAGGATGATCGCGACGCACGTCACCCCGAGGCCGAGGCCGTACCAGGTCATCGAAATCGGAAGGCCCATGACCTCCGAGCCTAGGTAGAACAGGACTGCGGCGGCCGCGATGAGCCGCCCTGCCTGGCCTATGGCACACTGGATGAGCGTGGTGATCAAGACATACCAGATCGGCCACTTCTTCCACGCGGTGCCGTACGCCTCGATGAGGCTCTTCCCGGTCGCGTTGGTGAACCGGAAAGCCATCTCGAAGCCGTAATACTTAAATACGTAGGCGACCGGGATACACCAGAGCAGCGCGTATGCGAAGCGGCCACCGGCAGCGGGCGCGGTCACCAGGTGGCTCGTCCCGATCCCGGTCATCATCAGGATGATGCCCGGTCCGAAATGGCTGATGAGCCCCTTCGGGGTCATGTCCGGCATCTCGAGATCGTCGAACGCGGCTTCGAGTTCGGACTCTGATGGGGACGGACCGCTCGATTCGCTGGCCATATGGGGTCCTCGACCGTATGTCGGTTTGTCAGGATGCGCGTACCGCACCGATGGGCGGGGTATGCTGCGCGGGCCGACGCTCGGACGCAAACGGCCCAGGCGACGTCAGTCGGCGATCCGGCCCTGTCGCTGGGGTCCGGACTCCATTTCATTTCTGCGCAATCGCTCCCGAGGCAGCCAACTGAGGCCCGTGATGACACCACGCCAGAGTCCGGCGACCGTACGGCTCAAAGGAGTCACCACTGCTGAATTGACGTCCCTGATCGCCCGGGTGGAGCGTGACGGCATCTCGCGGCGACAACTCCTCAAGCTGTTCACCATGGGCGGCATCGGCGCGGTGCTGGCGGCATGTGAGCGGGTCCCCTCTGGCGATGCCACGGCCGGTGCGGTGACCGTCGAGTTGCCCTGGGTCAAAGATCCGGGCCCGTTCCTCCAACATCCGACCAACCTCGAAACGAGGCTCGAGCTCCTCGATGGTGTCATCACGCCCAATGAGCTGTTCTTCGTTCGCAATCACGCACCGACGCCCCGGATCGACCCCGCGGAGTACCGCATGCGCATAACCGGAGACGCGGTCGACCACGACGTGGAACTCTCGCTGAACGACCTCCAGGGACTCCCGTCCGAAAGGGTCGTGGCCTACCTCGAGTGCGCCGGAAACTGGCGCAGCTTCTGGCTCACAACGCACGGCCAGGCGGCGAGCGGCGGGCAATGGACGACGGGCGGTGTCAGCTGCGCCGAATGGAGGGGGCCCACACTGGCGTCGGTCCTGGCTCTCGCGGGGATCCAGGACGGCGCGGTCGATGTCGACGTGATCGGGGTCGACGACGGTGCCTTCAGCCGTCCCATGCCAGTCGCCAAGGCGTTGGACCCGAGCACGCTCATCGCGCTCACTATGAACGGTGAGGAGCTTCCACCAGACCACGGCTACCCGGCTCGAGCGATGGTTCCCGGATGGGCGGGCAGCAACAGCGTGAAGTGGGTGGGCGAGATCCGCGTGACCCGCGAGACCGTGTGGTCGAAAAACAACACGACGTCGTACGTGCTCATCGGCGACGAATGGCCCATGGCTGACGATTCACCCGCGGACGGGGGTCCGATCACCGCCGGTGTGGTGAAGAGCGCGCTGGCCCTTCCCCGGCCTGGGAATCTCTCGGTGGGAGCGAATACCCTGGCGGGCTTCGCCTACTCGCCGGACGGACCCGTCCAAGGCGTGGAGTGGAGTGCCGACGGCGGCGTGACCTGGAACGAGGCGCGCATCGTCGACCCCGTGCTGCCTCACGCATGGCAGCGCTTCGAGTTCGACTGGGACGCATCGGCGGGCCGGCACACCCTCCTCACGCGCGCCACCGACGCCGGGGGCGCGACGCAGCCGGACGAGCTGCCCTTCAACGATAAAGGCTATCTGCTCAACGTGGTCCTACCGCACGACGTCGTTGTGTCCTGACCCGAGCGCCATCAGACGAGATCGCCTGTGCGGCACACGCTGATGGCGGTGGCGGTGGCGGCGCTGCTCGCCGCTGGGATGGCATATTGGCTCATGCGTCCTCCCCCGCCCGACCTCGAGCGCGCCACGGTGGTCTACGCGCAGAGGTGCGCCTACTGCCACGATCTCGAGGGGTCCATCGGTGTGGCGCTCGGCCCGCGCGTCATCGCCTCGTTCCGCACAGCCCGCAGGCTGTACAACTACACTCGGCTGGCCATGCCCTACGACGCGCCCCGCACCATGACCGACGCGGACATCTGGCTAACCGTGAGCTACATGATCCAGACCACCGACCTCGCGCCCCGCGTAACGGCGGTCACGGACGCCAACGCGGACGACATCACCCTCGAGGTCCTGGACGACCCGACTGTCCGCTAGGGTCGCGGTCCGCGAACACCACGCTGGAGCGCTAAAACGTGGCGAGCGCGTTGAAGGGGCTGGCCGTTCCGCCGGCGATCCTCGAGATCTGCCACGAAACCATGAACTCCCACCGCTGCCTGGCCGCGGCTTCGCGGGCCACATCGAGCAGATAGCCGTTGTCCACGAGAGGCAGTCCAATGAAGACCTGGGTCATCTGGTGCAGCGGCCGATTTATCCCTCGCACCCCTGAAGGCTGGACGTCGTTCACGGCGTCACCGACCAAGAGTGACACCCCGCGCTCCTTGAGCCAGGGAATTACCGAGGCGTGGAGTCCAGCGCCCTCACGTCCGTAGGCCCACGGACCCTCTGCTTCCCGCCTGGCCCAGCGACCCGTCCGGACGAGCAGGGCGTCCCCGCTTCCGATCGTGACTCCGGCGAAGTCCTCCCATGCCTCGAGGTCGGACACGTAGATGGGCGTACTCGACTCGAGCCAGTCGACACCCTTCAGGAGTGGCATGTCCACCAGCACACCACGGGTCACAAAGCCGGGGCCCATCCGGTCGATCGCCAGGTCCTTGCAGCCGTCGGCGTCCAGGTTCTGGGGATAACCGTTGAAGATGACCCGCTCGCCGTCTCGGGTCGTGGCGTAATGACACAGTGCGTCGAGGTGAGAGAGCTGACCGTCATGGAGCGAGAAGCTCAGCGCATCCAGCGCGAACCGCACCGCACCCGTATTCGGGTCGACGGCGGTCATCCAGTGCTCGGTGGGCGCGAACGTCTGGCTGTCGATCGCCTCCTCTTCCGTCACGAAGTGACCGATCGACACCGACACCCCATCCACAACCAACCGCGCCGCCTGTCGCGTCTTTTCGGGCGTGATGAGGTTGAGCGTGCCTCTCTGGTCCGCGGGGCCCCAGCGGCCCCAGTTCGATAACTCATCTTCCCAGACCGTGAGTTGATCGAGCGTTACGAGCACGCCTGCCTCTTGGGTGGAAGGGTGCGGGGCGGGCGCCGTCTGCAGGAGAGCGGTATCCCGAGATCCGAGAGGCGTGAGGGCTAATAGGCCCACGAGTAGGGCGACGGTGGCCAACTTCATGATCGGACCTCGGTAGACGTGAGGGCTCTCTCGGAAGACTCCGCGAAAGAGTAGTTGCGCGGCGCGGGCTCCGAAACAGACCCCCGGAAAGCTCCTGTCAGCGATGAGGCTGGTCCGGCTCTAGAGCGGTTCGTACATCCGCTCGAAGTAGCCGGCCTTCATCGCGTACGTGTCGAGACCGGCTTCGTCGTTGGAGACGACATAGTCACCAGCCCTGTACCGGGTCACGCCTTCGAGAGTCCCGACCTCACCATCCTGCGTGGCGACCTCGGCCCAAACCGGCGCGGTCTTGAGATACCGACCTGGACTCACCTCTTCGTAGGTGCGGACGAACGACTCGTGGTCCACCGTGTGGGGCTCACCGCCATCGTGGACGATCCAGTCACCCCGCTTGCACCGCTGGTCTCCACCGTACCTGCGGTACGTGAAGCCATCGGTGTCGAAGGCCAGGCGCACCGCCGTGACGATCGCATCGGGGCGTTTGCGGTACTGTCGCCGCTCACCCTTCTCGGGCTCCTCCGGAGGCAGATCGAACCACACAGAGAAGTGGTCGTCACGCACCTGCACTTCGGCGGCGCGCTCACCCAACTCCTTGAGCAAGAGGAGGTTGTCGGGGTCGTCCATCTCGTGGAGTGAGTGGACAACATCATCGGGATGATCGGGCACAAGCGGATCGATGCCGTCACGGTTCAAAACGATGTTATATCGCATATAGGTGACGAGCTCAGACCCTCCGAGAAGATCTTGGGAAAGGTCCCCGATCTCACTGTCGATCGTCTCGGCTGTCGGGCTGGTCGATATCCACTGCATCATCGTCTTCACGAGGGCCGCGCAGTCATCCATGAGGGACTGGAGCGATGCGAGGGCCCCCATGACCGCTATCCGTTCCGGATCTCGCTTAGGATCCTCACTGCCCGTACCGACCGAAACCACCTGCAACTGCCTGGCGCCAGATCCCGTAGCCCTTCATCGTCGTGTACATGACCGCCTGAAGGCTCGGGTCGTTGAATGGGCTCACGCCGCCGTCGACGAACTCACCCTCCAACGGCTCGAGTGTCGCCGACTGCCCGACCTTCATCTTCTCGGGCGAAAAGAAGGTCGGAGCCGCAGTAGAGGCGCGGACCACCTGCCAGAGAGGGTACTCACCGTTCGAAATCCACGTCGCTCCGGCCGGAGCCTTGAAGTACTGGCCCCGGGGGTTGTTGCCGAGCGGCCAGGGCGAGCCGGTGTCGAGCCGCTTGGTAATCACGAGGAGGCCCGTGTGGAGCTTCTTGCTCCCGATGGCGGTGTAGTCACCCAGCACCGCCCTGAGGTGCTCGCTCAGCAACTCGTCGTCGTACCGTTCTCTGATCTTCCCATCTCTCCAGAAGCTTTTCTGGAAGACGTCGTGGCCGAGCCTCAGGTAGATCGTGATGATCTCGTCGACGCTGAGACCGATTGAGAGAAATGAGCCGATGATCGATCCCGTCGAAGTGCCCGCGATCAGATCGAAGTAGTGACACAGCCGGAAGTCCGGGTCATCGCCGTGGCGGTGTCTGAGCACCGCCTCGATCTTCGAGGAAGCCCAGCGTCAGGATGCCTCGGAGCCCTCCACCATCGAGCGCGAGAATCCTCTTGGGACCAGGCCCGAACAGGTGTTCGTCTCGAGTCAGTTTCCGGTACGACAAGTCGAGCCTCCCGCGGCGACCTAGGGTTTGTCCGCTGACATTCGACGCATCGTCCGTGAGCGGCAAGTCACCCGCGCGCGTTCGTCAAAAGTGCCGACGTGCAGGAGCGTAGTTCAGCCAGTAACGATATCTTGGGATGCTAATCGCGATCCTGCTCTACAGAGGTGATCCATGCGTGCTCCGTCCTGCCCGCGACGGCTGAACAGACTCCCGCTCCCCCGACTCCTGGTCCTCCGCTGCCTGACGCTCGTTGTCGTGATGAGCGCCCTGCCGGGCGACATGCTTTCGGCCCAGACGTCAGGAGAGAAGCAGACGCTGACGATCGCGGACTACCACCGCTGGCAGACGATTTCCGGCGCGCGCATTTCGGCCGACGGTCGGTGGGCAGCGTGGACATACAATCGTGAACAGGCCGCTTCAGTGGTTCATATCAAGCAGCTAGACAGAGCGTCAGAGCATGTAGTCTCGCCCGCCGATGGCGTCCGCCTCTCCGACGACGGCCGGTGGGCAGCCTACTTCGTGTCACCCCCGTTCGCCGAGGCCGAGAAGCTCCGGCGAGATGAGGAGACAGTCCCCCGCGACGTAGAGTTGCTCGACCTCGTCACTGGTGAAAAGCGGACCTGGGAGGACGCGGAGGCGTTCGACTTCGCCAACGGCTCGAGCCACTTGCTCGTGCGTAAGCGGCAAAAGGACGAAGACGCGGAGCACGACGGCACAGACCTGATCCTGCGGCACCTGGTGCAAGGTTATGAGGAACTCATCGGTAGCGTCGACGACGCCGAGTTCAACGAGCCGGGCACACACCTGGCGTACACGGTCGATGCGGCCGACAAGGACGGGAACGGCCTGTACTACGTGGACCTCGTCACCGGTTCACGCCGAGCGCTCGACAACGCCAAGGAGCGTTACTCGAGGCTGGCCTGGTCGGAGGACGGCGCGGCAATCGCCGCGCTGCGCGGGGAGACGCCCGAGGGGAAGACCGAGCGGGCCAACTCGCTGATTACATTCGTGGGCCTCGACGACGGCACGCCGCAGAGTCGGGTGTTCGCCGCCGACGGAGGCGCCGGCCTCGCCGCCGGCACGGTGGTGAGCGAGCACGCCGCGCTCACCTGGAGCGATGATCTGTCTACGGTCTTCGTCGGCACCAAGGCCCAGAACGACGAGATGGAGGATTGGTCCGAAGAAGGGCTGCCACTCGCGGACGTGAACATCTGGCATTGGGCCGACGATCGCATTCAGTCCCAACAGCAGAGCCAGTCATCTCAAGACCAGAACCGCACCTACGTGGCGGCTGTCCATCTCACGGATGGTCAGCTGGTCCAACTTGCGGACGAGGACATGCGGACGGTCGACCTGACCCGCGACGGACGGTGGGGCATCGGACGGGACGCGACCGATTACGTGTCCGACTGGCAGCCGAGAATCGGTGACCACTATCGGGTAGACACTCGCTCCGGCGAGCGCGTTCTCGCACTACTGGGGCACCTCCGGACCATGGGGCTCTCACCGGATGGCGAGCACTTCCTCTACTGGAAGGACGGAGACGTCTGGGTCTACAACATTCCGGGCAACCTGCACCTGAACCTGAGCGAGTCCTCTCCCATCGACTTCACGAATCAAGAATTCGACCGCTTCGGGCAGAAGCCGCCCTATGGGCTCACCGGATGGTCTGCCGACGGTCGTTCGGTCCTTCTCAACCACCGCTACGACATTTGGCTCCAGCCCCTGGATGGATCTGCCGCGACGGTTCTGACCGAGGGTCGTGGGGCGGCGGACGAAATCCGCTTCCGGTATATCCAGACCGATGATGACGAGCGTTCGATCGACCTCTCGGAGCCACTCCTGCTGCACGCGTACGGGCAGTGGACCAAGCAGGAGGGCTTCTTCGAGCTCGACGGTGGCGAACTCGCGGAGCTTACCTGGGAGGACATGAAGTTCGGAACGCCACAGAAGGCGGAGGACGCCGACCGGTATCTGTTCACTGTGCAGTCGTGGGAGAACTTCCCGGACCTGTGGGTGACCGACGGTGACTTCTCGGAGCGAGAGGCCGTGACGGACGCCAACCCCCAGCAGGACGAGTTCAAGTGGGGCCGCCGGATCTTGTTCGACTACACGAACGACGACGGCGTGCCACTGCAGGGGACGCTGGCCATTCCAGAGGACTATCAGGAGGGCGATAGGCTCCCGATGATCGTGCGGTTCTACGAGAAGTACTCGCAGGACCTCCACGTCTACCCGACGCCCGCGTATCGGCACTCGCCCAACTTCGCCGACTACGTGAGCAACGGGTACCTGGTCATGCAGCCCGACGTCCACTTTCGAATCGGAAGCTCGCACAGCGACATGCTGGAGTGCGTCGAGGCGGCGGTCCGCAAGGTGATCGAACTCGGATACGCGGATCCCGATGCGGTCGGACTGAGTGGCCACTCGTACAGTGGTGGTGGGAGCGCCTACATCGCGACGCGCTCGGACATGTTCTCCGCCGTCGCGCACGGCGCGGCGCCCATCAACCTGGTCAGCGAGTTCAACCAGCTCTTCGTCGGGAGCGGCCAGAACAATCACTCGTACGACATCTACGGCCAGGGCAGGTACGCGACGAACCCGTACGACGACTTCCAGCTGTACTGGGACGAGTCACCCATCTCAGGCGTCCAGACCATGGATACGCCTGTGCTGTACCTGCATGGCGAAGAAGATCCGACGGTCAATTGGGAGCAGGGCCTAGAGTGGTACAACGCGCTGCGCTTCCTGGAGAAGCCCGTGATCTGGCTGTCCTACCCGGACGAAGGGCACGGTCTACGTAAGCTCGAGAACCGTATCGACTTCCAGTTCCGCCTGCGCGACTTCTTCCAGCACCATCTCAAGGGTGAGCCGGCGCCGGAGTGGATGACGGACGGCGTGCCGAATATCGACAAGGAGCGGCACCTACGGGCTTACGCTCCGAGGATCTTCACGAGGCCGATCGGCTAGCCGATCGACTCAGCTGGGAAGTACTCCCGGCGGGGGGAGCTTGATCATCCCTCCCCGCTGGGCCCCCGGTCGGCCACTCCTTCGTAGGCCGGCTTGTCCGGGCGCTTCTCGCCAGCCGTGACGGGCAGATCGAGCCAGTTTTCGCGGGGCGGCAGCGCGCATACCGAGAACGCCGTGAACACACACGGGGCGTTGTAGGAGCGGTTGAAGTCGATCGTCGTCCAACCTTCCTCGTCGACCTTCTCGACCCGAAGATACCGACCTGCCTGATAGGTCTCCGTCGTCGCCGTCGAGTCCCACATCATGATGAAGTACGATGAGCTCTCTTCGGTGCCGACGGCAATCAGGGTGTGCTCCCGGCCGTCCCGTTCGAAGACGAGTTCGCCCAACGCGTTCTGCTCGATCATGCCACCGGTCACGTCCGCGAGTGGAACGCCCCGCAGTTCCGGATAGAGCTCCAACCGGGCCGCGACACGCCACTCCGTGTCGACCGGATAGTACTCCGGGAGCTCGAACGTCTCGCGCAACGGCAGGTCCGTGTCCCACACGCGTAGCCACAGACGGTCGGTTCCCGGCTCGGCGTGGATCCGCATTCCTAGCGACCCCAGGGTGATGTACGTGGTGTTTCCCGATCGGTCGTTCTCGAGAACGGTGCTCTCCGTAATGACCGGGCCGTCCTGAAGCGCCAAGGGCGAGCCAGGAGCGGGGGCGAACGTCACCTCCTGACCGGTGAGCGTCAGCGTTCCGACCAGCGCGGGAGCGTCCTCCTCGGGCAGTACGATGGTAAGGTCGGGGTCTGACCCCATCTGCACTTCACCCTGTGCCAGCGGGAACAGACCCATCCATAGGACGGCGCCGCCTGGGGGCGTGACCATCCGCGCCTCGCGATTGCTCCGCCACTCCTCGTGCGCTGCGGCGAATTCTCCGGCATCGACCGGGGGCGGATCAGGCCAGTCGCCGGTACAAGCTGCACCGGAGATCAGAACTGTGAACGCGACGACCGCCACCCTGCGTAGATCGTTCGAACTCATTTCTCTCGGTGACAGCCTCATATGCCCTCCTTGAGCGGGCGATGTAATGGCCTTACTTGGTCCCAAACCTAAGGGCGGGAGTCGGATATTGGCGAGAGAGTGCGGATCACACCGGTCGCGCGATGACCCGCGCATCGATGGCCACGAGGCCGTCATGCGTGATCACGAGTGGGTTCAGATCGATCTCCTCGATCTCCGGGCTTGCCTCGACAAGGTCGCTGACACGGACAAGAATCTCGGCGAGTTCGGCCCGGTCCAGCGTGGGCCTGCCACGTGCTCCGTCCAGCAACGGCTGCGCCTGGATCTCGTCGATCATGTCGAGGGCATCACGCCGCGTGAGCGGCACCAGCCGGAAGGCGACGTCTTTGTACACCTCGACGAATACCCCACCCATTCCGACCATCAGCAGCGGACCGAAGTCAGGATCACGACTCATCCCGACGATGATCTCGGTGCCCGTGACCTGTTCCTCGACCGTGAAGCCGGTGATCCGGGCACCGGGGTGATGAGCCTCGATGCGCTCGCGGATACTCGCGCACGCGGCGCGGACGCCGTCCTCATCGATGACACCCAACACGACGCCACCCGCGTCCGACTTATGGACCACGTCGGGGCTGATCAGCTTGATCACCACCGGATAGCCGATGTCGTTCGCATAAGCCACCGCTTCACCCTCGTCTGATGCGGTAGCCGATTGGTTATAACGAAAGCCCGCGCACTGGAGCACCTTCGTGGCGCGCGCCAGATCCAGATTGGTCTGACCGTCGGCCTGAGCCGCCTGCACGAGCGCGCGCGCGCCGTCGATGTCCGGCTCGGGATGTTTGGGTAGCTCAGCGGGCTCAGGCTCGGCGCGGGCGAGCCAGCGACCCCGGCGCATCAAAGCGGCCATCGCGCCGACCGCGTCTTCCGGCAGGTTGAACTCGGGCACACCGCGTGCGTCGAGATACGAGCCAGTCTCAGTGCCGATGAGCCCCATAAAGCTGCAGCACAGGGGCTTCTTCCAAGCGGGGTCATCGTGTGCCTCGACGATTGCCTTCGCCGTTTCCTGTGGGTTGGTCATGGCCTGCACCGTCATGATGACGACGATGCCATCCACCTCCGGTGCCTGACCCAAAATGTTCAATGCCTCACGGTACCGCTCGGGCGTCGCGTCCCCGATCACGTCGACCGGGTTGTTGTGTGACCATACACTCGGCAGGACTTCGTTGAGCTTCTCCAGCGTGCCGTCGGAAAGTTCGGCGAGCGATATGCCGACGCGGTCGGCGGCGTCCGCGCTGAGGACACCCGGCCCTCCAGCGTTCGTGATGATCGCCAATCGGCTCCCGACCGCGGGGGGCTGACAAGCGAGCGCGCGAGACCACCCGATGAACTGCCCGATGTTGTCCGCCTGCAGGACGCCGGCCTGTGCGAACGCCGCGCGGTAGGCCGCCTGCGAGCCCGCCAGCGAGCCGGTGTGAGACGAAGCCGCCCTCGCTCCGGCCGCGGTCGTTCCACCCTTGATGGCGACGACCGGCTTGCTCGCCGCCAGCTCCCGCGCGGCGTCGAAGAACGCACGGGGCTCGGTGAAGGCCTCGACATAGAGCGCGACCGCAACAGTCTCGGGGTCGTCCGCATACCAGCGCACGATGTCCTCGTCTTCCACATCGGCTTTTGAACCCAGAGATACGGCCGCGCTGAGGCCGAACTGCTCCCGCTCCGCGTAGCTGATGATGCCGGTGATGAGCGCCCCCGACTGACTCAGCAGGCCGATTCCGCCTGCCGGTGGTGGCGATTCGGCGAAGCTGGCGTTGAGCTGATTACGGGGACGGATGATTCCTAGACAATTCGGCCCGACAAGGCGGATTGCGTGTGCGCGCGCCCGACCGAGCATCTCATCCTGGAGCGCCTTCCCTTCCTCACCCATCTCCGCGAATCCGGCCGAGATGATGATCGCGTTCTTTACGCCCGCGGCGGCAGCCTCGTCCATGAGGCCTGTGATGTACTTGGGCGGAATCGCGACCACCATGAGATCGATCGGCCGACCGATCTCTGCGAGGCTGGCGTACACCTTCTCTCCCAGAAGCTCTCCGCCCTTGTAGTTGACCGGATACACGGGGCCCTTGAAGCCCTGGTCGCGGTCTTCCGCCCCGTGCATCCGCCCGAACAGCAGGTTGCGCACGAGCGCGTAGCCCACCTTGGCGGGGTTCGCGCTGGCGCCGACAACCGCCACGGACTGTGGATCGAAAAAGTTGTCGAGATCGCTACTCATGCGATGCCCCCGGGAACTGCGAGACGTGGTTCGGCGCGCGATGCGCGGCACTCAGGGTAGCGTTCGGAGGGGTCCTGCCGCGAGATCCAGCTAGCGCGAACCCGGATCGTCGGCGTTCGCCTCGACGTACGCGGCCGCGAACTCGTCGAGCTTCATCTCGAGCATCTCTTCGAGATCCTCCTGCGCGTCGTCCGGCTCGGAGACGCCTACCGCAGTCGTGAACCAGGTGACGGCCTCGGCAAGCGTTACCTGCTCGTCGCGGATCATCTTCGTGGCCTGGTTCACTCGAACCGAGACGGCGTACGCGACATTGTCTTCCACGTCGCCGCGTTCACCGATCGTGCACTCGACCGTGATCTTGAGCTCGGGCAGACCAGGGTTGGCAAGCATTTCGTCCTCGGTGAGCACGTCCACCTCGGACTCGAGCAGCTTTATCGCCGCGTCCGCCCGAACCTTGGTCGCCATGACGCCCACATCCTCGCACGCCGTGTTCGACTCTGCCGAAATGAACACGCCCCCGAGCTTCTCGAGCGTGTAGCGATTCCAGTCGGTGTTCTGTGCCGCGGCGTCCATGGGAACCGCAATGGCAGTCAGCGCAACAAGCGCGGACGCAAACCGTTTCATGCGTTGAACTCCGTTCGGTCGTCTCGCGCTGAGCGCTGTGGGCCTCTCTACCTACCTGTACCGCACGTCCTGCACTGATGGCTGTTCTTCGAGCCGAGCTTTTCGAGCAACACCACAGTCGCCGGATGTGGCTGGGCGCGCTGCTCAGGGCTGTTCGCCATATCGGCAGTCGTCTGCCCGCGTCGGCTGATCAGGGTCACGTCAGCCCCCCTGCTCACGAGATAAAGGATCGTCTCGTTGTCTCCACGGGCCGCTGCGTGGTGGATCGGCGCGAAGCCGTCCTGGTCGCGCAGGTTCACGTCCACTCCGATCTCATCGATCAGGTAGCGAAGCGCTGGCAGCCAACCGTCCGGGACGCTCCGGTGCTGCTGAGCAACCCGAGACGTTCCAAAACCAACACCCGACGCGGCATGCAGCGGGTGAATACCGGGCCCGCCATCCGGGATAACGGCAAGGCCTGATGGATCCAACTCCTCAGGCTCGTCGTTGTCCGGATTCTGCGGAATGTCAGGGTCCTGGAAGAAGCGACGTCTACTGGGAAGCTTCTGCGTCCAGATGTTCGGATCAGCACCGTAGGCAACGAGGAGCTCCATGGCCCTCAAGTCCGTCCCGTAGGCGGCCCGCCAGAACGGCGTCGCGCCCGTGAAGTCGACACCCATCCGCCCCGCGTTGTACGCGGCGTACCAGATGTGGGTGACGGTCCGTTGGTTCGGTTCCGCTCCCGCCTCCAGGAGCAGCTCCATGAGCTCGAGGTGCGACGTGTGCTGCTGCCGGAACATGGAGGGCTGCGGATACCACGTCCGCAGAGACCACTCGATGTTCAACGTCGCAAAGAGCGGACCCGCGCCGTCGTCGCTGACCAGGTTTGGATCGGCTCCATGCTCCAGGAGCATGTTCGCCAAGTCGTAGTTGCCGTTGATCACCGCGACCAGGAGTGGGCTCGACTGGTCCCCCCCCGTGACGAGGTCGACCTCGGCCCCGGCGTCGACCAGCGTGCGGGCGGCCTCCAGGTGGCCGTCGCGTGCGGCGTAGTGGAGCGCCGTGAAGCCGCCCTGCGTCCCGATCTGTTGCTGCGAAGACAACGCGACGACCGGTGGATACAACGGTTCAGGTTCCGGCTCGGGCTCTTCGTCCTCGTCCTCTTCGTCCTCGTCGGCCTTGGCCGAGTCCGCGGCGGGAGCGCCAGCACCCGCTCTGCCACGCGCGGCACCGGGGAAGCCACCTCGCCCACCACCCCGACCCCCGCGACTCGCGCCGGGCTCAGGCTCTTTCTCCGCGTCCCTCACGCGATTGCGGCGAGCACGATCCGCATTGGTCGCGTCCGAAATCTCGGTGTAGTCCTTCACCTTGGTCGTCAGCGACATATCGGCTCCGACCGCGATCAGCGCGGTCACCGCGTTGGTCGCATTACGCACCGTGGCGAACATCAGCGGCGTACGGTTCGAGAACGCATCCACCGCGTCGACATCGCCGCCATGGCCGGCGAGCGCATGGACCGCAGCGGCTGCGTCCGCCTGCGCGGCGAAGTGCATCGCGGTCACACCGGTCGCCGTGAAGCGGTTGGCATCGGCTCCAGACTCGAGCAGCCGGGTCACGACCTCGGCATTGCCTCTCTGACTGGCCAGGTGCAGCGGCGTGTAGCCACCGACTCGCGTAGTGGGCTTGACCGTGGCCCCTGCGTACAGCAGCAGGTCGACGATTTCGACGTTGTTGTTCAGGGCTGCCCAATGTAGAGCGCTCACGCCGTCAGGCTGAGCCCCGTTGGCGTCCTCCCCCCGCTGAAGCAGGGCGCGGACCGCCTCGACGTCGTTTCGCTCTGCGGCATCCGCGACCGGCGCATCGGACGGCGCGGCCGCGATGAGCGAAGTCAGGCATAGCGCCAGGACCGCGCCGACCTTCAGGCCAACTCTTCTGCTCCCTGCCAACATATTGCGCTCCCCCAAGAGTCTTGGGATTCCGTGCTCGTCTGGTGCCTAGACCGATAACGTCCCGGTGCTGTTGCCGAACGAGTCGATGTCGTCCACGCCGAGCTTGTGAAGCAGATCCAGGAACACGTTCGCCATCGGCGTGCCAGGAGTGGCCCTGATGTGACTTTCGCCCTTCAGGATGCCGTTTCCACCACCAGCCAAGAAGAGCGGGCACCGGATATGGTTGTGAAGGTTGCTGTCGGCCATCGCCGAGCCGTACATCAGCATCGTCTTGTCCAGCAGCGTCGAGTCGCCCTCGGTGACGCTTTCAAGCTGCTCGAGGAAGTACGGAATCATCGAGATGTGGTACTTGTTGATCTTAGCGAACTCGAGAACCCGCTCCTCCCGACCGCCGTGGTGTGAGGAACCGTGGAAGGGCGAAGTCGATCCGCTCTCCGGATACACCCTCGGCGACGCGTCGCGGCCGAGCTTCATCGAGAACACGCGCGTGGTGTCTGCCTGGAACGCCAGCACCTGCAGGTCGAACATGAGCTTCACGTGCGCATCGAAGCCGTCCGGCACGCCGACGGGCGCCTCCGGAATCTCGCGCTCCCCGCCGCTCCGGTTCTGGGCTTCCACCCGCTGAATGCGCTGCTCGAGCTGGCGGATGTTCTGCGTGTACATATCCAAGCGCTGGCGATCAACCGGACCGAGATCCCGGCGCAGCGTGGACATCTCGTCCATCACCCAGTCCAGAATGCTTCGGTTCGTGGCCAGGCGCTCTGCACGCTGCTCGGCCGTACCACCGGCTCCGAACAGCTGCTCAAAGACGGCACGCGGGTCCCGGATCATCGGGAGCGGCTCGTTCGGCGAGGCCCAGCTAATCGTGTCCGTGTAGGCGCACGCATATCCGTACGCACACCCGCCGGCCTGATCGACGTTCTCGATCGTCAGCTCCATCGACGGGATCGGGGTCTCACCCCCGAACCGCTGGGCGAAGAGCTGATCGAACGACGTGCCGACGTGAACGTCAGAGCCTTCCGTCTGCTTCGGGTGGGCCTGCGTCAGGAACACCGCCGTCGTACGGAAGTGGTCTCCGCCGATCTCGCCGGGCGAGAACGCGTCCGCCATGCGACAGTCGGTGTCGCTGATGATGGTCAGGTGTTTCCGGAACGGCTCCAGCGGCGCCAAGCTGCTAGGAGTGAGGTCGAAATTCTTCCCCTCCTCCGCGGGCGACCACAGGTTCATCGACGCGCCGAGATCGTTGCAGCCGGCAGCGCCGTGCACCTGCTCGATGCACACGAGTCGTGTGCCACCGGCTGCCGCCCGACCCGCTTCGGTACTCCACCAGGCCTTACGGGCCGGCACCATGGCGTCCAGGAGGGGCAAGCCGACTGCTGCGCCCACACCCTGCAGCATCTTACGGCGTGAAATGTGCTTTCCGGTGATGAACTCCATCGTTCAGACCTCGCTCGAGGTTTGCGTTACCTGCGCGTCGCTACTCACCCAACCACTGCCCTGCATATCGGTCAACCACTGGCCGGCGCATCAGCGACCGGAACAGTGGGCGCTCGTGCACTCTGGAACGCGGGGCTCCGTACGATACCGAGGATGAACGAGGAGATCCGGTGATCGTCCTCGGCTGCATCCTCGATGATCGCTCGGATCGTCGGCATGTCGAAGTACTCCACACGTCGGCCCAGCGCGTAAGCCATCAAGTTTTCAGCAAAGATGTTGTAGAAGACATCCGGTCGGCTCAATAGCGCGTTCCGAAGGTCCCCCGGTCCTGCCAACGGCGTCCCGTCGTACATCACGGACACCGGGTCCACCATGTTGCCACCGTCGCGAATCCGCCACGCACCCGTGACGTCGAAGTTCTCCAGTGCCAAACCGATCGGATCGATCACGGTGTGGCACGAACGGCACGCCGGGTTCGCACGATGCTCTTCCATACGCTCCCGCACCGTCAGGAACCGTCCTTCGTCGGACGCGTCGACCTCTTCGAATGCGGGCACGTCGGGCGGGGGTGGTGGCGGCGGCGAACCGAGCAACACCTCGAGCACCCACTTGCCGCGAAGCACCGGGGAGGTCCTGTCCGCGTGCGACGTCATGGTCAGGATGCTGCCATGGCCAAGGAGACCGCGACGCGTCTCATCGGGATACATAACCTGCTGGAATTCTGGTCCGATGATGCCCGGGAAGCCATAGTGCTTGGCCAACCGTTCGTTGACGAAAGTGTAGTCCGCAGTGAGCAGCTCGAGCACCGGGCGATCCGCATCGACGATGTGCGAGAAGAATACCTCGGTCTCGCGATGCATCGCTTCGGCGAGGGTCTCGTCGAAGTACGGAAACGTCAGCGCATCCGGGTGGATCTTCTCGAGGTCCTGGAGCCTCAGCCACTGCGCGGCGAAGCGAGTCGCCAGAGCCTCAGATCTCGGGTCCGAGAGCATCCGCTTGACTTGGTTCTCCAGTTCCGCACTGTTGGACAGCTCGCCAGATGCGGCCAGGTCGACGAGCTCCTGGTCGGGCGGGGCGCCCCACAGGAAGTAGGAAAGACGCGAAGCCAGGTCGGCGTCGCTCAGGTCGTAGATGTCGCCGGGCTGCACACCCGCGGGAACCTCTTCCATGCGGAAGATGAAGTGCGGGCTGGCCAGAATCGCCTGTAGCGCCATTCGAACGCCGCCCTCGAAGCCACCGTCTTCAAAGCCGCGATCATAGAACGTCATCAGGCCCGTGAGGTCGCCGTCCTGAAGCACGCGCCGGTACGCCTTGGTGGCGAGCCGCGAGACGATCTTCTCCGCACACGGACGCGCCTCGTCTGGGGCGGTCGGCCGGCACGTGAAGATCGCTCGCCTCGTCGGCGTATCAGACACGCCGGTAACGTCGAACGGGCCGAGGATCGTGAGACGCTGCAGGTGCTGCTGGGTCGTGACGCCATATCCGATTCCCATCTGCCCATCCGCGAGCGTGTGGTCAATCGGGCGGATCAGGTCGTCGACCTCACCCTCGAAGAGGCGCACGAATGCGGCTGTGACGCGCTTCGGTCCCGCCGTTACGTAGATCGAATCGGTCCGGATGTTAAGACCGGTCGGCTCGGACTCGGACATCCAACGGTCGATCGTCTCGAGCGCCACGCGCTCACCATCGATCGAGATCTCGATCTGCTCGGTGCCGAACGTGCGCCCGAAGACCTCACCCTCCACGGCCGCATAGGGCATGACGTGGAAAACGTACTTGCCGTCCGCCGGGAAGTTGTGAACCTCCGAGAGCCCGCCGCGGGTCCCGAAAGGTGCGCCTTCCACCCGGTCCTTCTGCGACCGGATGCGCGGGCGCCGGTAAATCGTGGAGCTCACTTCCGCATCCGGGTCCCCCAGCGCGAGACGGCTGATCTGGGACGCCGCCCGAAGGTAGCCATCCATGAGCGTCGTAGACGGCGTCTGCACATCCGCGATGTTGTCGAAGTTCGCACTCTTGGTGTCGAGCGGCAGGAACGAGCCGACATCGACCTCGATGCCGAGAAGATCTTTGACCGAGTTGGCGTACTCGGCGCGGTTCAGGCGCTGGAATGTCCGGATGCCAGGGCTGGGCCGTGTGGCAGCGGCTGCATCGATCGTGGTCTCGAGGTCGAGAGCAACAGTCGCCAGAACAGCCGGGTCGGGGCGCCGGGCCCCCGAGGGAGGCATCATGCCCGCGCGGAGCTTGCGGATCATCTTCTCGACGATCTCACCGTTCTGTGGGGCGTTGGCGACGTCGAATCCTTCAAGGATCAGATCGCCACTGCGCCGGCGTTCGTTGTGGCACTGGGTGCAGTACTGGGCGATGACCTCGTTTGTCTCGTCGTCGAACGAATATGACGACGTCGAAGCGTGTAACGACGAAGAGGCCGCGCGCATGAACGGCGCGGCGGCCTCGAACGACATCGGGGGTGCTGGCACGGTACACGTGGCGAGCGCCCCGCAAAGTACTGTGAACGTTACGACCGACAGCGTGGCTCTATGCATTCCCCTGCCCTTCGGAATCGTACCTACTAGCAATCTCGGATAATACTGCATGGACCCGCGATCTGGCCAGAGTGCTGAGCCGATGTTGAAAACTGCCGAAGAGCCAGCGGCAGTGCGGCGTCTGGCTAGATGCAGAGACCCGCGATTTGCGTCAGTTCGCGATCCACACGGCGGCGTCGCTGACCGCCACGTCGGGGATGTAGCTCTCGCCCACCACGAAGCCACTCGAATTCACCGCCCGGGCCCGGCTGTGGTCGATCCCGGACAGGCCCTCGAGCAGGTGGATTTCGCCGTCGATGAGCACAAATCCGAAGCCTTTGGCGCCGTCGGCCCCTCCGAGAGTGAGGTCCCCCACGACTAGGCCGTCATTACTGATTCCCCGGGCAACACTGCCTTCAGGACCGATCGCCTCGAGGACGCCTCCGGCCCAGATCGCCGCTCGGCCGAACCACTGGCCCACAACACTGTTCTGGTCGTTCATTCCGAGGGTTGCCGCCGCGAACGGGAACGTCTCCAGATCTTGTGTATCGGACCATAGGAAACCCTCCTCGCCAGCAGCCGACCAAACCGTCCCCGCCACGATCCCGAGCGTGTTCACGGCGTGCCCGAGGGCGCCCGCACCCTCGAACTGGCAGAGGTCTATCGACGACATCAACTCGTTGTCGCTACTCACCTGCCACAGGACGACGTGACCGCCGTTGCTCCACGGGGCGTTAGCAACGAGGAGGCCGCTGCCCACAATGAGGCCGTTGTCGTTGATTCCGTATGCTGCGCCGGCGACGAGATCGTTCGGAAGATCCAGTTCCACCAAGCCCGCATCGGAACTCCACACGAAGGGGCGCCGCGAGTCCTCACCCACCCAACCGACCACTTGCCCCAGGTTGTTCACACCCCGGGCTTCGCTGGGTCCCGGGTCTTCCCCGCCAGGGGTCGTCAAGGAGAACGGTCCCGTGACCAGCCGCTCCCCGGTCACTGTCCACATGACGGCCCGTTCGGCGAAAACACCGACAACGACCATGCTGTCGCTTATCGCATGGGCAACGCTGACGGCGGATGAAGCCGCGCCGACGATAGAGGAGACGCCATATGCGATCTCGGGCGTCTCCTCGTCGTCGAACGCGCCGAACGGCAGGATGCTGCCCTTCCCACGGCACCCGGCGCTCGAGCACACCAGCATCGCCAGGACCAATCCCGTGCGCCCTCTACCCATTCGTTGAGACATCCCCGAGCATATGCGGGCCAAAACGGCTCGGCCAGACTACGTTGTCCTCGCCATGACACATCCCAATGCGATACACCCCCTGTCCGAAGCCGTGTTCAACCCCGAAAAGATGGGGAAGAGCACCATCTTCGCCTCCGAGCGGCTCCTCGTCGGGCTCAACTCGTTCGAGCCTGGTCAGGAACATCGACTCCACACTCACGACGACATGGACAAGGTGTATTATGTGCTCCAGGGCAAGGGATCGTTCGTCTTGGAGGACCGCGAGATCGAGATGGAGGCTGGCATGATGCTCATCGCGCCGGGGGGCGTTCCCCACGGCATTCGGAACTCAAGCGACGCTCGTCTCGTGGTTCTGGCGGTCCTCGCACCCGCTCCTTAGGTACATGAACCCTTATCGACTGAAAACGGTGCCCTTCCTGGCAACTGCCGCCCTGGTGGCGCTGGCCGCGTGCGGGCCTGGGGACATTGAGACGGTGGCCGAAGCCGCCGAGGCTACCCTCGTGCCCATCAACGATCTGCCGAACCCGTACGAGCGCGTCGAGCCGTGGGCCGAACTGCCCGACGGGGTGGAGTCATGGCCCGCGGTCACGGGCGTGGAGCCAGGCCCAGACGGCAACATCTACGTGTTCTACCGGTGTTTCGAGAACTCGTGCGCGGGTCGCCCCGAAGACCCGATCGTGAAGTTCCACCCGAACGGGACGATGTTGGCCTCATGGGGAGCGGGGTTGTTCGTCTACCCACACGGATTCCACGTCGACTTCGAAGGGAACGTCTGGGCGACCGACGCGGACGCAGAGGGCGACACCGGCCATCAGGTCTTCAAGTTCAGCTCCAACGGTGAGCTGTTGATGATGCTCGGTCAGCCCGGCATCGCCGGTGATGGGCCCGGTCTGTTTAACCAGCCGACGGACGTTTTCGTCGCACCAGACGGCAACTTCTTCGTGACTGACGGTCACGGACAGGGGAACAACCGCGTCGTGAAGTTCGCCCCGGACGGCACCTATCTCATGGAGTGGGGCACGCCTGGCACCGGACCCGGCGAGTTCACCACCCCGCACGCGATCTTCATGGATTCACAGGGTCGCGTGTTCGTCGGGGACCGCGGCAACAACCGCATCCAGATCTTCGATCAAGACGGCCAATTTCTCGACGTATGGCATCAGTTCGGCCGCCCGAGTGGGATCTACATCACCGACGACGACACGATCTATGTCGCCGACTCCGAGTCATGGGGTCCGGACAATCCGGGGTGGAAGAAGGGCATTCGAATCGGCGATGCACGCGACGGTACGGTGTCGTTCTTCATCGAAGACATCGAGTCGATGACTCAGGACCACAGCGGAGCCGAGGGCGTCGGCGTCGACGTCGAGGGCAACGTGTACGGCGGTGTGGTCCGCCGCCGGATGCTGGAGAAGCACGTACTGAGGGACGGGAACTAGCGGACTGGCCTCAGTCGCTGCCCTCCGGCCACACAACACCTTGGTCACGTGGGGCGGTGCCCATCCCCTTGAAGACGAACTTCTGTAGACGTTTGCCTTCGTAGGTCTCCGTCGTGTAGATGTTGCCCTGAGAGTCCGTGGCGATGCTGTGGGTGCCGAAGAACTGCCCCGGATAGCGTCCCCCGTCGCCGAACGACGTCAGGACCTCAAGGGTTTCGCGATCGAGGATGTGCACCTTCATGTTCGATCCGTCGGCGAGGTAAAGAAACCGCTGCTCGGGATCGTGCGAGAACGAGATGTCCCAGACGGAGCCAGATCCCCTAGTCTCGGGCGCGACGAACGCCTCGCGTAGGAACGTGCCGTCCGGCTCGAAGACCTGGATTCGGTCGCTCGCCCGGTCACACGCGTACACGAGGTCGTCTCGGGAGATCTCGGCGCAGTGCATCGGGCTGCGGAACTGCTGCGCCGGGGGGTCGTCCGGGTCGTACGGCGGAATCGGCGAGTCGTCGGGGACGTTGCCGTATGCACCCCAGAAGCGCTTCATGT
>Ga0066376_10000916_pt1 | contig 28420 bp, 26 predicted proteins | sample Knorr_S15_td_Bot_FD_77009 | JGI IMG/M metagenome (GOLD analysis project Ga0066376, IMG submission 77009) | Marine microbial communities from Southern Atlantic Ocean transect - Knorr_S15_td_Bottom_ad_5009_LV_A | ecosystem: Environmental > Aquatic > Marine > Oceanic | place: Southern Atlantic... | reverse complement strand
TTGATTCACTTGATGCAGCTAATGGCTGCTCGATTGCAATCGCATCATTGGCGCTCTCGAAGCCTGCGTCTTTGGTTGAGACATCTTCGGCCCGTTGGATTGATTTGGAGCGACAATAATAAAGACTCTTCATGCCGCGCTTCCAGGCGGTAAAGTGAATTTGGTGGAGATCGCGTTTGTGGACATCTGCCGGCAAGAAGACGTTCACCGATTGCGCCTGATCAATATAAGGCGTGCGGTCGGCTGCGAGCTCAATCACCCAGCGTTGATCCAACTCAAACGCGGTTTTAAATACATCCTTTTCATCTTGGGTCAGGCAATCCAAATGCTGAACCGAGCCTTCTTTGACGGTAATGGAACTCCAAGTCTCTTCGTCATTGCAGCCTTTTTCTTCCAGCAAAGCGGTGAGATGACGGTTGCGCACATTGAAGGAACCGGACAGCGTTTTGTGCATGTAGCTATTGCCGCTAATTGGCTCAATGCCAGGGCTGGCACCGCCGCAAATTATCGAAATTGAAGCCGTCGGCGCGATTGCTGTTTTGTTAGAGAAACGCTCCTTCATGCCGTAATCGGCGGCATCGGGACAGGCGCCGCGTTCTTCTGCGATAGATTGAGAGGCGGCATCGACGCCGGCTTGAATGTGGCGAAAAATTTTCAAATTCCAGGCTTTTGCCATGGCGCTTTCGAACGGCACCATATTGGCTTGCAGGAAGGAATGGAAACCCATCGCGCCGAGACCAACAGAGCGTTCCCGCATGGCTGAGTATTTTGCTTTTGCCATATTGTCCGGCGCGCGGTCGATGAAATCCTGCAGAACATTATCTAAGAAACGCATGATATCTTCAATGAAGACTGGATCATCTTTCCACTCGCTATATTTTTCCAAATTGAGCGAGGACAAACAGCAAACCGCTGTGCGCTCATTGCCGAGATGATCGGTACCGGTCGGCAGGGTGATTTCGCTGCAGAGGTTTGATGTCTTAACCGTCAGGCCGGCAAGTTTGTGATGTTCCGGCATCGCTTTATTGACGGTATCCGAGAAGATCAGATATGGCTCACCGACTTCGACACGTGCGGTCAAAAGCCGGATCCAAATTGAACGCGCAGTAACTTTGCGCACAGGAGCCTGATCTTTCGGGCTCAACAAAGCCCATTCTTCATCATTTTCAACCGCCCGCATAAACGCGTCCGAGATCAAAACGCCGTGGTGGAGGTTGGGCGTTTTACGGTTGGGATCGCCGCCAGTTGGTCGGCGTAGTTCAATAAATTCTTCAATTTCGGGGTGGTTGACCGGAAGGTAGACCGCCGCCGAGCCGCGGCGCAGCGAGCCTTGACTGATCGCAAGCGTCAAAGAATCCATCACCCGAATAAACGGAATTACGCCCGAGGTTTTGCCGCCGGCCAGGCCGACCTGTTCGCCGATAGAGCGCAGATTGCCCCAATAGCTGCCAATGCCGCCGCCGCTGGAGGCGAGCCAAACATTTTCGGTCCAAAGGGCAACAATGCCGTCCAGGCTATCACTGGTTTCGTTTAAGAAGCACGAGATCGGCAATCCGCGTCCGGCACCACCATTACTGAGAACGGGTGTTGCGGCCATGAACCAAAGATTGCTCATATAGGAATAAATGCGCTGGGCGTGCTCATCGTCATCGCCGTAAGTACTGGCAACGCGGGCAAATAAATCTTGGTAGCTTTCGTCGGGGAGTAAGTAACGATCTTCTAAAACAGCCTTGCCAAAATCGGTGAGATTGACGTCCCGCTCGCTGTCTGTTTTTACACGCGGACCTTTTGTCGTTTGGATTGAATCCAGCATATTGCCATCCATTATTTAGAGACCTCCGTTACTTTGCTGGTTCGCATTAACCAAGAAGCTGGATTGATATGACGGTGATCTCAAAGCTGAGGATCGCATGCCCCTATTAATCCGTCCTTCCTGACGGTTTGGTCTTTGGTGTGGATGAGCAGACCTTAAAACGACTATCCCCTGACCTATTTCGATGACCCATGTGAACGGGGGTGTCGAAATAAATAGTGCGCTGACTTCGTAAATATGGCGCTAACCACTTGAAATCCTTAGGTAAAACCGGTGTTGGATGATGTCTCCCACTTCCCGATCGGCTCCCCATGTGCCTCTTGATCCCATATATGTCATCAAGATGGCCCATCGACCACTAGATATAGTAGGCTAATTGAAATTTGGGTCAATACTTAGTTGGCCTGTTTGTAAATATTTTTTGATTCTTTTGCTTCGTTCATAAATATTTAACGAATGGCCCCCCGTTGAGGCTCAAAATATGGCATACTTGCTGGTAAGCAACGGGAGAATTTTATGCCAAAAGATGCACCAAATTTTGAACCATCGGTTGATCCTGATGAGCTTCGGGAGCAAGTCAAAGAAAAATACCGGGAAGTCGCGACTGACCCGGATGGCGAATTTCATTTTCATACCGGGCGCTATTTGGCGCATCGCTTGGGGTATGACGCGGCCATTGTCGATCCGATGCCGGATGCAGCGGTCGAATCATTTGCCGGCGTTGCCAATCCGCATTCGATGATGCCTTTGGAAGAAGGTGCTAAAATTGTTGATGCGGGATCAGGTGCCGGATTTGATTCGTTTGTCGCGGCTGCTCAGGTCGGGCCATCGGGTAAAGTGATTGGCATCGATATGACCGAAGAAATGCTCGAAAAGTCTCGCGTGACGGCCGTCGCCATGGAACTCGATCATGTTGAATTCCGCGAAGGTCTGTTGGAAGAGATGCCGGTTGAAGATGGTTGGGCAGACATTCTCATCAGCAACGGCGTTTTTAATCTTTGCTCCGACAAGCAGGGGGTTTTTAGCGAAGCCTACCGAGTGCTCAGGCCAGGAGGCCGGCTGCAATTTGCCGACATTGCCAATGGCAAACCGGTCCCGGAGGGCGCCCTCAACAACATTGACCTCTGGACCGCCTGAATTGCCGGTGGCCTGCCGTGTGCAGGTTGGCAGAAAATGTTGGAAGACACGGGCTTTGTGAATGTCGATATTGGTGATCCGATAGACACCTTTGGCGGCGCCGGCGGTGAGCCAAACGCCCGTGCCTTCGAAGTCTACGGCTACGCTTTTTTGGCGTTCAAACCGGGGTAATTGTTAACATTGTAATAAAGGTTCCTGGAACCTTTATTACAATTAAATTTCTCAAAGCGTGGAAAAATGCCCTCTAGGCCCTGCATATTAACTACATGCCACGTAACCCACGCCTTATTGTTCCCGGAATGCCGCACCACGTAACTCAACGGGGTACACGGCGGCAACAGACTTTTTTTGGTCCCGGAGATTATCAAGCTTATAAATTATTGTTGGCAGAATGGTGCCAACGAAGAGATATTGCAATTTGGGCTTATTGCTTAATGCCCAATCATGTTCACCTCATTGTAGCCCCATCAACATCTGATGGTTTGAGTTCAATGGTCGGGCAGGTTCATCGGCGCTATTCAAGAATGATCAATAAACGCATGGATTGGACGGGTCATCTTTGGCAGGAGCGATTTTATTCCTGTGTTATGGACGAAGCCCATACATTGTCCGCTATGCGCTATGTGGAACAAAACTCCGTTCGTTCGAATTTAGTAAAATATGCCAATGAATGGAACTGGAGCAGTGCTCCGACACATTTGGGGCAATGCCGGGATGATATGGTTGTTCAATCGTCGTTGGCAGAAAGAATAGGTAATTGGGCGGATTTTCTATCGATCAAGCCGAGTGAGTCGCGCCTTAATTCTTTACGGACATCAACAAATAAAGGAATTCCTGCAGGCGATGAAAAATTTCTTGGAATGCTGCAAGAAAGTTTTGGACTAAAGTTTTCTTCTGGAAAACGTGGTCGCCCTCGAAAAAATAGTTAACATTGTAATAAAGGTTCCTGGAACCTTTATTACAAATACCTCAGTATTCCTCTTCTTCGATAATCCACTCTTCCGCCTCGGCGGCGGTGTACCAATCCTGCATGTCAGGGAGGGAGAGGAGCGTGTCCATATAAGCCTGAATAGTGTCGCTAACCGGGACCTCGTAAGTTTTAAAGCGAGAGACCACCGGTGCGTACATGATGTCAGCGATGGAGAAAGCGCCGAATAAAAACGGCCCGCTCGACTTAGATAAACAGTCCAGCCAAATATTCTGAATGCGGGCGATATCGCTTTGGCACGCTTCAGTGGGTGCGATGTCGGGAAAGACTTTTCGGCAGTTCATATGATACTGCGATCTCAGTCCGGTAAAGCCGGACAGCATTTCGCAAGAGATAGAGCGTGCCTCAGCGCGCAACATTGCATTTTCCGGCCACATCTTGGCTTCAGGTTTCAGCTCGGCGACATATTCAGCGATTGCAAGCGATTCCCAAATTTTGCTACCGTCATGCAGCAAGACCGGCACTTTGCTGGCTGGCGTTTCCCGCGCCATGGTTTCAGCGTGATTAGCTTCGAACAATGGCACGATTTTTTCATCGAACTCGAGGCCGGACATCTTGACGGCAAGCCAGCCTCGCAAAGACCAGGATGAATAATTTTTATTGCCGATTTTGAGCGTTGCTACTGTCATGTTTTATCATCTCCTTGCGTCAACTATAAAAGACCGCGCCGGAAGCTTCAAACCGCACCTCTTTACTTGCAGATCATGGGCCTCAATGATAGTTTCCGCCGGTCTTAAAACCACCTAAAGAGAGTACAGCCGTTGGATAAAGCCACCGTCAACAACATCGCGAAATTAGCGCGGATTAAGGTTTCAGACGCCGAGATGGAAAGTCTCGCCGGCGAACTCACCAATATTTTCGATTGGATCGAGCAGTTGAATGAGGTCGATACCGACAGCGTTGAGCCGATGACGAGTGTGGTTGCGATGGATATGCCGAGCCGCAGCGATGATGTAAACGACGGCGGTGATGCTGAGCGTGTGCTTAAAAATGCGCCGGACAAACCCGCAGATGGCCGACAGTTTTTCACCGTGCCGAAAGTCATCGAATAATGAGCAATTTTACCGATCTTACAATTTCTGAAGCCCGCGATGGCTTGGCAAAAGGCGACTACACCTCGGTCGAGCTGACCGAAGCGCATATTGCGGCGGTTGAAGCAGCCCGTGATCTCAACGCGTTTATCACGGAAACGCCTGAACTCGCACTGGAACGCGCTAAGGCCTCGGATGAACGCCGCGCCAGTGGCACCGCTGCAAGTGGCATGGACGGCATTCCAATTGCGGTGAAAGATTTGTTCTGCACGGAAGATGTTCAAACCACGGCGGGCTCGCACATTTTAGGCGGCTTCACACCGCCTTACGAATCGACAGTCACGCAAAATTTACGGGATGCCGGCGTGGTCATGCTGGGTAAAACCAACATGGACGAGTTTGCGATGGGCTCGGCTAATATCACCAGCTATCACGGCGAAGTTAAAAATCCTTGGAGCCTTGATGACGGTAAGACCCGCGTGCCGGGCGGCTCATCCGGCGGCTCAGCGACAGCGGTTTCTGGCCATTTGGCGATTGCTGCGACAGGCTCAGATACCGGCGGTTCGATCAGGCAGCCTGCATCCTTCACCGGCATTGTCGGCATGAAGCCGACCTATGGGCGCTGTTCCCGCTGGGGCATGGTGGCCTTTGCCTCCTCGCTTGATCAGGCCGGCCCAATGACGCGCTCGGTGCAGGATGCGGCGATCATGCTGCAAAGCATGGTGAGTTATGATAAAAAAGATTCAACAAGCGTCGATCAGCCGATCCCGAATTTTGAAGCAGCCCTCACCGGCGACATTAAAGGCTTGCGTGTTGGTATCCCTGCCGAGTATCGCTTGGATGGTATGCCGGGCGAAATTGAAACGCTGTGGAGCCAAGGTATTGAGTGGCTGAAGGCGGCGGGGGCAGAACCGGTTGAGATTTCTCTGCCGCATACCAAATACGCGTTGCCGACTTATTATATTGTCGCGCCTGCGGAAGCGTCTTCGAACCTCGCGCGCTATGACGGCGTGCGGTATGGCCTTCGAGTGCCGGGCGACAGCTTGGACGAGATGTATGAAAACACCCGCGGTGCAGGTTTTGGCGCAGAAGTGCGCCGCCGCATTATGATCGGCACCTACGTGCTGAGCGCCGGCTATTACGATGCCTATTACGTCAAAGCGATGAAGCTTCGGACCCTCATCCTGCAAGAATTCCAAAAAGCTTTTGAGAGCGTCGATGTAATGCTGACACCCACCGCACCGTCTGCCGCTTTTGCGATTGGCGAAAAAATGGACGACCCGGTGCAGATGTATTTGAACGATGTCTTTACCGTGCCGGCGAGTTTGGCCGGACTGCCGGCGATTTCGATCCCGGGAGGCCTTTCCAAAGAAGGATTGCCGCTCGGGCTTCATCTCATTACCAAGCCGTTTGATGAGGAAACGCTTTTCCGGGTCGGCGGTGTGCTGGAAGAGGCAGCTGACTTCAAGGCCCAACCTTCCTATTTGGCCCCTCCCGAGGAGCGGGAAAATAAAACGGAAGAGCGCAGCGCTGACGGGGAGATCATCAAATGACGTATTTAATCGAAGGCGAAACCGGCGAATGGGAGGTCGTGATCGGCCTCGAAGTTCACGCCCAAATCACCTCAAAGGCCAAATTGTTCTCAGGCGCTGCGACCGAATTTGGCGCCGAACCCAACAGCCAAGTCTCGCTCGTTGATGCGGCGATGCCGGGCATGCTGCCGGTGATCAACAAAATCTGTATCGAACAAGCCGTTCGGACGGGTCTTGGGATTAACGCTCAGATTAATCTCCATTCGGTGTTTGAGCGCAAAAACTATTTCTATCCAGATTTGCCGCAGGGCTATCAGATATCACAATTCCTGGAGCCGATCGTTGGCGAAGGCATCATCACGCTCGATATGCCGGAGGGACCGCGTGATATCGGTGTTGAGCGCCTGCATATGGAACAGGATGCCGGCAAGTCGTTGCACGACCAGGACCCCAAGCGCACCTTCATCGATCTCAACCGCTCAGGCGTGGCGTTGATGGAAATTGTCTCCAAACCCGATTTGCGCAGCCCCGAAGAAGCTGGCGCTTACATTCGAAAACTACGCGCCATTCTACGTTATCTCGGCACCTGCGATGGCAATATGGAGCAGGGGTCGCTGCGCTGCGATGCCAATGTTTCTGTGCGCCCGGTTGGTGAAACCGAGCTTCGCACCCGCGCCGAGATTAAAAACATCAACTCGGTTCGTTTTGTCATGGCGGCGATTGAGCACGAAGCTCAGCGCCAAATTGATGTCTACGAAGACGGCGGCGAAGTTGTGCAGGAAACCCGGCTTTACGATGCCAACAAAGATGAAACCCGCTCGATGCGGTCGAAAGAGGAAGCGCATGATTATCGCTATTTTCCCGACCCTGATTTGCTACCGATTGATCTCACTCAAGAATTTGTTGATGAGATTAAAGCGGGCCTGCCCGAATTGCCGGATGCCAAGAAGCAACGCTTTATCGATCATTTTGGCGTCGCCGTCGATGATGCCGCGACTTTGGTGGCGGATAAAGACACTGCAGATTATTTCGAAGCAATGGCCGAGGCGAGCGATCCAAAACTCGCCGCCAATTGGGTGATCCATGAGCTTTTTGCCGTGCTCAACAAAGACGGCTTGAGCATTTCGGAAAGTCCGGTTTCATCGGAGAACCTCGGCAAACTTGTTGCTCTGATTGCCGACGATACAATCTCCGGCCGCATCGCTAAGGATGTCTTCGAAAAGATGGTGCGTGACGGCGACGATCCTGCGCAAATCGTCGCGGACAAGGGCCTCAAACAAATCACCGACACCGGCGAAATTGAAACCATGATCGACCAGCTGATTGCCGATAACCCAGATCAAGCCCAGCAATATCGCGACGGCAATACCAAAGTCGCCGGCTGGTTCGTCGGCCAAATGATGAAAGCCAGCCAAGGCAAAGCCAACCCGCAAATGGTCAATGAGTTACTCAAGAAAAAGCTTGGCTGATCCTTCTCCGTCACACCGGACTTGATCCTACGAGAATTAAGAGGACATGTACTTGTTGCAAGTAATTATAAAATTACATAATCATTATTATATTATTAAATACAGTAGGTTATATAAATAATACTGGCTAAATTTTATTTCATAATTCATTTTAAGTAACGATTTTAGTAACATAATTCAAAAGCCGTGAAAAAACCCGACATAGATGAAGTTGCCGAGATTACATGACACTTAATCAGCGAATCCCTAGTTCGACCTTGCATCGACTATCAATGTTTTCAATGACTTATATTGAAATGGCTGGGTCATATGTTTAATTGAGGTACCACAAAGCCCGATTACATCTTCTATGGTATCGCTGCGACCGTCATATGGAGCGGTGTTGCATCGGTGATTTTATTGTTTGTCATTGATAAGGCTATTGGTCTCCGAGTAAGCGAAGAAGGAGAAGCAGTGGGGTTGGATCTTAATCAGCATGGCGAAATGTTTCATTAATTTACTGGTTTTCCATTCTACCCGCCATAAATCAAAATGCCCCCGATTGCGGGCTTTTGAAATATGGCGGAAGGAGAGGGAGGCGACCAATCCGGTCGAAATATCCCAGATTTTTGCCATATTCTAACAACTGCTACACACGGAACGTACATCGCAAATCTACCGGTTGGGAAGGTGGGTGATCAGGTGCAATCGATCCCGACTACTTCGAGTTGCGTCACTGTGGCTGCTTTCTTTTCAATTTCGTGGGCCATTGCAGCCAGATGAGCGACTAGACCCTCGAAATCAACTCTCAAATTTGGTTCCTACTTCGTCCAGCGTCTATTGACTTTGGCATTTACGATCAGCAACCCTCCGCAGCCGCTCTTATGTCCTCTATTGGCTAGTAGCGGACTCTTTGGTGCGGAGTAAATAGTGTCTGCTTTACACCGGTAAGCGGACTTTCTCCGCCCTACCAAAACTCTGAGCACTCTGTGTCCTCGGTGGTTTTCCTATTCTCCCTAGTCGTCGTTTTCCAGACAGATGAGCCCCATTCCCGTTGTCATGGGCGCATAATAGTTGCGGTGGATTCGGCGTACCTTTTCATTCATCGCGCCCCGCATGACCAGCCACATGATCAATTCAACGGCTTCGGCACCGGCTTTTTCCATCAATTCCTGATGTGTCATGTCGGTAAGAGCGGTGGGATTGCTTTCGATCTGATCCATAAACCAATTGTCGAACTCGGAATTCAAATATCCGAAACGTGCGCCATGCAATTGATGAGACATGCCCCCGGTTCCTAAAATGACCACCTTTTTGTCATCGTCAAAAGAATCCACTGCTTGAGCAATGGCTTGGCCCAGCCGATAACATCGCATCGCCGTCGGCAAAGGATGCTGAATTACATTGACCTGCACCGGGACAACCTCGATGGGCCAGTCAGGATCGTTGGGAAACAGTAAGTTCATCGGCACGAGGAAGCCATGCTCGACCATGAGTTCCTGGCAGACAGTGATGTCAAACTCGTTGTAAATCAGATGTTCGCAGAGTGCCCATGAAAATTCTGCATTGCCTTTGACCGGGGGGAGCGGGCGGGTGCCGAAACCTTCGTCGCCAATGGGATATTCATTCGCCGCACCGATGGCGAATGTCGGGTATTTATCAAAAAAGAAATCACAACCATGATCGTTGTAGACCAGTATCGCTACATCGGGTTTGATCTCTTTCAGCCATTCCTGGGCCGGTTTGTAACCATCAAACAACGGCTTCCACGCGTTCGAGTTTTGCTCGCCCTTATCATAGGCGACACCGACGGAGGGGACATGGGATGTGCCGATGCCACCAATAATTTTTGCCATCTTTAAGTCGCCCCGCCAACGTTGCGGGATTTAAGAAACTCGTCATAGGTCATGCCCTTCTGTTGGGCGCCCATGGGATAAAGGCCTTCACCGAGTAGAACGCCGATTTTCATAATCATATAAATATTACCGCCCGCCTTGACGACGCCTAGCCAATCTTTCTCGCGCAGCGGCTTTTTCTCTTCTTCGGTCAAATTATAGCGATCCATGTAAGCTTCCGGATCGGCCACATAACTGTCCCGGTTTTCAGCAATGTTCATTGAGAAGGCTAGCTTGTTGATACGGTAGCCTTTATGGCTTCGCAGCCCATCGAAGATCATCGTTCCGGGGATCGTCTTGGACCGGTCAATTTGTTGTTTCATGTTAAATCCCTATCCGTAGGTCCGGAGATCCACGCTTAACCGGACAGATTGATATGCTATGCGAATTGATTGTTGGCTGTAAATGTCAATTGCACTCCAATTATTAAAACATTTAGAAAAAGCAGTTTGATTTGTAATTGGCCGGTAGGGGAGGATGAAGCCAGGGGTGATGATGGCCTAACCTTGACCTTTGCCGCTCAACGCCCTCAAGACCAAATCAATCGACGGCCGGCTGACATAGCCCGTTTCGGAGAAGCGGTGGGTGATGCGGCCGGATTGATCTAATACCAGGATGATCGGATGGGCGACGCCATAGGCGTAGCTGCCGCGTGAATACCCTTCGTTTAGAAGTTTAAACTTTCGAATGATCACAGATTTAGGATCGGCAATGAGCGTTAAATCCGGCAGTGGTGCGACAATCCTTTGCATGTTGCCCGATACCGGTGAGCGCTATCTTAGCACACCGTTATTTGACAATGTTGAAGCGGATATGTCCGATGAGGAGGTGGCAATTTCGCATTCAACTCCGAATTTCCACCTGGCGGCAGATTAGCGGTACTTGTCCAAGAGTTTCGACCAGCCATTGCTTGATTTAAATTTGGCCAAGGCTTTATTGAATTTTTGAACAACGGGTGCCCATTTTTGGGAGAACATGACGATCCGAAATTCGACCGCGTCGAAACCCGACGTGGCGATGTGTAGCGGTTTTTTGAATATGAGATTTTGCTTTTGTATCGTCCAGTTTGCGACATTTTTATCTAAAATGCCGTAATCGACGCGCAGAAATTCGACCATGCGGAGAAGACTTTCAAAACGATTAGCTTGGATCGCTTTAACCGTTCCATCTTTGATCATTTTATCCAGCGAAGGATATTTGTAGCCGCTCATTACAGCGATATTTTTACCCGCCAATTTTCGCGCGTTTGTGATGCTCGTTCTGTGATCTTTGACCATAATGACATTGTCCGAAACTCGAATGATGCCGTCCGTCCAGATATGATCAGAAGTGTATTTTACCCACTCGAGAGCAGTGGCATAGGCATCAATTTCGCCATTTTTAATTTTATATTGAAGTCGTTTTCTGGGAAGGACTGTTAAATTGATTTTGAATCCCATAGACTCTGAAATTTTAAAGAATGTATCGCCGACGATACCACGCAAGCTTTCATCTTTATAAATCAAATAGGGTGGGTATTCTGCCGCGGCCATGCCGAAGCGAATGGTGTTTTGATTGGAATTATCGGCTGAACTTGCAGGGCTCGAATACGCAAACCCAATTGCCAAAACAATAGGCATTAATGCCGATCTAAAAGGATGCATTTTAAGATTGGGAGGGTTCAAAATGTGAGTACCACTATATGCCACGATACCTATAAGATATGGATTAAATTTAGTGATTCAATGACTGATTTCAGAATACTTGGAAAATTGGTGGCCATTCTGCGCGCTTTTGAAACCACCATGGTTTTCTCGTTTGAGCATTTGCGCTAAACTGAATTCAACCAGAATATCGTCAATATTGGGGGAGAATAAAATGTATGAAATGATTTCATTGAACGTCGATGGCAATGAAATGCCGGCGATGATATCTTTGCCGGAGGGCGAGGGTCCCCATCCAGCACTGATGATCGCGATGCACATGCCGGCGCATGCGGGTTTGGTCGGGGATCAGTTTACCGAAGACGTCATCCAACGCTTCTCAGAAAATGGCTATATCTGCATTGTGCCGTTTATTTTTTATCGCTTTCCGTTGGATATGGACCGCCAAATTAAGCGCGAAAGCTTAAATGATATTGAAATGCACCAAGATCAGGAGGCCGCCTATCAGTGGTTGGTTGAAAACGAAAGTGTCGACAATGACCGCATCGGCATTGTGGGTCATTGTCTGGGCGGGCGGCAATCTTGGTTGTCTGCTGCTCAAAACTCAAACTACAAAGCGATGGCGACCATGTGGGGCGGTAATAAAAGCGTGGGCTGGGGCGAAGGAAATCCCGCGCCGATTGAATTAACGCCGCAGATTAAATGCCCGGTGCTCGGCATTTATGGCAATGACGATGGCAACCCATCGCCGGAAGATGCAGATATCGAAGAGCAAGCCCTCAAAGACGCCGGCGTTGAGTACGAGTTCCACCGCTATGATGGCGCGGGACATGCTTTTATGAACTCGACGAGTGGCCGTGATCCCGATCCTTATCGCCATGAAGCCTCTGAAGATTCCTGGGAGAAACAATTGGCGTTTCTGGCGAAGCATTTTTGAGGACAATCCAATTGTAAGCCCTCCCACCTTAGTCCTCCCCCTCGAAGGGGGGAGGGGGAAGAATAATGGGCTTTTTGTCTAAATTCCCTCTCCCCCGGAGGGAGAGGGTTAGGGTGAGGGGGAAATTAATGTTAAAAAAGTTTTATGCAAAAATTAAAATCCCATTTCAAAGTTTTTCTCTACGCCGCTCTATTTGGTATGATCGCCTATGGCTTTGTGCAGCTTGGGATCATGCTTCATAGACAGTTTCTTTAGGCGGCGATAAGGTCGCTTGATGAAGATAGTGGCTTTGCATTTTTTGAGATGGATGGTTGTGGTTGCAGCATTCGTGCTGCCGATGCTAGTGGGCTTGTGTTTTGTTGCTGTGACCTTTTGGTTTGCGACGTGGTGGCCGCCGCTTTTAGGGCTCGAGGACACCGCCTTCTTCTTGGCGGCATTTTTCACATCTTGGGGATTGTTGCCTTATTTTTGGGTGGTTGAGTTCGCTGCCGTCGTTAAACACATGGATAAAGCTTTGGGCGCAACCCAGTGGATGATTGAACAAGCGCTTGCAAAGCGCGGTGTTTATCTGCCTTAAACAGCTATGGAAGCCTGGATACTCTTCACCATCGCCGCCGCTTTTCTGCAAAACCTGCGCAATGGTCTGCAAAAATCGATCAATAGTGTTCTCTCGACAACTGGGGCGGCCTATACGCGCTTTGCCTTTGGTCTGCCTTTGGCAATTATCTACTGGATCGCTCTGCGGTGGATTCTAGATGACGCGCTCAACTGGGGCTCGCTGTTTTGGATCTATGCTTTTGTCGGAGGAACGGCGCAAATTTTAGCAATGGTAAGTTTATTGCGCGCCTTTTCTTTGCGAGGGTTTGCCGTCGGAACGGCCTATGCCAAAACCGAGACGTTACAAACTGCGATTTTCACTGTGGTTCTTTTGGGAGAAACTGTTTCCAGCAATGCACTTTTGGCAATCTTAATTAGCCTAATTGGCGTCTTTATGCTGTCGAGTGCTAAATCCGGTACGGGTCTTAAAGACATTTTGTTTTCCTTGACCGAGAAGGCGGCACTGTTTGGATTGGCGTCTGCGGCCTTATTGGGGTTGTCCGCGGTCTCTTACCGAGGTGCGGCATTGTCGTTGAAATTTTCAGAAGTGGATGGCGCGCTCCTACCAGCAGCCTCAACCCTCGTGGTTGCCCTCGCCATCCAAACGGCGATGATGACCGTCTACCTAGCTCTCAAAGAAAAAGGCCAGCTCAGGACAGTCTGGCAAAATCGTCATAAAGCGATGCTCGTCGGTATCGCCAGCATGCTCGGCAGCGTCGGCTGGTTCACGGCGATGACGTTGCAAAATGCCGCTTACGTGCGTGCCCTTGGACAGGTTGAACTGATTTTCACTTTTTTGACGTCAGTGCTGATTTTCAAGGAGCGCTTCAATAAAGCCGAGATCGGCGGTACGGTGCTGATTGTTGGCGGTGTGTTAATATTGTTGTTGGGTTAAAATTAATTAACAACTGTTGAGTTATTCGTTATGCGGTACCTGGCGCCATTTAAAAAAACGTTTAGAATCAGTGTCTTTTTTTAGAGTTGGTTCGCCTGGTCCATAAGTTTGCTGAGCAAGCGGTCAAGATCATCAATGTCTTCGGCGCTCATAATCGACATGAGGCGCTCTTCAAAATCCCAGCCCGCTGGAACAATTTGATCATAGATCGCGCGGCCTTGGCGGGTGAAACTCAAAAAGGAGTTCCGTCGATCTTCTTCGTCGGCGCGGCGCTCAACGAGATCCAAATCGATGAGGCCTGAGACGGCGCGGCTAACCTGTACTTTATCCATCGCGGCATGTTCGACAATGCTGGTTGCCGTGCAATTGGGTTCTCGTCCAATCGCCGCCATCACCCGCCATTGCGGAATCGTTATGCCAAAACGCTCGGCATAAGCTTTGGAAAAAGCCGTGCTGACCGCCTTTGCCAATACTGCCAGGCGATAGGGAATGAAATCCTCTAAATGGAAATTTTCCTGAAGTGTTTGGGTGCCATCTTTCATCATTGCAAAATAATACTTGAAATTAGTTGCAAATGAAACTATTATTTTTTGATAGGCATTAGGGAGCTGACAATATCATGGACAGCGTGGTTTCAACGGAGTTGATCTATCAGACCGGCTTCGGCAATGAGTTTGCCACCGAAGCATTGGCGGGTGCCCTGCCAAAGCGCGGCAACTCACCTCAAAAAGCACCGCATGGACTTTATGCGGAACTGCTCAGCGGTACAGCCTTTACGGTACCGCGCGAAACCAACCGCCGAAGCTGGCTTTATCGCATCCGACCGTCGGTGGTGCATGAGCCATTTGAGCAGATTGAAAATGGACTTATTAGAGCGGCGCCATTTGACAATCAACCGGTGCCGCCAAATCAGATGCGCTGGGATCCGATTCCCATGCCGGAGGCGCCAACCGATTTTATTGATGGTCTTGTAACGATGATGGGCGGCGGTGATGCGACCTCAGGGACCGGCCTTGCTGTCCATCTCTATACCGCTAATACCTCAATGACAGATCGATTTTTCTACAACGCCGACGGTGAAATGTTGATTGTGCCGCAACAAGGTCGCCTCACGCTGCACACCGAAATGGGGGTGATCGATGTTGCGCCCAATGAAATCGCGGTTGTTCAGCGCGGTATCAAATTCCGGGTCGATGTGCCGGATGGTATGTCGCGGGGTTATGTCTGCGAGAATTATGGCGCTGCCCTGCGCTTGCCGTCACTCGGACCGATCGGCTCCAACGGGCTCGCAAATCCAAGAGATTTTGAGACGCCGGTTGCGGCCTTTGAGGACCGCGAAGGAGAATTCACACTGACCTGCAAGATGGCGGGCAATATGTGGTCGGCTAAAATCTATCACTCACCCATGGACGTTGTTGCCTGGCACGGCAATTACGCGCCTTATAAATATGACCTCGCAGATTTTAATGTGATCGGTTCCATTAGTTTTGATCACCCTGACCCCTCGATCTATACGGTTTTGACCTCGCCTTCGAATTCAGCCGGCACAGCAAATATTGATTTTGTAATCTTCCCGCCGCGCTGGTTGGTGGCCGAAGATACCTACCGTCCGCCTTGGTACCACCGCAATGTGATGAGCGAGTTTATGGGACTTATCCACGGTCAGTATGATGGCCGCAAAGAAGGTTTCGTGCCGGGTGGTTGCAGTCTGCACAATTGCATGTCGCCCCATGGCAATGACGCTGAAGTCTACGAGACAGCCAGCGACGCGGAGCTTCAGCCCCACTATATTAAAGACACCATGGCTTTCATGTTTGAAACTTCGATGGTTTATAAGCCAACAAAATTCGCGCTCGAAACGGAATACCGTCAATTTGACTATTCCGATTGTTGGCAGGGCCTCCAGAAACATTTTTCAGGATAACATCAATGACACAGTTGAATGACACCCATGATCCATCGCTAAAATCGTGGGTCGCCTCCGCAAATGAGCCGGGCTGCGATTTTCCCATTCAGAATCTGCCGTTTGGGATGTTTAAACGGACCAACACTGACACGCCGCCGCGCGGATGTATTGCTATTGGTGATCAGATTTTGGTATTGGCCCATGTTTTGGCAAAAGGTCTGCTATGTGACAAAGCGGAAAGAGCTGCCGAAGCAGCCTTGGGGCCAACGCTTAATCCCCTGATGGCACTTGGCTCAGATCATTGGTCGGATTTGCGTTCGCAATTGTCCCATTTGCTGAAAGAAGGCGGTGAAGAGGACGCGCTTAAAGATACGCTGATACCAATGTCCGAAGTTGTAATGTGCATGCCGGCAGATATCGGTGACTACACAGATTTTTATTCATCGATCAATCACGCGACCAATGTTGGCAGGCTACTCAGGCCTGATAACCCATTGCTGCCAAATTACAAACATATCCCAATTGCCTATCACGGACGATCCTCCTCCATCCGAGTGAGCGGTACGCCCTCTAAGCGCCCGAAGGGACAGTTAAAAGCGCCAGATGCAGAGCTGCCGGTCTTTACTGCCTGCAAGCGTCTTGATTATGAAACCGAGCTTGGTGTTTTTGTCGGTCCCGGCAATTCGCTCGGCGAGACAATTGCGCTTGATGATGCAGAAGATCACATCTTCGGTTTTTGCGTTTTAAACGATTGGTCGGCGCGAGATATTCAAGCTTGGGAATATGTCCCTCTGGGGCCGTTCCTAGCGAAAAATTTTGCGACGACAATTTCGCCTTGGATCGTGACGATGGAAGCAATGGCGCCTTACCGGCAGGAAGTGACACCGCGCCCAGATGGCGATCCAGTGCCTCTGGCCTATTTGACTTCAGAAGCTCATGAGCAAAGCGGCGGGCTTGATATTAATCTTGATGTCGCCATCGCGACGCCAAAAATGCAAGAGAATGGTGATGCGCCCTTTGTCATTGGCTCCCCAGTTTTTAAAGATATGTATTGGTCGGTGTTTCAAATGCTCACCCATCATGCGTCTGGCGGCTGTAATTTCCAACCGGGCGATTTTTATGGTTCCGGCACAATCTCAGGCACGGAGAAAGATCAACTCGGCAGCTTATTAGAGGCGTCGGTTGGCGGTATGCAAGAGATCACTTTCCCTACTGGCGAGACCCGTACCTTCCTTGAAGACGGCGATGAGGTTGTCATGCGGGCTTGGTGCGACAAGGACGGTGCTGCACGCATTGGATTTGGTGAATGCCGCTCGATAATTCTGCCAGCGGACGGGGGTACGGCATAATGATATTTTCGCTGATTTTATACGGTCTGAGTTGGTTGTTGAAAATAACGGCTTGGCGGCATGCCGCCTTTCGATCTCGCCTTAAAGAAAAGAATCTTATCGCCCAGATAAAAATCGCTGATGACAGCCAGGGTCGTTATTTTATTTTTAAGGACGGCAAAGTAACCTCAAAATCGGGTGTTCATCCTGATCCCGATATTTGTCTGGCGTTTAAAGATTCCAAAATCGCCGTTGAGCTTTTAATACCGCCGGTCGATTACCAACAGCAAATTGATGCGCAAAAAGAATTTAACCTGACCATGACGGGCGACGATGCCGATGCCTATTGGTTTGCGCAAACCATTATGCTGACACAAAATATTGATTGGAAATATGGCACCACTCTTGCGGATGGTACGAAGCGCTATACCAGCAATACCAATGGTGGCCCGGTTTTTGTTTATGTCAAAGATGAAAAAATTCTCCGCATAACACCAATAGAATTTGATGAAAGCGATCCCGGTACTTGGACGATTGAGGCGCGGGGTGAGAGTTTCACACCTCCCCGGCAAACCTCTCTGTCGCCGCATGGCCAAAATTGGAAATCGATGGTCTATTCACCAGATCGCATTTTGCATCCCATGAAGCGTGTCGATTTTGATCCAAATGGAGAGCGCAATCCACAAAATCGCGGAAAGTCGGGATATGAGCGCATAAGTTGGGATGAGGCTCTTGATCTTGTTGCCAGTGAAATCCAACGCGTGAAACGAGATTACGGGCCTGGTTCAATGGCTTCCAGTCACGGCTCGCATCATACATTTGGCAATGTCGGCTACTATCTCAGTGCAAATTTCCGCTTCATGAATTTGGTTGGCCATACGGAAATTCACCATAATCCTGATAGTTGGGAGGGCTGGTATTGGGGCGGTCTCCACCATTGGGGACATAGCCTTCGGGTCGGTATGTCGGAAAATTATGGCACGGTTGAAGATCTGCTAAAACATTGCGAAATGGTTGTTTTTTGGTCCAGTAATCCGGAAGCGACAAGTGGCAATTATGGATCACACGAAGGTTCTATCAGGCGCCAATGGCTGAAAAAGCTCGATATCAAATTTGTTCATATTGATCCGTTTTATAATGACACAGCGCAGATGTTGGGTGGCAAATGGTTGGCGCCTAAACCGCAGACTGATCCGGCATTGGCTTTGGCAATCGCTTATGTGTGGATAACCGAAAATCTATATGACCAGGATTATGTCGCCAAACGAACGCTCGGGTTCGATAAATGGAAGACCTATGTTCTTGGTGACGATGACGGTATTCCCAAAACGCCTGAGTGGCAGGCTGAGGAAACCGGTGTGTCAGCCAAAGAAGTTCGTGCTCTGGCTCGAGCTTGGGGCAATAAAAAAGTTTATCTGTCCGCCGGCGGTGCTGGAAATGGCTACGGAGGTGCTTGCCGAAATGCAACGGGCATTCAATGGTCACGTATGATGATTTGCCTGATGGCAATGCAAGGCATTGGAAAACCAGGCGTCAATCTCGGTAATATGCAGCGCGCAACGCCGTTGGATTTGCATTTTTATTTCCCAGGCTATGCTGATGGTGGTATTTCCGGCGATTTGACCAATACGGCTTTGGCGGTCTCGCTCTATCAGCGTATGCCGCAACTGCCGACAATCAATACAACCAGTCAAAAAATTCCCCGGCTGCATATGCCGGAAGCGATAGCAGGTAAAACCGTTGAAGGCTATGCCTGGGACGGCAAAACCATTGAGGGCCAGTTCAATAAGTTTGTTTATCCCAAGCAGGGTCAGGCACCTGTGAAGATGCTTTATAAATACGGTGGCTCCATGTTTGGCACCATGAGCGACACCAATAGATACGTTAAAATGTATGCCTCTGAGAATTTGGAGTTTGTCGTCAATCAATCGATTTGGATGGAGGGTGATGCAAAATTCGCAGATATAATCTTGCCAGCCTGCACGCATATGGAAAGATTTGACATCAGCGAATGGGCAGGAATCGGCGGCTACACACATCATGGTCAAAACCAATTGAACCACCGGGTGATAACATTCCAGCACAAATGCATTGAGCCATTAGGTGAATCCAAATCAGACTATCAAATCTTTCTTGAGATCGCGCAGCGTCTGGGATTAGGCCTTTTGTTTTCAGAAGGCATGAGTGAACTGGATTGGGCGAAGCGGCAATTTGAGGCCTCTGATCTGCCGAAACATATTTCCTGGAAAAAATTCCTTAAAAAGGGATATTTTGTCGTACCGCCTTTGAAAGAAGAACTCCGCCCGCCGGTTTCTTTCCGCTGGTTTGCAGAAGGACGTAAAAAAGATGTGCCGGAACCTCATCCACTTCCAGCCGATTATACGGAAGAGTTTCTGAAAGGCTTACAAACGCAATCTGGTAAGATTGAGTTCGATTGCAACAGCCTCAAACGATTTGATGCAGATGATCCCGAGCGTCCAACCATTGCGCGCTATACACCAAGTTGGGAAGGGCCCAGCGATGGTGATCGTTTTGGCAAATATCCACTTTTGATGATGACCCCACACGCGCGATACAGCTATCACAGTCAAGGCGACGGTAAGGATAGTTTTCTAAACGATATCGTTGACCATCGCGTCGAGATCGACGGTTATTATTATTGGACTTTGCGGATAAATACTAAGGATGCGGAAGATCGCGGTATTAAGAAGTTTGATCTTATCAAAATCTATAACGAAAGAGGGGCGGTTATCTGTGCGGCCTTTCCAACCACACGATTGGCGCGGGGAGTTTTGCATGGTTATGAATCTTGCGCGATATATGATCCTTTGGGTGAGCCAGGGAACTCAGTTGACCGAGGTGGTTGTCTCAACCAATTGACGCCTCGGCGAATGCAAATCAAACAATCTCATTCTATGGCGACAAGTTCTGCTTTGGTTGAGGTTGTATTGTGGGATGGCGGCACGGAACTCGATACGAATGAATCCGAAGCTAAGCCGGAAAAAGAGATCGTGCCGCCGGCATAAGGAACAGGATAATGGACGATCAGAAAACTGCTGAAAACTTTGACGTTAATAAAATAGACCAAGCGTTTCTGGACGATCCGTTCCCGACATACAAATTGATGCGGGAAAATGATCCAGTCCACCGAAATCCAGATGGATCTTATTTTTTAACACGATATGAAGATGTCGTTCAGAGCTTTCGGCATCCCGCCATGAGCTCAGACAAGACCGTTGATTTTAAGCCGAAATTTGGTGATGGCCCGCTTTATGTTCATCACACCACAAGCCTGGTTTTTAACGATCCGCCCAAACACACACGTGTGCGGAAATTATTATCGGAAGCGTTTTCACCCAGAAAACTGTCGGAGTTGGAACCGGTGATTGACGGGATTGTTGATCGCTTGCTTGATCGCCTGGCAGCGCAAGGTGAATTCGATGTCGTGAATGACTATGCTCTTGCATTGCCGACGGAAATCATAGCCGACATGCTCGGCGTACCAGAAGAGTATCGCCACAAACTCCACAATTATTCTAATTTAATACTGGGTGCCCTTGACCCCGTGGTGACGCCGGAGAAAATTGAAGATGGTCACGCGGCAGTAGAGGAATTTGGCGCGCTTCTTGAGGAACTCATCTCTGAACGCCGCAAAATGCCGGAAGGCGGTGAGATGGGCGAGGTGCTCTCTTCATTGATTTTTGGTGAAGTAGATGGTGAAAATCTGACGCCGATTGAATTGGTGCAGAATTGTATATTTCTTCTGAACGCCGGGCACGAAACGACTGCCAATTTGGTCGGCAATGGCATCAGCATATTGTTGGATTACCCTGACCAATTGCAAAGATTGCGTGATGATCCAAGCCTGATTAAGACCGCGGTCGAAGAATTTCTGCGCTTTCAAAGCCCCTTACAAATTGGCAACCGCAAAGCTGTTGAAGACGTTGAATTTGGGCCTGAAGGAAGCAAAGTCACGATTTCGGCAGGTACCTTTCTACATACCTGTATTGGAGCAGCAAACCGCGATCCGGAAAAATTCGAAAACCCGGAAGAAGTAGATATCGGCAGGCAGCCTAACCCTCAGATCGCCTTTGGAATTGGTAAACATATTTGCATGGGCAATACCTTGGGTCGAATAGAAGGACACGTTGCTGTTGGCAAGTTTGTTGAACGTTTCCCAAATCTTCGTGCGACCGGGGAAAAGCGCAATCATGGTCGTGCACGCTTCAGAGGCCTCGAAGTCTTGCCGGTATCGGTTACCTAGCGTAGACGTTAAATATGGTCGAATTTCTCAGCGATCTCCTGACCCTCCATTTTGCCTATGCGTTTGGCATCGTCATTCTTGGCGGTTTAATGCACGGCTATACCGGTTGGGGTGGTGGCATGGTCATGATGCCTTTGATGACATTGATATTTAGCCCTGTCGAAGCCCTGGCGCTGATTTGTATCGGCGGCTTGCTGTTATCAGTACAGCTCTATCCTGCTGCAATGCGTATGGCCAACTGGCACGATATGCGCGCACTGTATTTAGCGATTATGATAGCGACGCCTATTGGAAGTGGATTACTGCTGTATCAAGATCCCACGACAGTGCGTAAAGTTATCGGCATATTCATTATCATTGCAGCACTGTTAATAATGAGCGGTTGGCAATATCGAGGAAAACGGGGAATTACTGCCGCTTCTTTTTTTGGTGGGATATCCGGTTTAATTAATGGATTTGCAGGCGTGGGCGGTTCTGCATTGGTCATTTATGTAATTGCATATCCAGACTCAGCACGTGTTCAACGAGCCAACATAGTCATCGGAGCTGGGCTGACGATTTTGCTTATCACGGGTACGCTTGCCGTTACTGGTGCAATTGGTTGGGACATTTTTGTCAAAGGTATACTTCTGGCACCGGGTCAAATGCTCGGCGGTTGGATCGGCGCCAAAATATTCAATTTGGCACCTCAGGAAATGTTTAAGAAGTTTACGCTTGTTGCCATTGTCGTGCTTGGGGCCTCAATCGTTATTCTTTAGCTTTATTCCGGATCAAAAAACGCGAGCGTTCTAATTTCGATACTTTCGCGGGGTGGCGAGCCTTCTGGTGTTAATGGATCATCGAATGACGTGTGCGCAGTGAAGCGGGCGCGGCCATCCTTTTCGGACTCAAAAACTTTGAAGACAATCGCTTCCTCGCGCTTCATTTCTGGGAAATAAAACCATTGGTGATTGTCGTTATGGGCGATTTGATAGGTTTGCCCAACCCGGTCAGGATAGCGGCGCTCAGAGATAATTAAATCTTTTTCCGGCAGGCTGCGGGCATCGCAAATGGCCAGCGGGTTGGTATAGAGAACCGGCTGAATAGGTCGCCACGCTTGAATGACAGCGAAGCGATTTTTCAAAAGTTCTTCTGCTTCATCCGGCAGTATATCGCGCACCCGTTGAGGACCAGACCACTCGGTGTAATCATTGTGAACGCGCTTTACGGGTTCGCGCAAAAGCAACTCTTCGCGTTTTTCATCATTTCCCGTCCGCACTGTATGGTCAAAAATAACCACGCGCGAGGCGCCGGAATGCTTTTTGATAAGTTCTTCAATCTCAGGGTAGTAGGTTGCTTTAATTTCTTCTGGGTCGAGGAAATCTTTAACCGCCGTATTGTGCTCGACAAGTTCGAAGCCGTGCACGTCAAGATTAAAGGGCTTATCCCATTCCCGCGCATTATGGATGGGCATGACATGGTCATCAAATTTACCGCTATAGGTCGGCATCTTTGTAATGGCATTTTTTGTTTCATTGACCGGCATAGTGCCATCATCAATGCAATAGGTGAGCGTAGCCTCGACTGTTCGCTCGGTGACCACTTGGTTCATGACGTTGTCCTTAATTTCTCTGATAGTTCATTGACTACATGTAGCTCGCAGAACCGCTAAGCGCAATCTGATAACCTAATCTGCGATCATTTCGCGGACTTTGTATTTTAGGACTTTGCCCAAGGCGCTGCGCGGGAAATCATCGACGAATATGACGTCCTTGGGGTGTTTGAAGCGTGCCAGTTGATCTTGAAAGCGGCCCAGAAAATCGGCTTCTGTGATTGTCTTGCCGTCACTTGGAATAACAACGGCAACCGGCACTTCGCCCCATTTTTCATCCGCGCGGCCAACAACCACAGCATCGACGACGTCGGGCATCTCATGGATGAAGGCTTCGATCTCGGCTGGGTAGATATTTTCACCGCCGGATATCACGACGTCATTTTTCCGATCATTGATCCACACATCGCCGTCTTCATCCTGATAGCCGATGTCGCCAGTGTAAAACCAGCCATCTCGAAGGGCGTCGTTTGTCGCTTGTTCATTGCCCCAATATTCAAAAAGAATATTGCCGCCTTTTAAGAGAATTTCGCCGGACTGGCCTTGCGCGACATCTTTGCTCTCATCATCGACAATTCGCATCTCGCAATGGAGGGCCACTTTTCCGGTTGACCCTGGCTTGGCGAGCGCGTTTTCAATTTTCTGATAAATAGCGATTGGGCCGGTTTCGGTGGAGCCATAAATTTGGCCGACCGGAATACCGCGATCATGAAAAGCGGTAATCAGATGAAGCGGCACCATCGAAGAGCCTGTATTGACTAGGCGCAGACTTGAAAGATCTGTTTCCATCCATTGGGGGTGAGATATAACGGCCTGAACTGTCGCCGGGACCAAGACCATCAGCGTCGGCTTCTCATCATTTACCATTTTGAGCACATCGCCTGGATCAAATCGCCGGTGAATGGTGACGGTGGCGCCAACATAAAACGCAGGTGTGGTCTGGATGTTTAGCCCGCCAACATGGAACATCGGCAAGGCGGTTAAAATGTGATCGGAGGCCGTCATTTCACAGTAATGGACTGAGTTATGAGCGTTGGTTTGAATTCCTTGTTGAGTGAGAACCGCGCCTTTGGGCCTGCCAGTTGTGCCGGAGGTGTAGACCAGCAAAAACGGTGTATCCATATCGACATGCGGGTTGCTGTCGTCACCTTCAGCCGAGGCGATATCCTTTTGCAAATTAAGCCAATCGGCGGCGTCAAAATCACTGGCGACAAATTCACAATCGGGAAAGTCCTTGCGGAGGCCATTGCCTGCTTCTTCAAATTCTGAATCGCAGATGAGGATTTTTGCGGCCGCATCTTTCATAATATAGACATGTTCCGGGCCCGCCAAACGCCAGTTCAACGGCAGGAACATTGCCCCTAGTCTCGCGCACGCAAAAAAGAGGTAGAGCAGATCAGGGGAATTCAGCCCTAAAAAAGCAACTCGGTCGCCCCGACCGACGCCATAGACATGTTTTAAAACGCGGGCATGATCGCGAACTTTCTCAGCAAAAGCCGTATAACTAATGTCATTGCCTTCAAACCGAATAGCCGTTTTATCTGGCGTGAAACTTGCGTTTTTTTCGAGCCAGAAGGATAGGTTTCCAGTCATTTTTAATCGTCTTCTTCGCCGCGTTCATAGAGACATTCGCGGCCAAGCTTATCGATGCACAGCTCTGACGTCCATGGCAGCATCAAGCCACCACAGCGGCTGTCGCGATAGAGCCGCTCGAGCGGGAGAGACTTTAATATCGACTGCCCGCCGCAGGTGCGAATGGCAAGCTGTGCCAATTCATTTGAATTCTCCATCACGGTGTACTGCGCAACATAGGCCCGCAATACTTCGTCCTTGCTGGGATTTGGTTTTGCATCATTGAGCATTTGGAACCAAACCGCTTTGGTTTGCTCAAGCATGATCCGCATTTCAGCAACTGCATGTTGTTTGGTGGGATACATCCGGCGTTTGACCGGCGGCGTGCCTTCGACTTCGCCGCGCAAATAATTGACGGTAAAATCATAAGCTGCTTGCGCAATGCCCATATAACTTGGCGTTAGCGAAGTAAACATATGCGGCCAGCGAACAACGGCCTCGAAATAGATGCCTTTTGGCATGAGCGCGGCATCCTCCGGCACAAACACATTTTCAAAAATTAAATTGCGTGAAACCGTGCCCCGCATGCCCAGAGGATCCCAATCACCTTCGATGGTGATGCCGGTTGCATTGGCGGGAATGCCGAAATACATGGTGTCTTTGCGGCTGAGGATTTCTTTATCTTCGGTACACAGCACGCCGTAATAATCGGCCGAGCCAGCAAGCGAAGCAAAAATCTTTTTACCATTTATCAGCCAGCCGCCTTCAACTTTGGTTGCCAAGGTGCCAAAAGGTCTAAAGCCGGCAGCGGCGGCGCCGCCTTCTGAAAAGGGTTGCGCATAGATCGCGCCCTTTTTGAGGATGCGCTCATAGTGAATGCCGCGGCGACGGTTGTGGTTTTTGCGCTGCTCTCGGCTCATTGGCAAATCATCGGCGAGCGAGCCGGTCCACAGGCACGATGCGACATGCATGTTCCAGGTGAGCGCGGTGGCGCCGCAATAGCGCCCAATTTCGGCTGCGGTTAGGGCATAGGTTTTTTGGTCCGCACCCAGGCCTTTGTATTTTTTCGGGATGCAGATGCCGAGCAAACCTGATTTATGCAAATCTTTATAATTGGCCATCGGGAAGATCGCCTCGCGATCCCATTTCTCGGCGCGGCCCGCGAATTTCTCCTGACCCAATTTGCGGGCGAGTGCGGTCAAATCAGTCTGTTGTTTTGTCAGCCCCCAGGAATCGGGGTCGAACATTGGTTTGTCTGGTTCAATTTTGTTGCCTGCCATGGGTTAGTCTTCCTAATTTTTTTCGATAAATTTTCTGACGATTGTGTCGAATTCCTTTGGCCGCTCCAAATTAGCGAGATGGCCAACGCCTGGGATGCAGATATATTTAGAGCCCGGAATTTTACTTGCCATTTTTTCCATCATCGGAGCCGGGGCGTTGGTGTCTTTTTCTCCGGCGAGCACCAAGGTTGGTGCGGTGATCAAACTGAGATTATCGCGGCGGTCGAATGTCACCAAACATTCCATCGAAGCCTTAAACGTCTCAATCGAGACTTTTGACATTGATGCGTGGGCCATCGCGCTGCCAACGGGGCTGGGATCATCACCCATCATGCCTGGCACCTGTTTTTTGGCGAGATCGGCCATGGTGAGTCCGTCTTCAAGCGGCTTAATACGCGCGGCAACAAATTCTTTTTGAAAGTCACCGTCAGGTTTACCAAAAGCAGGGCTGGTTGCCGAAAGAACCAGACTGGCAAAACGGTTTGGCGCGGTGGCGATTGCCTGTTGGGCGACCATACCACCCATCGAATGGCCGACCAGGTGGGCTCGTTCGATTTTAAGATGATCCATAAGGCTGATTAATCCATCGCCGAGAGCCTCGAAAGTCATCGGGTCTATAAGCGGCGAAGCACCGTAGCCCGGCATATCCCAGGCGATGGCCCGGTTCTGAACTGAAAAACTCTCAAGTTGGAAATCCCACGAATGCCCATCGCCGCCTACGCCGTGCAGGAAAATAACTGCCGCCCTGTCCTTGGGACCTTTTTCGTGATGGTTAATTGAAAAAGCCATTAAAACGCGTCCGTCAAATTGCCGTTGTCGACAACGGTGGTGCCGTCGACAGTAATCGTGCAATTTCCAATGGGTAGATCAAAATGGCCAAGGGTGTAGCGCTTGGCAAACTCATTGGCACCGGTGGAATAAAGGAAGTTTCCAGCATAAACTCGCAGCTCGGTGCCGTTGGTATCTCGTTGATCATAAAACGCAAGGGCTTCATAACGGGCAGCTTCATTCAGGCCCCAGCCGACATGGGAGGTGCCATAAGCGTTTTTATCATCCCAGGCTTCCATATAACGGCGAAACATCTGGGCGTCCGTGCCATTGCCTTCGATGTTTGTGATAAAATCATTTTCAACCGTCATGATGATTTGGTTTTCAAGGTAGCGTTTGAAAGTCAAATTTATATCGCCGACATCCATAACAATCCTGCCATTGACTGTGTTTTCCAAAGGGAAGGACACAATAATGCCGCCGGGCCAATGGGCGACGGTGCCGGGGCGATCGCAATAGCCCCAGACGCCAACTGTCGGCGCTTTTTCCATATTCACAGTGAGGTCTGTTCCGGCTTCAGACGTCACTTTCATTTCTTTTGCGGCGCGGGTAAATTTTACGGCTTCTTTGATGCGTGGCGTGAGGTCGGGGTCAGGCAGTAGGCGCTCAAGAGCCTCTGGATGTTCGTTGGAAATCATCAAAAAACGCGCACCGTCTTTAATGATCTCAGGCAGTTCCGGTGCATGCAGCATGCCGTCGACAGTTAAATCAACGACCATGCCGCTGGCGTTCAAGGCTTTGACGACAGGGCCTAAATTTTGGACAGAGTTCGATGCACCCGTAGAGCGAACCGGCACCGGGGCTGCTTGCGGCGGCGTTGGCACAATGACATGAAAGGGTTTTGCGCCCATTCTGGCTAGGGCAAGCTCGGCCAAATTGACATTTAATTCGCGGGATTGGGTTTCTGACAATATGGCGACTTCCTCGCCCTTTTGAACTTTACATAATTCAAAGACTTTTTCGAACGTGTCGATCCATTTGGCCTCAATGCGATCAGCAAACATCTGCCACTCTCCTCCCTTATATAATTAGCTTCTTGTTCACGCGCTCTATTATGGCGAGATATAGTGCGGCACGCTATTTTTCATTGACTTTAATATATATGATAAAATAAAATATGTAAATGAATATATTGTAATTGAATTTAATTTATGATCTTATCTTTCATACGTTCAACGTAACCAAATGATTTGGGATTGCAGCAATTGGCAGATAAATTGGAAATTCACGAATATTTACCCTATTTGCTGGCCCATGCATCAATATTGGTTTCGCGCCAAGTTGATGAGATTGCAGCGGCTGAGAACATCTCCAGAAACGAATGCAAAGTTCTGCTGACATTGATTAATCACGATGGGGTGTCGCTCAACGAATTGGCGGAGATTATGATCATCAAGCAGCCAACATTGAGCCGGATTATTGAAGCGATGGTCGAGGCTGAATTGGTGGAACGCAGGATGGTCCGAGAAGATCGGCGTGCGGTGAATATAAGTTTGACCGATGCCGGTCGAAAAAAGGCAGAACCTTTACTTTTGCATGCTCGGAAGATGGATGCCGGTATCGCCCAAAAACTCGGCGAAGGTGAAGCAATTGCGTTAAAACAACTGCTCAATCAGTTGATCAAGGTTGAAGGTAATTAGTCAACAAGACCATTTAGAGTTTCTTTTTTTCACGCGACCTGATGTATATGTCCCGCGGTATTTATATAAACTTAGATCAAAGCTCAATTTACGTT
>Ga0066376_10000912_pt1 | contig 28451 bp, 28 predicted proteins | sample Knorr_S15_td_Bot_FD_77009 | JGI IMG/M metagenome (GOLD analysis project Ga0066376, IMG submission 77009) | Marine microbial communities from Southern Atlantic Ocean transect - Knorr_S15_td_Bottom_ad_5009_LV_A | ecosystem: Environmental > Aquatic > Marine > Oceanic | place: Southern Atlantic... | reverse complement strand
AAGGCTCTATAATGGAAAGCAAACGTACATCATTTGCAGGCAACACTCTAGGGATGTCAGAAACAAATACGCCTCTACCATAAGTTCCTGCAAATAATTTTGCGTCTTCTTCGTTGATGTCTAAATCTCTAACAGCAACATTTGGTAAATTGTTGTCAAAAGTTTCCCAGTCAGAAATGTCATCATTGATATAATAAACTCCCAGTGCTGTTCCTACATAAATGGTGTTATTACCACTTCTTGCATGGTGTTTTACCACCAATTTGCTTTCAGAAGGAAGGTTGCCCGTAATGTTTGTAAAGGTAGGAACCGCGTCTAAAATATTGATAGACTTATAGATGGCTCCATTTGTAACAACCCAAGCAATATTAGAATCATTATTATTAATTTCAATTCCATTAATGGTACTTCCAGGAAATGAAAGGGTTGTGTAAGTTGCCCCCGCATCTGTGCTTCGAGATAACTTACTTCCTTGATTGATAAAGATGTTGTTATCTTCTCTAGGATCTATTTCTATATTATGTATCTTGTCACTAGTACGAAAATCAGAAATTTTTACCCACGCATTATTGACCAATTTGTATAGTTGGCTATAGCCTGCATACACATCTCCAACACTATTTAGTGCCATAGGAGTTACCCATCTTCCATTAGCTTCACCAGAAGGTTTGCCAATACCAGCATGTTTTGTTTTACCGCCATCTGTGGTTTTATAAAGCGTTCCTCCATATTGAATAAATCCATAATGTGTGTTGGGATCTGTTGGATGCGCATTGCCTTCCATACCATCTCCACCATGCCAATTACGCCATGTGCTTTCATTATATGCCATTCCGCCATTGTCTTGTATACCTCCTACAACATTATTAGAATTTTGTGGAGATACAGAGATTTTATAAAACTGACTAATTCCTAAGGTGTTTGTTAGGTCTGTAAAGTTAACTCCTTCGTTGGTAGAAACATAAATTCCTCCATCGGTACCTGCAAAAAACTTTCCTTCGATAAAACGTAAAAAATGAATGTCCGCATGGGTAAAAGAATCGGCATCTGGAGTTCTCCAATCAGTTAGTTTTGAAAAACTACTTCCTCCATTTGTTGATTTATAGATGTCTAATACACCTACATATAGAATGTTTTTATCATTTGAAGACACCGTCAATGCTAGGTCATACCAAGCTTGTGTAGAGCCGTTAAAGATATCGCCAATTACTGGGGTTTTTGAGAAAGAAGTTCCACTATCGGTAGATTTGTAAATTCCATTAAAAGCATTTCCCATGTCAGCGCTCACAATATAAATATAATCGGGATCTGCAAGGGTTACATCAAAAGTCAATCTTGAAGACCCCGTCAATCCTGGAAGATCAACAGTTGTATAGGTTTCTCCAGAATCTATAGATTTGTAGAACGTAGCGTTTGTTACGGCATACCAAGTTGTTGCATCGCCCGGTTTCATTTTTAAATCGAGAACATTGGCAGACAACTTTTGAACCCAGTTTGTTCCTCCGTCAGTAGTTTTGTAGATTCCTAAACTTGTTGCTACTGTAACGGTTTCAGGATTGTTAGGGTCAATGTATATTTCATTCATGGAATTCGCAGAGAGCATTCCGGTCTCATTCCAAGTTGTTCCTCCATCTATAGATTTCATCACACCAACGGCATACGAATCTCCAGCGTCATCATCTCCAGTGGCAATATATATGATATCAGAATTTGTAGGATGTATTGCAATTCCAGAAACTCCAATTTGTGGTAAGTAATCTGATAAAGGTACCCAGTTGATTCCTGCATCGGTAGATTTCCAAATTCCACCAGCAGGAGCACCAATATAATAGGTGTTATCTGGATCATTAGGATCTACAGCAATGGCATTAATACGTCCTTGGCCAGAAGATTTTAAGGTACTAGAAGAATAGGTATTTGAACTAGAATTAGGTCCTATCGGAGTCCAATTACCATGGTCTTCCATTGTGCTTGAGGCGCTCATGGCATTTTTTTCACGCCATGCTTTCCAGAGGTCAGCTGCTGGAGCAATGGTTCCATCTGATTTTGTGTAAAAACTCCAATGGTATTTCCATCTTTCAAAAGGTTTTAATCCGCTTCCTTTTTTAAATCGATCAATGGTGTTAAAATATTTTTCTGCTGATATAGAAATGTTATTTAAAGTCACTTTTCCTTTTTTCTTTAAAGTGCTTTCTTTCATCCATGGGGCATTTTCTTGAAATGCTTGTGAAAAAAGACTTAAAGGGAGTAATAATAATAGTATAAATTTTAATGTTCTCATTTATGAGGCTTTATTTTGAATTATAATTATTTTTGTTTCTTTCTAAGGGGAGCTACTTCCTTAAGTTTTTCTTGTTTTTTAAGTTGATTTAGTTGTGGAGTCTCTAGATCAGGAGTACTAATAGTGTTGTGTATCTTCTTTTCGAGTTCTATTTGAGAATACACGGTGTTTATTTTTGAGTTTGTTGCCGCAAAGGCTTCTATTATTTTTGTTACCTGGTTGTTCACTTCATTCGCAGTAATTGCTGAAATATAGGTCATGTCTTTTAATCGTAACACTTCATTTTCTAGCACATGTATTCGGGTTCTAAAAGCAGGATTTACTAAGGCTTTAGGGCGAATACTGTCTTTTAAATTTTTTATCAAGTCAGCCAATTCTAACGCATTGTTCAGGGCTTCATTCGCAGAAATGGCTGTAAACTGTTTTAAAAAACTGTCAAGAGAACTGTATTCTTTCCATGTGGCTATTTCTTTTTTTGATACACTTTCGATAGACACATGTATAGCGTGTTTTTGAACAACACTTAATTGAGGCTTTAACTTTGTAAATATCACTTGCTTTTCTTCTTTTTTACAAGAAAAAACAGCGAGTAATAAAAGTAGCACAATAGATTTTCTCATTGCATATAAAACAAACGACTCATTTTTGGCGCACAAGTTACAATTTTCTGGGGGTAATAACATGTTTTTTTACAAAAAAAATAACAGCCCTTAAAAGGGGATAAAATGTGATTTGTTAAATTTTACATTATTTTTTTTGAGAATACTTAAATTAAGTATCTTTGTTTCGACTAAATTTTGAAGTTTTATAAAAATGAGTGATACCATTTTGATTGTTGGTGCTTGTGGGCAGATTGGCACCGAACTTACCCAAAAATTAAGAGAAATTTATGGAAATACGAATGTAATTCCATCAGATATTAGAGAGGGCACGCCTGAAATGCTACAAGCAGGGTCATTCGAAATTTTAGATGCAACAGATGCAGAAGAAATGTTACGAATTGTAAAAAAGTATAAAGTGACGCAGGTGTATTTAATGGCAGCAATGTTATCTGCAACTGCAGAAAAGTATCCGCGAAAAGCTTGGGACTTAAATATGAACTCCTTGTTAGCAGTCTTAGATTTGGCAAAAGAAAAGCATATCAAACAAGTGTATTGGCCAAGTTCTATCGCTTCTTTCGGACCCACTTCTCCAAAAATCAATACACCGCAACAAACCATTATGGAGCCGTCTACGGTGTACGGAATTAGTAAATTGTCTGGTGAGCAATGGTGTAATTATTACCATAAAAAATATGGAGTAGATGTAAGAAGTATTCGCTATCCAGGAATTATTAGTTGGAAAACAAAGCCCGGAGGAGGAACCACAGATTATGCCGTAGATATTTATTTTAAAGCGATTGAGAATACATCGTACGAATGTTTTTTATCTAAAGGAACAAGATTGCCTATGATGTATATGCAAGATGCCATTGCAGCAACCATACAAATCATGCAAGCAGACGCGAGTCAAATTAAGATACGGACTTCGTACAATTTGGCCGCAATGAGTTTTACGCCACAAGAAATTGCAAGAGAAATCAAGAGCCATATTCCCGCGTTTGAGATGTCATATAAAATAGATTTTAGACAAGAAATTGCAGATAGTTGGCCACAGATTATTGACGATTCTAAAGCAAGGAAAGATTGGGGATGGAAGCATTTTTTTGATTTAAAATTAATGACCGAAGACATGCTAAAGAGTTTGAAATAAAATTTCTAAAGAATTAAGCATATTTCACCGTATAAAAGTCCTTTTATGTTTTTTGTAAAAGGACTTTTCATTTATAGTATCTTTGCAAAAATTAAAGATTAAATATGCACGTAGCCTATACAGCACTTTCTGAAACTGCCAAGGTTTGGATATATCCATCAAGTAGAAAATTTTACGAGACAGAATTAGAGGCGATTCATGAAAAAATTACATCGTTTTTAGACGGATGGAACACTGAGGATGAGGAATTCAAAGTTTCATATCAACTATTGTACAATCGCTTTATTGTGCTGTTTGCTGATGCAACAAATGCAATAACCATTGCAACCATAGATGCTTCTGTACAGTTTATTTTACAATTACAAGAAGAGTATGATATCGCGTTGTTAGATAAAATGAATGTATGTTTTAAGCAAGGAGAATATGTGCAGTACAAAGAGTTGAAAGACTTTAAAAAGCTATTAAAAAACAAAGCAGTTACGGGCAAAACAATTGTTTTTGATAATTTGATTCAAACCAAAGAAGAGTTTGAGAATTATTGGGAAGTGCCAATCACAGAAAGTTGGTATGGTCGATTTTTGTAATCGTTTTCGTTAAAACAATAACTATTCCACTTCTAAATTTGTGATAAACTGTTCAATAGAAAGTGCATCATCAACAGAAAAATCACCAATTTTTGTTCTTCGTAAAGCAGATAAATGTGCGCCAGAATTTAAGGCCAATCCAAAATCATAAGCAAGCGAACGAATGTACGTTCCTTTACTACAAACTACTCTAAAATCAATTGTTGGCAAGTCGATTTTTGTAATTTCAAACAGGTTTATAGAAACTTCTCGGGTTTTGATTTCTGTAGTTTCGCCTCTTCTTGCCAGTTCATACAGTCGAACACCGTCTTTTTTTATCGCCGAAAAAATAGGAGGTTTTTGCTGAATGGTTCCTGTAAATTGTTCTGTAGTTTTATGAAGTAATGCTTCGGTAATATGGGCAGTTTCAAAAGTGGTATCGATTTCGGTTTCCAAATCATAACTCGGAGTCGTTGCGCCGAGTGTGAAGGTGCCTGTATATTCCTTAATTTGACCTTGGTATTCGCTGATGTTTTTGGTTTGTTTACCAGTGCAAATAATTAACAATCCAGTTGCTAACGGATCTAAAGTGCCAGCGTGTCCAACTTTTATTTTTTTGATATTAAAACGTTGTCTAATATGCCAACGCAATTTATTTACTGCTTGAAAAGAGGTCCATTCTAGCGGTTTGTCAATCAATAAAACCTGTCCGTTTTTGTAGTCTTCTGCGGTCATAATTTGTTAGATCAAAGAATATCCAATAGCAATCAATCCAATAATTGTACAATAGATAGAAAAGTAGGATAATTTACTTTTCTTAACCAAGGTGATCATCCAGTTACATGCTAATAAGCCAGCAATAAATGCGGCAATAAAACCAGCAGTCATTGGTGCAATTTTCGAATTTTCAAAGCTGATTTCTCCACCTAAAATATCTTTGGCTACTTTTCCAAAGATGAGTGGAACCACCATTAAAAATGAAAAACGAGCCGCTTTTACTCTGTCAACTCCCAGCAAAACAGAAGTAGAAATTGTGGCTCCAGACCTTGAAATTCCTGGTAGCATGGCGATTGCTTGTGAAATTCCGATAAGGACAGCGTTTTTAAACGTAATGCTTTTATGAGTGTTTTTTGCTTTGTCTGCTAATAAAAGGAGTACCGCAGTGACCAATAACATCAATCCTACAAATAAAATGTTACCGTCAAAAAAGGCTTCCAATTGTTCTTCAAAAAATAACCCGATACATACCGCAGGAATCATAGACGCAATAATTTTTAATGAAAATTGCATTTCATCGTTCCATTTAAATTGCAACAATCCTTTTAAAATTTCGAGCACTTCTTTTCTAAAAACCACCAAGGTGCTTAATGCAGTTGCAAAGTGTAAAACTACTGTAAATGTTAGGCTTTCTTCTGGAATAGACGTGTTGCCAAATAGGACTTTTGCCAATTCTAAATGTCCGCTAGATGATACAGGTAAAAATTCGGTAAATCCTTGAATGATTCCAAGAACAATTGCTTCTAATAGCTCCATTTTTATTTTTTAGGAGTTGCTAAAATAGCATAAATTTCAATGCCCAATCCAATAATAACTAGCATTGGTGCTAAACGAATTCTTCTCCAATTGTAGATGTCTTCATTAAACACATTTGGGTCGTCGCTTCCGCCACCTGCCATCAATATAAAGCCAACAGCAATGACTACCAAACCGATAAGCATGATGCGATAATTTCTTTTTTCGAAAAGGAATTCGGGTTTTGAAGCGTTCTTTTCTTTTTTCATTTCTTTATAGTTGTTATTTTTTGATTTAAAGAATCAATAATACAATTCGTCTGTTTGTAAATTTAAAAATCGTTGTGTTGCAAAGTAGGTGCTTACCCAAGTAATGACAAGAGCAGCAATAACCACTCCACCAAATAGATAACTTAGCAATGCATAATCATTTAGTAATTGCAATTCAGGAATGTATTTGTTTGCGTAATAAATGACTGCTGTCAACCCCATTAGTGCAACGATAGAACCTAACAGTCCCAATTTAATTCCTTGCCAAATAAAAGGTTTCCTGATAAAGCTTTTGGTAGCGCCAACCATTTGCATGGTTTTGATATTAAAGCGTTTTGAATAGACTGATAATCGAATGGAGCTATTGATTAAAATCATAGAAACCAATCCAAAAAAAGCACTAATGACCAAGAGCCAAAAACTAACTTTTTGAATATTCTCCGTTAAGAGTTGAATCAATGTTTTGTCATAGGAAACTTCTGAAACAAAGGCGTTTTTTTGAAACCGTTGTGCGATCTCCGTCATTTTTTCTGGAGTGACAAACGCTGCTTTTAGATAGATGTCAATTCCGTTTTTTAGCGGGTTTGTTCCTAAAAATTGCAAAAAATCTTCTCCCAATTCTTTGCCATGAATTTTTGCTGCTTCTTCTTTTGAAATGTACACAATCTTGTTTGTGAATTTTTCCTTTGATAAGGAAGCTCTTAAGTTTTTGATGTTTTGAGGATTCACATTATCTTTTAAGAATAATGTCATTGCCGCCTGTTCTTTAAAATGATTGGCAACACTTGTAGACTTTAATAAGACCAATCCTAACACGCCAACTAGAAACAACACCAAAGAAATACTTACAATCACAGAAAAATAAGAAGATCGCAATCGACGTTTTTGGTATGTATTAAAAGATGGAGCCATAGATAAAGTTGAATTGTAGCTCGCAAGATACAAAAATTAGTCAGCAGTTTTCAGGAATCAGTTTGCAGTATTTTTGTTAAAATTTAGCTTCTTTCTTGACACAATTCTATCAAAACTCCGTTGGTGCTTTTTGGGTGTAGAAAAGCCACCATTTTATTGTCTGCGCCCAATTTAGGGGCTTCATTTAAAACTGTAAAACCTGCCTTTTTTAGACGTTTTATTTCGGATACGATATCCGTTACTGCAAAGGCAATATGATGAACCCCTTCTCCTTTTTTAGCAATAAATTTTGCGATTGGACTTTCAGGGTTTGTTGCTTCTAGGAGTTCTATTTTATTAGGACCCACATCAAAAAAAGAAGTCTTTACACCTTCGCTTTTTACTTCTTCTGTTTTATAATGTGGTTTCCCAAAAAGTGCAGCAAATAATTTGTTCGACTTTTCAATGTCTTTTACAGCAATACCAATATGCTCAATTTTTTCCATTACGTGATTTTCTATACCTCAAAAATAAACATTCTTTTGGGAATTATCCGTAAATTTGCCGCATGGAAGAAACAAATCGACAGAAAAAAATTGCTGGAGTCATACAAAAGGACTTGGTGGATGTTTTGCAACGAGCGGCGCAAGAAGGAATGCAAGGAACTATTATTTCGGTTTCTAAAGTGAGAGTTACTACAGATTTGAGTATTGCAAAAGTATATTTAAGTGTTTTTCCATCAGAAAAAAGAGCTGAATTGGTTAAAGGAATTCAGTCGAATACAGCATTAATCCGTCATGAATTGGCAAAACGTACTAGAAATCAGTTGCGTAGAATGCCAGAATTGACTTTTTATGGTGATGATTCGTTGGATTATATCGAAGAAATTGACAAGTCTTTAAGAGGAGAGGATTTGAATCCAATAGAAAACCCTGAGATATTATCCAAACGTAAAAAAAGTTAATCTTCAAGAACAGCATTGAACTTTCCGTTATACATAGCCAAAAGATATCTGATTGCTAAAAGTGGCAATAACACGATAAATATGATTACAATTATTGCTTCGTTTGGTGTGATTGTTGGCGCCTTGGCATTGTTTGTCATCCTTTCAGGTTTTTCAGGTTTTAAAACGTTTACCAACTCGATGTTAAACGATTCAGATCCGGATATTAAAGTAACAACTGTCAAAGGAAAATCATTTTTTTATACAGATGGCATTGCTTCAATTGTTTTAAAAACAGCAGGGATACAATCAATTGCTACAAGTATTGAAGAACGTGTTTTTTTACAATACAAGCAAAAAGAACATATTGCATATATAAAAGGAGTAAGTGCTAATTATACAGAAATTACACCTATAGACTCGATACTTGCTGTTGGGCAATGGTTAGATTCAGACTATACAAATAGTGCTGTAATTGGTTCTGGGATTTCTGATAAATTATCATTGGGAATTTTAAACTTCGGAGCGTTGTTAGAGGTCAAAGTTCCAAAATCAGGAAAAGGACTTATATTGAGTCAATCTGCTGCTTTTAGTTCTGTAGGAGTACAAATTGTTGGTGTCTATTCTGGTCCAGAAGAATTTGTAAATAGATATGTTTTTGTTGCAATTCCATTGGCACAGAAGTTGTTGAGCTATCAAGAAAATCAGATTACGGCACTAGAAATAAAATTGACGGATGGGGTAGATCATGATGCCATTGCAGAAACCCTTCAACAATATTTGGGAACTGATTTTAAAGTAGAAACAAGAATGCAGCTCAATGCATTGACCTATAAAGTGCTAAACACAGAGAAGTTGGTTTCGTATTTGATCTTTACATTGATCATTATTATTGCCTTGTTCAATGTTATTGGTGCTATTATTATGATGATCATTGACAAAAAGAACAACTTAAAAACACTTTTTAGCTTAGGAGTAACCGTAAAAGAAATCAAAAGAATTTTTGTGTATCAAGGTTTTTTACTGACCTTGTTTGGCTTGTCTGTCGGCTTGATTATTGGAGTTCTATTGGTTTTTTTACAGCAAAAATTCCAATTGTTTATGATTACGCCAACCATTCCGTATCCAGTTGAGCTTCGGTTTTTAAACGTTGTGGTGGTTGCTGTTACCATTGCAGTCTTAGGTTATATTGCTGCCAAAATTGCGAGTAGTAGAATCTCTGTTGGTTTTATTGAAAGGTAATTTAACTATAATCAGGAATTACTGTATCTCCAAATTTTTCCAACACCTCATCAAAAACAGTAAACACATCTGCTGGGTCAAACTCGGTCACCATTCGCAATCGATATTCTTTAAAATGTGGAATTCCTTTAAAGTAATTGGTATAATGCCTTCTGGTTTCTAAAACGCCTAAGGCATCACCTTTCCAATCAATCGCCATTTGTAAATGCCTACGAGCAATTTCTACACGTTCAGAAATAGTCGGAGAAGCTAAGTGCTCGCCTGTCTTAAAAAAGTGTTTTACCTCTTTAAAAAACCAAGGAGAACCAATAGAAGCTCTTCCAATCATGGCGCCATCTAAACCATATACATCACGTATTTCCATGGCTTTTTCTGGAGAGGTAATGTCGCCATTTCCAAATACAGGAATGTGCATTCGTTGGTTGTTTTTCACCTCAGCAATTGGCGCCCAATCTGCATCGCCCTTGTACATCTGAGCACGTGTTCTTCCATGAATGGAAATGGCTTTACAGCCCACATCTTGCAAGCGCTCTGCAACTTCTACAATTCGGATAGAATCATGATCCCAGCCCAAACGTGTTTTAACGGTAATGGGTAAATGTGTGTGTTTCACCATCGCTTCGGTCAGTGAAACCATTAAATCAATGTCTTTTAAAATTCCAGCTCCAGCACCTTTAGAAACCACTTTTTTTACAGGACAACCAAAATTAATATCAATAATATCTGGCTTTGATTTCTCAACAATTTCTACTGTTTTGAGCATTGAGTCTAAGTTGGCTCCAAATATTTGAATGCCTACTGGACGCTCTTTTTCGTAGATGTCTAACTTCATCACGCTTTTAGCAGCATCGCGAATCAAGCCTTCAGAGGAAATGAATTCTGTGTACACCACATCAGCACCTTGCTCTTTACACAAAGCCCTAAAAGGAGGGTCGCTCACATCCTCCATGGGTGCCAACAACAACGGGAAATTACACAATTCGATATCACCTATTTTTACCATGCCGCAAATTTACTTCTTTTATTTTATGATAAAAAGAAAAGACCCGTTAAGTCTGTCAGATTGGGTAGATTAAAAATGTATCTTTGCAACTTAAATTAGACATCAAGATTGACGAATGAAGAATATCAGAAATTTTTGCATTATTGCACATATTGATCATGGGAAAAGTACACTGGCTGACAGGTTGTTAGAGTTTACAGGTACTGTTACTGATAGAGAAAAGAAAGATCAATTGTTAGATACGATGGATTTGGAGCGTGAACGCGGGATTACGATCAAATCACATGCAATCCAAATGGAATATACCTATGAAGGAGAAGACTATATCTTAAACTTAATTGATACACCGGGGCACGTAGATTTTTCATACGAAGTGTCTCGTTCTATTGCTGCTTGTGAAGGAGCATTGCTCATTGTTGATGCGGCACAAAGTATTCAGGCACAAACCATTTCAAATTTATATTTGGCCTTGGACAACGATTTAGAGATCATTCCGATTTTAAATAAGATTGATTTACCAAGTGCCAATCCAGAAGAAGTAACCGATGATATTGTAGACTTGTTAGGTTGTGATGCCGAAGAAGTAATTCACGCAAGTGGTAAAACAGGTTTTGGTGTTGAAAATATTTTAGCAGCCATTATTGATAGAGTTCCTGCTCCAAAAGGAGATCCAGATGCGCCATTACAAGCCTTGATTTTTGATTCTGTATACAATTCGTACCGTGGAATTGAAACCTATTTTAGAGTATTGAATGGAGAGATCAAAAAAGGACAGCGCATTAAATTTATGGCCACCAACAATGAGTATTTTGCTGATGAGGTAGGAACTTTAAAGTTGAGTCAAGTTGTTAAAAAATCAGTAAAAACAGGAGATGTTGGGTATTTAATTACAGGAATTAAAACCGCAAAAGAAGTAAAAGTAGGAGATACGATTACCGATGCTGCAAATCCTACAACAGAAACCGTTGATGGTTTTGAAGATGTAAAACCGATGGTTTTTGCAGGAATTTATCCTGTTGATACAGAAGATTATGAAGAGTTGCGATACTCTATGGAAAAACTGCAACTGAATGATGCTTCCTTGGTGTTTGTACCAGAAAGTTCAGCAGCTTTAGGCTTTGGTTTTCGTTGTGGATTTTTAGGAATGTTGCACATGGAAATTATTCAAGAGCGTTTAGAACGTGAGTTCAATATGACGGTGATTACAACCGTTCCCAATGTATCGTATCACGCATATACAAGAAAGGATCCTACAGAATTATTGATCTTAAACAATCCAACAGATTTGCCAGATCCTTCTCGATTGGATCGGGTAGAGGAGCCGTTTATCAAAGCCTCAATTATTACAAAATCAGAATTTGTAGGACAGGTAATGTCGCTTTGTATTGAAAAACGAGGACTGATTACCAATCAAACGTATTTAACAACAGAACGTGTCGAATTGACTTTTGACATGCCTTTGGCAGAAATTGTGTTCGATTTTTACGATCGTTTAAAAACAGTCTCTAAAGGATATGCTTCTTTTGATTACCATCCAATTGGAATGCGGGAATCAAAACTTGTACGTGTAGATATTTTATTAAACGGACAGCCCGTTGATGCACTTTCTGCGTTGTTACATGCAGATAATGCATATAGTATTGGTAAAAAAATCACAGAAAAACTAAAAGAATTAATTCCAAGACAACAGTTTGATATTCCAATTCAAGCAGCAATTGGAGCAAAAATTATTGCCAGAGAAACCACCAAAGCATTGCGTAAAGATGTAACAGCTAAATGTTATGGAGGAGATATTTCTAGAAAACGGAAGTTGCTAGAAAAGCAGAAAAAAGGAAAAAAACGAATGCGTCAAGTGGGGAATGTAGAAATTCCGCAAGAAGCATTTATGGCCGTGTTGAAGTTGAATGACTAGTTTTTTAGACAAAAGGTAAAAGGCAAAAGAGAAAAACTCCTTTTTGAGAAATCAAAAAGGAGTTTTTTAATTTTCGATGTCAGGTCGAGCGCAGTTGAGACCTAGTTAAGTCAAAACATTTATTGTTAATTATAATAAGGTTGTTTATAAAGCCAGTTGAGTGTGAGACAGACGCTAGTCTCTACCGCCTAAAATTTGCAATCCCCAATACAATAACATGGCAAGAGATCCTAGTGCGGCTACCAGGTAGGTTCTTGCTGCCCATTTTAGAGCATCTTCAGCGCCTGCGTATTCTTCTTGACTTAATAGGTGTTTGTATTTCAGCCAAGCCAAGGCTCTGTTACTTGCGTCATATTCTACGGGTAATGTGATAAAACTAAATACGGTAGCAATCGCCATCAATACCAAACCGCCAACGGCAATCATAAAGCCCATTCCAGTTTCTCCAGAAGTTGCTCCTAAAATGATTCCCCCAATCACCATCCATTGAGAAAATTTTGAAGAAATATTTACCATCGGAACCAAGCTAGACCGCATTGACAACCATTGATATGCTTTTGCATGTTGTACGGCATGTCCTACCTCGTGAGCGGCAACTGCTGCCGCTGCTGCATTACGCTGGTTGTATACGCTTTCGCTTAAATTAACGGTTTTCTTTTGGGGATTGTAATGATCTGTTAACAGCCCTGGAGTAGAAATTACTTGTACATCGGTAATGCCGTGATCTGCTAACATCTGTGCTGCAATTTCGGCTCCGCTCATTCCATTTTGCAAATGAACCTGAGAATATTTTTTAAATTTTTTTTTTAACGTGTTGCTGATTGCCCAACTTAGCAATGAAATTATTCCAATAAGTATATAAAATCCAATCATATTGTTTTTTTAAATTTTTAATTCAATAATTCTTGATAAATTTACAGCATAAAGTATTCCAATTTATTTTTTGATGACAAAAATGCCAAAATGACAAAAAACCCACAGATTTTATTGATTTATACAGGAGGAACTATTGGAATGGTAAAAGATTATCAAAGCAATGCTTTGAGAGCCTTCAATTTTGAAAAGCTGTTAGATAGGATTCCTGAATTGTTGCAATTGAATTGTACCATTGATACATTCTCTTTTGATGAACCGATAGATTCCTCAAATATGAATACGAAGAGCTATATAGAAATTGCGGAGGTTATTGAAAAAAATTATAAAAAATTTGATGGGTTTGTGGTCTTGACGGGTTCAGATACGATGTCATATACTTCTTCAACACTGAGTTTTATGCTAGAGAACTTAGAGAAGCCAGTCATTTTTACAGGTTCACAATTACCAATAGGTCATTTGCGAACAGATGCCAAAGAAAATTTAATCACATCCATAGAAATTGCCTGTTCAAGAAAAGAAGGAAAACCAATCATTTCTGAAGTGTGTTTGTATTTTGAATACAAATTATACCGAGCCAATAGAACCACCAAAATCAATGCAGAGAGATTTGAAGCTTTTGCTTCCTTAAATTATCCTCCTTTAGCAGAAAGTGGTGTTCATTTAGATTTTAATAAAGAATTGATATACACCTCTACACAAACAAATAAGTCTTTGATTGTTCGAAAATCATTGAATGAAAATGTAGTTGTTTTAAAGCTGTTCCCAGGAATTACAAAGAAAGTAGTACAAAGTATTCTAGAGATTTCAGGTTTAAAAGGAGTTGTTCTAGAAACCTATGGAGCAGGAAACGCGCCAACATACCCTTGGTTTTTGGCGCTTTTATCGCAAGCAATAAAAAGCGGTATACATATTGTTAATGTTACACAGTGTGTTGGGGGTAGTGTCATCTTAGGACATTATGAAACAAGTGTTGGTTTAAAAGAGATTGGTGTGATAGATGGAAAAGACATGACAACAGAATCGGCAATTGCAAAATTAATGTACTTATTAGGAGATGAAATTTCAGAAAATAATTTCAAATCTATATTTGAAATGCCCTTAAGAGGAGAGGTTAATTCTTGAATAAAAAGAGCAATTTAGAGTAAATTTAATAATGATGTTTGTAGGCATTTGCAGTTTTAACAGATAAATTCGTTAAAATTTAGAATTTAGAAATAAAAAGGTGGATTTTTATTTAATGAGTCAACAATTTTTTGTTAATTGGCACTCTCAAAACTGCAAAAGTTTTTGTTTTGGATGTACTGATGAATTATTTCATAAGAATCTGAAATTATAATTTTGCTCTATTGAGATTAAAATCAATATCTTTAAACCCGTTAACTATTAAAATTTAATTATACAAAGATGAAAAAAGCAGTAAATTTCCTAACAGTATTTGGATTCATGTTTTTTGGAGCCATTCAATCAACTTTCGCACAAGAAACTGGAGATGTTTCATTTCGACAAGAATTAAAAATTCGTTTTATTGAAGGAGGTCCATTTTTTATGGGGATTGTATTAATAGCATTGATCTTAGGATTAGCGATTGCTATTGAAAGAATTATTTATTTAAACATGGCAACTACCAATGCTAAAAAATTAGTAGCAAGTGTTGATGAAGCCTTAAGTTCTGGTGGTGTAGAAGCTGCAAAAGAAATTTGTAGAAATACAAAAGGACCTGTTGCATCTATCTTTTACCAAGGATTAAAAAGAATTGGAGATGGAGAAGGCGTAGAAGCTGCAGAAAAAGCTGTAGTTGGTTATGGTGGAGTTCAAATGGGATTGTTAGAGAAAAATATTTCTTGGTTGTCTCTATTTATTGCCTTAGCACCAATGCTTGGTTTCATGGGAACAGTTATTGGAATGATTGGAGCCTTTGATGCGATTGCAGCAGCAAATGATATTTCTCCAGGAGTTGTAGCCGTAGGTATTAAAGTAGCCTTGTTAACAACTGTATTTGGTTTAGTAGTAGCAATTATATTACAAATTTTTTATAATTATATTGTTTCTAAAGTAGATAGTATTGTAAACAGCATGGAAGATGCATCAATTTCATTGATCGATTTGTTGGTTAATTATAAAAAATAAAAAATTATGAATAAATTATCTAAAATAACAACTGGTATTGCCGCTTTTATTGGGCTGATCGGTTTCTTCTTTTTTATAAGAGTTCTTATGGAAGGAGATGAAGCAATAGAAAATGACATGGCTGTACAGGCAAGTATTGTGCCTCCGTTTATCTTCTTTTCACTACTTGTTTTTTTTGCTACAATAGTGGTTACCATATTCTTCTCTATAAGAAGTATAGTTAAAAATCCAGAGAACCTTAAAAAAACACTTTATAGCTTGGCAATATTAGGAGCAATTTTATTGGTTTCTTATCTGTTCGCTTCTGATGCAGAAGTTACAGATGTATTTGGCAATACGCTCAAAGATGGCGAAGCTGGAGCAACAAGTAAATGGGTAGGTACAGGAATTATATATAGTCTAGCTTTAGGAGCTGTAGGTCTGACACTTTTTGTGTATGATCTAGTAAAAGGACTCGTAAAATCATAAAATTATGGCAAGAAAAGAACTTCCAGAAATTAATGCAGGTTCAATGGCAGATATCGCATTTTTATTATTGATATTTTTCTTGGTAACCACTACAATGGATGTTGATTCAGGAATTTCTAAAAAATTATCTGAGAAACCGCCAGAAGGTTATGTGCCTCCGATTATTAAAAAGAAAAATATTTTTGAAATCAACATCAATAGAAATAATGAATTGTTGGTAGAAGAAGAACCTATGAAAATAGAGGATTTGAAAGCTGCAACAATTAAGTTTATTGACAATGGTGGAGGATTAGGAAAACTAGTTGATGGAGTTTCAACTGGAGAATGTGATTATTGCGAAGGCGCTAGAAGCACAGCTTCATCAGATCATCCAAATAAAGCCATTATTTCTGTACAAAGTGATAGAGGTACTAAATACGGGGTGTATGTTGAAGTTCAAAATGAAGTGCTAAGAGCATATTCAGAGCTTAGAAATAGGTTGTCTTTGAAAAAATACAACATGACCTATACTGCGCTAGAGCAAGCTTATAAAGATAGCAATAGAAAAGATGAAGAGCTGAAGAAGAAAGTTGATGATATCAAAACAAGTTATCCTCAAATTATTTCTGATGCTGAACCAACGTCTGCAAATTAATATTAAAAACAAATAATATGTCTAAATTCGGAAGGAAGAAAAAAGGAATGCCAGCTGTAAATACGGCTTCTTTACCAGATATTGTTTTTATGTTATTGTTTTTTTTTATGGTTACAACGACCATGAGAGAAACATCACTGAAAATAAAACCCCCTTCGTTGCCAAATGCTACTGAGGTTAAAAAATTGGAGCATAAAAGTTTGGTAAGCACCATTTATGTTGGGAAAGCTGTAGATGTTGAAAAAGAAGGTGCGGGAGATAAAATTCAGTTGAATGATAAAATTGCCAATGTAGATGATATTGCGGCTTTTATCTACAATGAAAGAGATCAAGTATCTGAGGCAGAAGTTCCATACATGACAACGTCAATAAAGGCGGATGTAAATTGTAATGTTGGTACCATTACCGATATTAAGCTGAAGCTAAGAGATGTGAATGCACTGAAGTTAAGTCTTTCTGCTCGCAAACCAGGAAATGAATAATAACGTTTACTGTTACAGTATATTAAAAAGAGCAATCAGATGATTGCTCTTTTTTTGTGCACATAAAAAGTACATTCAAAAAGAGTACCTTTATCAAGGTAAATTAATGAACAATTGTCTAAATTAATGAAAAAACAACTTATAGTTCTCCTCTTCTTTTTTACTTGTACGATCTTTTCTCAAAGAAATTCGTTGCAAATAGGGGAGCGTTATTTAGAAGATCAGGTTTATTTTGGCATCACGTATAATCAGTTATTTGATCAACCAGCACAGGTTAAAGAGAGTGGCTTCTCTTATGGATTACATCTAGGGTATATGAAAGATATTCCTTTAGTAAAAAGCGGAACAGTTGCCTTGGCAATTGGAGTTGGTTATGCTTTCGATACGTTCAACCACGGATTAAAAGTGAGTGCGTTAAACAATGAATTTGTTTTTGAAATTGACCCTAATTTGACATCTAATGATTTAAAAATACACGCATTGGAATTTCCTTTAGAATTTCGATGGAGAACTTCTACAGCAAATACATATAAATTTTGGCGGATTTATACAGGTCTTAAACTAAGTTATAATCTTAAAAACACATTTTCATATACAACAGCTACAGAGACGTTTAAGCACTCAAATGTAAAGAGGTTTCAAAAGGTTCAGTATGGAATTACGCTTTCTGCAGGGTATGCAGCGTTTAATTTTAATGTGTATTACGGATTGACTCCTTTGTTAAAAAACGCAAGGATAGGAACCACAGAAATTTCTACTAAAGTCTTAAAAATGGGATTGGTATTCTATCTTTTATAAGATGTAGAATACAGCAAACTGACAAAAGAGACCTACACAAAATCCGAGATATATTTCTAATTTAGTATGCGCTTTTAAATGCAATCGTGCACTTGCCAACACGCCAGTTAAAAAGATCAAAACCCCTATAACTGGTATTATAGAAATTGAGTATAGATTTCCAAGAATCAAGAAAAATCCAATAGCACTACTCATAGACATGATATGTAAACTTGTTTTTATATTGAAAAAGAACAAGAAATAAACAAGTACGATTGCTGTAGTAGTTCCATAAAAAAGCACCCCCAATTCTTCAAAAATCGGAATGTTATATAAAATTTTCCCTAAAAAATAAAAGATGATTAATAGTAAGAAAAGAGGAATCTTCCGTTCTTTGATTGATGTAACTTTAAAACTACTAATAACCTTGAGGGCTTTTAAAACAATAAGTGTTATTAAGGGAATTACGTACGTTGCTACAAATACAATTGCCAAAAGTAAGTACTGTCTTTCTCTTGAAATGACTTGTGGAGTTAATGATAAAAACAGGAGTGTTCCAAGAGTAGGAATTACGATTGGATGTAATAAAATAGATATGAACTTATGAAATCTCAACATTAGATTTCTTTACGTAATCTTGCCACAGGAATGTTTAATTGCTCTCGATACTTTGCAATGGTTCTTCTAGCAATTGGATAGCCTTTTTCTTTTAAAGCTGCAGCAAGCTTGTCATCGGTAAGTGGTTTTTTCTTGCTTTCTGCTTCAACGATGGTTTCCAGTATTTTTTTAATTTCTCGAGTAGAAATGTCTTCACCTTGATCATTTTTCATTGATTCAGAAAAGAATTCTTTGATCAATTTTGTGCCGTAAGGTGTAGCAACATATTTGCTGTTTGCAACTCTAGAAACCGTAGAGATATCCATGTTTATTTGCTCTGCAATGTCTTTTAAAATCATAGGTTTTAACTTGCGCTCATCTCCTGTTAAAAAATAATCATATTGATATTGCATAATTGAATTCATCGTAATCAATAAGGTTTGTTGACGCTGTTTGATGGCATCAATAAACCATTTGGCAGCATCTAATTTTTGTTTGATGAATTGCACGGCATCTTTTTGAGATTTGGTTTTCTCTTTAGATTCTTGATACCCTCTTAACATATTATTATACGCTCTAGAAACGTGTAACTCTGGTGCATTTCTTGAGTTCAAAGTAAGGTCTAATTTTCCGTCTAGTATTCGAATAGAAAAATCGGGAACAATTTGTTCTGCAATTTTATTATTCCCCGCATAAGAACTTCCGGGTTTTGGATTTAATTTTCCAATTTCTTTAATAACACCTTTGAGTTCTTCTTCAGAAATACCAAATTTCTCCATCAATTTTTTGTAATGTTTTTTTGCAAAATGATCAAATGAAGTTTGTAAAATTTCAATGGCTAGCGTTCTATTTTTGTCTTCTTTTTTTGCTTTTAATTGAAGGATCAAACATTCTTTTAAATCACGACTTCCAACACCAACAGGATCTAGTTTTTGAACTACCGTAGTGAGCATTTCTGTCACTTTTTTATCCGTGGTAAAAATGTTTTGTGTAAACGCCAAGTCATCAACTAAATCCAAAACATTTCTTCGGATATATCCATTGTCATCAACACTTCCTACTAAGAATTCTGCAATAATTTTTTCTTCTTCGTTAATTCTAAACGTGTTTAATTGATTTTTTAAAGACTGATGAAAAGTGATTCCAGCGGCATAGGGAATGTCCCTTTCTTCGTCATCTGCGGAGTAATTATTTGCCTGTGTTTTGTAACTTGGAATTTCATCATCACTCAAGTATTCATCAATGTTGATGTCTTCTGTTTCTATTTTTTCTGAACCGGTATCATCATATTCATCGTCTAGCGATTCTTCAATGTCAGTAATTTCTTCTTTGCCAGTATCTAAGGCAGGGTTTTCTTCAATTTCTTGTTTTAAACGTTCTTCAAAAGCTTGCGTAGGTAATTGAATTAACTTCATCAACTGAATCTGTTGAGGAGATAATTTTTGTAGTAATTTAAAATGTAAGCTTTGTTTTAACATGTATGAATTTTAAAATTCTGCATTTTGCGGGCTTCTAGGAAACGGGATTACGTCTCTAATATTCCCCATGCCTGTTGCAAATTGAACCAATCTTTCAAAACCAAGTCCAAATCCAGAATGTACTGCTGTTCCATATCTACGAGTATCTAAATACCACCACAATTCTTTTTCGTCAATATCTAAGGCAGCCATTTTTTCTTGCAACACCTCTAAACGTTCTTCTCTTTGAGAGCCTCCAACAATTTCTCCAATTCCTGGAAACAATACATCCATGGCTCTTACTGTTTTTCCATCCTCATTCAAACGCATATAAAATGCTTTAATGGTTGCTGGATAATCAAATAAAATTACGGGACATTTAAAATGTTTTTCCACCAAAAATCGTTCGTGTTCAGATTGTAAATCTACTCCCCATTCATGAATAGGGAATTGAAATTTTTTCTTTTTATTGGGTTTAGAATTTTTTAGAATATCAAAAGCTTCTGTATAACTAACACGTTTAAAATTATTTTCTACCACAAAATGAAGTTTCTCTAACAGTCCCATTTCACTTCGTTGTGCCTGTGGCTTGGTCTTTTCTTCTTGTGCTAAACGTTGGTCTAAGAACGCCAAATCATCAGTACAGTTTTCCAATACATCGGCCAAAACCGATTTAATGAAATCTTCTGATAAATCCATATTGGCATCTAAATCATTGAAAGCAACTTCGGGCTCAATCATCCAAAACTCTGCTAAATGCCGTGTTGTATTTGAATTTTCTGCTCTAAAAGTTGGGCCAAAAGTGTACACTTTTCCTAATGCCATTGCATAGGTTTCTGCTTCTAATTGACCAGAAACTGTTAAGTTGGTTTCTTTTCCGAAAAAATCTTGTGAATAATCTATAGTGCCATCTTCATTTAATGGGGCTTTGTTCTTTTCAAAAACAGAAACTCCAAACATTTCTCCTGCGCCTTCGGCATCAGAACCTGTTACGATAGGTGTGTTTACGTAATTGAATCCATTTTCTTGGAAGTATTTATGGACAGCAAAAGAAAGCTTAGAGCGCACTCTCATAACGGCACTAAAGGTGTTGGTTCTAATTCTTAAATGCGCATTTTCGCGCAAAAATTCTAAGCTGTGTTTTTTAGGCTGAATAGGGTATTCTTCTGGATTCGAATCGCCTAAAATTTCTAAGTTAGTTACTTGAATTTCTACGGATTGTCCTTTTCCTTGACTTTCTGTTAAAGTTCCTTTAATACAAACTGCAGCTCCTGTAGTTATTCTTTTTAAAAGCTCTTCTTTTGTGTTTTCAAAATCTACTACACATTGAATATTGTGTATTGTAGAGCCATCATTTAGAGCAATAAAACGATTGCTACGAAAGGTTCTTACCCATCCTTTAATCGTTACTTCTTGTAAAAATTTATCTGATTGTAATGCTTCAGCTACGCTACTTCTTTTCATTGGTTCTCTATTGATAGATTTTAAAATGATTTGGGCTATCTCAGTTTTAAAAGACTGTGATGTTAAAAGGCAAAGATACTTTATTCCACTTACTTAAGCAATGCTCAACTAAGGAAGATAAGAAGGTTTTTAAAAGACGTTCTTGCACCGCATTTAATTTTTGATTAATTTAGAAAACCGAACTAGCCGTCAAAGAAAAGTAGTATGAATTTTAAAAAAGATGAGATGAAATATATTTCTTTTAAAAGGATTTTGAAACAATTAAAAGCAGATTTGATAGGAAAAGATTCACACAGAGGAGTCACCTTAACATGCTCTTGGTTAGCCAATCAATTTGGGCATTTTTCTCTTGGATTTATCCCTTCATTTTTAGTTTTTTATTTTATAAAAGAAAATGCTTTATGGTCAAGTTGTATTGTTTCTATTTTTTGGACAGCTTTTGAGTTGTATAATTTTCTAGGACCGCTTGTTGGGAATAGAAATAAATATGTCTTTAATCCGAAGTGGTTAAATGTTGCGTTTGATACATTTACAGACCTATGTTTTTTTTGGCTTGGAGCATTTTCATTTAGTTTACTTGTAGATTATAGACCACTTACTTTATCAATTGAATTGTTATTGATTGCAATTACCATTTATTCAAGTAAGTACTGGTTTTTAACAAAAATGTATCAATTTTATGCTTGTTATCCATTTCAATTTAGATTGAGTCAATGGGCATTTCAAATTACTGATAACGACAAAGAAAGAGTCGCTAATTTTATGAATAGCGAATCTAACAGCAATCATTTATTTATTTTTGGGCCTCAAAAAAGTGGTAAAACAAGCTTGGGGATTGGGATTGTAAATGAGTTGTCAATTCAACATCAAACCTGCCTCTATACAAGTGCAACGAAATTATTTTCCTCTTTTTATGAGGAAGAACCAAGTTCTGAGAATTCATATACAATTTGGTCATGGAGGGAAGCAAATTTTTTAGTGATTGACGATATCAATGCAGGAGGTTATATAGAGGACTTAGTAAGTCCAAAACAATTTTTAAAATATATAGACGCTAATTTAGAAATCAATAGAGCATTGATAAAAAATAAAAACATCATTTGGATATTAGGCAACGAGAATACAAAAGAATTTTCATTTCAAAATTCATGGGTCGCTATGTTAAAAGAAATTGGTGTTGATTCGAAAAAGATAACAAGCCTCAATCTTATTAAAAATAAAAAATGAATTTTATAATATATGGTTTAGATGTGCGAAATTAATTAAATGAGGTAAGCCGTTTACTTTAAATCGTTTATACAGTGGGATAATTCTTTTTTCAATAGCAGAATGACTTACATTTAAACTAGTAGCAATTTCTTTAAAAGCATATCCTTGAGCAGCTAAACTTAATGCTTCTTTCTCTTTTCTTGAAATAACATAATGACTAAATAACTCTTTACTAATGCTTTCTTCAAATTCATATTTTCCTGGACCATAAGCAGAAAACTCCATGATATTCGCATGCTTTATAGATTTAATAATTTGTGAAACCCCAATAATTTCTGTTACTTTTCCGTATTCCGATTTAAAAACACCTACTCTTGAAAATAATGGAATATGCCTTCCGTCTTTATGGATTTTTTCTGTTTGTAAAGTGAAGCTATATTTTTCTAACTGTTCTGATTTAGTATCTAAAAAATGTAATGCCTTATCGTTTAATTCCTGAGAGAATTCAACAAATTTAGGAGCTGTAATACTAATAAGTTTTATTAGCGTGATTTCGTCATCATTATACCCTAATAAATCAAGCCATCCATTTGCGTATAGCATCTTATTTTCTTTAAAAGAATAAATGTATACTGCTACTTTTGCTTGACGAAAAATGCTAGCTATGGTGTTTTTATAGTATTTGTATCCAGAGCTATTGTAATCAAACGGAATGTTACTAACTTTCGATTGGGTGTAATTTGTTTTTCTTTTCTTATTCATAGAGATATAATAAATAATAACTGCGTAAAGACACAGTTGATTCATATATAAATAATGTTTAGTTTTGTATAGCTAAGCTTCGTATTTAGTAGTACAAAATAGTATTTAATATTTAATTTTTCAAGAAATTTAACAAAAGAATACTAATTTATCGTAACAATATGGGGGAAATACTATGAAAAAGGAAAAATTTTATTACTGAAAAACGGCTATATCTTTAAAGATATAGCCGTTTTTCATGAAATAAATAAGTAAGAGAAAGAGCAAGAAGCTTTTTTAATGCTATTTTTCTTCTTTAGGCGGTAAAATCCTAAATGTAGGTTCTTTAATTACTTTTTCGTTTGCGATCTTACGTTCAAAACTAAGTAACAAAGAAGGCAGTAGAATCAGATTAGAAATCATTGCGAAAAGCAAGGTAATTGAAATTAACCCTCCTAGAGCAATGGTTCCTCCAAAGCTAGAAACAGTAAAGACTAAAAACCCAAAAAACAATACAATAGAAGTGTAAAACATACTCACGCCAGTTTCACGTAAGGCACTATATACTGATTTTTTAATTTTCCAATTGCTGGCTTGGAGCTCTTGTCTGTATTTTGCTAAGAAGTGAATCGTATCATCTACCGAAATCCCAAAGGCAATACTAAATACTAAAATTGTTGAAGGTTTTATCGGAATTCCGAAGAAGCCCATCAGTCCAGCCGTTAATAATAGCGGTAAAATATTTGGCAGCAACGAAATTAAAATCATTTGGTAAGACCGAAACATCCACGCCATAAATAATGCGATCAGTAGAATTGCTAAAGACAATGAAAAGACCAAGTTGTTAATTAAATAGTTGGTCCCTTTGATAAAAACCAAGGCTTTTCCTGTAAAAGAAACCGTGTATTTTTCTGCTGGAAACTCTTTGGTAACCACTGCTTTTAATCGATCTAAAATCAGCTCCATTTTATCGGTTCCAATGTCTTTCATAAAGGTGGTAATTCTGGCATAACGTCCTGTAGAATCTACAAAGTTGTTTAACATATCAGAATTATTTGTCGAGTTTTTTGTGTACGAAAAAATATGGGCTTGCTCTTGCGATGTGGGTAATTGATAATATTTCGGATTTCCTTTGTAAAAAGCTTGTTTGCTATACTTTACCAAGTTGATTACAGAAACAGGTTTTGAAAGTTCTGGAAAAGAAGCAATAGCTTCATTGATTTTTTCCATCTTTTTCAGTGTGGATAATTTCATGACACCTTTTTCTTTTTTAGTGTCAATTAAAATTTCTAACGGCATAATGCCACCAAATTCTTTTTCAAAAAATTTAATGTCTTTATAAAACTGCATGCTCTTAGGCATGTCTTCAATCAAGCTTCCCGAAACTTTAATTTGATACATGCCTACAATTCCTAAAACAATAATCACTACCGTTGTGATATAGACCGTAATACGTTTGTTGCGCACCATGTGTTCCATCCATTTAACCACATTGTCAATCCATTTTTTTTCTAAATGATTTAGGTGCTTTTTCTTTGGAAGTGGCATAAAACTATAGATGATTGGAATGATCAGTAATGCTAAAATAAAGATGCTAATAATATTGATAGAGGCCAAAATACCAAACTCACGTAGTAATTGACTTTTTACAAAAATAAAGGTGGCAAAACCAGAAGCAGTAGTAATGTTGGTCATTAATGTTGCATTTCCTACTTTAGAAATAACACGTTGCAAAGACTTTGCTTGATTGCCATGTGTTTTAACTTCTTGTTGGTATTTATTAATTAAAAAAACGGCATTCGGAACTCCAATTACGATAATTAATGGCGGAATTAAAGCTGTTAAAACCGTAATTTCAAATCCGAATAAGCCGATAAATCCAAAGGCCCAAACCACACCAATTAAAACTACTAAAAGAGTAATAAATGTAGCTCGAAAAGAACGAAAGAAAAAGAAGAAGATAATGGCCGTTACCAATAAAGCTCCTCCAACAAATAACGCAATTTCATCGACAATGTTTTGAGCATTTACAGTTCTGATATAAGGCATTCCTGAAACTCGGACATTCAGGTTTGTGTCTTTTTTAAATTGTTCTATGATTGGAATTAATGTGTTGTAAACAAAATCTCTCCGGATAGGGGTGTTTACAATATCTTTCTTAATATAAATGGCAGTTTGTACAGTCCCAGTTTCTTTATTGTACAGTAAGTTGTCATAAAAAGGCAATTTTTCAAAGAGTTGTTTTTTAATTGCGATAACTTCTTTTTCTGTTGTAGGTTTTTTGTCTAGTAAAGGTTCAAGGATGAATTTACGTTGCTTTCTGTCTGCTTTTAGTTTCTGGATATTGGCAATAGATACCGTATAGGATACCTCAGGCATAGAATCAAAAGCCTTTGTTAATTGATTCCATGCATTAAATTTTGCAGGGGTAAATAATGTGGAGTCTTTTACGCCAAGAAGAATTAAGTTTCCTTCTTCTCCGAAAATTTTTAAAAATTGATTGTACTGAATATTCGCTTCATGATCTTCAGGTAATAAATTGGCCTCTGTATATGAAAACTTCATGTGTTTCATTTGCAGCGCTAAAAAAACAGTAAATGCTGCAATTAAAAGGAGAACAACATATCTGTTTCTTAAGATTAGTCCAGCAACTTTGGTCCAGAAATTCATTTATTTTTTATAAGGAAAATAATTTTACACAGTCATGATTTCTTTTTCCTTAACAGCTAACAATTGTTCTATTTCTTTAGTAAAAGTATCTGTTAAAGTCTGAACATCTGCCTCTAAATTTTTTTTTAGATCATCAGAGATATCCACTTTTTTAATCTCATTGTTTGCATCTTTACGCGCATTTCGAACACCAACTTTAGCATGTTCAGCTTCTGCTTTTGCTTGTTTCGCTAATCCAATACGTCTTTCTTCTGTAAGTGGAGGTACATTTATAATGATGTTTTCTCCATTGTTCATGGGGTTGAAGCCAATGTTAGCTACCATAATTGCTTTTTCAATTTCTTGCAACATGTTTTTTTCCCAAGGTTGAACGGTGATGGTTCTTGCATCAGGAGTATTAATGTTTGCAATTTGACTCAACGGTGTTTGAGAACCATAATAATCAACTTGAATTCCGGCTAACATTGCAGGAGTTGCTCTACCAGCTCTAATATTTCTTAACTCTTTAACCAAATGCTCAATTGCATTTTGCATTTGCTCTTTAGAAGCGTCTATAATAAATTCAATTTCTTCGTTCATTAGATAAAAGATTTTTGTTGCTGACTTATTTGTAGTTCACAATGGTTCCAATTTTTTCGCCAGAAACTAATTTCATCAAGTTTCCTTCCTTGTTCATATCGAAAACAATAATCGGTAATTTATTTTCTTCGCTTAACGTAAAAGCTGTCTTGTCCATTATTTTTAAGCCCTTGGCGATAGCTTCTTTAAAGGTAATGTTTTCAAATTTCTTAGCATCTTTATTTTTTTCAGGATCAGAACTGTAAATTCCATCCACACGTGTTCCTTTTAAGACGGCGTCTGCATTGATTTCAATAGCTCTTAAAACCGCTGCGGTATCTGTTGTGAAATAAGGATTTCCAGTGCCTCCTCCAAAAATAACAACTCTTCCTTTTTCTAAATGACGAATGGCTCGTCTTTTAATATAAGGTTCAGCAATTTCTTTGATCTCAATAGCGGTTTGTAAACGGGTGTACACATCTTCTGCTTCTAAAGCACTTTGCAACGCCAATCCATTGATACAGGTTGCAAGCATCCCCATATGGTCTCCTTGAACTCTATCCATTCCGTTGCTGGCACCAGCAACACCTCTAAAAATATTTCCACCGCCAATTACAATGGCAACTTCGATTCCTTTATCTACAACTTGTTTTATTTCTTGCGCATATTTCGACAAGCGTTTAGGGTCAATTCCGTACGCTCTATCGCCCATCAATGCTTCTCCGCTTAATTTTAAAAGAACTCTTTTGTATTGCATAGTTTTGTTGAAAGTTTTACAAATATAAGAAATTCAAATGAAGCTAGAGTCTTGATTCTTGTTAACTAAAAAAACCATCCGAATTCGGATGGTTTTTTAAACTAATTTTTTAAAAAAGGGATTTAGCCTAAAGCAACTCTTTTAAAGCCACTTACAGTAACATCTCCATAAGTCTTCACATAGTCTGCTACATTTTTCTTTTCATCTTTGATGAATTTTTGGTCTAACAAACATTGTTCTTGATCTAAGGTTGTGTTATCAGAAATAAAACGGTCCATTTTTCCTGGAAGAATTCTATCCCAAATTTGTTCAGGTTTTCCTTCTGCTTTTAATTCTGCTTTGGCAGCTTCTTCAGCACTTGCTAAAACAGCATCAGATAATTGAGACATTGAAATAAATTGAGGTACATTTTTAAGTGTTTTCCCTAATCTACCTAATTCAATATTGTCTTTTTCGATAACAGCAATTCTTGCTTCTGTTTCAGAGGCAACAAAACTTGGGTCGAAATCATTATATGATAATGTTGTTGCACCCATAGACGCTGCTTGCATAGCAAGATCTTTTGTAAGGACATCTGCTTTGTCAGCAGTAGCAGATAATCCGACAATTGCAGCAATTTTTCCAATATGTGTATAAGAACCTACATAAGCAGCTTCAATTCTTTCGAATGCAGTGATTTCTAATTTTTCACCGATAACACCTGTTTGCTCAATCAATTTATCGGCAACAGTCATTCCGTTAAAGTCTGCTTGTAAGAAAGACTCTTTGTCGGTATGGTGTATTGCGATATCTGCAAATTGGTTTGCCAATTCTTTGTAAGAATCATTTTTACCCACAAAATCAGTTTCGCATGCCAAAACGATAGCAACACCTACAGTATTATCATCATTGATTTTTGCGATTGCAAGACCTTCATTAGATTCTCTGTCGGCTCTTTTAGCCGCAACTTTTTGACCTTTTTTACGTAAAACATCAATTGCTTTTTCGAAATTTCCTTCTGCTTCAACCAATGCATTTTTACAATCCATCATTCCAGCACCAGTAGCTTCTCTTAATTTTTTTACGTCTCCAGCGGTTATTTTAACCATGTCACTTATTATTTTTTGCAGAAATATTTCTGATTTGATCGTACAAACCAGAAATACATCTACCTATTATACATTAATTATTTAGCTTCTTTAGCAGTAGCTGTTTTTGTTTTAGTGGCAGTTTTTGCTTTGGCCTTTGGCTTTGCTTCGGCTTTTGGAGCTTTCGCTTTTGGAGCTT